>FWPU01001971.1_pt1 | contig 59002 bp, 67 predicted proteins | sample 2228361 | NCBI WGS metagenome assembly FWPU01 (sample SAMEA103939777, study PRJEB20133) | metagenome
GGCGGCGGCCGCCGCCGTCGCCGTGACCGCGCCGGCGCGCACCGCCCCGCCGCCCACCGGCGCCGTCCCGACCCCGAAGAAGGGCGCCCCCGAGAAGCACCGGCTCCTCGCGCTCGTGCCCCCCGAGGGGATCCAGCGGGTCGAGCGCGAGCAGGGCGACCGCGTGAACGTCTGGCCCCACCTCCTGATCGAGGAGTTCATCGCGCTCCTCGTCGTCTCGGCGGGGCTCGTCGTGTTCTCGACGTTCGTGAACGCCCCCCTCCGGGAGCTCGCGAACCCCAACCTCACGCCGAACCCGTCGAAGGCGCCCTGGTACTTCCTGGGCCTGCAGGAGCTGCTGCGGTACTTCCACCCCCTGGTGGCCGGGATCACGGTCCCGACCTTCATCCTCGTCGGGCTCGCCGCGGTGCCGTTCATCGACCGCAACCCGAGCGTGAAGCCCGGCGACCGGAAGCTCGCGATCACGCTGTTCACGATCCTGTTCATGTTCGGCGCCACCGTCACGATCATCGGGTCGTTCTTCCGCGGCACGGGCTACAACTGGGTCTGGCCGTGGGCGCAGGGGGTGTTCTTCGAGCTGTGAACGCGCTGGCGATCTCCTCGGGCACCGTGGCGGCGATCGTCGTGGTCGCGCTGCTCGACCTGTTCGCGATCCTGTTCGGCCTCTCGTTCCTGCGGGCCCGCCGGGCCCAGCGGGCGGCCGCGGCGCCCGCGGCGGCCCTCGAGGCGCCGGCCAGGGGCCCGCGGCCGATCTCGCGGCGGGACTTCTTCCGCCGGTCCTGGCTGGCCTCGCTCACGGCCTTCGGGGCCCAGTTCGGGGCGGCGAGCATCGCGTTCCTCTGGCCGAACCTCCGCGGGGGGTTCGGGGCGGAGATCGTGGCCGGCAAGCTCTCCGACATCAAGGGCTTCATCCGCGACAACGAGGAGCCCTACTACTTCGGGGCCGGGCGGTTCTACATCGTCGAGTACCAGGGGAGGCCCCAGGGCGACGTGGACTACGAGGCCGAGGGGCTGGTCGCCGAGGGGCTGATGCCCCTCTACCAGCGCTGCGTGCACCTGGGCTGCCGGGTGCCGTTCTGCAAGTCCTCCCAGTGGTTCGAGTGCCCCTGCCACGGCTCGAAGTACAACACCGCGGGGGAGTACGAGCTGGGCCCCGCCCCGCGGGGCCTCGACCGGTTCAAGATCCGGATCGAGGGCGACGACGTGATCGTCGACACCTCCGAGATCATCCTGGGGCCGCCCCGGGGCGCCGACACCCTGGGCAAGGGCCCGGCGGGACCGTTCTGCGTGGCGGCCGGATGATCCTGGCGCTCACCCCCGCCCAGGGCATCGTCCTCGCCGTCGGCGGCGCGATCGTCCTGGTGGTCGCCGGGCTCTACCTGGGGCTGCGGGAGCGGCCGGCCCGGGGCGTCGAGATCCCCCGCGCGATGCGCCCCGGCCCCTCCGACGCCGACCTGGAGACCCCGCTCCTCCAGAAGCTCCAGGGGTGGGGGGTCCTGCTCGTCGCGTTCTTCGTGGTCTGGATCCCGCTCGTCTGGCTCCAGGACCCGAGCGCCAACCTCGCCCAGGAGCGGGACCTGGTGGCCGACGCCATCGAGCGGGGACGGCTCGCGGTGCTCCCGTTCACCGAGGAGAACCAGCTCGGCGTGGGCTGCACCCGGTGCCACGGCCCTGAGCTCCGCGGCAACCTCCCGGTCCAGATCGGCGTGGACCCCGAGACGGGCCGACCCCTCGTGAACCTCTCGAGGGACCTCACCACCGTGTGCGCCAGGCTCACGGTCCCCGAGATCCGGACCGTCATCGAGCAGGGCCGGCCGGCGGCCGGGATGCCCTCCTGGAGCATCCGCGCCCAGGGCGCCCTGGACGACCAGCAGATCACCGACATCGTGCTCTACCTCGTGGAGATCAACCGCGAGACCGTGCCCTTCGAGCAGAACAAGTGCCTGAACCCGGAGGCCGCGGCCTCCCCGAGCCCCTCGCCCGTCGGATGACCGCCGCCAGCTGCCTGGGCTTCGAGGTCCACTGCGAGACCCTGGTCAAGGGGGGGCTCGCGGTCGCGATGGGCTTCGTGCTGTTCGTGGGGAGCGTCTACCTCCTGCTCGCCGCGGTCCTCGGGCGCTGGATGGGCTACCTGGTCCTGGCCGTCTCGTTCACCGGCTGGATGATCATGCTGTCGGCCCTGTGGCTGTTCGGCTTCTACTCCCAGGGCCTGGAGACCCCCACGAACCTCGGGCCCCGGGGCTCGGAGCCGGCGTGGCTCCCGCTCGGCGCCTCCGTCGGGGCCCCGGGCGACCTCGGCTACGAGGTGATCTCGGAGTACCCGGGCGGGCCGTGGCGCTCGGGCGAGGGCCCGGCCTCCTCCGTGCAGTCCGTGACCAGCGCGGTCCAGGACTTCCTGGCCGAGGAAGCGAACCGCGAGCTGGGGATCCCCGAGACCGACGTCCGGGCGATCCCGCCCGCGGACTTCATCGTCCAGGACGTGTCGTTCGCGACGGCCGAGGACGGGAAGACGCCGCTCGCGGCGGCCGAGGCCTTCTACCGGGGCGGCGGGCCCGCCGTCACCGTGTTCCTCCGCCACGACAGCGGGAGCGTCCCCCGCTACTCGGTGATGTTCCTCGTGGGGTCGGTCGCGCTGTTCGCGGCCCACCTCCCGCTCCTCGACCGGGCGGAGCGGAAGCGCAAGGAGATCCTGACCGGCGGCACCGCGCCGCCGTGGTACGGGCCGGCCTAGGAGGTGCGGGTGCTCGGAGCCGAACCGCCGCTGCTCGAGCAGGGGAGCGTCCAGTTCATCCTGTTCGGGCTCACGCTCCTCGCGATCTTCGTCGGGCTCTGGCTCTCGATCTCGAAGTAGCCGCCGGCGGCGGGACCCCCCTGGCGGCGGGCGTCCCTACCCCGCGGGCTGGGCCGCCCGGGCGAGCGCCCGGCGGCGCCGGCGGACGTCGGTGAGCGCCGCCTTCCGCTGCTCGTAGAACGCGAGGATCTGGAGCTCGGTGGCGAGGTCCACCTTCCGCACCGAGACCCCCTCCGGCACCGAGATCCTGGCGGGCGCGAAGTTCAGGATCGAGCGGATCCCCGCGGCCACCATCCGGTCGGCGACGTCCTGGGCGGCGGGGGCCGGCACGCAGATCACCCCGATCGCGGCCCGGTGTTCCCGGACGATCGCGGGGAGCTCGTCCAGGTGCCCGACCCGCACCCCGCCCACCTCCTCCCCGACCTTCGCCGGGTCCACGTCCACGAGCCCCACCACCACGAACCCCCGCTCGGGGAACCCCCGGTAGTTCGCGAGGGCGTGGCCGAGGTTGCCCGCCCCCGCGATCACGATCGGCCAGTCCTGGGTGAGGCCGAGCTCCCGGCGGATCTGGTGGATCAGGTACGCGACGTCGTAGCCCACCCCCCGGGTCCCGTAGGAGCCCAGCTGGGAGAGGTCCTTCCGCACCTTGGCGGGGTTCACGCCCGCGGCCGCCGCCAGCACCTCCGAGGACACGGTGGCCGCACCGGCCTCGGCGAGGTCCACGAGGGCCCGGAGGTAGACCGGGAGCCGGGCCACGGTCGCCTCCGGGATCTCACGCGCGCGCACGCGGGCTCCGACCGTCAGGCACGGGCCGATGGTAGCCCCCGCGAGGGCCGTTCTCAATTTCACGAAGTCCGGGCCCGGATGGCGGCGGCCAGCGCCTCGCCGTCCACGACGAGCTCGAAGAGCTCCTCGCCGTCCACGAGCACCACGGGGACCCGCGCCCCGTAGGCCAGCTCCAGGGCGTCGTCCCCCTCGATCGAGACCTCCCGGAACTCGAACGGGATCCGTTCGCGGAGGGCGAGGATCACCCGGCGGGCCTCGTCGCAGAGGCCGCAGCGGGGGCGCGAGAACATCGTGACCAGGGCGGGCACCGGCGGGGATGCTAGCAACGCCCCGTCCTCCGCCGGGGGTGGTACAACGGGCCCATGGAGGAACGGGCCACCGACCTCGAGCTGCACGGGGGCCTCGCCGAGGGCGACCCCGAGGCCTTCGAGGCGCTCTACCGGCGGTACGCCCCGGCCGCCTACGGCCTCGCCCTCCGGGTCACCGGCCAGCCGATGCTCGCCCAGGAGGTCGTCCACGACGCGTTCCTCGCGCTGTGGCGGGCGCCGGGGGCCTACGACCCGGCCCGGGGCCCCCTGCGCACGTTCCTCCTCTCGCTCGTGCACCACCGGGCGGTCGACGTCGTCCGGCGCGAGGAGCGGCTCCGGGGCCGGGCCGAGCGTGCCGCGAACCTCGAGCCGTCGACGGGCGAAGACGTAGCGGAGGCGGTGGTCGAGGAGGTCTCCCTGGGCCCCCGCCGCCGGGAGGTCCGCGAGGCGCTCCGCGCGCTGCCGCCCGAGCAGCGGGCCGTGGTGGAGATGGCGTACTTCGGCGGCAAGACCCAGAGCCGGATCGCCGAGGAGCTCGGGATCCCCCTCGGGACGGTGAAGACCCGGACGCTCGCGGCGATGCGGAAGCTCCGCAGGATGCTGCTCCGGGAGGACTGACGGGTGGGAGGGGACGGGGTGCGGGAGGAGCACGAGGCGATCGAGGAGCTGCTCGCGGCCTACGCCCTCCGCGCCCTCGCGCCCGCCGACGCGGCCGGCGCCGACCGGCTCCTGGCCGAGCACGTCCCGGGCTGCCCCCGGTGCCGCGACGCCCTGGAGGGCTTCCGGGCCGTCGCCGGGGAGCTGGCCCTCGAGGCACCCGCCGTCCAGCCGCCCGAGATGCTCTGGGCCCGGCTGCGCCGTTCCGTGGCGGAGGCCCCGCGCGGCCGCCGCCCCGCGCCCGCCCTCCTGGCCGCCGGCGTCGTCGCGCTCCTCGCGGTGAGCGGGCTCGCGGTGAACCTCGGCCGCCGGGCCGACCAGGCCTCGTCGCTCCTCGGGACGCTCACCGCCGCCATCGCGGGGATGCCCACGGGCGCATCGCCCCTGGGCTTCCGCGGGGAGGAAGCCCCGGCCGCCGGGAGCCTGGTGGGGATCCCCAGCGTGGAGCGGGTGGTGCTGGTCGGACGGGGGGTCCCGCCGCCCGCGCCCGGGCACGTGTACCGGGTCTGGGCCGGCAGGGACGGCGCCTACGAGCCCCTCGCGGACTTCGTCCCCGAGGGCGGGACCGTGGTCCTCGAGCTCGCCGTGGACCGCGCCCGCTTCGACGAGATCATCATCACCGAGGAGCCCCGCGTCCCGCCGGGGCCCGCCCCCGCGGGCCTCCGTCGCTGGTCCGCCGACCTCGGCTGAGCCCCGGCCCGCTCAGGCCGCCGCCGGGACCGGCCGCGCCGCGCGGAGGAACCCCCAGAACATGACGGCGATGCCGAGCGCGAGCCCGACGGAGAACACCGGCACCACCTGGAAGCCGGCCCCCACCCCGGAGGCCACCGCCACCACCGTGGCGCCGGCCGCGATCCCGGCGGTCCCGACGAACCGGTCGCGGAGCTCGCGCCGTCCGCGCATCCGCCACGCCGACCACGCGCACCCCGCGAGCAGCAGCACGTAGGCCGGGTAGGAGACGAGCTGCGCGAGCCGGTGCGCGGGCGAGCCGGCCCCGAAGACCTCCCGCCCGAGGGGGAGGTCGTGGTCCAGGGCCGCGGGGTCGAGGGGGGCGGTCGCCACCCGGGCCACCGTGAACCCGGACACGAACAGCAGGACGACCAGGGCGGCCCAGAGCACGCGGCGGTCCCGGAACAGCAGCACCACCTCCCCCGCCGCCAGGTAGGGGACGTTCAGGACCGCCCCGAGCGCCCAGTAGACGCGGAACCCGGCCTCGCTCCATCCGCCGAGCAGGCCCTGGGCGACGGCCGCCGACGCCACCGCGTAGAGGAGGAGCGCGACGGCCCACAGCGCCTCGAAGGGCCGGCGCCCGAGGGCGAAGCGCCGTCCGAGGCGGGCGGCGAACACGAGCGCGATCGCCGCCGCCGCGAGCGGGAGGCCCCACATCCCGACCACGAGCATACGGGGCGCGAGCCGCCCCGCCGATAGGATGGGCGCCGTGGCTGCCGAGGGTCCCACGCTCCTGTTCTCGACGGCGGCCTTCTTCGGCAGGCCGCTCCGGGAGGCGTTCGCCGCGATCGCGGAGGCCGGGTACGCGGGGGTCGAGCTCATGGTGACCGGGGACCCGGCCACCCAGGACCCGGCGATCGTCCGCGACCTGGGCGCCGCCGTCGGCCTCGCGGTGGAGGCCATCCACGCACCGTTCCTCCTGGTCTCCCGCCGGGTGTGGACGACCGACCCGGTGACCAAGGTGTACCGGGCCGTGCAGGCCGCCCAGCACGTCGGCGCCCGCCTCGTCGTGGTCCATCCCCCCTACCGCTGGCAGCGACGCTACCGACGGTGGATCGACCGGAGCCTGGCCGAGCTCTCGGCCGCGACCGGCGTGACGATCGGCGTGGAGAACATGTTCCCGGTCCGCCTCCCGAACGAGCGGGCGGTGCGGTTCCACGCGGGGAGCGTGGAGCTCGCCGACCTCGACCGGTTCCCCGCGGTCGTCCTCGACACCAGCCACGCCGCGGTGACCGGGATCGGGCTGCTCGACGCGGTGGAGCGGCTCGGCGACCGGCTGGCCCACGTCCACCTCTCGGACAACGCCGGCCGGGGCTGGGACTCCCACCTGCCGATCGGGGAGGGCGTGCTCCCGCTCGGGGCGCTCCTCGACCGGCTCGCCGCCCGCGGGTTCCGGGGTTCGGTGTCCCTGGAGCTCGACCTCCGGCGGCACCTCGACGACCGGACGCAGCTCCTCCGCGTGATGCGGGACTGCCGCGCGTTCTGCGAGGACCACCTGCCGCTGTCGACGGACCGCGGGGGGCCCCGGCCCGGGCGCGCGGCCGGCGGGTGCTAGCCTCGGGCCGTGCGACGGTTCACCGCGATCACGCTCGTCGTCCTGGGCCTCCTGCTCGCGGGGGCCGCCGCCTACCAGGCGCACCTCGCCTCGCAGGACCGGGGCCCCTACCCCGGGCCGGTGCCCGGGACGCCCCTGCCCCCCGCGGTGACCCCGCCCTGAAGCCGGCCGAGGGGGCCCCGCCCGCCGGCCCTTCAGCTCAGGAGCACCTCCTCGCCCGCCCGCAGGCCCGTGGCCCGGGCGGCGCTCCCCCCGTTCACGACGAGCGCCACGTAGCCCTGGGAGTCCTCGACGGCCGCGACCTCGCCGGGGGGCGCGTCGGCGAACGTCCCCACCACCCGCACCCAGCGGTGCCCGAGGCGGAACGCCTCGCCCAGGCCCGCGGCGGCGAGGTCCGCCGGTGTGGCCGAGAGCTGGACGTTCCCGAAGCGGTCCACGCCGGTGACCTCGCAGGCCACGCGCCCCGGCTCCGCCCGGGCCCGCGGCACCTCCAGGCGCACCAGGGTCGCGGGCTCCACCGCTGGGCCCAGCGCCTCGACCGGGCGCCCCAGCGCGAGGTGCGCCGCGGCCGGGGCGAAGACGTCGCGGCCGTGGAAGGTCCGGGAGGGCGGGTGGAGGACCACGTCGGGGGCGGCGATCTCCACGGCCCGCGCCGCGCCGCCCGCCGCCTCGAACGCGTGGGACAGGAGCCCGTTGTCCGGGCCCACGAGGAGGAGCCCGGAGGCGGCCTCCACCGCCACCGACCGCCGCGCCGACCCCACCCCCGGGTCCACGACGGCGAGGAGGACCGCGTCGGCCGGCAGGTAGGGCACGGCGCGGCCGAGCACCAGGGCCCCCCGGCGCACGTCCTGCCGGGGGATCCCGTGGGTCAGGTCGATCACCCGGGCCCCGGGGGCGATCCGCGCGATCACGGCGTGGCAGACCCCGACGAACTCGTCCTCGAGCCCGTAGTCGGACAGGAACACGACGGGGCGGGTCATGGCGCCGCGTACCGTTCGAGGTGCTCGAGGAGCAGGGCCCGGACCCGTCCCGCCAGCTCCCCCCCGAGGAGGTCGGTCCCGTGCTCGGCCGCGGGGAGGATCTCGACCCGCGCGGGGCCCGCCACCCCGGCGCCGAGGGCCTCCGCCGCCTCCGCCGCCGTGCCGTCCCGCTCCCCGGCCACGAGCAACGTCGGCGCGACGACCCCGGCGAGCACGTCCCGCCCGGCCTGGAGCCCCTCGATCTCGACGGGGGCGGAGAGCGTCGCCACCGCCGCCACGGAGCCGCCGAGGTGCGAGGCGGCCACGAGGGACGCGGTGCCGCCCATGCTGGCCCCCACCAGGGCCACCCGGCTGGCCCCCCGGGCGCGGAGGAACGTCACGGCCGCCTCGACGTCCCGCCAGATCTCGGCGATCTCGCGCTCCCCTCGCGAGCAGCCCGCGTCGCCACCCGGGCAGTAGCCGCGGAAGTCGAACGTGAGGGCCAGGTAGCCGCGCCGGGCGAGCTCCCGGGCGAAGGGGAACCACGACGACTGGTCGGCGGGGAGCATGTGGGCGAGGACGACGCCCGTCCGGCCCTCCCCGAACAGGCGGCCCGCGAGGAGCACGCCGTCGTCGGTGCGGAACGAGACGGGCCGGGACCCCTCGAGGACCCCGGGCGGGACCTCGGCCGCCCGGCCGCAGGCCGCGAGGGCCGCCGCCGCGATGGCGGCGACGGCCCGCCGGCGGGCGGCGGGCCCGGCGCGCACGACCTCCCTCCGGCTCCTACCTGCCCTGCTGACGGCGCTGCCAGCGGGTCTTCTTCAGGAGCTTCTTGTGCTTCTTCTTCCGCATCTTCTTGCGGCGCTTCTTGATCAGCGACGGCACGCGGATCCCCCTGCGCTCACTCGGTCCCGAACAGGTTCCGGAGGTCGACGCGCTTGGCGCGGAAGCTCTCCTCCAGACGGACGGACCCAAGTCTAAGGGCCCGGGGCGCCTCTGCCACCGGCGTGATCAGGCGCAGGACCCCCTCCTCCCGCGAGTGCTCGAGGTAGCCGATCCCGATGTCGTTCCCCCGCCCGTCGGACAGCCCCACGAGCAGCCGGTCGAGCAGCGAGAGGTCGAAGAGCTCCGGGAGGGCCGGCATGAACACCGTGGGCTTCACCCGGAACCGGTGGAGCTCGCCCGAGAAGTACCGGCGCATCGCCCGCTCGCGGTTCTCCGCCCGCTGCTCGACCGTGGTGGGGACGACGTCCGGGTGGACCCCGAGCGCGACCACCTCGGTCCCGAAGAACCGCTGGAGCACCCCGAGGAGCGGCTGGAGCTCCTCCCCCCGCTGCAGGCCCACGATCAGGTCGGGCTCCACGACCTGGGCCTTGTGGAACTTGAGCAGCTGGCCGTAGATCCCGGACACGAGCCCGCTCGTGTCGACCACGACGAGCTCGACCCCCTCCCGGCGGGCCCGCTCGGTGAGCTTCGCCACCCCGGTGACGAGGGCCAGGAGGTGGCCCTGGGGCGAGGTGGACCCGACGAACGCGAGGGCGTCGGGGCGGGCCAGCCGGTCGGGCTCGAGGTCCGCGGGGTCCCGGACCAGGCGGAGCCCGGCGGTGACGGGGGGGCCCACCGACTTCTGCCCGGGGTCCGCGTCCACCAGGGCGGCCGTGCGGCCGGCCTCGAGGCAGGCGCGCAGCAGCGCCCGCGCGAACGTCGTCTTGCCGGTGTCGAGCCCGCCGACCAGGACCACCGACCGCTTCTCCCGGGCGGCGCGCGCGACGAGCGCCTCGTGGTCGTCCACCCCGCCTCCTCGACCCGCTGGGGTCCGGAGGCGGCCCTCCCCCCTAGCCCGCGGCGGTGAACCGTTCCTGGAGGTAGCGGTCCACGTCCTCCTCGCGGATGCGGTAGCCGCGACCCACCCGCACGGCGGGAAGGTCTCCCTGCCTGATCAGTCGGTACACGGTCATCCTGGACACGCGGAGCAACGCAGCGACCTCGTGCACGGTCGCGAACCGGGCGTCGGTGAGGGGCCGCCTCGCCAATCCGGGCGTATCCTACCCGGAACCCCGGCGGACCCGCCTCGGCCAACCGGGCCGTTCCCCCGCCCTCGTCCGGGCGCCCGGCCGCCGCTCACCACCCGAGGACCCGGTCGGCGATGGCCTGGAAGCACGGCCAGTACGCGTCGGGCGCCACGTTGTCGTCCATCACGATCACGGTGCGGGTCCGCCCCAGGGCCCGGGCGAGGGGGAGCGCCGGGTCGTTCACGTCGGCGATCGAGATCGTCTCGATCCCCGCCTCGATCGCGGCGCCGGCGAACCCGTGGTCCGCGAAGACGAGGTCTGGGCGGGCCTCGGCGAGGATCCGGTGCATCGCGTCGGGGGCGTGCGTGTGCCGGGCCGAGGCCCGGTCGGTGAGCATCGCGACGTGGTCGAGGTAGCGGATCCGCCACGTGCGGTGCAGCCCGGGCTCCCGCCACCGCGCGCCGTCCGCCGGCCGGATGGGCCGGGCCCCGTGGGCCGCGACCAGCCGTCCGACCTCGAGGTAGAGGAGCGCGAGCCCCACCGGGTGCCCGGTGGCCAGGACCAGCGTCTCGCCCCGCCGACACGCCAGGGCCAGGCGGTCCCCGGCCTCCTCGCAGGCGTCGAGGACCCGCGCCGGGTCGACCTCGACGGGGCCGTCGGCCGCCGTGGGGTCGAGCGTCGAGCCCGCGAGCTCGCCGACGATCGCGAGCACCTGGGCCTCCGTGAACCCCCCGAGCCCGCTCATCCCGAGCTGCTTGTCGGGGTCGCCCCGGAGGAGCTCCCGGACGTGGCGGCGGACGTTCTCGAGGGGATGGGAGACGATCCCGGCAACGCCGCCCTCGAGGAGCGCCGCCTCGAGCGCCGCCCGGTCGAACGGGCGGGGCACCCACCGGTCGTCGACCGCCGGCAGACGCGCGGCGTGGGCTTCGATAACGTCCATCGAGCCATGGTACCGAGGGGCGGGCGCGGATGGACCTCCGGGGCGCGGTCGCGGTCGTGACCGGGGCCTCGGCCGGGATCGGCGAGGTCACCTCGGTCCTCCTCGCGCGGGAGGGGGCGGCGGTGGTCCTCGCGGCGCGGCGGATGGAGCGGCTGCGGGCGATCGCCCGGGCCATCGAGCGGCGGGGCGGGCGGGCCCTGCCGGTGGCCCTGGACGTGGCCGACGCCGAGCAGATCGCCCGCCTCCCCGCCGTCGTCGAGGAGGCGCTCGGCCGCTGCGACGTGCTCGTGAACAACGCGGGGATCCCGGGGGGCGGGCGGTTCGAGGAGCTCACCCCCGAGGACATCGAGCGGGTCGTGCGGGTGAACCTCCTCGGGGTGCTGCTCTGCACCAAGGCGCTCCTGCCGCTCCTGCTCCGGCGGGGCGGGCACGTGGTGAACGTCTCCTCGCTCGCGGGCCGCTACGCCACCCCGGGGGCCTCGGTCTACACCGCCGCCAAGCACGGGGTGACGGCGTTCAGCGAGGCGCTGTACCACGAGCTGGCCGACCGGGGGGTCCGCGTGACCTCGGTGAACCCGGGGTTCGTCCGCACCGAGGGGTTCCGCCACGACGACCTCGACCCGCGCCTCGTGATGAGCCCCTGGCGCGTGGGCCGGGCGATCGTCGAGGTGGTCCGCGAGGGGATCGCCCCGGAGTACTCGATCCCGCGCTGGCTCGGGCCGTTCCAGGCCTTCCGCGTGCTCACGCCCCCGCTCTACCGGTGGGGGGTCCGGGTGGCGAGCCGCCGCCTCCACGCCTCCCGGGGGGACGGAGGCGGCTAGGCGCGGCGCACCAGCACCGGGAGCCGCCTCGGTCCCCAGTCCCCCGGCGGCCCCTCGAACACCCCCGGGATCCGCGTCCCGCAGGACCGGCACCGCCCGTCGTCGGCGAGGTCCCAGCGCCCGAGGACGTACCAGTCGCGCTCGATCACCGCCCTCCCGCACCCGTGGCAGTAGGTGGTCTGCCCCTCGGGGTCGTGGACGTTGCCGGTGTAGACGTAGCGGAGCCCATTGGCCATCGCGATCCGCCGGGCCCGGGAGAGGGTCTCGGGCGGCGTCGGCGGGCGGTCCAGCATCTTGAAGTCCGGGTGGAACGCGGTGAAGTGGAGCGGCACGTCGGGCCCCAGGTGCTCGACGAACCACCGGGTCTCGGCGTCGATCTCCCGGTCGGAGTCGTTCAGCCCGGGGATCAGGAGCGTGGTGACCTCGAACCACACGTCGGTGCCGTGCCGGAGGTACTCGAGGGTCTCGAGCACCGGGCGGAGCTCGCCGAAGCAGACCTTCCGGTAGAAGGCCTCGGTGAACCCCTTGAGGTCCACGTTGGCGGCGTCCATGTGGGCGTAGAACTCGGCCCGGGGCTCGGGGCACATGTACCCGGCGGTGACCGCCACGGCCCGGATGCCCCGCGCGCGGCAGGCGTCGGCCACGTCGATCGCGTACTCCATGAAGATCACGGGGTCGTTGTAGGTGAACGCGACGCTGCGGCAGCCGAGCCGCTCGGCGGCGAGCGCGATCTCCTCGGGCGAGGCCTCCTGGGCGAGCGTGTCCACCTCCCGGGACTTCGAGATGTCCCAGTTCTGGCAGAAGCGGCAGCCGAGGTTGCACCCCGCCGTGCCGAAGGACAGCACCGAGGTCCCGGGCAGGAAGTGGTTCAGGGGCTTCTTCTCGATGGGGTCGACGCAGAAGCCGCTCGACCGCCCGTAGGTGGTGAGCACGATCCGGTCGCCCTCCCGGGCCCGGACGAAGCAGAACCCGCGCTGCCCTTCGTGGAGCCGGCAGGCGCGCGGGCAGACGTCGCACTGGATCCTCCCGTCCGGGAGGCGGTGCCAGTACCTGGTCGGATGCGCCCCGACGGCCGCGCTCCCCGGCATCCCGACCACCGGCTCCACCGTACACCACCGCGAGGCCGTCCGACCGAGGAGGTCCCATGCGTCCCGTCCGTACGCTGCTCGTCATCGCCGTCGCGGCCGCGCTGGCGCTCCCGCCTGCGGTGGCCGGAGCGGCGCCCGCCGCCGACCGCACCCCGGTCCGGGGGGCCATCGCCACGGTGCGGATCCGGATGCGCGACAACGTGTTCCGGCCGAGGAGCGTGACGATCCAGCGCGGGACCAGGGTGCGCTGGGTGAACCGCGGCAGCAACCCCCACACCACCACGTCCGACGGGGGCCTGTGGGACTCGGGGATCCTCGAGTCCGGCGAGTCGTTCTCCCGCCGGTTCCGCCGGGTGGGGACCTTCCGCTACCACTGCGAGATCCACGTCGGGATGACGGCCCGGATCGTGGTCACCGCGTGAGGGGGGTTCCCAAGCGAGGCGCGTTCGGTAGGGTCGCCCGGTGCCCCGGACGGGCCGGGGCGGGGAAGGACCGCGACGTTCCTCCCGGTGGGTCCGGTCGCCTGGTTCGAGGAGAGCGCGACCGTCGGCACCTCGCAACCCTACGCGCTGATCCAGCCGGACCCGGACGACGGACCGACGTCCTCCGAGTTCGGTCTCGGCGCGTTCTTCCCGAGCGACCCGACCTGCGGGGGACCGGGGCTCCCGGCGTGTTCGTTCACGGGATCGGCGGTCGTGAACTCGGGGGTGCCCTTGGAGGGGCCGCTCGACTTCGGCGTCCAGGTGAACGTCGGCGCTGGGAACAGCTCCTACGTCGTCTGCATCGTCCACGGCCCGGAGATGCGCCTGCGGGTGGACGTCGTGCCCTCGGGGGCCCCCGCCTCCGACCCCGGGGACCTGGCCGACGCGGTCGACGCGGCGATCGAACAGGACACCGACTCCGCGGGCGCCCTGCACGCGCGGGCCCTGCACGCGCGGTTCGACGGCGCGCGTTCCAGCCGCCTACGGGCTCCGGTTCCCGCGGGCGTCGACGGACGGGGCCCTTCAGGTACCTCTGCCTGATCCACCCGTTCATGCGCGGCAAGGTGGTGGTCGGCTAGCGAGGCGGCGCGTTGGGAGGGCCGGGGACGCCCGGCCCTCCCCCGCCCGTCAGCGCACCGGCTCCCCGATCCGGTGCACCTTCAGCATGTTCGTCCGGGCCTTGCCCGCGGGCGAGGCCGCCACGAGCACGACGAGCTGGCCCGGCGCGGCCCCCGCCCGTTCCCGGAGCCCTCGATCGAGGAGCGAGATCATCGCGTCGGTGTCCGCGGGGTCGGGGGCGGGGAAGGTGCGCACGCCCCAGCGCAGCGCGAGCCCGCGCCGCGTCAGGGGGTCGGGGGAGAAGGCGTAGATCGGCGCCTGCGGCCGCTCGGACGCGAGGAGCGCCGCGGTCCGTCCGGTCCGCGTGAAGCAGGCGATCGCCACCGCGCCGGCCACCCCGCAGACGCCGGCCGCGGCCCGCGCCACGGCGGCCGCCGGATCGTCGGGGGCCCTCCGCGGGACCACGCTCGGCCCGGGGCCGCCCCGGGCCTCGGCGACCTCGGCGATCCGTGCCGCGGCCCGGGCCGCCTCGAGCGGGTACTCCCCCACCGCGGTCTCCGCCGACAGCATGATGGCGTCCGCTCCGTCGAGGACGGCGTTGGCGACGTCGCTGGCCTCCGCCCGGGTGGGGCGGGGCGCGTGCACCATGGACTCGAGCATCTGGGTGGCGACCACGGCCGGCTTCCCGGCCTCTCGCGCCGCCCGGAGCAGCTCCTTCTGCAGGACGGGGATCTCCTCCATCGGCAGCTCGACCCCGAGGTCCCCCCTGGCCACCATGAGCGCGTCGGCCTCGGCGAGGATCTCCCCGACCCTCTCCACGGCCGGGCGGGTCTCGACCTTGGCCACGATCGGGACCCGGCCCGCGAGGGCGCGGAGGGAGACCACGTCCCCGCCCCGGCGCACGAACGACTGCGCCAGCAGGTCGGCGCCGAGGTCGAGCGCCTCGCGGAGCGCCGCTCGATCCGCATCGGTGAGCGGGGGGAGCGAGAGCCGCTCCGCGGGCACGTTCACGCCGGCCCGGGACCGGACGTGGCCGCCCCGGACCACTTCGGTCACGACGTCGCCGCCGCGGGCCTCGCGGACCACGAGCTCCACCGCGCCGTCGGCCAGGAGCACGCGGTCCCCGGGCCGGAGGTCACGGGCGAGCGAGGGGTGGCTCGTCGCCGCCCCGGTCGCGTCGCCGGGCCCGCCCGCGGCGCGGAGCACGAAGGCCGCGCCCGCATGGAGCGCCACCGGCTCGGTGGCGAGTTCCCCCAGCCGGATCTTGGGCCCCGGGAGGTCCGCCATCACCGCGAGGTCCCGGCCCAGCTCCTCCCCGGCCCGGCGGACGGCCTCCACGGCTCCCCGCCGCGACCCCGGGGTCCCGTGGGAGAGGTTCACCCGGAACACGTCGGCCCCGGCCTCGGCCAGGTCCCGCACGGCCCCTGCCGAGGCGGTCGCGGGCCCGAGGGTGCAGACGAGCTTGACCCGGCGCGTCACGGGACCAGGCCGTGGGCGGGGAAGAGGTAGCGCTTGACGGCGCGGACGACCTCCTCCACCTCCTCGTCGGCGGGCCCCGCGGGCTGCCCCGGCTCGGAGAGGCGGTCCGGGACGGGCCCCCCGACCCGCCCCTCGGCGAGCTCGACCCACCCGAGGGGCAGCTCGTCGGGGACCTCGGCCCCCGCCATCTCGGCGAACGCGATGGTCCAGGCCCGCGGGACCACGCGGGCCCACTGGTAGCCGCCCCCGCCGGTCGCGACCCAGCGCCCCCCCGCCGCCTCGTGGGCCAGCGCGTGGAGCGCCCGGGCCGCCTCGCGGTAGGCGGCGGTGGTGAGCCGGAGGTGGGCGAGGGGATCGGTGTGGTGGGTGTCGCAGCCGAGCTGGGTCACGAGCACGTCGGGCCGGAAGGCGGCGACGAGCGGCGGGACCACCTCGTGGAACGCCCGGAGCCACCCTTCGTCCGTGACGCCGGGGGGCAGGGGGACGTTCACCTTCGTCCCCTCGGCCTCCCCCGCCCCCACCTCGTGGACGAAGCCGGTCCCGGGGAACAGGTACTCGCCGGACTCGTGCAGGGAGATCGTGAGGACCCGTGGCTCGTGGTAGAAGATCGCCTGGGGCCCGTCGCCGTGGTGGACGTCGACGTCCACGTAGGCGACCCGCTCGACGCCCCGCGAGAGGAGCCAGGCGATCGCCACGGCCGGGTCGTCGTAGACGCAGAACCCTGAGGCCCGGGCCGGCATCGCGTGGTGGAGCCCGCCCGCGGCGTTGAAGGCGTGGTCGGCCCGCCCGGAGAGGATCTCCTCGGCGGCCACCAGCGAAGCCCCCACGACGAGGGCCGCCGCCTCGTGCATCCGGTCGAAGATCGGGTTGTCCCCCGGCCCGTACCCGTACCGCCACCAGGGCCCCTCCTCCCCGTGGCCCGCGCGGCGGGTGGCGTCGATGAAGGCCGGGTCGTGCACCAGGGCGATCTCGTCGTCGGTGGCCGCGCGGCAGCCGACCACCTGGACCCCCGCCGCGGCGTGGAGCCCGTAGGCCTCGATCAGGTCCCAGGTGAGGAGCACCCGCTCGGGCCGGAGCGGGTGCCCGGGGCCGTGGTCGTAGATCCGGGCCTCCCGGCAGAGGACCAGCGCGGCCCGCCCGCTGATGGCGCTCCCTCCCCTCACCGGACCGCGTCGAGGGCCGCCGCGGTCCGCTCGACGAGCAGCCCCGCCTCCTCGTCGGTGAGGACGAACGGGGGGCCGAGCATCAGGAGGTCGCCGCGCCCCTCCACGTGGCCGGTGCTCGAGTACAGGAGCAGCCCGGCCTCCCGGCCCGCCGCGAGGGCCCGCTCGGTCGCGCGCTCCTCCCGCGGGAACGGTTCCCTGGTCGCGCGGTCGCGGACCAGCTCGATCCCGATCATGAGGCCCCGGCCCCGGACGTCCCCGACCCGGGGGTGGTCGGCGAGGGCGGCGGCCAGCTCCTTCCGCACCCGCTCGCCCAGCTCCGCGCTCCGCTCCACGAGCCCGCCCTCGCGGAGGCGGCGGAGGACGGCCCGCCCCACGGCCGCACCGAGGCCGTGGTGGGACCAGGTGAACCCGTGGACGAAGCCCCCGGCCGCCCGGACCGCCTCGAAGACCTCCCCCGAGGCCGCGCAGAACCCGAACGGGACGTACCCGCTCGTCGTCCCCTTCCCCGCCGTGAGGATGTCGGGGCGGAGCCCGAAGTGGTCGGAGGCGAACCAGGCCCCGGTCCGCCCGAACCCCGTCATGACCTCGTCGGCCACGAGGAGCACCCCGTGGCGGCGACAGACCTCGGCGACCCGGGGCCAGTAGTCCTCGCAGGGGACCGCGGCGGCCAGGGTCGCGCCGGAGATGGGCTCCGCGACGAACGCCGCCACCCGGCCGGGGCCCGCCTCCCCGATCGCCCGCTCCAGCTCCTCCGCGTAGAACGACGCGCAGCCCTCGGGGTGGGCGGGGTTCGGGCACCGGTACTCGTAGGCCGCCGAGACGTGGCGCGCGCGGCCCAGCCAGGGCCGGTAGGGGGCGCGCAGCGGCTCCCGGCCCGAGGCGTCGAGCGCCCCCAGGGTGTTCCCGTGGTAGGAGTTCCGCCGGGCCAGCACGACGTCGCGGTCCTCCCCCCGGGCCAGGTGGTAGGCGCGGGCGAGTTTCAGGGCGGTCTCGACGGCCTCCGAGCCCCCCGAGACCGGGTAGATCCTCGCGTCGGGGACCGGGAGGAGGGGCGCGACCTCGCGGGCGTATGCCTCGAGCGCCTCGGTCGTGAACATCGTCCCGTGGACGTAGTCGAGCCGGGCCAGGTGCTCGGACGCCGCCCGGACCAGCGCCGGGTCGCCGTGCCCCACGTTCACCACGATCGCGCCGCCCGCACCGTCGAGGTAGCGGCGGCCCGAGGCGTCCTCCACCCAGGCCCTCGCGGCCCGGACCGCGACCGGGAGCTCCCGGTCCAGGACCCGGTGGAAGACCCGGCTCATCGCGTGTACACGCCCTCGGGGTCGAGCTCCTCGCGGACGATCCGGAGCTCCTCGGCGGTGGGCGGCGGGGTCTCGGCGAGGTCCGGCGCGACCTTCATCTCCCAGCCCGTCGCCTCCCGGACGTCCTCGAGCGTGGCCCCGGGGTGGAGCGACCGGAGCGTCATCTCGCCCGTCGCCTCGTCGAACCCGTAGATCCCGAGGTCGGTGACGACGACGCTCGGGCCGTTGCCGAACCACCCCCGGCGGCGGTCGTGCTCGGGGTCGCCCGACCGGCCCGGGCTGGTGCGGAAGTCGAGGCGCTCCACGAACGACCGGCGGGCCTGGCGGACGATCACGAACACCTCCCGCGCGTTGATCGCGATCTCGCAGGCCCCGCCGGAGCCGGGCAGGCGCACCTTCGGCTTCGCGTAGTCCCCGATCACGGTCGTGTTGATGTTCCCGTACCGATCGATCTGGGCCGCGCCGAGGAACCCCACGTCCACCAGCCCCGCCTGGAGGTAGTACGCGAACAGCTCGAACATGCTCGTGACCGCGGTCGAGCCGGCCACGAGGGTCGGGTCGCCGATCGAGAGCGGGAGGCGCGCCGGGGCCGCGCCGAAGACGCCGGACTCGTAGACCAGCTGGAGCTCGGGGGCCACGGTCCGCCGGGCGAGGTTGCAGACGATGTTCGGGAGCCCCACGCCCACGAAGCAGACCCGGGCTCCCTCGAGCTGGCGGGCGGCGGCCACGATCATCATCTCGCTCCGCGAGGAACCGCTCACGCGCCACCCCCTTCCGCGGGGAAGGCCCCGGCGGGCGTCCCCCCGTAGTCGCCGTAGTTCACCCGACCCGACCAGCGCTCGCCCGGCCGGAGCGCCGCGATCCGTTCCGGGCCGAGCTTCTCGACGTAGTCTCGGTGCGAGGAGAGGTCGTAGACCCACTCCCGGAGCCACCGCTCGAGCGCCTCGGGGTCCCGGCTGATCGCCTCCCACTCGAGGTAGAAGCGGTTGTCGCGGTCGTAGTAGCCCTGCGCGTAGCTCGGGTGGCAGCCGAAGGGCTCGACGACCACCGCGTCCACGATCAGCCCGGGGATCGCGGTGCGGTTCGGGTCGTCGCGGACCACCTGCTCCTCGACCAGCTCCTCGCAGACCACGATCACCCGCTCCGCGGCGAACGCCGCCTCCTTCTGGCAGCCGAGGAGCCCCCAGATCTGCGCGTCGCCCTGGGCCGTGGCCCGCTGGACGTGGACGATCGCGACGTCGGGGCGGAGCGGGGGCACGACGTAGACCTCCTCGTCGGTGTAGGGGCTCCGCATCGGCCGGATCAGCGGGTTCACCGTGGGGAGGTCGGTCTCGTAGTAGCTCCGGAGCGGGAAGAACGGCAGGTTCGCGGCCCCCGCGAGGTAGCGGCAGACCATCCCGAAGTGGGAGTACTCCTCGATCTCGAGGGGTTCGGGGTCCGCCCGCTCCACCCGGCGGCGGACCGCGTGGAGGGAGCCCACCCCGGGGTTCCCGAGCCAGGAGAACACGAGCTTGCGGGCCACCCCCGCCCCCACCATCTGGTCGTAGATCACGTCGGGGGTGAGCCGGCAGAGCGTGAGGTCGCGCCGGCGCTGGCGGATGATCTCGTGGCCGGCGGCGAAGCAGATCAGGTGGGTGAACCCCTCGATCGCCACGGTGTCGCCGTCGCGGACCAGCTCCGCCACGGCCTCGCGCATCGTGGTGACCTTCCCGGGCACCGCGGTCCCCCTACCCGGCGGCCGCGACCTCGGCCACGGCCTCCTCGAAGACGGCGAGCGCGCTCCGTGCGCGCTCCCCGTCGATCACGAGCGGCGGCGAGAGGCGGACCGCGTCGTCCCCGCAGCCCAGGACCAGGAGCCCCCGGCGGAAGCAGGCCTCCTCGACCCGGACGGCGGCGTCGTGGTCGGGGAAGGCGACCCCGATCATGAGCCCGAGCCCCCGGACCTCGCGGACGAGCGGGTGGCGGGCGGCGATCCCGCGGAGCCCCTCGAGGAGGAGCCCGCCCACCTCCCGGGCGTTCTCCGCGAGCCCCCGCTCCACCAGGTCGATCGTGGCCAGGGCCGCGGCGCAGGCCACCGGGTTCCCCCCGTAGGTCGAGCCGTGCGCGCCGGGCTCCCAGGTCATCAGGTCGCCCCGGGCCGCCATCGCGCCCAGCGGCATCCCGCTCGCGATCCCCTTGCCGGCGAGGAGGATGTCGGGCCGCACCCCCCAGTGCTCCACCGCCCACATCCGCCCGGTCCGGCCCATCCCCGACTGCACCTCGTCCGCGACGAGCAGGATCCCGTGCTCGTCGCACAGCTCCCGCAGCTCGGGGAGGAAGCCGTCGGGCGGCACGACGTAGCCGCCCTCGCCCTGGACCGGCTCCACCACCACCGCCGCCACCTCCCGGGGGGCCACGAGCCTCCGGAACAGGCGCTCGCGGATCTCGGCGGTGTCGCCGTAGGGGACGTGGAACACCCCGGGCAGGAAGGGCCCGAACCCCTCCCGGTACCGCACCTTGCTCGCGGTGAGCGAGACGCTGCCGTAGGAGCGGCCGTGGAACGCCCCGAGGAACGCGATCACGTACCGCCGCCCGGTCGCGTGGCGCGCGAGCTTGAGCGCGGCCTCCACCGCCTCGGTCCCCGAGTTCGTGAGGAAGACCCGGGCCGGGCCGCCGAGCGGCGCGATCCCCGCGAGCCGCTCGCACAGCTCCCCGTAGATCGGGAGGTAGAAGTCCGACCCCGAGTAGTGGAGGAGCTCCTCCGCCTGGCGGCGGATCGCCGCCACCACCGCCGGGTGACAGTGGCCGGTCGAGGTCACCGCGATCCCCGCGTTCAGGTCGAGGAACCGGTTCCCGTCCACGTCCTCGACCACCACCCCCGCCCCCCGGGCCGGGACCAGCGGGTAGGCCCGCGGCAGCGACGGCGACGTGACCCGGACGTCCCGCTCGATCAGCGCCCGGGCCCGCGGCCCGGGGAGCTCGGTGACGAGGTGGGGCGCCGGGGCCGAGGCCAGGTCGGCCTCGGCGCCCACCTGCCTCGCGCCGGCGCTCACTCCGTGATCACCGTGCGCGACTGCTCCCGCATGTACTGCATGAGGTAGTACGGGCCGCCCGACGCCTTGCCGGTCGTGCCCGACCCCTTCCAGCCGCCGAACGGCTGGGCCCCCGGCCAGGCGCCGGTCGTGGCGCCGGCCCGGCGGTTCACGTAGACCACGCCGGCCTCGATCGTGTCGAGGAACCGCTGGATCTCCTCCCGGTCCTCGCTGTAGAAGCCGGCGGTGAGCCCGTACTCGGTGTCGTTCGCGAGCTTGAGGGCCTCGTCCAGGGAGTCCACGGGGGCCACCGCCACGAACGGGACGAACAGCTCCCTCTTCCAGATCCAGGAGTCGAGCGGGGCCTCGACGATCGTGGGCTGGACGAAGTTGCCGCGGGCCAGGTCGCCCTCGGTGACCCGCTCGCCCCCGGTGATCACCCGGCCGTTCTTGCGGGCCTCGGCCACCGCCTCCTCGAACGTCCGGAGCGCGTCCTCGCTGATCACGGGCCCCAGGTAGACGTCCTTCTCGAGCGGGTTCCCGACCCGGATCCGCTCGGTCTTCTCCTTGAGCAGCCGGACGAACTCGTCGTACACCTCCCGCTCGACGTAGACGCGGGAGCAGGCCGAGCACTTCTGGCCCTGGAACCCGAAGGCCGAGCGGAGCACGCCGTCGGTGGCCTCGTCGAGGTCGGCGTTCCGCGTGACGATGGTCGGGTTCTTCCCTCCCATCTCGCAGATCACGGGCTTCGGGTAGTCCTTGGGGAACGACCGGTAGATCCCCATGCCGACCTCGTAGGACCCGGTGAACGTGATCCCGTCCACGTCGGGGTTCTGCACGAGCTCGTCGCCGACCACCGGGCCCCGGCCGATCACGAGGTGGAAGGCGCCCGCCGGGATACCGGCGTCCCGGTAGACCTCGTACAGCCGGTACCCGAGGGCCGCCCCGGCGTTGGACGGCTTGAACACCACGCAGTTCCCCGCGACCAGGGCCGCCGACGACGGCCCCGCGGCGAGCGCCAGGGGGAAGTTGAACGGGCTGATCACGGCCCACACGCCGTACGGCCGCATGACGTCGACGTACTCCCCGGGGGCCCCGATCGGCTGCATCGGCTCGCTGAAGCCCCGGTGCTTCTCCATCTCGTGGGCGTTCCAGCGGAGGAGGTCGGCCGACTCCTCCACGTCGCCCAGCGCCTCCAGCCGGTTCTTCCCGACCTCGAGCGCCATCAGCGCGGCGAGCTCGTAGCGCCGCTCGGTGATCAGGTCGGCGGCCCGCCGGATGATGCGGACCCGCTCCTCCCAGGGCGTCCCGGCCCACTGGGGGAAGAACGCCTTGGCCGCGGCGATCGCGTCGCGTACGTCCTGCCGCGAGGCCTGGCCGAAGCGGGCGATGACGATCCCGCGGTCGATCGGGGAGCGCTCCTCGTGGGTCCCCTCGCCCATCCGTGCCTCGCCGTTCACGAAGAACGGGCGCTCCTGCCCGATCCAGGTCCGCGCCCGTTCGATCCCCTCGTCGTAGGCGCGGTGGAGCTCCTCGTCGTCCGCGGTCATCGTCGCGTAGGTGATGCGGAACCCCTGCTCTGCCACCGGAGGTCCCTCCCTTCGGAGCGTCCGAACGACCCCATGGTAGCGGGCGCGGGCTCCCGACCCCAAGCCGGTCGCGGCGCCGCCGGGCGTCCCCGGGGCCGGGCCCGGCGCCGGGGTCGCGCGACCGGTCCGGTTGCGAGCCTCGAAGGCCCGAGGGGCGTATCATCGGGCTCCCTTGAGGCTCGTGTCCTACGACCGGAGGGGGCACCGGCGGCTGGGAGCGATCCTCGGGGGTGGGGGCGGCGGCCGCCCCGAGCGGGTGGTCGACCTACCGGACCTCGTCGGGCACCCCGCCTTCCCCACCACCTTGGAGGCCCTGGTGGCCGCGAGCGGGGGCACCGTCCTCGACGCCGCCGTGGCCGCCCTCGGGAGCGACGAGGCGGAGGCGTTCGCGGTGGACCGGCCGCGGCTGCTCGCCCCCCTGTTCCCGCGGACGCTGCGGAGCCCCGACGCGCGGCCCGGCGAACGGCGGGTCCTGGGCCCGGGGGACGAGGTCCCCTGGCCCCCCCGGGCCGCCTGGCTCGACTACGAGCCGAAGGTCGTGGCGGTCCTCGGGGGCTCGGGCCTACCCCTCGAGGGGGTCGACCCCGGGCTCCGGGTCCTCGGCTACACGCTCGCCAACGACTGGAGCGCCCGGGACGCGAGCGGGGACCCCGCGCCGTCGCCCGCCGCCCCCCCGATCGCACTGGGGCCCTGCCTCGTCACGGCCGACGAGGTCGACCCGCAGACCGTGTTCCTCACGGCCCGGGTGGCCGGGGAGGTCGTGGCCAAGGGGAACCTGAACGGGGCGGCCCGGGATCTCCTCGCGCTGCTCGCCTCCCTCGCGAGGACCGAGGCGCTCGGCCGGGGCGACGCGCTGGCGGTCTCCCCGTTCGCCGGCGCGGGGCCCGGCAGGCAGCTCTGGCCCTCGGCCGAGGTGGAGCTCGAGGCCGAGGGCTTCGGCGTGCTCGCCAACCGGATCGGCCGGCGGGCCTGACCCTCCCGCCCCGGCGGGCGCCGACCTACCGGCTTCGCTTCGCCCGGGCGCGCTCCAGCGCCTTGCGCCGCTCCCGCTCCTTCTTCTTCCGCTCCCGGTCGTGCGCCCAGCGGACCTTCTTCCGATCGCCCCGTCCCATCCTCGCCCCCCCGCGGGTCCCGCCGATCAGGCCTCGTCCTCGTCGTCGCCGCCCCGGGCGAGCTCCTCGCTCCGCTTCCGGGCCCGGTCGATCGCGTTCAGGAACGCCGCCCGGACGCCGGCCTCCTCGAGGTGGCGGATGGCCTCGATCGTGGTCCCCCCGGGGGAGGTCACCATCTCCCGGAGCTCGACCGGGTGCCGCCCGGTGTCGCGGAGCATCTTGGCCGAGCCGAGCATGGTCTGCACGATCAGCTCGGTCGCCACGTCCCGGGAGAGCCCGAGGAGGATGCAGGCCTCGATCATCGCCTCGGCCAGGAGGAAGAAGTAGGCGGGCCCCGAGCCGGAGGTGGCGGTGATCGCGTCCTGGTGCTTCTCGGGCAGCCGGAGCACGCGCCCCACGTAGCCGAGCAGCTCCTCGGCCATCGCGAGGTGCTTGTCCTGGGCGTGCGTGCCCGGGGAGATCACCGACATCGCCTCGTCCACCATCACCGGCACGTTCGACATGACCCGGACCACCGGGACGCCCTCGGCCAGGTGCCGCTCCACGAACGAGGTCCGGATCCCCGCGGCGAAGCTCACGACCAGCTGCTCGGGGCGGACGTGCTCCGCGATCTGGCGCAGCAGGACCTCCATGTCCTGCGGCTTCACCATCAGCACGAGCACCTCGGCCCAGCCGCAGGCCTCGGGGTTGGAGAGCGTGGCGTGGACCCCGTACTTCCCCGCGAGCTCCCGGGCCCGCTCCTCCCGTCGGCACGTGACCATGATCTCGTCGGCCGTCCGCCCCCCGGAGCGGATCAGCCCGGAGACCAGCGCCTCCCCCATCTTCCCGGCGCCCAGGAACGCGACGCGCCTGCCGTCCGTCACCCGTCCTCCCTCACGCTCGGGGTCCCCGCTCAGCCCCCGGGCCGGAGCTCCCGGGCCAGGCTGGACACGAAGAACCACAGGTTCGCCGGACGCTCCGCGAGGCGCCTGGTGAGGTAGGGGTACCACTCGGTCCCGTAGGGGACGTACACCCGGACCGGGTAGCCCTCCGAGGCCAGGCGTCGCTGGAGGTCCCGGCGGATACCGTACAGCATCTGGAACTCGACCCGGGCCCGGTCCGCCGGGTGGGTCGCGAGGTACCGGCGGACGCCGTCGAGGAGCCGGGGGTCGTGGGTCGCGACGTCCACCGAGTGCCCCCGGGCGAGGAGCGTGACGAAGAGCCGCGCGTAGGCCCGGTCCACGTCCCGCCGTCGCTGGAGCGCCACCTCCGGCGGCTCCAGGTAGGCCCCCTTCACCAGGCGGACCCGCGAGGCCTCGGGCAGGCCGAACACGTCGGCCGGCGTCCGGTGGAGGTAGGCCTGGAGGCAGACCCCCACGCGGCCGTGGCGGGCCCGGACCTCGCGGAACACCGCGAGGGTCCGGTCCACCGACGGGGAGGTCTCCATGTCGATCTCGACCCAGGTCCCCGCCCCCTCGGCCTCCTCCAGGATCCGCTCAAGCTCCGCCAGGCACAGCGCGCTCGAGAGGTCCAGGCCGAGTTGGGAGGGCTTCACCGAGACCCCGCAGTCGATCCCCGGATGGGCCCGGATGCGCCGGATCGACTCGATGTAGGCGTCCGCCGCCTCCTTGGCCTGCTCCGGGATCCGCACGCTCTCACCCAGGAGGTTCAGGATCGCCGAGAGCCCCTCCCCGGCGAGGGCCTCCACCACCCCCATCGCGTCGTCCACGGTCTCCCCCGCGACGAACCGGCGGGCGACCGCCCGTCCCGTCGCGCTCCGCGTGGCGAACGCACGGAGCGCCTCGTTCTGGGAGAGCCGGAGCACGGCACCGCGGAACAGGCCCATCGAGGTTGCCACGGAGTATAGGGGACCCCTCCCGGCGGACCCGACCCGCCGGCCTCGGGCGATCCCGCGGTGCGCAGGAGCACCTGGGGAAGGGGCGGGGAAACAGAACCCGAGGGACCTCCGGCTCGCCGGAAGCCGAAGCCTCCAGCCACCGTCGGCCCCTCGGGCTCAGATGCCCCGAGCGACCTCTAACGGCCGTCTCGGTTCCCTTATGGTCGGGCCTTTCGTTGGGCTTTGGGGCCTCCCGAGCCTCCCCACCCGCACAGCTAGTTGGCCTTCCCAACCGTACGAGCAGGTGCGCCCAGTCGGCCTTACGGCTTTCCCAGGGCCCCCCATTCGGTTCCCTGACTCGACCGCTCCAGCCGCTCGGAGCGAGATGGAATCTACCCAGCGCCCCCGGGGCGGTCAAGCCAGCGAACGCGCAGGTCAGAGGCCATATCCGCAGCTAGCGGGCCTCGTGAGAAAGAGTGACAAGATCCGGCTCACGCCGGCCTCGGCCGCCCGTCGAGGAGCTCGCGGTAGACGCCGAGGACCTCGTCGGCGGTCGCCTCCCACGAGAAGCCCCGCGAGTGCAGGGCGCCCCCCTCCCCGAGCCGGGCGGCGAGCGCGGGGTCGCGGAGGATCCGCAGGAGCCGTTCCGCGTGATCCGCCGGGTCGTGTCCCTCGACCAGGAACCCCGTCGCCCCGTCCACGACCACGAACCGGAGCCCGCCCACCGCGGCCGCCACGACCGGGGTGCCGCAGGCCTGCGCCTCGAGGGCCACGAGCCCGAACGACTCCGAGCGGGAGGGCACGAGCACCGCCTCGGCGGCGGCGTAGAAGTCCGCGAGCCGAGCCTGGGGCTGCGGCGGGAAGAACATCACGCGCTCCTCCACCCCGAGGGCCGAGGCGAGGTTCATGAGGCGGGCGACCTCCGCCCCCGGGCTGTCACCGCTCGGGCCACCCACCACCGCGAGCACCACGTCCCGCGTGGCCTCGGGGTCGCGGGCCACCGCCTCGGCCAGGGTCCGGATCGCGACGTCGGGCCCCTTGTGGGGCTGGAGCCGCCCCACGAACAGCACCAGGCGGGCGCCGGTGAGGTGCAGCCGGCGCCTGGCCTCCTCCCGCGGCCGGGGCGCGAACAGGGCGTGGTCGACCCCGGGGGGCACGATCCGGATGGCCCCGGGGTCCGCGCGGTACAGCCCGACGAGGTGCGCGGCCTCCGCCGGGGTCGGTGCGAGGATACGGTCGGCCGTCGCGATCACCCGCTCCTCGCCGGCCAGCCGCACCGGGGGCTCGGGCCCCTCCCCGCCCGCCAGCGAGTAGTTCTTCACCTTCCCGAGCGTGTGGAACGAGGCGACGAGCGGCACCCCCCAGATCTCCTTCGCGTTCCGCCCCACCCACCCCGAGAGCCAGTAGTGGCTGTGGACGACGTCGGGCAGGCGGGAGGCCCGGCGGACGTGGGCCAGCACGCCGCCGAGGAACTGGGGCAGGTACCGCGGGAGGTCCCGCTTCGGGAGCGGGGTCGGGGGGCCCGCCCGCACGTGGACGACCCGGACGCCGGGGACGTCCTCCACCACCTCCGGCTGGCCGTCGCGGCCCCGGGTGAAGACGTCGACCTCGACCCCCTGCCGCACCAGGCGCTCCGCGACCGCCCGGATGTAGACGTTCATCCCCCCCGAGTCGCCCGTGCCGGGCTGGTCCAGGGGGGAGGTGTGGACCGACAGGACGGCCACCCGCGTGGCGGACCGGCTCATCGACCTCCCCGGGGAGCGTTCGCGCGCTTCACGGGATGTTACGCGGGCGCCGCCCCCGCCTATTCCCCGCCCGGCGGAGCACCAGGTCGGGGGCCACCTCCCCGACCACGCGCTCGCCTCCCCGGACCGGACGGCGCAGGAGGTCCGCGAGCCCGGGATCCGCGGTCGGGTCGACCGCGCCGAGCTCGGCCAGGACCCGGAGGAGGGCGGGGCCGACCGCGCGTGCCCCTCCGTCCGCGACCTTCAGCGCGACCCCGAGGCCGGGGGCGAGGACGGCGGCGCAGGCCAGGCCCTCCGCCCCGCCCTTCACGACCACCCCCGGGGCCGCCTCCATCACCGCCGTGTCGACCCGGCCCCGCCCGGCCACGAGGTAGGGGTGGGCACGCATGGCGCCGACCGCGCGGGCCACCGGGGCCGCGAGGCGCCCGAGGCGTTCCGGCCGCGCCAGCCGCGCGTAGAGCGTCGCGAGGGAGGCCAGGGGCATCCCGTGGACCGGCACCCCGCAGCCGTCCACCCCGACCACCACGTCGTCGAGGCCGGCCGCCGACCGCACGGCCCGGAGCACCCGGCGCTGGAGCGGGTGGCCCGGACGCGCGTAGGACGCGAGGTCGTAGCCGGCCCGGACGCAGGCCAGGAGCATCCCGGCGTGCTTGCCCGAGCAGTTGTGCAGTTCCCGGCGAGGCCGGCGGGCGCGGACCGACGCCTCCCGGTCCAGGGGCCACCCCGGCGGGCATCGGAGGGCCGACGGACCGAGCCCGGCCCTGGCGAGGACGGCCCGGACCGCCCGGACGTGGACCGGCTCGCCGTTGTGGGAACCGCAGACCACCGCGAGCTCGGGGTCGGGCAGGTCCCCGCGGGCGGCGGCGAGCGAGACGGCCGCCTGGAGCGGCTTCATCGTGGACCGGGCGAACACGACCCGCCCGGGGTCCCCCGCCCACGCGAGGAGGCGGCCGTCCGCGTCGCACACCGCCACGTGCCCGAGGTGCACGGACTCCTCGAGGCCGGAGCGGCGGACGCGCGCGAGGGTGGCCGGGCGCACGGCCCCCGAGCCTACCCGCTCGCTCCCCGGGTCGGGGCCGCCGCCGTGCCCGTCCGGGAGGGGGCTGGCGCGGGGTCAGGTCGGCGCGACGCCGAGGAGGTCGCCCGGGGTGGGATCCGGCGTCCGCCCCTCGGGCGGCGAGGCGGCCCGGGCCGCCGCTTCGAGCCCCTCGCCCTCCTCCTCGACGAGCGCGACGAACTCCCCCACCACGTCGGGGTCGAACTGGGTGCCGCGGTTCTCGACGAGCTCCTCGAGGGCTCGCTCCACGGGGCGCGCCGGGCGGTAGGGACGGTCGCTCGTCATGGCGTCGAAGGCGTCGGCCACGGCGAAGATCCGGGCGGGGAGCGGGATCGCCTCGCCCCGCAGGCCCTCCGGGTAGCCGCGCCCGTCGAACCGCTCGTGGTGGTGGCGGATCACCACGGCGGCCTCCCCGAGGAACCGGATGGGCTCGACGATCCGCGCCCCGATCGCGGGGTGGGTCTTCATCACCGCCCACTCCTCCTCGGACAGCGGCCCCGGCTTGGACAGGATCCGCTCGGGGATCCCGACCTTCCCGATGTCGTGGAGGAAGAAGCCGTGGGCCAGCTCCGGGCGCTCGGCGAGGGCCGGATCCACCCGGCGGGCCAGGGCGAGCCCGTAGGTCTGGGTGCGGTCGAGGTGGCTCCGGGTCGTGTGGTCCTTGGCCTCGACCACCTGGGCCAGGACCTTCATCGTGGCCAGGTACATCTCGTGGATGCTCCGGAGGGCCCGCTCCAGCTCCCGGCTCCTCGCCCGCTCGAGGTGGTACAGGATCCCGAGCTCCCGGGCGAACACGACGAGCTGGGCCTGGAGGGCCGCGAGGTCGGCGTCCCCCCCGCCCGTGGTCCCCGGTCCGAAGGCGTGGTCGTCCATGGGCCGCGCTCGCCGGCGGGGCCGGCGCGGGGGAAGCGTGCCCCGCCGGTCCGCTCCGCCGCCATCCCACGATCGGGCGGATCCGGCGGAGCCCCGTCGGAGCCCTCTCCGGCCCGAGCGGGGGACGCGCCGCTCCCCTGGACGGCCCACGGAGCGGCGCGCCCTCACGAGAGGACCTGGGAGAGGTCCTCGCGGTACCGCCGCCTCAGTTCCCCCTGGAGGGTGTCGAGCACGGCGATCACCTGGGCCCGTTGGCGGGAGACCTCCCGCTCCTCGGCCTCGAGGGTCGCCACGGCCCGCTCCAGGTCGGCGTCGGAGAGCGCGGTGGGGTCCGAGAGGCCCGCGTCCGCCACCAGGCGCTCGACCCGCCGGCGCGCCACGAGCACCTCGGGCTCGGGGACCGCGACCCGCACGGCCTCCCCGCGGGAGGGGCCCCGGGGGTCCTCGGGCGCGAGGATCCGCGCGAGCCGCTCCGACAGGGGCTCGGGGCCCCGCTCCCCACCGCGCCTCGCCGCGAGCTCGGCGGCCAGGATCTCGGCCCTGCCCTGCACGAGACGCCGGAGGAGCGAGAGGTACTCGCGCTCCGCGAGGCATTCGTCCCGCCTGGCACGGAGCTCGGCGAGCGAGAGCCCCCCGAGCCCCTCGACGAACCGAGGGCTCAGGACGCGGTCGATCCGCCGCTTGCGCTGCGCTCCGCTCACCCCGCTCGCATCGTAGGGCCGCCGCCCCGGTGGGGCAACGCGCCTAGCAGACCCCCCGGAGCATGGCGTAGGGGTTGATGGCCCCGCCCCCGCCCGGGTGGTACTCGAAGTGCAGGTGGTTCACGCTGCCCGCGTTGCCCGTGCTCCCCACGTACCCGATCACGGTGCCGGCTCGAACCGCGCCCGCGGCCCCGTAGGAGGAGAGGTGGGCGTAGTACGTGTAGTCCCCGTTCGTGTGGTAGACGATCACCGCGAGCCCGCCGAGGAGGTTCGAGCTCCGGACCGCGTTGCCGGCGTGGACCGCGACGACCGGCGTCCCGTAGGGGGCGATCAGGTCGATCCCCTGGTGGCTCCGGCCGCCCGACCGCGGGGCCCCGAACGAGTCCACGAACGAGTTCGGCCCCTGGACCGGGCAGACCTGGATCGCCCCGGCCACCGCCGGTGCCACCCCCAGGAGGAGCTGGGCCTGCCGGGCCTCCAGCTGCCGCTCCAGGTCGGCCACCACGCGGGCGAGCTCGTCGACCCTCGCCGCGGCCGCCGAGCGGGCCTGCTCCAGCCGCGCGGCGTCGCGGGCCCGCTCCTCTCGGAGCCGCGCGAGGTCCGCGAGCTTCCGCCGGAGCTCCTCCCGCGTGACCTCGGCCAGCGTGATCAGGTCGGCGTCGCTCTCCGCGACGGCGCCGATGAACTCGAGCCGGTCGGAGAACTCCGTGAGGTCGGTCGAGGAAAGCAGCACGTCGATCGTGCCCCCCACGCCGCTCATGTAGGCGGCGCGGGCCCGCCGGTCGATCCGGGCGGCGATCGCGGCGAGCCGCCGCTCGGTGCGGGCGATCGCGGCCCGGGTGGCGGCGAGCTGGTCCTCGGTCTGGGCCAGCTTGGCCTCCGCCGCCTGCCACGCCGCGGTGGCCGAGTCCAGGGCCGCCTGGGCCGCCGCCAGGCGGTCCTTGGCCGCCTCGAGCTCCCCCTCGGGGTCGGCCAGGGCCGGGAGCGAGCCCAGGACGAGCAGCGCCGTCGCTGCCGCGAGCGCGGCCCGGAGCGTCCCTCCTCGAGCGGTCGTGCGGGCCCCCATGGGTCGATGCGGCCGCCGGCCGGGCGGGTCGGCCGAGGCTACCACCCGCCAGGGCCATCGGCCAAGCCCCCGCCGTTGCCTCATAGGGGAACGCCTAGGCGCGCCCCCGCATCGCCTCGATCAGGATGTCGGCCACCTCGGGCCGGGAGAACTCGGCCGGGGGCCGCTCCCCGAGCCGGAGCATCTCCCGGACCTTGGTCCCGGAGAGGATCACCCGGTCCTCGTCCCCGTGGGGGCAGGTCTTGGGCGAGGCCATCGAGCCGCAGCGGCGGCAGAAGAACGAGTGCTCGAACATGAGGGGGGTGATCCCGAGCTCCCCCGGCTCGAACCCCTCGAAGATCCGCTGCGCGTCGTAGGTCCCGTAGTAGTTCCCGACCCCGGCGTGGTCCCGGCCCACGATGAAGTGGGTGCAGCCGTAGTTCTTCCGGCAGATCGCGTGCCAGATCGCCTCCTTGGGCCCGGCGTAGCGCATCGCCGCCGGGAACACCGCGATCATCGCCCGGTCCTTCGGGTAGTAGTGCTCGAACAGGACCTCGTAGCAGCGCATCCGGACCTCGGGCGGGACGTCGTCGGCCTTCGTCTGGCCGACCAGGGGGTGGACGAGGAGCCCGTCGCAGATCTCGAGCGCGCACTTCTGGATGTACTCGTGGGCGCGGTGGATCGGGTTCCGGGTCTGGAAGCCCACCACCGTCCGCCAGCCCCGACGGCGGAACTCGGCCCGGGTCTCGGCCGGGGTCAGCCGGTAGCGGCGGAAGTCGCGGTGGCGGGGGAGCCGGATGGCCCGGACCGACCCGGCCAGGCAGTGCTCGCCGGCGTCGTGGAGGGCCCGGACCCCCGGGTGGGCGAGGTCCGTGGTCCCGAACACGCTCCGGGCCTCGGCCTCCTTGTCCCGGCGGAACACCTCCTCGACCTCGACCACCGCGAGCGGCTCCGCGCCCGCCCGGGGGAGGAGGGCGACGGCCTCGGCCCGGCCGATCCGCTCCACGTCCTCCTGGGAGGCGGGGAGCACCACCGGGATCGTCCAGGGGAGGCCCGACTCGAGCCGCATCTCCTCGAGCACCCGCCGGTACTCCTTCTCCCCCTGGTAGCCGGTGAGGGGCGAGAGGGCCCCCACCGCGAGCAGCTCGAGGTCCGAGAGCTCCCGCTGCGAGAGCACGAGGGCCGGGTACCGCCGGGCCTCCTCCGCGGCCCGCTCCGCCTCCGGCCCGGGGAGGAGGAGGTTCACCAGGGTGCCGCCGTGGGGGGCGATCGGGTCCTGCTCGAGCATCGGGTTCCCTTCCTCGGGGTAGGTTGCCCCCAGGATAGCGAGGGGGCCAGGGGGCCCGAGCCCCTCGGGCCGCGGCGCGGCCCGGCCCTCCCCCTATACTCGGCCCGACGGAAGGAGGCGGCCCCGTGCAGACGCTCCTCTCCACCGACGAGCTCCGGGCGCTCAACGAGCGGTTCGAGCACGCCCACCCCCGGGAGATCCTCCGGTGGGCCCTGGGCGAGTTCGACCGGATCGCGATCGCCTCGGCCTTCCAGGCCGAGGGCACCGTCGTGATGCACCTCGCGACCCAGATCCGCCCCGACGTCCCGGTCCTGTTCCTCGAGACCGGGTTCCACTTCGCGGAGACCCTGGCCTTCAAGCAACGGCTCGCCGAGCGCCTCGGGCTGCGGGTCGTGGACCTCGTCGGGGACCACACGGTCGAGGAGCAGGAGGCGATCTTCGGCGCCCGCCTCTACGAGCGCGACCCCGAGCGCTGCTGCGAGCTGAACAAGGTCCGCCCGATGTTCCGCGCCCTCCGCGAGCTGGACGCGTGGATCACCGCCTACCGGCGGGACTCCTCGCCGACCCGGGCCGACGCGAGGATCGTGGACCGCTACGAGCTCCTCCCGGGCAAGCACATCGTCAAGGTGAACCCCGTCGCGACCTGGACCCGGCGCGACGTCTGGCGCTACCTGCGGGAGCACGACCTGCCGCACAACCCGCTCTACGACCTCGGCTACTCCTCGATCGGGTGCGCCCCCTGCACCCGCCTCCGGTTCCCCGGCGAGCCGGAGCGGGCGGGACGCTGGGCGGGCCTCGCGAAGTGGGAGTGCGGGATCCACGAGCGCGAGGCGGGCGCGGCCCAGGGAGGGCCGGGCCCGACCGGGGCCTGACGGCCCGCGCCCGGCTCAGGCCACGACCCAGATCGCGTCGCGGGCCAGCTCGACCCGGAGCGAGGTCCGGTCCCCGAGCACGTCGCCGTCGACCTGGACGGGGAAAGGCCGCTCCGACTCCACCACCACCCGCGAGACGTCGTGGAGGTAGTCGATGTCCCGGCCGGCCACGTGCCGGGCGGACCCGAAGATCTGCCAGGCGATGCGGAGCAGCCGGCGCCTCGGCAGCCTCCGGGCCGACAGCACGTCCAGCCCCTTCTCGAGCGAGGCGCGCGGCGTGATCCGGAGGCCGCGCTCCCTGTAATAGGTGTAGGGGTCGGTCCGGCCGATGAGGACCGAGACCGACGGGAAGGGCTCGCCGTCGTCCACCCGGACCGTGAGGTCGGGCGCCTTGCCGGCGTAGGTGGCGAGGGCCGCCCGGACCACGGCGAGGAAGGCGGCGCGCTCGAAGGCCTCCTTGGAGCGGGGGAACTTGGCGTCGAGCCGCTTCATCGCGGCCGCGTCGATCCCCGCGCCGCAGTTCACGGCGAAGAACCGACCGTCGGCAACCCCCAGGTGGAGCTGCCGGACCTCGCCGTCGAGGGCCTTGCCGATCAGGACGCCGGCCGCCTCCACCGGGTCGAGGGGGAGCCGGAGGGTCCGGACCAGGATGTTCGTGGCGCCGCCGGGGAGCACCCCCAGGGCCACGTCGGTGCCGGCGAGCCCGTTCAGGACCTCGTTGATCGTCCCGTCCCCGGAGAACACCACGACGAGATCGATGCCCTGCCCGGCGGCCTCCCGCGCGACCTCGGTGGCGTGGCCCCGCTCCACGGTCTCGAGCACCTGCAGGTCGAAGTCGGCGGAGAGGGCCTTCTCGATCACGGCGAGGACCGGCCGGGACACGGTCCGGGCCACGGGGTTCACGATCAGGAGGACCCGCTCGATCCTGCGCACGGGCACGCAGTATCCCAGCCCCCGTAGACTCCCGCTCGTGGACCGGGCCGACTGGGCGCGGCTGTTCCTGTTCCTCCACGTGCTGGGGGCCGTGACGGCCCTCGGCCCCACCCTCACCTACGGGCTCTGGGGGCGGCGGGCGGAGGAGGCGGGCGGTGAGGTCCGGGCCTTCGCGCTCCGGACGATCTCGTGGGTGGACCGGCGGCTCGCCACCCCGTCCTACGTGGCGCAGCTCGTGACCGGCCTGGTCCTCGTCTGGCTCCTGCGCCTGGACCTCCTGGGCACGCCGTGGCTCCTCGCGTCCCTCGTCCTGTACGCGGGCGTCGTGGTCTTCGCGGTGGCCCTCTACGCCCCCACGTTCCGCCGCCAGCGCGACCTGGCGGCGCGGCTCGCGGAGGACGACGACCCGGCCCTGGCCCCCGAGTACCGGGCCGTCGCGGCCCGGGCCACCCGCTACGGGCTGGTCGCGGTGGCCCTCACCCTCGCCATCCTCTACCTCATGGTGGCCAAGCCCGCGCTCTGGTAGCGGCCCGGGGCGCGGGGCTCGCGGCCCCGGGCTCGCGGCCAGCGGACCCGGGTTCGCCGCCCCCGGACACCGGCGGCAGGAACGCGACCTCCTCGCCCCCCGAGAGCGGCGTGTCGAGGGAGGCCCGCTCCCCGTCCACGACCACCGAGCCGGCGCGGGCGATGGCCTCGAAGCGCTCGCCGTAGCGCGCCGCGAGCTCGGCCAGGAGCTCGCCCGGGGTCCGACCGCGGACCTCGACCTCGCCGGCGCCGGCCAGCTCCCGGAGCGCCGCGAACAGCCTCACGCGGGGCACCGCGGAACCTCGTGGCGGCGGGTCATCGCAGGTCAAGGGTACCCCGGGCCCGGGAGCTCTGGTACGCTCGCCCGGCGTGGCGGCCATCGTCCTCCTCACCGACCGCAGCGCGGGGGAGGCGCTCCCCGCGCTCCCCGGCTGGGAGCTCGACCTCAAGACCGAGCCGCTCTCGCGCGAGGGGCTCGAGCACGTCCTCGCCCTGCGCCCGCAGGCGATCCTCGTGGACGGGGTCGAGAACCCCGGGCAGGCCCACGCCCTGCTCCGGGCGGCCCGGGAGCGCGAACCGCGCACCCCCACCGTCGCGATCGTCGAGCGGGGGGACCTGGAGCGGCTCCCCTGGCCCGAGGTCGCCGACGAGCTGCTGTTCCCCGGTGCGACGGAGGCCGAGATCCGGGTCCGGCTCGCGATGCTCCGGCGCCGGGCCGGGGGTGGGGTGGACGCGACGGTGCGCCTCGGGCCCCTCGTGCTGGACACCGAGAGCTTCCGGGTCACGGTCGCCGGCCGCCCCCTCGACCTCACGTTCAAGGAGTTCGAGCTCCTCCGGTTCCTGGCCTCCCGCCCGGGCCGCGCCTTCACCCGCCCGGCGCTCCTCCGCGAGGTCTGGGGCTACGACTTCTACGGCGGCACCCGGACCGTGGACGTCCACGTGCGGAGGCTCCGGGCGAAGCTCGGCCCCGAGCACGAGCACCTGATCGAGACGGTCCGGGGCGTGGGGTACCGCTCGGCCGACCTCGACGAGCGCTGACGCCCCGGGCCGCCGGGGGCCCGACGACGGGGCGGGCCGCGGCCGCGGGGACGGCCGCATGGTCCTTCCGGGCCATCCGAAGATGGCCCGGGCGGGCTCTGCGCCTGGAGCGCCGGGCGGCCGACGCTCCTGGTGGAACGAGAGGAGGCGGACGATGCTGGAGCTCGTGCTGCGGACCCTGGGGATCGCCCTGGTCGTCGTGGCCCTCGTGCGGTTCGGCCTGGCGATCACGGGGCCCATCACCCGGCTCGTCCCCGTCCCCGCCCGCTCCCTCTCAGACGCCCGGGCCCCGGTCCGGGCCCGCGGCTGAGGCTCCCCGCGCCCCCACCGGGGGCGGCCCCGCCCCCGTAACACGGAATTAACCCGTCGGAAACCGAACCGAGACGCCCGGGGGCTACCCTCGCCGCGACCGGCGGCGCACGAGGAGGGGAGGCGAGATGGCGAGCCCGAGGGACGTGATCGCGATGGCCCAGGAGGCCGGGGCGGTGGTCGTTGACCTGCGGTTCTGCGACCTGCCCGGCCTGATGCAGCACTTCTCGGTGCCGATCTCGGAGCTCACGGAGGAGAGCTTCGAGGACGGCTTCGGCTTCGACGGGTCGTCGATCCGGGGGTTCCAGGAGATCCAGGAGTCCGACATGCTCCTGGTGCCCGACGCCGACGCGGCCTTCCTCGACCCCTTCGCGGCGCGACCCACGCTCGCGATCCACTGCTTCGTCCGGGACCCGGTGACCGGCGAGATGTACACGCGCGACCCCCGCTACATCGCGCGGAAGGCCGAGCTGTACCTGGCGCAGACGGGGATCGCCGACACCTCGTTCTGGGGCCCGGAGTGCGAGTTCTACATCTTCGACGCGGTCCGGTTCGACCAGAACCAGCACGAGGGCTACTACCACCTCGACGCCATGGAGGGCGTGTGGAACTCGGGCCGCGAGCGGGAGCTCACCGGCGAGCCCAACAAGGGCTACAAGCCCCGCTACAAGGAGGGGTACTTCCCGCTGCCCCCGATGGACCACTACCAGGACCTGCGGACCGAGATGATCCTGAACCTGGAGAAGGTCGGGATCCGGGTGGAGGTCCACCACCACGAGGTCGGCACGGCCGGGCAGGCCGAGATCGACATGCGCTACGACACCCTGCTGCGGACCGCCGACAACGTGATGAAGTACAAGTACGTCGTGAAGAACACCGCGTGGCGGGCGGGGAAGACCGTCACGTTCATGCCCAAGCCGATCTTCCAGGACAACGGCTCGGGGATGCACACCCACCAGTCCCTCTGGCGGAACGGGGAGAACCTGTTCTGGGACGAGGTCGGCTACGCGCAGATCTCCGACACCGCCCGCTGGTACATCGGGGGGCTCCTCGCCCACGCGCCGGCGCTCCTCGCGTTCACGAACCCCACGACCAACTCCTACCGCCGGCTCGTGCCCGGGTACGAGGCCCCGATCAACCTCGTCTACTCCCAGCGGAACCGCTCGGCGTGCGTGCGGATCCCGCTCTACTACAAGACCCCGGCGGCGAAGCGGCTCGAGTTCCGCACGCCGGACCCCTCCTGCAACCCCTACCTCGCGTTCGCGGCGATGCTCCTCGCCGGGCTCGACGGGATCAGGAACAAGATCGAGCCGCCCGAGCCCATCGACAAGGACCTGTACGACCTGCCGCCCGCCGAGAAGGCGCAGGTGAAGCAGGTGCCGGGCTCGCTCGAGGAGGTCCTGGACGCGCTCGAGGCCGACCACCAGTGGCTCCTCGAGGGCGGGGTGTTCACCGAGGACGTGATCGACACCTGGATCGAGTACAAGCGCCTCCACGAGGTGGACCAGGTGCGCCTGCGGCCCCACCCCTGGGAGTTCGCGCTGTACTACGACATCTGAGCTCGCGGACGCCGCCCGAGGGCCGGACCACGTGCTCGGCCCGGGACCTCCGTATCATGGCCGGGCGTCCGGGTGGGCGCGGAGGACCGGGCCTCGGGGAGCGTGGCGATGGCGAGGGCGGAGGATCGGTCGGGGGCGGCGGGAGCCGCCGCCGCGGAGCACGTCGAGCTGGTCGAGCGGTACAGCGCGCGGAACTACCACCCGCTGCCGGTGGTGATCGCCGAGGGCGAGGGGGCCTGGGTCACCGACGTCGAGGGCCGCCGGTACCTCGACTTCCTCTCCGCCTACTCCGCGCTCAACCTCGGCCACCGCCACCCGGCCGTGGTCGAGGCCGCGAAGCGCCAGCTCGACCGGCTCACGCTCACGAGCCGGGCCTTCCACACCGACCAGATCGGGCCGTTCCTCCGGGACCTCTGCGAGCTGTGCGGCATGGACATGGCGCTCCCGATGAACAGCGGCGCCGAGGCCGTGGAGACCGCGATCAAGGTCGCCCGGGCCTGGGGCTACCGGGTGAAGGGCGTGCCGGAGGGACGGGCCAAGGTCGTGACCTGCGCGGGGAACTTCCACGGGCGGACCGTGACGATCGTGAGCTTCTCGACCGACCCGGCGGCCCGTCGGGACTTCGGCCCGTTCACCCCGGGGTTCGTCACGGTCCCCTACGGGGACGCGACCGCCCTCGAGGAGGCCCTCGCCGACCCCGAGGTCGTCGCGTTCCTCGTCGAGCCGATCCAGGGCGAGGCCGGGGTGATCGTCCCGCCCGAGGGCTACCTCCGGCGGGCCCGCGAGCTCTGCACCGAGCGCGGCGTGCTGCTCCTCGCCGACGAGATCCAGTCGGGGCTCGGGCGGGCCGGGGCCACGTTCGCCTGCGAGCACGAGGGGGTGGTCCCCGACGCCTACCTCCTGGGGAAGACGCTGGGGGGCGGGATCGTCCCGCTCTCCGCGGTGGTCGCGAGGGAGGAGGTGCTGGGCGTGCTCCGCCCCGGCGAGCACGGGAGCACGTTCGGCGGGAACCCGTTCGCCTGCGCCATCGGCCGCGAGGTGATCGGGATCCTCCGGACCGGGGAGCTCCAGGAGCGGTCCCGCGTGCTGGGCGAGCGGATGCTCCGCACGCTCCGGGAGGCCGGCCTCCCGGCGGTGAAGGAGGTCCGCGGCCGGGGGCTCTGGGCCGGGGTCGAGCTGGCGCCCGACGCCACGCCGGCCCGGGCCCGCTGCGAGGAGCTCCTCTCGCGCGGGGTGCTCGCCAAGGACACGCACGAGACCACGATCCGCCTGGCCCCGCCCCTCGTGATCTCCGAGGAGGACCTGTCCTGGGGGCTGGAACGGATCCTCGGGGTCCTCGAAGCCGCGGCGGCCTGAGGACGAGGACCCTCAGCCCTCCTCGACGGCCTCGGCGAAGACCCGCTCCATCGCCCGGCGCGCCCGGCGCGTGATCCGCCCGTAGTCCTCGAGGAAGCTCTGCCTCGGGTACTCCTCGTAGCCGAGGCGGCGGGCCAGCACGGCCTGCGCCTCGGGGTCGGGCGGGAGGGCCTCGGCCCGGACCCGCCGGTCGACCTCGAGCGCGTCCTTCACGTCCGAGAGGAACACGAAGGCCTCGCCGAGCGCCCGCGCCACGCCGTCCTCGAGGAGCCGGGCCGCGGCCAGGCGCTCGATCGCCTCGAGGGTCCCCCGCGAGCGGACCTCGGGGTGCGCGCCCCCGTGGCGGAGGAGCGAGAGCTCCACCGCGAACTGGACGTCCGCGAGCGACCCGTAGCCGAGCTTGAAGTGGAACCGCGCGGCGTCGGGGGGCCGGACCCGCTCCCGTTCGATCCGCCGCCGCATCCGGAGCATCTCGGCGGCCCGGTCCACCGTGAGCTGCTCCGGGTAGGCCACGTCCTCGGCCCAGGCGCAGAACCTCGCCCCCAGCCCGGGGTCCCCGGCCACGGGCCGGGCCCGCAGCAGCGCCTGGAACTCCCAGGGCTCCGCCCAACACTCCCAGTACCCGAGGAACGCCTGGAGGGACCGGGCGAGCGGGCCCGAGCGCCCCTCGGGCCGGAGGTCGGGGTCGGGGTCGAACCCCCACCCGCGGAGGGCCTCGAGCACGCGCCCGGCCGCCTCGCCGGCCCGCCGGAGGTCGTCGGGCCCCTCCCCCTCGTAGACGAAGACCACGTCGAGGTCGGAGGCGAAGTTCAGCTCCTCGGCGCCGAGCTTCCCGAGCCCGATCACGGCGAACGGGAGGTCCGGCCCGGCCTCGGCGACCGCCCGCGCCACGGCCCGGTCGGCCAGGGCCGCGAGCTCCCGTCCGACCTCCCTCGGCCCGATCTCGCGCGCGGCGTACCGCCCGGCGACCCGCACGAGCGCCGCGCCCAGGTCCTCCCCCGGGTCCGCGGGGCCGAGCGCCGCGACCCGCCCGGGCTCGCGGACCAGGAGGTCGGTGGCGAACGTGCTGGCGGCCAGGAGGTGGGCGAGGCGCCGGGCGACCTGGGGGTCGGCGGCCAGGAGGTCGGCGAGGTCGGGCCGGTCGCGGGCCGCCTCGGCGAACCTGGAGAGCCGGACCAGCGCCCCGTCGGGGTCCGCGCCCAGCGCGAGCGGGGGCGCCACCACCGGGAACAGGTGGGCCAGGACCTTCCCCAGGCGGGTCGACCGGTCCACCACGCGGCCCAGCACCTCGTAGGCGGCGGCCGGGCGACGGAACCCCAGCCCGGCGAGGAGCTCCTCGGTGGCCGCGCGGTCCACCCCGGGGCGCGGGGCCCGGGGGCCGGCGAAGGCCTCGAGGAGCGGGCGGTAGAACAGCCGCTCGTGCAGGCCGCGGACGAGCGCGGTGCGCCGCTCGTACTCCCGCACCAGGTCCTCGCCCCGCGCCAGGCCCAGGGAGCGGGCCAGGCGCTCGAGGCCGCGGGGATCGGCGGGCAGCTCGTGGGTCTGGAGGTCCCGGACGATCTGGAGCCGGTGCTCGACCCGGCGGAGGAACCGGTAGGCGTCGGCGAGGGCGGCGGCGTCCTCCTCCGCGACGTAGCCCTCCTCGGCGAGGACCGCGAGCGCCCGGAGGGTCCCCGGCTCGCGGAGCCGCTCGTCCCGCCGGCCGTGGACCAGCTGGAGCAGCTGGACCGCGAACTCCACGTCCCGGATCCCGCCGCGGCCCCGCTTCACCTCCACGGCCTCCTTGCCCCGCGCGCGCACGTACTCCTCCAGGCGGACCTTGACCCTCCGCACCTCGTCGATCGCGGCGGGCGCGAGGTCGGCCGGGTACACGACGCCGGCGAGCCGCTCCACGAGCTCGCGGCCGAGCGCGGGGTCGCCCGCCACCGGGCGGGCCTTGATCAGCGCCTGGCGCTCCCAGGTGGCCGCCTCCCGCGCGTAGTACCCGAGGGTGGCCTCGAGCGAGCGGGAGAGCGGCCCCCGCCTCCCCCCCGGCCGCAGCGTCGGGTCGACCCGGAGCGCGACGCCCTCCGAGGTCGGCTCGGAGAGCAGCCGGAGGAGGCGCGCCGCCTCCCGCTCCACCGCCTCCTGCCGCCCCGACCCGCTCCCCGCGTGGACGAACAGCACGTCGACGTCGGAGGCGTAGTTCAGCTCCGCGCCCCCCAGCTTCCCGAGGCCGATCACGGCGAAGCCGGCCTCCAGCCCCCGCAGGCGGCAGGCGGCCCCGAGGCACGCCTCGGCCACGGCGGTGATCTCCCCCACCACCTCCTCGAGCGCCGCGCCCCCGAGGTCCCGCGCGGCGATCCGCAGGAGCGCCCGCCGGCGGAAGCGCCGGAGGCCGTCGGCCGGCCCGAGGGCGGCGAGGTCCGCCTCGAGCTCCGCGGCGAGCTCCGCGGGCGACCGGGGCCCGAGGTCCGCGAGCGCGCCCAGCTCCTCCGGGTGGGCCACGAGGAAGTCGGCGGCCGCGGTGGAGAACCCGAGGAGGCGGACGGCGGGCCGGAGGACGTCGTCCCGGGCGAGGAACGCGCGCGCCGCGGGATCCTCCCCCACCCGCGACAGCGCGACCAGCGCCAGCTCGGGATCGGGCGCCTCGCCCAGGGCGGGGGCGAGCGCCTCCCGGCTCAGCATCGCGGGCCGCCCACGAGCCGGGGACGACCGGCCCGACGTCCCCGCCACCGCCGCTCGCCCCACGTGAGGACGAGGAACGACGGGAGCGCCAGGGCGATGAGCAGCGCCCCGCCCCGCGCGGCGTCGGCCGGCGCGTCGGCTTCCCCGGCCAGCCACCCGTGGAAGACCGCGACGATCGCCCAGAACGCGACGTACCCGCCCCCGACCGTCTCGAGGACGTAGCGGGGCGGCGGGAGGGCCCCGGTGGGACCGGGCCTGGGGGGCGGCCGGCGACGCCACCGGACGACCATGGCCACGAACAGCGCGTAGGCCGAGACCAGCGGGGGGAGGACCGCCCGGAGCACCCTCACCCCGCCCGGAGGAAGAACGCCCAGCCCCGCACGAACAGGTGCCACCCGAGCCAGAGCCACAGGCCGAACAGCACGGCGCGGCCGAGGGGCGGGCCCATCAGGGCCCGGAAGAAGTCCGACAGCGTGGGCCACTCCGGCCCCCGGACCAGGCCGATGCCCTGCCACACGAGGAGGGCCCCGACGATCACGAGCCAGCCGCCGAGGGCGACCACGCGCATCGCAACACCTCCCGTCGGGTTGCCGCCCGGAGCGTACCGCGGCCGGGGCGGGGCCGGGCGGGCGTCCCCGGCGCGGCCCCCCGCCCGGGGGGATTTAACCCGGCCGTAACAGGGCGGGGGACGGGGGTCGGTAGCCTCGCGTCCGTGGCCCTCACCGCCGAGGCCGAGTACGTGCTCCGCACCGTCGAGGAGCGGGGGATACGCTTCGTCCGGCTGTGGTTCACCGACGTCCTCGGCTTCCTCAAGAACCTCACGATCACCTCGCAGGAGCTCGAGGAGGCCCTTGTCGAGGGGATGGGGTTCGACGGCTCGTCGATCGAGGGGTTCGCCCGGATCCAGGAGTCGGACATGATCGCCCGCCCCGACCCCTCGACGTTCCAGATCATCCCCTGGCCCGCCGAGGCGCAGGTGGCCCGGATGTTCTGCGACATCTACGACGTGGACGGGCGTCCGTTCGACGGGGACCCCCGGTACGTCCTCCGGCGGCAGCTCGAGCGGGCGGCGCAGATGGGCTTCACGTTCTACGTGGGGCCGGAGCTCGAGTACTTCTACTTCCGGGGGCCGACCGAGCCCGGGTTCCTCGACCAGGGCGGCTACTTCGACGAGACCCCCCTCGACGTCGCCACCGACTGGCGGAAGCGGACCGTCGCGTACCTCGAGGCCATGGGGATCCCGGTGGAGTACGTCCACCACGAGGTGGCGCCGTCCCAGCACGAGATCGACCTCCGCTACGCGGACGCGCTCACGATGGCGGACAGCGTGATGACCTACCGGCTCACGGTGAAGGAGGTCGCCCAGGAGTTCGGGATCTACGCGACGTTCATGCCGAAGCCGGTGGCCGGGGTGAACGGGAGCGGGATGCACACCCACCAGTCGCTCTTCGCGGGGGACCGGAACGCGTTCTTCGACCCCGACGACGAGTACCACCTCTCGAAGGTGGCCAAGCACTACATCGCGGGCCTCCTGGCCCACGCCCCGGAGATCACGCTGGTCACGAACCAGTGGGTGAACTCCTACAAGCGGCTCGTGCCGGGCTTCGAGGCCCCGGTCTACGTCTGCTGGGCCCGGCGGAACCGCTCGGCGCTCGTGCGGGTCCCGATGTACAAGCCGGGGAAGGAGCAGGCGACCCGGATCGAGTACCGTTCCCCGGACCCCGCCTGCAACCCCTACCTCGCGTTCGCGGCGATGCTCGCCGCCGGCCTGGCCGGGATCGAGGGGGAGTACGAGCTCCCGCCCGAGGCCTCGAACAACATCTACGAGATGCGCGAGGAGGAGCGCCGGGCCGCCGGGATCCGCTCGCTCCCGGAGGACCTCCACGACGCGATCCTGCTCGCCGCGGAGTCCAAGGTGCTCCGGGAGGCCCTCGGCGAGCACGTCCACGAGTACCTGATCCGCAACAAGCGCGAGGAGTGGGACGCGTTCAAGTCCTACGTCACCCCCTACGAGGTCGAGCGCTACCTCCCGATCCTCTGAGCGGCGCCCCGCCCCGGTCGCCTCCTCCCCGATCCCTGGGCGGACCCGCGTCCAGGGACCCGGGCGGGGGGCTCGCGGCGGCTTCCGCGGACGACGGCTTCCCGCCGGACGCCCCGACGGCCTAGACTGGCTCGCGATGGAACCCGGACGCGAGCCCGAGCTCACCCCGGCCCTCGAGGAGGCCCGGAAACGCCGCCACAACCTCCACGAGGCCCTGGTCGGCGTGGAGCACGCGATCTCGCGGGCCGCGGCCGGCCGGGCCCACGAGTGGCAGCTCGAGGTCCGCAAGGCGATGGAGGTCCTGCGGGCGGCGTGGGAGGACCACGTCCTCGTGACCGAACGTCCGGGCGGGCTCTACGAGGAGGTCATCGAGCGCGCCCCCCACCTCTCCGGGAAGATCCGCCACCTCCGGGAGCACCACCCGCAGATCGGGGCCCAGATCGAGGAGCTCCTCGGGCGGCTCGAGCGGGACGAGGTGGACGGGGACTGGCCGGTGGACCAGGCCCGCGACGACATCCAGCGCCTCCTGGGCCGGATGATCAAGCACCGCCAGCACGGCGCCGACCTGGTCTGGGAGGCCTACAACCTGGACATCGGCGGGATCGAATAGGCCCCCGCCGGGGCGGCTCGCACCACCCGCCCGGACCGCCGGCCCGGCCCGCGAGCGCGGCGCGCTAGGCTTCCCGACGTGATCCGCGTCGCGCTCGGCCAGGTGAACACCACCGTCGGCGACCTCGAGGGCAACGTCGCGAAGCTCGCCGAGTGGACCTTCACCGCGACCGAGCTCGGGGCCGACCTGGTCTGCTTCCCGGAGCTCGCGATCACCGGCTACCCGCCCGAGGACCTCGTCCTGCGCCCGCGGTTCGTCGAGGACAACCTCCGGGCGCTCGAGGAGCTGGCCCGGCGGACCGCGGCCGGCTGCGCGGTCCTCACGGGGTTCGTCGACCGGAGCCCGCGGGGCCTGCACAACGCGGCCGGGCTCATCAAGGGCGGCCGGGTCGTCGCCCGCTACCACAAGGTCAAGCTCCCGAACTACGGGGTCTTCGACGAGCAGCGGTACTTCGTCCCCGGCGGCGCCGAGGGCTGCCCGGTCCGGGTCGCCTCCTCGGCCCTCGGGATCTCGGTCTGCGAGGACGCGTGGGCGCCGGGCCCGCCGTGGGAGGCCTACGCGGGTGCCGGGGCCCGGGTGATCCCGAACATCAACGGCTCGCCCTACCACCGCCGGAAGATCGCCGAGCGCCTCGAGGTGTGCCGGGCCCGGGCCCGGGAGACCGGCGCCTGGATCGTGTACGTGAACGCCGTCGGCGGCCAGGACGAGCTGGTCTTCGACGGCGGCTCGATGGTGGTCTCCCCGGAGGGGGAGCTCGCCTGGCGGGCGGCGATGTTCGAGGAGGACCTCCTGGTCGTGGACCTCGAGGTCCCCGAGGCCCCGGAGGGCTACCCGGGCCCGGCGGTGGCCGGGACCCCGAAGCCCGCGGCGCCCGACGCCTCCCGGCCGCCCTGGCCCGAAGGCCCCGCCGAGGTCTACCACGCGGTCGTCCTCGGGACCCGCGACTACGTCCGGAAGAACGGGTTCCGGGAGGTGGTGATCGGGCTCTCGGGCGGGATCGACTCCTCGCTCGTGGCGACCATCGCGGTCGACGCCCTCGGCCCCGACGCCGTGCGGGCGCTCGCGATGCCCTCGCCCTACTCCTCCGCCGAGAGCGTGGAGGACGCCCACGAGGTGGCCCGCCGCCTCGGGATCCGGATCGACGACGTCCGGATCGACGACGTCTTCAAGGCCTACCTGGCGGCCCTCGAGGACCTGTTCCGGGACACCGAGGAGGGGGTGGCCGAGGAGAACCTCCAGGCGCGGATCCGGGGGAACCTCCTGATGGCGCTGTCGAACAAGTTCGGCTCGATGGTCCTCGCCACCGGGAACAAGAGCGAGTACGCGGTGGGGTACGCGACCCTCTACGGCGACATGGCCGGGGGGTTCGCCCCGATCAAGGACGTCCCGAAGACACTGGTCTACGAGCTCGCGCGGTGGCGGAACGGGATGAGCGACCCCCCGCCGATCCCCGACCGCGTGCTCACGAAGCCGCCCTCCGCGGAGCTCCGCCCCGGCCAGCTCGACACGGACTCGCTCCCGCCCTACGAGGTGCTCGACCCGATCGTCGAGGACTACGTCGAGGAGGACCGCTCCCCGGAGGAGATCGTGGCCGCCGGCGCCGACCCCGCGCTCGTGGAGCGGGTGGTGCGGATGATCGACCGGGCCGAGTACAAGCGCCGCCAGGCCCCGCCGGGCGTGAAGATCACGCCCAAGGCCTTCGGCAAGGATCGCCGGATGCCGATCACGAACCGCTACCGCCCCGGCTAGGGCCGGCCGGCGGCCGGCCTACAATCCCCCTGGGCCGGTAGCTCAGCCTGGGAGAGCAGGGGGCTTTTAACCCTCGTGTCGCGGGTTCGAATCCTGCCCGGCCCACGAGGGCCGCCGCGCCTCCGGACCCTACCGCCGCGGCCACGAAGGGGAGGGAGGCGAGCGCGAGCAGGACATCCCGCCGGCGGGGCGAGGCTACGAAGCCTTCGTACCACGATGGCTTCGTACTACAAAGGCTTTGTAGTAGCCTGGGGGCCGGGATGGCCAGAGCCCTCCTCGACCGGGACGCCGAGTTCGCCCGTCTCGAAGCGGCCTGGCAGCGCGCTCGATCCGGGCGGCCGCAGCTCGTGGTGGTGTGGGGACGGAGGCGGGTGGGGAAGACCTTCCTCCTCTCCCACTTCGTCCGGGACAAGCGTTCCGTGTTCTACGGCGCGACCGAGCAGGCGGAACGGATCGAGCTCGGCAGGCTGGCCGAGGCGGTCCGCGGTCAGCTGGGCGAGCGGACCTTCGACCTCGTGGGCGGCGCGTTCGGTTCGTGGGAGGCCGCGCTGCGAGCCCTGGCGGCGCTCGCGGCCGAGGAGCCGCTCGTCGTGGTGCTCGATGAGGTCCCCTACCTCGCCCGCTCGACGAAGGGCTTCGCCAGCATCGTCCAGACGGTCTGGGATCACGCGATCCCGGGGACCAAGCTCATGTTGGTCCTCACGGGCTCGGCGATCGGCACGATCGAGGGGATGCTCGGCGCGGGGGGCGCGCTGCGGCAACGCGCGACGGAGCTGATGAGGATCGAGCCCCTGGACCCCGCCGCGGCGCGTGCCTTCCTGCCGCGGTTGGACCCGGTGTCGTACTTCGAGGCCTACGCGGCCTGCGGCGGGTACCCGCTCCACCTGCTGAGCTGGGACGGGTCCGCGGGGACCGAGGAGAACCTCCTCCGGCTGGCCGGCACACCGGGGGGTGTCCTGCTCGAGGACGCCGCAGGCATCCTCCGGGAGGAGCTCCCGGATGCCGTCGGATACCCGAGGATCCTCGCGGCGATCGGGCGCGGTCGCACGCGCTCCGCCGACATCGCCGCCGATGCCGACCAGCGGATCGAGCACCCGCTCTCGGTGCTCGTCGCGTCCGGTTTCGTGCGGAGGTCGGTCCCCATCGGCGCACCCGTCAGGGCCAGGCCCATCTACGAGATCGCCGACCCCTACCTCGCCTTCTGGTTCACGGTCCTGTACCCGAACCTGCCCCAGATCGAAGCGGGCCAGGGTCGGGCGGTCCTCCGGCGCAACGCGCCGCGATGGCAGCGGCACCTCGGCTGGGTGTTCGAGGAGGCGGCTCGAGCCCACGCAACACGGCTCGTCGGGAGCGGTGCCTTGCCAGCGGATCTGGTGGTGGGGAGATGGTGGGCGGCCTCGGGCGAGCCCTGTGAGGTGGACGTGCTGGGGCTGCGGGGACGGCGCACCGCGCTGCTCGGCGAGGCGCGCTGGCAGGCGGAGCCGCTCGGTCGTCGGGAGCTGCAGGACCTGGTGCGCAAGACGTGGCGCGTGCCCGAGCCGGTCGAGGAGCCCATCTATGCCCTCTGGGGCCGCGGTGGGGTCGAGCGGTCGGTCCGCGCGGCTGGGGCGTTGGGTTTCGCGCTCGAGGACGTCATCGGGCCCCACGCCTAGGGCACGTACTGCTCCTCGATCCGGGCGACCGCGCCGTCCCGGAACGTGAGCCAGTACGGCGCCAACGCGCAGCGGTACCCGCGGGGGGTCGCGTCGGCGAGGTACGCGGGGAGCTCGTCGAACGTCCCCGGATCGAGGTCGGCGTCCGCGTCCTCGGCCAGGCGCACGAGCCTGACCTCGACGTCGGGGCTCACGGGCGCGCGCCACCGCGACGGGTCCTCGTCGACCACGAGGTAGTCGTTGGGCGGTCCTCGGGGGTCGTCGGGGTGCTCGGCCGCCCAGATCGCCCGGGCCGCCCGCCCCGTGAGCCAGGCCACGAGGTCGAGGTCCACGGTCCGCCCCTGGACGTCGACGCCGCACAGCCGCGCGGCGTAGCGCCCGTCCGGGAACGGGTACCGGTTCACCTCGTCCCGAACGGGCGACGACGCTCCCGGGGAACGCCCGCCCGGGCCGGATGGAGCGCCCCGTCCGCACGAGACGAGCAGCAGCGCGAGCACCCCCGCGAGCGCCGCCCGTCGCCTCCCTCCGGGGCCGGGCGCCGCCTCCACCGTCCCCGACGGACGCGACGGCCCCGCCGCCGGCGGCGCCGCGGGGCCCGCGGGCGGAGCTCCCGGCCAGCGGGGACCTACGAGCGCTCCTGCCAGACGTAGGTGGTCCAGTCGAGCCCCTCGGTCCCCGCCGCCCGGTTGAAGTCGTCCCCGAGCGCCTCGGACGCGGCGTGCATGGCGTCGTGGGACTCCCAGTCCGCCATCATGCAGACCACGCTCGGGTCGTTCTCGTCCACGAGCACCCTGGGGTTCCGCGCCCCGAACTCGATGTTCGCCTGCTCGAACCGCTTGGCCGTGGCGACGAACCGCTCGACGTCCGGCACGCGGACCACGAACTGCACCGTGACCATGTCGACCCCCCTCCCTCGGTCACCCGCAAGCCTCGCACCTCCGAGGGCCGCGGCGCAAGCTCGACCGCGCGGGGATCCCCGCATGTCGGTGCCCCGGGGTACGGTCGCCGGGTGCACCGCCTCGTCCTCACCGACGGTCGGGGCAGGTCGCTCGCGGCGGAGGTCCCCTCCAGCCGCCGGGAGCGCCTCCGCGGCCTGCTCGGGCGCCGCGACCTGCCGCCCGGGACCGGGCTGCTGCTCCTCCGCGCCACCGCGATCCACACGTTCGGGATGCGGTTCCCGATCGAGGTGGCGTGGCTCGACGCCGCGTTCCGCGTGGTCGAGGTGCGGGTCGTGCCGCCGGGGCGGGCCACGCTCCCCCGCCCCGGGGCCCGCCACGTCCTGGAGTGCCCGGTCGGCAGCGGGCTCCGGGTCGGGGACCGCCTCGTGGAGGCCGCGCGGGTCGTTGGCTATACTCGAGGCGCTGCCCCCGGGGCCGTGGGGCCGCAAGGCCGTGGGCACGCCCCCATCGTCTAGCGGCCTAGGATCTCGCCCTTTCAAGGCGGAGACACGGGTTCGAATCCCGTTGGGGGCACCGACAAGCGCATACGGCGTGCGGGTGTGGAGGAGCCAGGAGTCCTCACCGCCCTGTCAAGGCGGAGATCGCGGGATCGAAGCCCGTCACCCGCGCGGACCCGGCGGGCGCCTCCTGGGGGCGCCCGTCCTGGCCAGGTAGCTCAGTTGGCAGAGCACGCGGCTGAAAACCGCGGTGTCGGCGGTTCGATCCCGCCCCTGGCCACGGCCCGGCCCCGGGGGCCCTCGGTTCGGCTCAGTTCAGCTGCTCCCGGGCCCGGAACTCCGACCACCGCCCGAGGACCCGCTGGTAGAGCTCGGCGGAGCGGGGGAACCGCCCCTCGGCCAGGGCCTCGATCGCCAGGTGGACGTCGCGGGCGCTCCGGTCGTCGTCGAGCTCGTCCCAGGTGAGCCCGTCGCACAGGCCGTCGTAGTCGAGCTCGAGGAGGGAGCGCCGGTCGAAGCCGCCGAGCCACCCGTGGAGCTCCGCCACGAGCTCCCCGATCGGGCCGAGGTCGGCCGCGCGGAGGATCGGCACCACGCGCTCGGCCCGCCGCCTGGCCCTGGCCACCGTGGTGAGGTAACGGATCCGGTGCGACCCGTCCGGGCCCTCCTCGAGCCGCCGCTCCTCGTCGTCGAACAGGACGAACCACCGGATCGGGACGTGCCAGGCGCTCTGGTGGATGAACGAGAGCGAGCCCCGGGCGCGTCGGCGGAGGCGCTGGAGCTCCCTGGCCGCCCGCTTCGCCTCGGGGGCCGGGACGAACAGGTCGGCCAGCTCCCTCGGCTGGGTCTCGCGGAACGTGAGCAACCCGGCGAGGACCCGGACCCGCAGGTTCCAGGGGCACACGTAGGAGCGGCCGTCCAGGAAACGGACGTCGGCGCCCTCCTCCTCCCCCGGGAGCATCAGGCCGATCCGGGAGCCGGTGCGGCGCTGGCGGTAGGTCAGGCCGGGCCGGGCCCCCGCCACGAGGTAGCGCTCCCACCGCGCCTGTTCCTCGGGCGGGAAGGCCTCGAGGGGCTGGAAGACCCGTAGGTAGGCCGAGGGCACCACGGCGGGCAGTGTACCGGCGACGCCCGGCCGATCCCTCGGGCACGGATCCGCGCTCTATATGCTGTCCCCGGGGCCCGGGAGGAGCGCGGATGATCGTGGAACGGAAGGGGACGGGCGGGCCGCTGCGCCTGCTGGCGCCAGATGGGACGCCCGTGGGGGACCTGGACGTCGGCCTCTCCGAGGACGAGCTCCGGGAGCTGTACCGGCTCATGGTGCTCGCCCGCCGCCTGGACGAGGAGTGCCTGGCCCTCCAGCGGCAGGGGGAGCTCACGGTCTACCCACCCCACCGCGGGCAGGAGGCGGCCCAGGTGGGGAGCGCCTTCGCCCTGGGGCCCGAGGACTTCGTGTTCCCCTCGTTCCGCGAGCTCGCCGCGGCGCTCGTGCGCGGCGTCGACCCCGTCGAGTACCTCGAGTACCACCGCGGGACCTGGCACGGCGGCCCCTACGACCCCCTCGCCGCGCGGTTCGCCCCGATCTGCGTCCCCGTCGCCACCCAGCTCTGCCACGCGGTCGGGTGGGCCCTGGGGGCCAAGCTCGACGGGCTCCGGGCCTGCGCCCTGGCCTACCTCGGGGACGGCGCCTCCTCCGAGGGCGACTTCCACGAGGCCTGCAACCTGGCGGGGGTGTGGCGCGCGCCCGTGGTGTTCGTCTGCCAGAACAACGGGTGGGCGATCTCGGTCCCCGTCCGGGCCCAGACCGCGGGCGAGATCTGGCGGCGGGCCGAGGGGTACGGGTTCCCGGGGCTCCGGGTGGACGGGAACGACGTGCTCGCGGTGTACGTCGCGACCCGGGAGGCCGTCGAGCGCGCCCGGGCGGGCGAGGGCCCGACGCTGATCGAGGCCATGACCTACCGGCTCGGCCCGCACTCCACCGCGGACGACCCCACCCGCTACCGGGACCCGGAGGAGGTCGAACGGTTCGCCCGGGAGGACCCGATCGCCCGCTACCGCGCGTTCCTCCTGGCCCGCGGGGTGGCCGACGAGGCGTTCGTCGGGTCGTGCGCGGAGGAGGCGGAGGAGCGGGTCGCGGGGATCCGGGCGGCGGTGGTGCGGACCCCGCCGCCCCCGCCCGAGGAGCTGTTCCGGCCGGCCTTCGCCCGCCCGCCGGCCACGCTCGAGCGCCAGCGCGCCGAGGCCCTGGGAGGCCCCGGTGGCTGAGCTCACGATGGTGGCCGCGCTCAACGCGGCCCTCCGCGACGCGCTGGCCGCCGACCCCCGGACGCTCGTGCTCGGCGAGGACGTGGGGCGCCTGGGCGGGGTGTTCCGGGTCACCGACGGGCTGCAGGAGGAGTTCGGCCCCGAGCGCGTCTTCGACACCCCGATCGCGGAGGCGGGGATCGTGGGGGCGGCGGTGGGGCTCTGCCTGGCCGGGTGGCGGCCGATCGTCGAGATCCAGTTCGAGGGGTTCTCCTACCCCGCCCTCGACCAGGTGATCTCCCACGTCGCGAAGTACCGCTACCGGACCAAGGGGCGGGTCGGGCTCCCGCTCGTGGTCCGGATGCCGTTCGGCGGCGGGATCCGGGGGAAGGAGCACCACGGCGAGAGCCCCGAGACCTACTACGCCCACACCGCGGGGCTCAAGGTCGTGGTCCCCTCCACCCCCACCGACGCCTACCGCCTCCTCCGCGCCGCGATCGCCGACCCCGACCCGGTGGTGTTCCTCGAACCCAAGGCCAGGTACTGGGCGAAGGAGGAGGGGGCCCTCACGACCGAGGGGCCGGGGATCGGCGAGGCGGTGGTGGTCCGGGACGGCACGGCGTGCACGATCGTGTCCTACGGGGCGATGGTCCACCGGTGCCTGGAGGCCGGGGCCAGGCTCGAGGCGCGCGGGATCGCCTGCCGGGTGCTCGACCTCCGCTCGCTCGTGCCGCTCGACCTCGACGCCCTGGGGGAGGCGGTCCGCCGCACCGGCCGCCTCGTCGTGGTCCACGAGGCGCCCCGGACCCTCGGGATGGGCGCCGAGATCGCCGCCCGGGCCATGGAGGAGGCCTTCGACCACCTCGAGGCCCCGGTGGCCAGGGTCACCGGCTACGACACGCCCTACCCCCCCGCATCGCTCGAGGACCGCTGGCTGCCCTCGGTCGAGCGGATCGTGGCGGCCGTGGAGCGGACGGTGGGCTACCGATGACCGCGAGGGAGTTCCTCCTCCCCGACCTCGGCGAGGGCCTGGAGGGGGCCCAGGTCGTGCGCTGGCTGGTGGCCGAGGGGGAGGAGGTCGCGCTCAACCAGCCCCTGGTCGAGGTCGAGACGGCGAAGGCCACGGTCGAGATCCCCTCGCCCTACGCCGGCCGGGTGGCCCGCCTCCACGCGGCGTCCGGGGAGACCGTGAAGGTCGGGGAGCCCCTGGTCACGTTCGAGGTGGCCGGGGAAGGAGCCCCCGAGGAGGTCCCGGCGGGGCCCCCGCCCACCGCCGAGCCCGCGGCCAGGGCCCCGGTGCCCGCCACGCCCGCCGTCCGCAGGCTCGCCCGGGAGCTCGGGGTGGACCTCGCGTCCGTCCCCGGCACCGGGCCCGGCGGCCGGGTCACCCGCGAGGACGTGGAGCGCGCGGCGGCCGCGCGGGCCGGGCCGCACGAGGAGGTGGAACGGGTCCCGCACACCCCGGTCCGCCGCGAGGTGGCCGAGAACCTCTCCCGGGCCTACGCGGTCCCCCAGGTGACGACGTTCCGCACCGTCGACTGCACCCACCTCGAGGCGCTCCGGCGCGAGCTCGGCGTCTCGCCGCTCCCGGTCGTGGTCCGCGCGCTCTGCGAGGTGATCCGGCGCCACCCGATGCTCAACGCCTCCTGGGCCGAGGACGCCGTCCTCGTCCACCGCAGGATCGCGGTGGGGATCGCCACCGACACCGAGCGCGGCCTCCTCCTCCCTGCGCTCCGCGACCCCGACCGGATGGGGATCCTGGAGGTGGCCCGCGGGATCGAACGCCTGGCCGCGGCGGCCCGGGCGGGAACCCTCCCGCCCTCCGAGCTCGCCGGGAGCACGATCTCGATCTCGAACACCGGCTCCTACGGCTCGGAGTTCGGCACCCCCATCCTCGCCCCCGGCCACGCCGTGACCCTCGGGCTCGGGGTCGTCGCGCCCCGGGCCCTCGTGGTGGACGGGGCCGTCGTGGCCCGCCCCGCGTGCGTCCTCTCGGTCACCTTCGACCACCGCGTCCTGGACGGGGCCGCCGTCGGGCGGGCCCTCGGCGACCTCGTGGACCTGCTCCAGGACCCCGACCGGCTGGGAGCGCTGCCCCGATGAGGATCGTCTCGCTCCTGCCCTCGGCCACCGAGATCGTGTACGCGCTCGGGCTCGGCGACGACCTGGTCGGCGTGACCTACGAGTGCGACCACCCGCCGGAGGCGACGACGAAGCCGGTGGTGATCCGCACCGCGCTCCCCCACGGGCTCCCGCTCACCGCCCGCGAGATCGACGCCGCCGTCCGGGAACGGATGGACCGGAAGGAGCCGCTCTACGTGCTCGAGAAGGAGCTGATCCGCGAGCTCGATCCCGACGTGATCCTCACGCAGGACCTCTGCCGGGTCTGCGCGATCCCCTCCGGCCAGGTCGAACGGGCCCTCGAGGAGCTGGGGACGACCGACGCGAAGGTGATCTCGCTCGACCCCGCCACGCTCGACGAGGTCCTCGAGACGATCGTGGTCGTGGGGCGGCTCCTCGGCCGCCCCGAGCGGGCCGAGGAGCTCGTCTCCTCCCTCCGGGCCCGGGTCGAGGCCGTCCGCCGCACCGCCGCCCGGCTCCCCTCGATCCGCGTCTTCTGCCTGGAGTGGTCGGACCCGCCGTTCGTGGCGGGGCACTGGGTCCCGGGGATGGTCCAGGCCGTGGGCGGGGAGAACCTCCTGAACGCGGAGGGGCAGCCGTCCCGGGTCGTGGGCTGGCACGAGGTGGCCCAGGCCACGCCCGAGGTGATCGTGTTCATGCCCTGCGGCTACTACCTCGAGGAGGCGGAGGAGGAGGCCCCCCGGCTCTTCGAGGTCCCCGAGTTCGCCGACACCCCGGCGGCCCGCGAGGGCAACGTGTGGGCGGTCGACGCCACGTCCTACTTCTCCCGCCCCGGGCCCCGGCTCGTGGACGGGCTCGAGGTGCTCGCGTGGGCCGTGCACCCGGAGGCCTTCCCCGAGCCGCCGCCGGGACGGATCGCCCGCGTGGAGGGGCCCCGCCCGCGGTAGGCTACGCGCCGCCATGGAGCGGAGGAACCTCGTCACGCCGGAGGACGTCGGCAAGCGGGTCTCGTTCCAGTTCGAGCTCCCCAACGGCTACGTCGGCGAGGCCGTCGGCGTCCTCGAGGCCTACGACGAGGCGGCCGAGACGTTCCTGGTCCGCACGCGCGACGGGGCGCTCGCCCGGGTCCCGGCCCGCGGCGTGCGCTTCGGCAAGGTCGTCGGGGGCTAGGGGCCCCCGCCCGGTCCGATCACGGAGGAGGGAGAGGTGGAGTTCCCGACCGCGTACATCCGCCTGCGCCTGGGATCCGAGGACGCCCACTACGGCGGCGGCCTGGTCGCCGGGGCGAAGCAGCTCGAGATCATCGGCGACCTCATCACCGAGCTCGCGATGCGCTACGACGGCGACGAGGGGCTGTTCCGCGCCTACTCCTCGGTGGAGTTCCTCCACCCGCTCTACGCCGGCGACTGGATCGAGGCTCGGGGGCGCGTCGTCTCGGTGGGGAACACCTCGCGCACCTGCGAGTTCGAGATCTGGAAGGTGGGCGGGGCCCGGCCGGACATCTCCGACTCGGCGGCGGAGTTCCTGGCCGAGCCCATCCTCACCTGCCGGGCGGTGGGGACGACCGTCGTGCCCAAGGACAGACAGCGCTTCCCGCACTGAGCCGAGCGCCCGCCGGCGCGGACGGGCACGAGGGAGGTCGCGGCGCGGGCGGCCGCGGGGGCGGCGGCCCGGCGTCGAGGGGGGGCGGCCCGGCGTCGGCGGCCGGCCGACGGCGGACGTGGCGGCCCGGAGGTCGGGATCCGGGCCGCACGACGAGCCGACCGGGGTTCGAGGGGGGGAGGTCAGCTCGCCCGCTCGAGGCCCTGGAGGACCTCGAGGAGTTCCTCGACGTCGAACGGCTTGGGGACGAACGCGTCGGCCCCGAGCTCGGCCGCCCGGGCGCGGTCGCGGAGGCTCGCGAGCGCCGAGACCACCACGACCCGCGGGCGCTCCTCGTCGGGGAGCCGGCGCATCTCCTCGAGCACGCTCCAGCCGTCCATCGTCGGCATCATGATGTCGAGGAGCATCAGGTGCGGGCGGTGCTCCCGGATCGCCCGGAGCGCGGCGACCCCGTCCCGCGCGGTGAGCGTCCGGTACCCCTCCGCCTCCAGGCTCCAGGTGAGCACCCACGCCACCTGGGGCTCGTCGTCGACCACCAGGACGCTGGTCGGCACCCGCTCCTCGACCATCACACCGGGTACAACGGCCGCCGGGGCGCGATCCTGGATAGGCCGCGCTGGGGGTTCCGGGGTGCCGGAGGAACTAGCCCGCCCCACCCCCGGCGGCCCGCAGCGGCGGAACCGCCGTGGCCCGGGCCGGGCAGCCCACGCCGGGCCACGGGGCGGCGGGGGCCCCGGGGGCCGCGCCCTCACCCGCGGAAGCCGACGCCGCGACCGGCGACCACCCGGCCGACCCGGGCGGCGGGGATCCCCGTCGCGGCCGCCCGGGCCAGGGCCTCCCCCGCCCGGTCCGCGGGGACCACCAGCACCATCCCGAGCCCCAGGTTGAAGGTGGCCCGCATCTCCTCCTCGCTCGCCCCCGACGCCTCCCGGACGAGGTCGAAGATCGGCGGGACCCGCCAGGACCCCGCCTCGAGCTCGGCCCCGAGGTCCGGCGGGAGCGCCCGCGGCAGGTTCTCGACGAGCCCGCCCCCCGTGACGTGGGCGGCGGCCGAGACCAGCCCGTCCCGGGCGAGCGCCACCAGGAGCGGCGCGTAGATCCGGGTCGGCTCGAGCAGCTCCTCCCCCAGGGTGCGCCCGAGCCGCGGGAGGTGGTCGTCGAGCCGGTAGCCGGCCTCCTCCAGGAGGGCCTTCCGCACGAGCGAGTAGCCGTTCGCGTGGAGCCCGGAGGAGGCCAGGCCGACCAGGGCGTCCCCCTCCCGGACCCGGTGGGGGCCGAGCAGCGCCCCCTCCTCCACCACCCCGACGCAGAACCCCGCGAGGTCCAACCGCCCGGGCTCGAGGACCCCCGGGTGCTCCGCGGTCTCGCCCCCCAGGAGCGCGCAGCCCGCCCGGCGGCAGCCCTCGGCGATCCCCGCCACGATCGTCGCGACCTCCTCGGGGTCGAGCCGTCCGACCGCCAGGTAGTCGAGGAAGAAGAGGGGCTCGGCCCCGGTGCAGGCCACGTCGTCGGCGCACATCGCGACCAGGTCGATCCCCACGGTGTCGAGCCTGCCGGCCAGGCGGGCCACCTCGAGCTTGGTCCCCACCCCGTCCGCGGCGGCCGCGAGGAGCCGCCGGTCGTCGATCCGGAACAGCCCGGCGAACCCCCCGACCCCCTCCACGACCTCGGGGCGGGAGGCGCCCCGCGCGACCCCGCGGACCAGCTCGACGGCGCGGGCGGCCGCCGCGAGGTCCACCCCGGCCCGGCGGTAGACCTCGCTCACGGACCCCTCCGGCGGCCCTGCCTCACCGCTCCCCGGACCGGCGGCTCACGACTTCGTCGGGTGCTCGAGGAGGAACTTCCCGGCCTCCTCCGGCACCGGCACCGGGTACTCCCCGTCGAAGCAGGCCCGGCAGAACGTCTCCGCGGGCCAGCCGGTGGCGGCGACCATCCCCTCGAGCGACAGGTAGCCCAGGGAGTCGGCGCCCACGAAGGCCCGCACCTGCTCCACCGAGAGGTCGCTCGCCACGAGCTCGGAGCGGGTGGACATGTCGATCCCGTAGAAGCACGGCCAGCGGATCGGCGGGCAGGTGATCCGGGCGTGGACCTCCGCGGCCCCCGCCTCCCGGAGGGCCTGCACGATCTGCCGGGTGGTCGTGCCCCGGACGATCGAGTCGTCCACCACCACGAGCCGCCGGCCCCGGATCGCGTCGGGGATCGGGTTCAGCTTGAGCTTCACGCCGAGCTCCCGGAGGGACTGGGCCGGCTCGATGAAGGTCCGTCCCACGTAGCGGTTCTTCATCAGGCCCTCGCCGTAGGGGATCCCCGAGGCCTCCGCGTAGCCCTGGGCGGCCGAGACCGCCGTGTCGGGGACCGGGATCACGAGGTCGGCCTCGGCCGGCGCCTCCCGGGCCAGGCGGCGGCCCAGCTCCCGGCGGACCTCGTGGACGGTCCGCCCCGAGAGACGCGAGTCGGCCCGGGCGAGGTACACGAACTCGAACACGCAGAGCGCCCGCCGGGGCGCCTCCGCGAACCGCTCCGACGCGAGGCCCCGCTCGTCGATCCGGACCAGCTCCCCCGGCTCCACGTCGCGGACGAAGGTGGCCCCCACGATGTCGAGGGCGCAGGTCTCGGAGGCCACGACGAACCCGCCGGGGATGCGCCCGATCGAGAGCGGCCGCAGGCCGAACGGATCGCGCGCCGCGTACAGGCTCCGCTCGTCGATGAACACGAAGCAGAACGCGCCCCGCAGGCGGGGCAGGATCTCCAGGGCGGCCTCCCCGAGGTCGCGCCCGGGCAGCTCCCGGGCGAGCAGGCTCGCCACGAGGTCGGAGTCGGTCGTCGCCCCGTCCCGCCGCCGGACGAGGGCGGCGAGCTCGGCGGTGTTCACGAGGTTCCCGTTGTGGCCGAGGGCGAGCGAGCGCCCGCCCTCGGTCTTGAACACCGGCTGGGCGTTCGCCCAGGTCGTGGAGCCCGTCGTCGAGTACCGCGTGTGCCCGATCCCGAGGTGGCCCTGGAGCGTCGCCAGGGTGGCCTCGTCGAAGACCTGGGAGACGAGCCCGAGCTCCTTGTAGACCAGGACGTGCTCGCCGTCGGAGACGGCGATCCCCGCCGACTCCTGGCCGCGGTGCTGGAGCGCGAAGAGCCCGAAGTAGGTGAGCCGAGCGACGTCCTCCCCCGGGGCCCACGCCCCGAAGAGCCCGCACGCCTCCCTCGGTCCCTCCACGCGCCGCGATGGTAGCACCGGCCCCGCGGTTCCCCGCGGAGCGGCGCCCTCACGGCAGGGATCCCTCCAGGCGGAGGAGCCACGCCTTCCGCTCCGGCCCCCCGCCGTAGCCGCCCACCTCCCCGCCCGCCCGCACCACCCGGTGACAGGGCACGACGATCGGCACCGGGTTCCCGCCCAGGGCGTTCCCCACGGCCCGCGCGGCCCCCGGCGTCCCCATCGCGGCCGCGAGCTCGCCGTAGGTGCGGACCCGCCCGTAGGGGATCCGCGCCGTGCGGGCGAGCACCCGGCGCGCGAAGCCGCGGACGAGCGACGGGTCCACGCGGAGCTCGAACCTCCGGCGCCGCCCCTCGAAGAACTCCCCGAGCTGCCGGCGCGCGTCCTCGGTCATCCGCGCCGAGCGCATCACCCGGGGGGAGAGGCGGAGGGCGAGCTCCTCGAGCACCGCCGCCGTGTCCTCCTCCGGGAACGCCACCCGGACCAGCCCACGCCGGGTGACCGCGACGAGCAGCCGTCCGATCGGCGTGTCCACCTCCCCAACCCCAACGTCGAGCACGCCGCGGGCGGCCGCCAGGTCCCCGAGCCCCGCCGCCTGAACCCGCGACCGGTCCTCGGCGGGCGCCGCGAGCCGCCGCAGCCCCCCGAGCCCCGCCGACCACCTCGCCGCGCTCATCGACCCACCTCCCCCGAGAGGAGCGCCCGCAGCCGGCGGACGCCCTGCGAGACGTTGGCCCGCACCGCCTCCTCCGAGGACCCGAGCGCCTCCGCGATCTCACCGTACGGCCGGTCCAGCACGAGGCGGTGGACCACCGCCGCCCGCTGCCGGGGCGGCAGGCTCCGGACCGCCCGCCACAGAGGGTCGTCGCCGTCCCAGGCGCCGACGGGCTCGGCCGCCACGCGGTCCGCGCGCTCCGCCGCGTCCTCCGCGGGGAGCGGGCGGCGGCGCCGGGAGCGGTGCGCGTCGATCGCCTTCCTCGTCGCGATCCGGAGGATCCACCGGTCGAGGCGCTCCGCGTCGCGCAGGCGCGGGTAGGCCCGGAGCGCCGCGAGGAACGTCTCCTGGAACACGTCGTCCGCCTCCCCCGGCCCCACCGCGACGAGGAGGAACCGGTAGACGGCGCGCCGATGGCGCTCCACGAACGCCTCGAACGGCGGGACGCGCCCCGCGCCGGCCCTCGTCCTCATCCGCACCTCCCCCCGGACCCCCCGGGGAACAACGGCCGCCGGCCCGCCGGTGTGAGGTCCGCCGACCGCCCGGCCCGGCCGGGGCCGTCGCCTCGGCCCCGGGGC
>FWPU01001972.1_pt1 | contig 59000 bp, 63 predicted proteins | sample 2228361 | NCBI WGS metagenome assembly FWPU01 (sample SAMEA103939777, study PRJEB20133) | metagenome
CGGTGGTCCTCGGCCGGCCGGGGGCGCTGCTCCGCCGGTCCCGGCTGGCGTCGCGGCGCCTGCGGGCCGGGGAGCCGGTGGTGGTCAGCGTCAGGGTGGGCGGAGAAGGGGGTGCCGGGGAGGCCCTCGCCCGCTTGGATGTGGAGCTCGTCGGCCCGGGCGGCCGGCCCCTGGGGCCGGTGGCCCGTCTGCGCCACCTCCTCCCCGGCCGTCACGCCGTCGGCCTCGTCGCTACCGGGCCCGAGGGCAGGCCGCTCCCTGCCGGCGACTACCTGCTCCGGTTGACGGCCGTTCCTGCCGCCGGGGGAGGACCGGAGACACGGTCGCTCCCCTTCCGCCTCGAGTAGGACTCGAATAGGGGATCGAATAGGAGGTATGCACAGGCGTATACTCGCCACCGCCGTCCACTAGGCGACCCATCGACGAAGGAGCTTTGCCGTGTCCACAGTCGAAGCCCCCTCCCACCTGCGCGAGAACCCCTTCGGCATCGCCCAGAAGCAGCTCCGCCTGGTAGGGGAGACGTTCCGCATCGACCCCAACCTCATCACCGTCCTCGAGCAGTGCAAGAAGGCGGTGGTGGTGTCCGTCCCCGTGCGCATGGACGACGGCTCCATCCGCACCTTCGAGGGCTACCGGGTCACCCACAACATCGCCCGCGGCCCCTCCAAGGGGGGCATCCGCTACCACCCCGCCGTCACCCTGGACGAGGTCAAGGCCTTGGCCATGTGGATGACCTGGAAGTGCGCCCTCATGGGCATCCCCTTCGGCGGGGCCAAGGGGGGCGTGGTCTGCGATCCCAAGCGGCTGTCCGTGGGGGAGCTGGAGCGCCTGACCCGCCGCTACACCACCGAGATCATCACCGAGATCGGCCCCGAGCGCGATATCCCGGCTCCGGACGTGGGCACAGGACCTCGGGAGATGGCCTGGATCTTCGACACCTACTCCATGAACAAGGGCCACTCGGTGCTGGGCGTCGTCACCGGCAAGCCCCTCACCGTGGGCGGCTCCCTGGGGCGTCTGGAGGCCACCGCCCGAGGTGCCCTCTACTGCCTCCTGGAGGCGCTGAAGAAGCTGAACTTGGACGTGCGCGGCCTGCGGGTAGCGGTGCAGGGGTTCGGGAACGTGGGTAGCCACCTCGCCCTGTTCCTCCACCAGGAGGGGGCGACCGTGATCGCCCTCTCCGACTCCGCCGGCGGCGTCTACAACCCCAGGGGGATCGATGTCCCCGCCGCCCTCCTCCACAAGCAGGAGGCGGGGGCGCTCCAGGGGCTGAAGGGGACCGAGCCCATCTCCAACGAGGAGCTCATCCTCCTCGACTGCGACGTGCTGGCGCCGGCGGCCTTGGAGCAGGTCATCACCGCCGACAACGCCGACCGGGTGCGGGCCCGGATCGTGCTGGAGGGCGCCAACGGCCCCACCACTCCGGCGGCGGACGAGGTCCTCGAGGAGCGGGGCGTGCTCATTCTCCCCGACGTCCTGGCCAACGCGGGAGGGGTGGTGGTCTCCTACTTCGAGTGGGTGCAGGGGTTGCAGGAGTACTTCTGGAAGGAGGCGGAGGTGAACGAGAAGCTGCACGACATCGTCTCGGGCGCCTTCGAGGCCACCTGGGCTGTGCGTCAGGAGCGGGGGACGAGCATGCGCATGGCCGCCTACGGCTTGGCGGTGATGAGGGTGGCCGAGGCCACCACCACCCGCGGCCTGTACCCGTAGGGGCGTCCGCCCTACCGGCACAAGCTGGCGCACGAGGAGAGCGGCGGCGGATGGCCGCGCGCGCCCGTGGGTGAGATGGCAGAATAGTGCCGCTTTGTCACAAACACCGACACAAGGAGCTGGAGTGGCCGATCGGCTTACGGTGGGTGTAGCGGCGCGCCTCAGCCGCTACCTGCAGGTACTCACACAAGCCAAGAAGATGGGCAAGGACCGGATCTCCTCCCAGGAGATCTCCGACTACACCAACATCAACGCGACCCAGATCAGGCGCGATCTCTCCACCTTCGGCAAGTTCGGCAAGCGGGGCGTCGGCTACAGCGTGGACGGGCTGTTGGCCGAGATCCGGAAAATCCTGCGCACCCAGGGTCAGCACAACATCGCCCTCATCGGAGCCGGCCGGCTGGGCCAGGCAATTGCCAGCTCGCCCATCTTCGCCGAGCACGGGATCAACATCGCCGCCGTGTTCGACCGCGACCCGGAGGTGATCGGGCGGCCCATCGGCAACGGCGTCGTCCTGGACGTGGCCCGGCTGAAGGACCTGGTGCGGGAGAAGAACATCATCGTCGGCGTCCTGGCCGTCCCCGCCGCCAGCGCTCAGGAGGTGGCCGACGCCCTGGTGGAGGCCGGAGTCAAGATCATCTTCAACTACTCCGAGGCCCTGCTCGACGTGCCTTCCGACGTGCAGGTGCACACCTCCAACCCCGCCGTCGAGCTTCTCCACGCCCTTTACTTCCACCTGGCCTGATCCGCGAGCCCCGCAACGGGGCTCGCGGATCGGGGATCTCCGCAGCGGCCCGGCGCTGCCCGTCCGGCCGGCGGCAGGCCGGCGGGACCGTCGCCGGGGTGAGCGAGAATGGTCGCCCTGACGAGGCAACGGGACCCGATGCGCATCCTCCTCTGGCACGGCTACCTCCTGAGCGGCACCGGCTCCAACATCTACACCCAGGCTGTGGCCCGCGAGTGGAGCCGGGCCGGTCACGAGGTGGTGGTGGTCTGCCAGGAGCCGGAGCCCGAGCGCTTCGACTTGGCCGGAGCCTCGGTGGTGCGACCGGAGCTGCCGGGCGGGATCCTGCCCGTGTTCGTGCTCGACCGCTACCAGGGACTTCGCCCCCGGCTCCTGCATGAGCTCACTCCTGCCGAGCGGGCCCGGTACGTGCAGGCCAACGCCGCCTTCCTCCGCCGCCTCCTTCCCGCCGACCTCGTCTTCTGCAACCACCTCCTGCCCGGGGGGGCGGTGGGGCGGGCGACGGGGGCCCGCTACGCGGTCAAGGTGCACGGATCCGAGCTCGAGTACGCCATCCGGGGGCGCATCGACCTCATCGAGGAGGCCCGGGAGGCATTGACGGGGGCTGCCTCGGTGGTGGTCGGATCGGGCCACGTGGCCGGGGCGCTGGAGGAGGTGGTGGGGCCGGTGGAGCGGGTGCAGCGTGTTCCCCCGGGGGTGGACGTGGACGCCTTCCACCCCCGGCCCCGCGACCAGGCGCTGTCCGACCTGCTCGAGGAGTGCCGCCGCGATCCCCCCAACCCGGGGAACGCCAACGAGCGGTTGCCCGACGAGGGCAACGCCCACCGGCTGCGACGGTTCCTGCACGGCGACCGCCCCACCGTCGTCTACGTGGGCAAGCTCCTCTACAACAAGGGCGTCCACCTCCTCCTGGAGGCTCTACGCGGCCTGGAGGCGCGGGCGGTCATCGTCGGCTTCGGCGACTACCGGCGCCGCCTGGAGGAGCTGGCAACCCCCCGAGCGCTCTTCACCGGGCCGCTGGAGCACCGCCACCTGGTCTGCCTCCTGGCCCTGGCAGACGTGGCTGTCGTGCCCTCCATCTTCCCCGAGGCGTTCGGCATGGTGGCGGCGGAGGCAGCGGCCGCCGGCTGCCCGCCCCTGGTGGCCCGCCACTCGGGCTTGGCCGAGATCGCCGACGCCCTGGAAGAGGCCTATCCTCCCCGCTACCGCCGCCTGGCCTCCTTCGTCAGCGGCGACTCCATCGACCTGGCCGACAAGCTCCACGACCTGCTCCTCCTTTCCCCCGCCCAGCGGCGGGAGCTGGGAGCGGCTGCCCGGAAGGTGGCGGCAGAGCGGTGGTCGTGGGGCAGCGTGGCCAGGCGCCTCCTCCATCCCTTCGAATAGCCTTTCGGCTCCAATGGGTGAGGCGCAGAAGCTCCCCTGGCCGGAGCTCCTCCGGGTGGCCCGCGAGCGCTACGAGGCAGCCGACGACCTGACGGTGGCCGTGGAGGAGGAGTTCGCCATCCTCGACCCCGACACCCTGGGCCTCGTCAACCGGTTCGAGGAGCTCCAGGCGGCCGCCCGCGGCACCGCCCTGGAGGAGCACTTGGTGGGGGAGCTGATCGCCTCCGAGGTGGAGGTGCGCACCGGCCGCTGCGACACGTTCGCGCAAGCGGCGGCCCGCATCGTCGAGCGCCGGCGACAGCTTCTGCGGCTGGCGGCGGGGCTGGGGGCGAGGCTGGGCGGCACCGGCACCCACCCCTGGAGTCCCTGGCAGGAGCAGCGGATCATCGACACGCCCCACTACCGGCGCAACGACGAGATCCTGCGCTACGTGGTCTGGCGCAACAACACCTTCGGCCTGCACGTGCACGTGGGTCTGCGCGGGGCCGACCGAGCGGTGGCGGTCCACAACGCCCTGCGCGGGTTTCTGCCCGAGCTTCTCGCCCTCTCCTGTAGCTCGCCCTTCGTGGAAGGCTGCTACACACACCTGCACTCGGCTCGAACCCAGATCTTCACCCGCATGTTCCCCCGCTGCGGCGTCCCCGACCCCTACGACGGGTGGGCGGGGTTCGACGCCTACGTGCGGACCCTGTACGAGACCGGCTCCATCGACGAGCACACCCAGCTCTGGTGGAGCGTGCGCCCCCACCTCGCCTACCCCACCGTGGAGATCCGCATCTGCGACGGGCAGCCGCGGGTGGGGGAGGCTCAGGCGGTGGCCGCTCTCGCCTACGCCCTGACCGCTCGCATCGCCCGGGCGGTGGACGAGGGCGAGCCCCTGCCCGACCACCCGCGGCGGATGATCGAGGAGAACCTGTGGCGGGCCATCCGCTACGGCCTCTCCGGCCAGCTCATCGATCTGCGCACGCTGGCGGTGCGGCCGGCGCGGGCGGCCCTGGAGGAGCTCATCGCTTGGGTGGAGCCGGTGGCGGCCGAGGTGGGGGTGTCTCGCCTGCTGTCGATACCGCCGGCCAACGCCGCCGAGCGCCAGATCGCCCGCTACGAGCAAGGGGCGACCCTGGAGGAGATCTACGCCGAGCAGGTGGGGGAGACGGAGGAGGTCCGACAGACGGAGCGGGTGGGTGGCTGAGGAGAGACGGGCCGACCAGGGGCCGAGCGCCGACGAGGTGGCTGCCCAGCTCCGGGAGTACCTGAAGCAGGCCAGGGTGGCCGATCTCCTCGTCCAGCAGCTCTACCCCCTCGCCTCGCTCGGCTTTTGGCGGCTGAGCGCGGAGGGGCGCGACCTGGCCCAGGCCAAGCTGGCCATCGAGGCGGTGCGGGCGCTGCTCGACGTGCTGGAGGGGGAGGTACCCAGGGAGCTCATGCGCGACCTGCGCCAGACCCTGGCCAACCTCCAGCTCGCCTACGCGGGCGCGGTCAAGGAGGCGGCCGGGGCAGGGGAGGGGAAGGCCGAGGGCGGGGGGGGCGGTGCAGGCTGAGATCGGCATCATCGGCGGCTCCGGCTTCTACGCCTTCTTGGAGGGGGCGGAGGAGGTGGAGGTGGACACCCCTTTCGGCCGGCCGTCGGCGCCGGTGGCGGTGGGCGAGGTGGAGGGCCGGAGGGTGGCCTTCCTGCCCCGCCACGGCCGCCGGCACGAGCTTCCTCCCCACCGCATCCCCTACCGGGCCAACCTGTGGGCGCTGAGGGAGCTGGGGGTGCGGAGGGTGGTGGGGCCCTGCGCCTCGGGGGCGCTGCGGGGCGATCTGGCCCTGGGCGAGCTCGTCGTTTGCGACCAGTACGTCGATCGCACGTGGGGGAGGGAGGACACCTTCTACGACGGCCCCCAGACGGCCCACGTCTCCGCCGCCGATCCCTTCTGCGCCGACCTGAGGAGGGTGCTGCACGAGACCGCCCGCGAGCTCGGCCTTCCTGCCCGCGACGGGGGCACGGTGGTGGTCATCCAGGGCCCCCGCTTCTCCACCCGGGCCGAGTCGCGCTGGTTCCAGGCCATGGGCTGGGACGTGGTCAACATGACCTGCTACCCGGAGTGCCACCTGGCCCGCGAGCTCCAGCTCTGCTACGCCACGGTGGCCATGGTCACCGACTACGACGTGGGGGTGGAGGGCGGCGAGCCGGTGAGCGCCGAGCGGGTGGTGGAGGCCTTCCGGGAGAACACCGAGCGCCTGCGGCGGCTCCTCCTCGCCGCCATCCCCAAGATCGGTCCCCAGCCGGAGGACGCCTGCGCCACTGCCCTGCGCGGCGCCCGCCTGTGACGGGATCGCTTTGATGGGGTCAGAGCTGTCGCCCCGTCAGGAAAGGGGGTCGACCAGGCGCAGCCGGGCAAAGCGGCGGAAGCCGTGGTCGTGCGAGGCGAGAACGAGCCCGTGCTCGATAGCAAGCGCTGCGAGCTCGACGTCAGGGACGTCTTCGCTGCGCAGCCCGGGCGTCTGCGCCAGCTCGGCGGCAATCGCGGCATGTCCGGCGCCGGGGACGACAATGCGGACGGTCGGCTGCTCGAGGTAGGCCGCCGCCACCGCCCACCCCGCCTTCACCGTGACGGCGTAGGGCCCGAGCACCCTGGTGCTGGTGATCAGACGTACGAAGGCGTAGAGGACCGGCCAACAGAGGGCGACGGCGCCCTCGCCGTCGGCCAAGCGCTCCTCGAGCCAGCCGCGGGCGCGTGCGTGTTCCGGCGCCTCGGCCAAGGTGGCGTAGACGAGGAGGTTCGTGTCGACGAGGATCACGGCAGGCCGCGCTCGGCCCGCCGCTCCTCGTCGAGCGAGGCGAGTAGCGCCGACACGTCGGCGACATCGAGGATGGGCTTTCCCGGGAGCCTCGGCAGCGGCGGGGCGGGGGGCGGCCCCGCGGCGCAGGCGCCGCGGCGCAGAAGCCGGTTGACGACAGCGCGCAACGTCTCGCCCGTGCGCGCCCGCTCGCTCGCGATCAGCGCTGCCACATCGTCATCGAGGGTGATGGTGGTGCGCATGATGCGGACATAATAGCATCGATAGCATCAAAATGTTGCCGCCGCGGGCAAACCTGAGACCTGGGGCTCCCTTGCCTGCGCGCTCTGCCCGCGCGGCTGCGTGCCAGGCCTCCCCGTCGAGCGCAGGCGCCCGGGTGTGCCCGACGGCGCCCTCCCCGATCCGGCTCCGGCGGCGGTGCGGGCTCTCGACCAAGATCTCGATGCCTGTCCCTGGTACCTGTCCGCTCGTTCCGTTACGCTCCCCGGGTTCGTGATAGAAGTTTCCGCGCGCCGGAGCCGACCGGCGCCGACTTTGTGAGGGAGACCGAGTGCTGCTAGCGAGCTTCTTTGACGACCACGCCGTACTCTTCGCGCTCATCGCCGCCGGGGTGGCCGTAATCTACGGCCTCTACCTCGTCTGGTGGCTTCTCTCCCGGCCGGCGGGGAGCGAGCGCATGCGGGAGATCGCCCGCGCCGTGCAGGAGGGAGCGGCCGCCTACCTGCGCCGTCAGTACACCACCATCGCCCTGGTGGCCGTCATCCCCTTCCTCGCCATCGGCCTCTACGACAAGCTCGGTTGGGGCACGGCGGTGGGCTTCCTCATCGGCGCCGCCTTCTCCGCCGCCGCCGGCTTCATCGGCATGAACGTGGCCGTGCGCTCCAACGTGCGCACCGCCGAGGCGGCCAAGCAGGGGCTGAAGCCGGCGCTCAACGTGGCCTTCAAGGCGGGCTCGGTGACCGGGCTGCTCGTGGTCGGCCTGGGGCTCCTGGGGGTGGCCGGCTACTACTGGGCTCTCACCGACTGGCTCGGCATCGACCCCGACGCGGCCATCGACGACCTGGTCGGCCTCGCCTTCGGGGGCTCCCTCATCTCCGTGTTCGCCCGCCTCGGGGGAGGCATCTACACCAAGGCGGCCGACGTGGGCGCCGATCTGGTGGGCAAGATCGAGGCCGGCATCCCCGAGGACGACCCCCGCAACCCGGCCGTCATCGCCGACAACGTCGGCGACAACGTGGGGGACTGCGCGGGGATGGCCGCCGACCTGTTCGAGACCTACGCCGTCACCGCCGTGGCCGTCATGCTCATCGCTACCCAGTTCCCTGCCGACGAGCTGTGGCTGTACCCCTTGGCCATCGGCGGCATCTCCATCCTGGCCTCGGTCATCGGCACCTTCTTTGCCCGCATCGGCCGGAGCGGCTCGATCATGAACGCCCTGTACAAAGCGGTGGTGGTGGCCACGGCCTTGTCCGCTGCCGGGTTCGTCCCGGTGACCCTGCACTTCGACGGCGGCAAGCTCGACTTCGGCCAGCTGTACGGCCCGGCTCTCATCGGGCTGGCCGTCACCTTCGCCCTCGTCGCCCTCACCGAGTACTACACCGGCACCCGCTGGCATCCGGTGAAGACCATCGCCAGCGCCTCCCAGACCGGCCACGCCACCAACATCATCTCCGGCCTGGCGGTGGGCATGCAGTCGACGGCGGCTCCGGTGGTGGTCATCGCCGCCGGTATCGTCGGCTCCTACTACGCCGCCGGGCAGGAGCTGTACGGCATCGGGGTGGCGGTCATGGCCCAGCTGTCCATGACCGGCCTCATCGTCGCCCTCGACGCCTACGGGCCGGTGACCGACAACGCCGGCGGCATCGCCGAGATGGCCGACCTGCCCGAGTCGGTGCGGGCCATCACCGACCCTCTGGACGCGGTGGGCAACACCACCAAGGCGGTGACCAAGGGGTACGCCATCGGCTCGGCCGGGCTGGCCGCCCTGATCCTCTTCGACGAGTACGTGCGACGGCTGGCCGAGCGGGGGGTGAGCGTGGAGTTCGTCCTCGACAACCCGTGGGTCATCGCCGGCCTGTTCGTGGGCGGCCTGATGCCGTTCCTGTTCGCCTCTCTCGCCCTCCAGGCGGTGGGGCGGGCAGGCGGCGAGGTGGTGCAGGAGGTGCGCCGCCAGTTCCGGGAGATCCCCGGCATCATGGAGGGCCACGCTCGGCCCGACTACTCGCGGGCGGTGGGCATCGTCACCGCCCGGGCCATCAAGCTCATGATGCTGCCGGCGCTGATCCCGGTGGCCTTCCCCATCGTGGTCGGCATCATCCGGCCGGAGATGCTGGGCGGCCTTCTCATCGGCACCATCGTCACCGGGCTGTTCCTGGCCATTGCCATGACCGCCGGGGGGGGAGCCTGGGACAACGCCAAGAAGCTCATCGAGGACGGCGCCTTCGGGGGCAAGGGGTCGGAGGCCCACGCCGCTGCCGTCACCGGGGACACGGTGGGAGATCCCTACAAGGACACCGCCGGCCCGGCCATCAACCCCATGATCAAGATCGCCAACATCGTCGCCATCCTCATGATCCCCGTCATCGCCGCCATCCATTGAGGTGGTGCCAGGCACCGTCACGAAAGCGCTACAGCACTCTCCACGAGCTCGCGCAGGGCGCCGATCCAGTCCCGGCCTATGGAGGCCCCCTCCAGGGGGGTGATGGGCACGTTGCCCCGCGGGGCGGCGCCCACGAGCTCCGAGTAGCTGCTCCACGGCCATTCCTCGGGCCGGGCGCACAGTCCAGCGCGGACCGGATTGAGAGCCAGGTAGCGCACGATGCTCCACGCGTGCTCTTCGGTCTCGACCAGCACCGCGTGGTAGCGGGACTGGAACAACGCCCCGACCCGTCCATGCCGGCGGTTGAACGATCGGGCGTAGCAGCTGTTGAGCTGATGCATGCCGGCGGCGATATTCGCCTCCGGGGTGCGGAGAAGAAGGTGATAGTGGGTGTTCATCAGACAGTAGGCGTAGCACTCCCAGCTGTATCGCGAGACGACGGTGGCGAGCAGAGCGAGGAAGGCTCGGCGATCGTCGCCCTCCCGGAAGATGACCGAGGGGCCTGTCCCCCGCGCCGTGACGTGGTAGATGGCGTCTGCTGCCTGCACCCGTGTCGGCCGCCCCATGGCGACCAGAGTAGGAGGCCGCGGCGCATCTCCCGAGCGGCTGTTGCACTCTTGGCACCAACGGGGAACGACCCCGATGCGGTGCCTGGCACCTATGCCCGCCAGTAGGAGCGGGTGAAGAGGACGACGATGGGCACGATCTCCAGCCGGCCCAGCCACATGAGGGCGATCATGATGCCCTTGGACAGGTCGCTGAGGCCGGCGAAGGAGCCGAACGGGCCGGTGGAGCCGAAGCCGGGGCCGACGTTGCCCAGGGCGGTGGCGGCGGCGGCGGCGGCATCGACCGGAGCAAGGCCGGCGCCGGTGCGGGCCGACTCGATGGCGATGCCGAGAGCGCCCAGGGCGAACACGGCCACGTAGAGCAGGGCGAAGGTGATGACCGCCCGCAGGGTGCGCTCGTCCACGCTGAGGCGGTTGAGCCGGATGGGCGACACGAGCTCGGGGTGGAGGGCTTGGTCGAGCTCCCGTCGCACCGTCTTGAACACGAGAACGTGGCGCACCACCTTCACCGACCCGCCCGTGGAGGCTGCCGACCCGCCCACGAACATGAGCACGAGCAGAGTGATGAGGGCGAGCGGCGTCCACGCGGCGAAGTCGGCGGTGGCAAACCCGGTGGTGGTCATGATGGACACCGTCTGGAACACGGCTTGGCGGACGGCAGCCTCGCCGGACAGGATCCCTTCCCCCAGAAGCTCGGCCACGAGAACGACGGTGCCGGCGGCCAGGATCAGCAGGTAGGCACGCAGCTCCTCGTCCCTGACGAGGGCTCCCGGCTGGCGGCGGACGAAGGCCCGGTACATGAGGGCGAAGTTCATCCCGGCCAGGATCATGAACAGGACGATGGCCCACTGACTGGCGGCGCCGAAAGCGGCGATGGACTCGGCCTGGGTGGAGAAGCCGCCCGTGGGCATGGTGGAGAAGGCGTGGGCCACGGCCTGGTAGAAGCTCATGCGGGAATCGATCCCGCTCCAGCCGAGCACGGCCAGCACGACCACCTCGGAAGCGGTGAGGGCTACGTACAGGAAAGAGTGTAGGCGGGCCACGTCGCGGATGCGCATGGCCAGGGGCTGGATCTCGGGGCCCGGCATCTCCGACTCGATGAGCTGCCGGCCGCCCACCCGCAGGCGGGGTAGGACGGCGATGGCCAGCACGATCATGCCCATGCCGCCCAGCCACTGCGTGAACTGGCGCCACATCTCCAGGGAGTGGTTGAGGCCCTCCACGTCAACGAGGATGCTGGAGCCGGTGGTGGTGAAGCCGGCCATGGACTCGAAGTAGGCGTTCACCGGGTCGGCGAGCTGGTCCTGGCCCGACAGCAGGTAGGGGAGGGCGCCGAAGCCGGCGGCGAGGAGCCAGGTCAGGGAGACGACGAAGAAGCCCTCGCGGAAGCCCACCCGGGAGCTTCCCCGGCCCAGCCGCTCCAGGCCGACGCCGACCGCGGCGGCCGTCCCCCCAGCCGCCAGGAACGGCCACACAGGCTCGGAGTAGCCGAGGGCCACGGCGGTGGGGAACAACGACGCCAGGCTCAGGTACTTGATGAGGGTGCCCACCAGGTTGAGGGCGGCGGGCACGTCCACGACCGTCAGGCGCCGGCGGCGGACGCGCACGCGGGCGGCGCGTGCGGCCGTGCTCAAAGGACCCGCTCGACCTCCGGCACGCGCCTCGACTCGGTGAAGATGATGGCCCGATCACCGGCCTGGAGGACGTCGTCGCCGCGGGGGAAGATGGCCTTGCCGTTGCGGACGATGGCCCCGATCAGCGACCCGGTCATGGGCAGGTCGCGGAAGCGCTTGCCCACCAGGCCGCTCTCCTCTCGGCAGGTGATGTCGAGGATCTCGTACCGGTCACCCTCCAGCATGGCCACCTGGCGGACGCGGGGATCGCGGGCGAAGCGGACGATCTCCTCGGCGGTGACCTGGCGGGGGTTGATGGCTACGTCGATGCCCGCCTTCTCGAACACCTCCATGGACACGGCGTCGTGCACCACGGCGATAGTGAACCCGACTCCGTTGAGCTTGGCCAGGGTGGCGGCGTAGAGGTTCTTGGCGTCCTCCCGCATGGCGAAGACGGCCGCCTGAGCGGCGCCGATCCGCTCCCGCTCGATGAACTCGGGATCGGTGCCGAGGGCGTGGTAGACGCGGGCCCGGGGCAGCTCGTCGGCGATCTCGCGGGCGCGGGCAGCCTGGGCCTCGACGATGCGCACGCCGATCCCCTGGTCGAGGAGGACGCGGGCCAAGACGAGCCCGATGCGGCCGCCTCCGTAGATGACGACGTCGCTCACCGGGCGCTCCACGTGGCTCAAGATCCGGCTCCACTCCCGGGCCGCCTGGGGGGAGCCGATGACGACGATGCGGTCGCCGGGGAGGATGGAGGCCTCGCCGCGGGGAATGATCATGCGGCCGCCGCGGATGATGGCCGCCAGCTTGGAATCGCGGGGGATGCGGGCCTCCCTCAGCTCGGGGCCGACCAGCTCGTCGCGCTCGGCGTCGGCGGGCACGTCGAACTCCACGATCTGCACCTGCCCGTCGGCGAACACGTCCGTCTGGCGGGCGGCGGGAACGCCGATGAGGCGGGAGATGGCGTTGGCCGCCTCCAGCTCCGAGGACACGAGGAAGTCGGCCTCCAGCTCCCGGTTGCGCCAGAACTCCAGGTACTCCACGTTGGATACCCGGACGATGGTGCGGGTGGAGGGCGACAGCTTCTTGGCCAGGATGGCGGCCACGACGTTGACCTCATCCCGGGAGGTGCAGGCGATGAGGAGATCGATCTCCCCGATGCCCGCCTCGAGCAGGGTGCGCCTGCTCACCCCGTTGCCGCGCAGGACGGCCACGTCGTACTGGTGGGAGAGGACATCCAAGCGGGCCTGGTCGAGGTCGACCACCGTCAGGAGGCACTCCTCGTGGAGCGCTGCCACGATGGTGGAGCCCACCTGGCCGGCCCCGATGATGAGCACGCGCATGGTCGTCGGCATTGTTGTCCTCCAAGCGGCGGTGACCGCCCGCACCGCCTACGGTAGCGCGGCGTCGCCACCGAGGCGAGAGCATCATCTCCGCCGACCTCCCGGCGGCCTCCGCTACGCTGTCGGCGTGAGGCAGCCTGCCCGATGAGACGGGCCGCCTTGGCCATCGGCGGGGTCGTCGGGGGCATTCTCTTTGCCGCCACGGCCGGCGCCCAGCCCACGGCTTCCGGCGCCGCTCCCTACGCCATCGTGCCCGTGGCCGGCGGCTTCTACCGCCCCGTGTACGTGACGGCGCCGGCGGGCGAGCCCGGCCGGCTGTACGTAGTCGAGCAGGAGGGCCGGATCCGGGTGGTCGAGGGCGGCCGCGCGCGCACCTTTCTCGACATCCGCGCTCTCGTGGGCAGCGAGGGAACAGAGCAGGGCCTGCTCTCGGTCGCCTTCCACCCCGGCTACGCGAAGAATCGCCGCTTCTACGTCAACTACACGGATCGAGACGGCGACACCCGCGTCGTCGAGTACCGCTCCGACGGCCGCCGCGCCCGACCGGCCACGGCGCGCCGCATCCTGTTCGTCGACCAGCCCTACGCCAACCACAACGGCGGCCAGCTCCAGTTCGGCCCCGACGGGAGGCTGTACGTCGGCATGGGCGACGGCGGCTCGGCCGGCGACCCCGACAACCACGCCCAGAGCCTCTCCTCCCGGCTGGGCAAGCTCCTCCGCGCCGACCCCCTCAGGCCCCGCTGGGAGGTGGCAGGCTACGGGCTGCGCAACCCCTGGCGCTTCTCCTTCGACCGGCTCACCGGCGCCCTGTACATCGCCGACGTGGGCCAGGGCGACTGGGAGGAGGTGGACTTCCGGCCGCCGGGAGCGCCGCCGGCCAACTACGGCTGGGCCCGCTACGAGGGAAGGCACCTATACAAGGACATCCCCCTGGCCGGCTCGGCGCCGCTCGTCTTCCCCATCGCCGAGTACGACCACTCGCAGGGCTGCTCCATCACCGGCGGCTACGTCTACCGGGGCCGAGCCGTGCCTGCCGCCCGAGGGCGCTACTTCTACGGCGACTACTGCTCGGGCGCCGTCTGGAGCCTGCGGGTGGTGGGCGGTAAGGCCACCGACGTGCGCCGGGAGCGGTTCCGCGTCTCCTCCCTGGCCTCCTTCGGCGAGGACGCTCGCGGCGAGCTGTACCTCGTCTCCCACGACGGCGACATCTACCGCCTCGCCCCCGCCGCGGCGTCGTAGTCGTCAGGCGCTGCGCCGGCGCACCTGCGGGCCCTGGCGGCCGAGGGCGGCGTAGGCGAGAGCCTGGAGCGCCTCGTTCAGCCGCCGGAGCTCGTGCACCAGGGGAGCGAGGTTCTCGCCCGAGTCGAGACGGCGGTTCAAGGCCCGAAGCTCGCCGCTCAGGCGATCGAGACGCTCCAGCAGGGCGTCCAGCTGGCGGTCGCCGACTTCTCTCGGCTCCACGACCCTGATTCTACGCCGCCGCCCTGAGAAGCTCCTCCACCGTCCCGACCACCACCGCCCCCTCGCCCAGCCGGGCAAGGAGGCGGGGGAGGGCGCCCTCGCCTGCCTCCAAGGCGTCCAGGTGACGGAGGACGCCGAGCTGAGCGGCGGCCACCCGGGCCAGGGGCTCGGGGGCGTCGGTGAACGCCCCCACCGCCGCGCCCGCCGCCCGCAGGCGGCGGAGGGCGGCGTTCACCTCTCCCCGGGGGCGGAGGTAGACGGGAGCGTGCTCCTCGGCGAAGCGCTCCAGGAGGGGCTGCCACGATCCCAGGGCGCGGTCGAGGACGGAGGCCGCCCGGCAGCGGTCGCGGGGCAGGGGGAGCTCCACCCGCAGCCGCCGGGCGGCATGGGCCGCCCACGCCTCCCACAGGGGCCGGGTATCGCCGAGGACGGCGTCGAAGTCGACGGCCGCCGCCCTCACGCCGGAGCTCGGCTGAGCAGCCACCGGCCCAGGTAGACCCCCATGACAGCTCCGGCTGCGTCCACGGCCACGTCGGCCAGGGCGGCCTGCCGGCCGGGGACGAAGTGCTGGTGGAGCTCGTCGGAGAGGGCGTACGCCACGGCCAGGAGGAAGGCGGGCAAGGGCCGGAGGAGGGCGCGCCGGAGGAGCAAGCCGAGGACGGCGTACTCGGCGGCGTGGGCGAGCTTGCGCAGGGCCAGGTCCCATCCCCCCAGGCCGGTGCCGAGGTCGGGGATGGAGGAGAGAGCGAAGATGAGCCCTGCCCACAGCACAACCGGGCCCCAGGCGGAGAGGGCGCGCGCCATGGCTCGATGATAGGCTGGCGTGGACATAGGCGGGCGGGCCAGGGAACCCGGTGCGAGTCCGGGACGGTCCCGCCGCTGTGAGGGGAGATGCTTCCCCGCCACGACGCCACTGGCCTTCGGGCTGGGAAGGCGGCGGGGGAGGGGGCCCCGAGTCAGAAGACCTGCCGCCCGTCGAGCCGAACCCCTCGAGGAAGGAGGATTCGTGTCCAGACGTGCTCTCGCCCACGCCGTCGCCGCCGCGGTGGCGTCCGCGGCCATGCTTGCCGGCCTCGCTTCGGCCGGCTCCCATGACGCCCCCCTCGTCCGCATCCGCGTGGAGGGGAAGACGCGCACCCTGTTTGGGCCGACCGAGCCTCGGGCCCAGGCGTCGACGCCCCTCGAGGCCCTGGAGGCAGCAAGCTGGGCCGGGGAGCTCTACTACCACGTGCAGGAGACCTCGTTCGGCCCCTACGTCGACCAGATCGGCCGCTACCGTGCCGCCGCCACGAGCGGCTGGGTGTTCAAGGTGAACGGCGCCATGCCCCCCGTGGGGGCCGACAAGGTAGAGCTGAAGCCGGGCGACCGGGTGCTGTGGTACTGGGCGACCTTCGGGACTGTCCCCGGCGGGCCCCCGACCCTGCGCCTGCTGCGGCCCCGGCCCCACTGCTACCGCATCCTGGCCGAGGACGACCAGGGAGCTCGCCAGCCGGCGGCGGCCACGCTGCGCTACGACGGCAAGGCCGTCCAGGTCCCGGCAGGCGCCGTCCACTGCCTGCGGCCTCCCCACGGCCTCGTGCGGGCCACGGCTCCGGGAGCGATCCGCTCCAACGCTCTCCCCTAGCCCGTGCGCCGGGTCGCCCTCCTCGTTCTCGCTTGCGCCTCGGCCGTCCTCGTCGCCGCCTGCGGCGGCGGGGACGGCCCCGGCCGAGCCACGGTGTGGGTGACCACCGACCGGGGCAGGGAGGTGGTGCTGACCGCCCGCGTCCCGGCCGGGCTGACCGCTCTCCAGGCGCTCGACCGGGTGGCGGAGGTGAAGACCCGCTACGGGGGCCGGTTCGTGCAAGCCGTGGAGGGGATCGAGGGGAGCCTGGCCCGCAAGCGGGACTGGTTCTACTTCGTCAACGGCATCGAGGCCGACCGGGGAGCGGCCGAGTACCGGGTGCGGCCGGGAGACGTGATCTGGTGGGACTACCGCTCCTGGGCGGAGCGGATGCGCCAGCCGGTGGTCGTGGGCGCCTTCCCCGAGCCCTTCCTGCACGGGTACGGCGGCCGCGTCCGCCCGGCGGCGGTGCGCTACGAGACGGTGAGGATGCGGGGGGTGGCTCTGGCCCTGGCCGCCCTTATCGACGCCGAGTCGGTGGAGCCGATCGGAGTGCCGGTGGCGGGGGAGGCCAATCTCCTCCTCGTTGTCTCCGAGCCCGTTCCCTTCTCGGCCGGCCTCCGCCGAGAGGGGGCGCCTGCCGGCTCCCCGGTCCTGTTCCGTATCTCCGCGGGCGATGCGGAGCGGCTGGTCAAGGACCCCGATCTCGCCCGCTACCGGTACGAGGGCTTGGAGGAGTGAGCGCCTTCCCCCGGCTCCTCGTGCGGTCGGCCGGGCCTGCGACCCGGGCCCGGCTGACGGTGCGCCCGGCCGTGGGAGTGGCCCTGCTGGCCGCTCTCGCCGCCGCCTCCCTGCTTGCCCACCGCTGGCAGACGCCGGCGGCGGTGGCGGCGCTCCTTCTCGGTCTGTGCCTGAGGGCGCCCGCCGGCCGTCGCCGCCCCTACTTGATCGGGTGCGCCCTCAGCGCGGGCTCGGTGCTCGCCCTCACCCCCTTTCTCGTCACCCGCGGCTCGCACCTTGTCTGGGCGGGCCCCACCCTGCCCGTGCTGGGACCGGTGGACGTGACCGAGGAGGAGATGGCCGAAGCGGGAGTGCAGGCTCTGCGCTTGGGGGCGGTGACTCTCGCCTTCGCCGCCTACGCCCTGACCCTCGACCACGACCGCCTACTGGCCGCCGCCCGCTTTGCCCGCCGCTCGGCCCTGGCCGTCGCCCTCGCCACCCGTCTCCTTCCCACCCTGGAGCGGGACGCGGCCGGGTTGGTGGAGGCCCTGCGCGGCCGGGGCCTGGAGGTACGGGGCCTGCGCGGCCGGGCCCGTCTTCTGTCGCCGCTCGTGGCCGGATCGCTGGAGCGGGCCCTCAACCTGGCCGAGGCCATGGAGGCGCGGGGGTTCGGCCGGGCCGGGGCCACCCGTATGCCCTCGCCGCCCTGGAGCCGAGTCGACCGGGCCGGTGTGGCCGTGGCCGTCGCCCTAGTGGCGGCAGGAGCGCTGTGGCTGTAGCTCGGGTGGACGGCCTCTCCTTCTCCTACGGGGGCTCTCCCCGCCCCGCCCTGCGGGATGTGTCCCTGGCGATCGAGCCGGGCCAGGTGGTGGCGGTGCTGGGCCGGTCGGGCTGCGGCAAGACCACCCTCCTGCGGGCTCTGGCCGGGCTCGTGCCGCACTTTCACGGCGGTCGCTTCTCGGGTCGGGTGGAGGTGGACGGTCGGGATACGCGGCGCACCCGACCTTGCGACCTGGCCTCGGTGGTGGGGATCCTGTTCCAGGATCCCGAGGACCAGGTGGTGCTGGGGAGCGTCCTGGCCGAGGTGGCCTTCGGCTTGGAGAACCTGGGCCTGGCCCCGGCCCTGATCGAGCCCCGGGCGCGGGCGGCCCTGGCCCGGGTAGGGGCCGCCCACCTGGCCGAGCGGGCCACGGCCCAGCTCTCGGCGGGCGAGCTGCAGCGGGTGTGCCTGGCCGCGGTCCTCGCTTCCCAGCCGCGGATCCTCCTCCTGGACGAGCCCAGCTCCCAGCTGGATGCCGCCGGGGCGGCCTCCCTCCTCTCCCTCCTGCGAGGCATGGCGGCAGACGAGGGCGTGGCCGTCCTCGTCGCTGAGCAGCGGCCGGCGGGGCCGCTGTCGGTGGCCGACCGGGTGGTCGTCCTCGAGGAGGGAGGGATCGTCCTCGACGCCGCCCGGGATGAGGCCGTCCGCTGGCTTCGCCGTCACCGGCCCGAGTGGCTCCATCCCCAGCCGCCCTGCCGGCGCCGATCCCCTGGCGGGGAGGCGGTGGCGCGGCTGGAGGAGGTGGGCTTCTCCTATTCCGGCCGCCGGGTCCTGTCGGCCGTCAACCTCGTCCTGCGGCGGGGAGAGATCGTCGCCCTGACCGGCCCCAACGGCGCCGGCAAGACCACCCTGGCCAAGATCGCCGCCGGTCTCCTCGACCCCCAGGAGGGGCGGGTGGTACGGGCGGGGCGGGCGGCCTACTTGGGCCAGGATCCGGGGCGGTACCTCGTGTGCGAGCGGGCCGAGGACGAGGTCGCTCTGGCCGTGTCGGGAGATCGGCTCTCTGCCCGGGCGGCGCTGGCCTCGGTGGGGCTGGCAGGCTTGGAGGGCCGCCATCCCCGCGACCTCTCCAGCGGGGAGCGGGAGCGCCTGGCCCTGGCCTGCGTCCTCGTCACCGACCCCGACCTGCTCGTCCTCGACGAGCCCACGCGGGGGGTCGATCCTCCCGCCCGTCGGGAGCTGGCCCGGCGACTGCGGGCGGGCGCGGCGGGCAGGGCCACCCTCGTCGTCACCCACGACGCCGACTTGGCGGCGGCCGTGGCCGACCGGACGGTAGTCCTCTCCCCGGAGGACGGTCGTGTCGCGGCCTAGGCTGGCCCTCCTGGCCTCCTCCGCCGCCGCCTTCGCCGCCGGGACGTGGACCGCCCTCAGCCCGGGGAGCGCCGGCCTCTCCCTCCTCCTGGTGGCCCTGGCCCTGGTGGCGGCCGGCTTCGCCTGGCTCGAGTGCGGCCCCGGGTCGGCCGCCGAGCTCGCCCTCGTCGGCGCCCTGGGGGGAATCGCCGCCGCCGGCCGGGTGCTCGTGGCCGCCGTCCCGGGGGTGCAGCCGGTGACCGTGATCGCGGTGGCAGCCGGAGCGGGGCTGGGGGCCCGGGCGGGCATCGCCGTGGGAGCGGTGGCGGCGCTCGTCTCCAACCTCTTCCTCGGCCAGGGCCCGTGGACGCCGTGGCAAATGCTGGGCTGGGGGGCATGCGGAGCGGTGGGCGCGCTCGCCCGCTCCCCGGCCCGGCGCCGGTTGCCCTTCGCCCTCCTCTGCGCCGTCCTCGGGCTCGGCTTCAGCGCCCTCATGGACCTGTGGCTGTGGCTGAGCTTCTATCCCCACACGGCCGCGGCGGCGGCGGCGGTGCTGGGCCGGGGGCTTCCCTTCGACGCCGCCCACGCCATCGGCAACCTCATCCTCGCCCTCGTCTGCGGCCCGGAGCTACGGAGGTTGCTCGAGCGCTACCGGCGCCGCCTGCGCCCCGAGGTGACGTGGGCCTGAAGCTCCTGGCCGTCCTGGGTGGGGTCGTGGCGCTGGCCACGCCCAGCCAGTTCCTCCTCGCCCACCGCCAGGCCGACGGCTCCTTCGCCGAGCCGGGGGGCAGCCCCAGCCCCGGCCTCACCGCCTGGGCGACTCTAGGCCTGGTGGCGGCCGGGACGCCGCCCGGGCCGGACACCCTCGACTACCTCGTAGCGGCCGAGCCCCGCCTGGAGAGCGTCACCGACGTGGAGCTCGCCATCTTGGCTCAGGCCGCCTTGGGTCGCCGCTCGGAGCGGCTTCTCGCCCGGCTGCGGGCGGCGCTGACGCCGGTGGGGAGGATCGGGCCCCTCGTCAGCTCCACCATGTGGGGGATGATGGCTCTGCGGGCGGTGGGAGAGCCTGTGCCTGCCGCCGCCGTCCGCTACCTCCTGCGCCAGCAGCGCCCCTCGGGCGGCTTCGGCTGGGCCGAGGCCGGCCCGCCCGACTCCAACGACACTGCCGCCGCCGTCCAGGCCCTGCGGGCGGCCGGCGTGGGCGGGAGGCCCATCCGCCGCGCCCTCGCCTACCTGCGCCGGTTGCAAGTACGAGGAGGCGGTCTTGCCCTCCTCCCCGGCCGGGAGCCGGATGCCCAATCCACCGCCTGGGCGGTGCAGGCGTTCCTGGCTGCCGGCCGGCGGCCGCCGCCGGGGGCGCTCGCCTTCCTCGCCCGCTTACGGCAGCCCGACGGCTCCTACCGCTACTCCGCCCGCTACGCCGTCACGCCGGTGTGGGTGACGGCCCAGGTGCTGCCTGCCCTGCACGGCAAGCCCTTCCCCCTGGCCGCCCCCTGAGCGCCGGTCAGGGCTGGAGGAGGGAGAGCACCGCCTCTGCCCCCACCGCCAGCCGGGAGGCGACTCGCCCGCGGGCATCCACCCGCAGCGCGGCCGGGGCATGCCCCGCCGCCAGGGTCTCGGCCACCTCCAGCTCCTGGTCGTACAGGGTGAGGGAGGCGAATCCATCCACGGCGTCGGCGGGTCCTCCCAGGGACACCACCACCAGCCGGGGAGCGTGGGGGGGCGGCGACCGCTCCCAGTCCCGCAGCCGCTCGTACAAAAGCCGGCAGGGGCGGCAGCCGGGGCGCCAGAGGAGGAGGACGGTCTCCTGTCCGGCCAGCTCGGGCAGGGCGAGGCGGCGGCCGGAGGAGTCGGTCAGCTCCAGGGGAGGAAGGGGCGTGCCCAGGGGGAGGCCGTCCTGCCACCGCTCCGCCGCCTCCTCGTCCCAGGCGCAGGCCCGAGCGGCCAGGCGCTCCACCGCCTCCTCGCCCGCCTCCACCCCGGCCAGGAGGCCGTCGGGAGTGACGAGAGCGGCGGCGGGCGTCTCGTGAGCTGCGAACGCCCGCGCCACCTCCCCTTCTCGGTCGAGCAGAGCCCAGTCCATGCCGGTCGGGAGCGCCTCCGGGCGGGGAGCCACCACTGTGAGGGTCACCGCGTGCGACTGGTACCGCTGGATGTGGGCGAGACGGGCAACGAGGGAGGCGGAGGGGGGCTCCGTCAGGAAGGCGAGGAGGAGGGGCCGCCCGCTGACGAGGAGGTCGGCGAGGGAGGTGAGAGCCCCCTGGCGGCTGGGAAGGAGGAAGGAGGGAGCCGGGGAGAGAGCGGGGGGGAGAGCCGGGGAAGCCTCGTCTCCCCGCCCGCGGCGACGACGGAGCGCCGCCGCTCCCGCCGCCATCACCGCCGGCAGGGCCAAGGCGGGGGTGGCGTCCGCTCCCGGCTGGAGACCGCCGCCGACCAAGGCGAACACCGCCAAGGAGACGAGGACGCCGTTTCGGGCCAGAGCCCGAGGCCCGGCCGGCGACGGGCTGAGCTGGCCGAAGCAGCGGCAGTCGACCGCTCTGCCGCGGGCCAGGGCGAGGGAGAGGGCGGCGGAGAAGAGGGCGAGGAGGGCGAGGGCCAAGGCCGCCCCGTAGGCGGCGGTGAGGGCGGGGGCGAGGAGGCAGGCGGCGGCCAGCTCGAGCAGGGGCAGGGCGAGGGCTAAGGGACGGGCGAGCGGTCGGGGAGCGCCCAGGTCGAGGGCGCCCGCCTCCGCCCCCCGTGGGTCGGCCAGCTTGGCGGCGGCGGCCACGGCCAGGGCCGAGGCGAGGAGGAGGCGGGCGGCCAGGACGGCGGTCTCCACGACGGAGCGAGGGTAGCGCGGGCCCGCTCCTATACTCGCCGTGTGCCCACCGCCGCCATCCTCACCATCGGCAACGAGCTCGTCTGCGGCGATGTCCCCAACACCAACGGGTCGTGGCTGGCCCGGCGGCTGGAGGAGCTGGGCCTGCGGGTGACCCAGATCGCCGCTTTGCCCGACGACGTGGAGAGGGTGGCTTCCTGGGTGCGGCGGGAGGCTCCAGGCGTGGACGTGCTGGTCGTCACCGGCGGCCTGGGCGGCACCCCCGACGACGTCACCCGGGAGGCCCTGGCCGCCGCCTTCGGCGTCCCCCAGGAGACAGTGGCCGCCTTGGCCGAGGAGCTGCGCGTCCGCTTCCACCGCGATCCCGACTACGCCGCCCGCTGGGCCGAGCTCCCCGCCGGCGCCCGGCCCCTCCCCAACCCCCTGGGAGGAGCACCCGGCTTCCAGCTCGACAACGTGTACGTCTTGCCCGGCCTCCCCGCCGAGATGGAGGCCATGTTCGACACCGTGGCGGGGGAGCTCCGCCGCGGCGCTCCCATCGCCAGCTGGCGGCGCACCTACGCCACCACCGAGAGCCGGATCGTGGCCGTGCTGGAGGAGACGGCGGCCCGCTATCCCGCAGTCCTGGTGGGCTCCTACCCCAGCTTCCGGCCCGACGGAAGCCGGGTGGAGGTGGTGGTGCGGTCGGACGACCCGGAGGCGCTGGCCGCCGCCGCCGCCTGGCTGGAGGCGGCGCTGGAGCAGGCCATCGGCTAGCCGCTCCCCCGTCGGGGGGTACGCCTGCCGCCGGGGCGGCCGATGTTGGCTGGGTGGGACGCCGTCACCTCCTGCCCGTGGCTGTGGCCGCCGCCACCGTCGGCGGGCTGGCGGGGGTGGCGGTGAGGATGGGGGACGCCGGCCTGAGGGCGGCGGCCGGCCCCGACTGGCTCCTCCTGGCTTTGGCCTTCCTGGTCATGGCCTCGGCCCAGCCGCTGCGGGCCCTCGCCTGGAAGGCGACCCTGGGCGGGGAGGTGGGCGTGCGGGCGGTGTACGTGGCCAGCGCCCTCGGGTCGTTCCTGGACACGGTGCTCCCCGCCCGTCTGGGCGAGGCGTCCAAGGTGGCCGTTCTCCGGGCCGCTTCCGGCCGGGGCTGGCCCGGCTTGTCGCGGGCCGCCGGCAGCCTCCTCTGCGCCCACCTGCTGGAGGCGGTGGCCTTCCTGGCGGTGGGCGCCGCTGCCGCCTTCTTCCTCCCCTTCCCCGCTTGGGCGACGTGGACGATGGCGGGCGGACTCGCCTTGGCAGCGGGATCGCTGGCCGCCGCCGTGGCCCTCCGTGCGCTCCTCGGCCGCTTCCTACCCGGGGGCCTGGGCCGGTTCCTCGCCGCTGCCGCTCTCCCGCCCCGCGTGCTTGCCGGCGCCGGCGGCATCCTCCTTGCCACCTGGGTTGTGCGGTGGCTGGGGATGACCCTCCTGCTCAACGCCTGGGGGGTAGAGGTAGGCCTGGGGGCTGCCCTCGTCTACCTCGTCGTCACCGGCCTCGCCAACGCCGCCCCCATCCTGCCCGGTAACGCCGGGGTGTACCAGGGAGCGGCGGTGGGGGCGCTGGCCCTCATCGGGGAGGCAGGATCGAAGGCGCTGGCGGTGGGCCTGGTGGCCCCCCTCTTTGCCAGCCTCGTCACGGGGGCGGCAGCGCTGGCCGGTCTGGCCCTGTACGGCCGCCGCCTCGCCGAGCTCGCCCGGGTGGCGGTCGCCCGTCCCTGAGCCGGCGCCGCCGGCGTATCCTTCGGCGACGGGGCTGGGAGCCCGGGCGGCCGCTAGCATCGTCTCGGTGCCCATCCCCGCCGCTCTCGAGCCCGACCAGTACCTGGCCGACCTCAACCCCGCTCAACGGGAGGCCGTCGTCCACGTCCAGGGACCGCTTCTGGTCGTGGCCGGGGCCGGCTCGGGCAAGACCCGCGTCCTCACCCGGCGGGTGGCCCACCTCATCGTCGCCGGCGGCGCCCAGCCGTCGGAGATCCTGGCCATCACCTTCACCAACAAGGCGGCCGAGGAGATGCGCAGTCGGCTGGCGGAGCTCCTGGGAGCGACCGCTCGGACCATCTGGGTCCTCACCTTCCACGCCGCCTGCGGGCGCATCCTCCGCCGCGAGGCACCCCGCCTCGGCTACCGCTCCAACTTCACCATCTACGACCAGGCCGACCAGATCCGCCTGGTCAAGGACTGCCTGGAGGCCCTGGAGCGGGACCCCAAGCGGTTCCCTCCCCGGGGCATCCACGCCCAGATCTCGGCGGCCAAGAACGAGCTCGTCGGCCCCGACGAGTACCTGCGCCGCGTCCGCTCCTTCTACGACCAGACGGTGGCCGACGTGTACGGCCTCTACCAGCGGCGCCTGCACGCCTGTAACGCCGTCGACTTCGACGACCTGCTCATGCTCACCGTGGAGGTGCTGGAGCGCTTTCCCGAGGCCCGCGACCGCTGGCGGCGGGCCTTCCGGTACATCCTGGTGGACGAGTACCAGGACACGAACCACGCCCAATACCGGCTGCTCCAGCTCTTGGGCGGGGGCCACGGCAACGTGTGCGTCGTGGGCGATCCCGATCAGTCCATCTACCAGTTCCGGGGCGCCGACATCCGCAACATCCTCGAGTTCGAGCGGGACTTCCCGGGCACCCGGGTCATTACCCTGGAGCAGAGCTACCGCTCCACCAACACCATTCTCCGGGCCGCCAACGCCGTTATCGCCCACAACCGGGAGCGGAAGCGGAAGACCCTCTTCTCCGACCTGGGGGAGGGGCCGGCGGTGCGGGTGCTGGAGGTGGAGGACGAGCACGCCGAGGCCCGGCTGGTGGCCGCCGAGGTGGCCAGGCTGGTCGACGAAGGCTACGCCGGTCGGGACATCGCCGTCTTCTACCGCACCAACGCCCAGTCGCGGGTGCTGGAGGACGTGCTCGTCCGCCAGGGCATCCCCTACCAGGTCATCGGCGGCCCCCGCTTCTACGACCGGGCCGAGATCAAGGACGCTGTCGCCTACCTCAAGGTCATCGACAACCCGGCCGACGCCGTCTCCCTCCTGCGCATCGCCAACCGCCCGCGGCGGGGTATCGGCGAGGCCACCCTGGCTCGGCTGAGCTCCCTGGCCGAGGCGGAGGGGATGTCCCTGTTCGAGGCTCTGGGGCGGGCGGAGGAGGCAGGGGTGGGGCCGGCTCCCAGGCGGGCGGTGGAGGCCCTGCGCGCCCTCTTCCTCTCCCTGCGCGACCAAGCCGAGGAGCTGCCCGTGCCCGAGCTTCTAGAGCGGGTCGTCGAGGAGAGCGGCTACCTGGCGGCGCTGGAGGCGGAGCGAACGATCGAGGCCCGCGGCCGGATCGAGAACCTCCACGAGCTCGTGGGGGTGGCGAGGGAGTACGCCGCTCAGGCCGCCGAGCCCACCCTGGCCGGGTTCCTGGAGGAGATCTCCCTCTACTCCGACCAAGATGCCCTCAGGGAGGAGGAGAGCCTGGTAACCCTCATGACCCTGCACAACGCCAAGGGCCTGGAGTTCGAGGCCGTGTTCATGGTGGGCATGGAGGAGGGGATCTTTCCCCACGCCCGCTCCCTGGAGGAGCAGGGGGTGGAGGAGGAGCGGCGGCTGTGCTACGTGGGCATGACCCGGGCCAAGGAGCGCCTGACTTTGACCCACGCCGCCACCCGCTCCCTGTTCGGCGCCCGCGCCCACAACCTGCCCTCCCGGTTCCTGGACGAGCTTCCCCAGGGGGAGATCGTGCGCGAGCGGCTCCGTCCCTTCTCCTGGGCCGGCGGCGACGGCCGCTCCCCCGGGATTAGCCGCCGCCCGGACGCACCCGCTCTTGCCGCCGGCGACGCCGTCCGCCACGGCACCCTGGGGGAGGGGGTGGTGGTGGGGGTGGAGCCGGGCGGCATCGTCACCGTCCGCTTCGCCGAGGACGGCAGCGAGAGGCGCCTGTTGCTCGAGTACGCGGCGCTGGAGCGGATCCCGTGAGCTTCCAGGTGGCGCCCTGCGCCGACCTCGACGAGTACGGGCAGGCGTTCCTCGCCATCGGCCAGTACTTCGGGGCCGAGCCGACCAGGGAGCAGATGGAGCGCTTCGCCAGGACCCTGCCCCCGCAGCGGATGCTGGCTGCCCGCGAGGACGGCGCCATCGTGGGCGGGGCAGGCTCGTTCTCCTTCCGCCTGGCCGTGCCCGGGGCGCTGGTGGCGGCGGCCGGGGTGACCGTGGTCGGGACCTACCCCACCCACCGCCGCCGGGGCGTCCTGCGCTCGCTCATGCGGGCCCAGCTCGACGACCTGCGGGAGCGGGGGGAGGCGCTGGCCTGCCTGTGGGCCTCCGAGGAGACCATCTACGGCCGCTTCGGCTACGGCTTGGCCTCCCTCAACTGCTCTATGCGCCTGCCCCGCGAGCACGCGGCCTACGCCCGCCCCTTCCAGCCCCGCGGCCGGGTCCGGCTGGTATCGGGTCAGGAGGCTCTCCGCCTCCTGCCGCCGGTGTGGGAGAGCGTGCTGGCGAGGACGCCGGGCATGTTCACTCGCTCTTCTGCCTGGTGGGAGACCCGGGTCGTGGACGATCCTGCCGACGAGCGGCGAGGGGCGGGGCCCAAGCGGGTGGCGGTGGTGGAGCGGGACGGCCGAGCCCAAGCCTACGCCGTCTACCGCCACCGACCCGGGTGGGAGGAGGGCGTCTCCACGGCCAGGCTGGAGGTGCTGGAAGCGGTGGGAGAGGACGGAGCTCCCACGGCCCAGATCTGGCGCTACCTCCTGGACGTGGACTGGACGGCGGAGATCACCTGCCGGGCTCTCCCCGTCGACCATCCCCTGCTCCACCTTCTCGCCGAGCCGCGGCGGATGCGGCTTCGCATCGGGGACGGGCTGTGGCTGCGGCTGGTGGACGTGCCCGGAGCCCTGGCGGCGCGGGCCTACGGGGGCGAAGGGAGGGTGGTCTTGCAGGTGGAGGATCCCTTCTGTCCCTGGAACGAGGGGCGGTGGAAGGTGGAGGAAGGCCGGGCCGAGCGCTGCCGGCGCGCCGCCGATCTCGCCCTCGACGTCTCCTCCCTCGCCTCTGCCTACCTGGGCGGGTTCACCTTCGCCCAGCTCGTCCGGGGCGGGCGGGTGGAGGAGCTCCGCCCCGGCGCCGCCGCCCGGGCCGACGCCCTCTTCCGCACCGACCGGGCTCCCTGGTGCCCGGAGATCTTCTGAGCCCCGCCTCGGCGGCGGCTCCTCGCCCGGCCGGGGACACGGTCGGCGCCCCCGTCGCAGGCACAGGCGTGCGCCCCGGCTACAATCGTCCCCGCTGGGGCGGTTAGCTCAGTTGGGAGAGCACCAGCTCGACAAGCTGGGGGTCACTGGTTCGAGCCCAGTACCGCCCATCTGATGTCTCCGCTCAACCATGCGGGTTTGCGCGGAGCGCACGACGCAACTGACCACCTATTGACCACTCGCTGATCCTCCGGCTTCGGCGTTTGCGGCCGTTTCCACGACCATCTGATCGAGCATCGAGACGGCCTCGCGGACCTCGCTGGGGAAGAGGTGCCGATACCGCCGGTAGATCAGCGCGCCGCCGTGGTTGTGGCCGACACGCTTAGCGATGACCTCGGCCTTTATGCCGGCACGCGCCATGAGCGTGGAGCACGGTGGCGAGAAGCCGAGGCGACCGGAGCTGAATCGACCGCCCCAATTCGTGCACCTCACGCTCTTGGCTGAGCCTCTCGGGGGGCGCGACAGCTACCAGACCGGCTGTGGAGATGCTGAGGGCAACTGTCGCCGCCGCGCCGGCCGCTCGCTGGGGGACTCCGCACGATGGACGCTTCAGATCGCAAATGCGGCGCCGATCACCTCGAGCGAAGCCGGCGCGTTCGCGCAATACCCGGTACCGCCTCCGCCAGAAGAGCCCTGTCCGGGCCAGGTCGAGATCGGAGCCGGGCGCCCTTGCAGTCGTACAGGACACGACGCCAGGGCGCGGCGTACGGGCTCGAGGGCGGCGGAGCCTCGCCGTCGCCTGCCCACCTGCCGAGCTGAGCGGGGCGGCAAACCACGCGCGCCTCGTTCACCGTCTCGACCGCCGGGGCGGAGCTGACGAAGCTGCCGAAGGCTGGGCCGCTCGTGAGGACGAAGCGCAGCTCCCCCCGGGCGACGAGCTTCGCCACGGAGGCCGGCGTGCCCGCCGGATCGACGCCGAGGAAGCCTCCCAGCGCCGCCGCCCGGATACCGTCGAGGATCAGCGGGGCGGCTCCGAGGGAGTCGACGATCGCCACGTCCCAGCGCTCCCCCTGCCGGTGGGCGCGCAGGTACGAGGCGAGGCCGTCGGTGGTCACCGCCAGGTAGCTCCGGCCGAGGATCTCGAGCTCGGGCCCGGCTGTCGGGATCATCCCCAGCGCGCTCTTCCCCGACGCGTCCACCGCCCAGGCCGCCGGAGCGATAAAGAGGGCCCCGGCGGCGACGGTCGCTCCGGCCGTCGCCCCCACGGCTGTCCGGCGGAGCATGCCCACCACGAGAACCAGGAGACCCGCCCCCGCCAGGGCGATCAGAGCCGGCCCCAACCAATCCAGGAAGGAAGGAGTGCGCTGGAGGATGGCGAGCTGTGAGAGCGTAGCGACGGCCAGGACGGCCGCCACGACAGCCTGGCCGCTCCGGCCAGCGCGCACGAGCTCGAGACTCGCCACGAGGCCGGTCCCCACGAGGGCGGCGATGGCAGGAGCGAGCCCGACCAGGTAGTAGGCGTGGAAGACGCTCGGAGCGAAGCTGAAGACGACCGCTTGGACGGTCATCCAGATGGCGAAGAGGGCGAGGGCGCCCAGCCGTCCACGGTCGCGCGCGCGCCAGGCCGACCGGGCGGCGATGGCTGCGCCAGCAACGGCGAGGAAGAGGAACCACGAGGCTTGGCCGCCCAGCTCCTCGTTGAACAGGCGCGTCAGCCCGGGCGATCCGCCGAACCCCGGCGGCCGAAAGCCGTTGACGCCGATCCAGCCGAACGTGTCGAACCCGTAGCGAGCGCGCACGAGCCCGAGCGCCGTGTTGTCGGCACTCCCGCCGATCCACGGGCGCTCCTCCGCCGGCGTCAGGGTGACGAGGAGCACCCAGGGAAGCGAGCAGACGAGGACCGAGCCGCCGCCGGCGGCGAGACCGATCACCCGCCGTCGGCGGGAGGCGCCGGCAGCGAGCCAGTACCCAACCGCCAGCGCCGGCAGCACGAGGAAGGCAGCCAGCATCTTGGTGGTGAAGCCGAGGCCCACGAAGAGCCCGGCGAGCAGGAGCCAGCGCAGGCGGCCGCTCTCCGCCCCGCGCAGGGTCGCCCAGGCAGCGCAGACCATCAGCAGGGCAAGGAGGGAGTCGGGCACGTTGGCCCGGCTCACCGCCACGACGATGGGCGTCAGCGCCAGGGCGAGCGCCGCGATCACACCGGCGGCGGCCTGGAAGCGGCGGGAGATGACACGCCAGAGAACGACGATGGTGAGCACGCTCTCGATTGCCTGCGGCAGGAGCACGCTCCACGAGCCGAAGCCGTAGATCCTGGCCAGGATGGCGGGAGGCCAGAAGGAGAGCGGCGGCTTGTCGACGGTGATGAAGCTCCCCGGGTCGAGGGAGGCAAACAGGAATGCCTTCCAGCTCTCCGCCATCGACTTGACCGCCGCTGCGTAGTACACGTTGCCGATCCCCTGCCGGTCGAGCGCCCACAGGTACAGGCAGGCTGCGAGCGCCAGCACCGGCCCGATCAGGTACCGCTCACGGCGCATGGGCCGAGTATGAGATCCCTGGGCAGAGCTCGCAGGGAAGCGGGGCGGTGGGAGAGCTCAGGCAATGGAGGGGATGGGCACCGAGCCGATCCCTTCGCCCATGCCGCCAGCCCCGCAGGGGAGCATCTGCCGCCGAGCCCGGACGGCGACGGCCGGCGTGACGACAGGGGAGGGGCCCGTCGTGACGACAGGGGACGAGCCCCGTGCGGCCGGGATGCTCCTACTCTCTCGCCGGCTTCGGCTGGCGAGAGCGACGCCCATCGCCGGCGGCGTCTACCGGTCGCGCCTGGGCGGCGACCGCCGCCGCCCGCAGGGCCCAGTCGAGGTCGGCCTCGTCGTGGGCGGCGGTGAGGGACAGGCGGATGCGGGCGGTGCCGGCCGGGACGGTGGGGGGGCGGATGGCCACGCCGAGCACGCCTGCCTCCTCGAGGCGGGAGGAGAAGGCGAGAGCGGCGTCGGTGGCGCCCAGGATGACGGGCACGATGTGGGTGGTGGAGCGGCCGGTGTCGAGCCCGAGCTCGGCCAGTCCCCGGCGCAGCCGCTCTGCCCGCAGGCGCAGGGCCCGCCGGGCCTCCTCGGCCGCCTGCACGAGCTCCAGAGCGGCCGTCACCGCCCCCACCACCGGCGGAGGCAGGGCGGTGGTGTACAGGAAGGTGCGGCAGGCGGTGCGGAGGTAGCGGATCCAGGCCGAGCGGCCGGCCACATAGGCCCCGTAGGCGCCGAAGGCCTTGCCGAAGGTGCCCAGGTGCAGGTCGACGGCCTCGGCCAGGCCGAGCTCGGCGGCGTAGCCCCGCCCGCCGGGGCCGAGGACGCCGCCGGCATGGGCCTCGTCCACGAGGAGGGCGGCCCCGTAGCGCTCCTTCAGGGCCACCAGCTGGGGGAGGGGGGCGGTATCCCCGTCCATGCTGAACACGGTCTCGGTGACGATGAGCTTGCGCCGGGCCCGGGAGCGGCGGAGGAGGGACTCCAGGTGGTCGGCGTCCCCGTGCCCGTACACGCTCACCGCCGCCCGCGCCAGCCGGCAGCCGTCGATGATGGAGGCGTGGTTGAGCTCGTCGGCGAAGATCTCGTCCCCCTTTCTGGCCAGGGCGGCGATGGCGCCCACGTTGGCCAGGTAGCCGCTGCCGAGGACGAGGGCGTCCTCGTAGCCGGCATGCTCGGCCAGCCGCCGCTCCAGCTCGGCGTAGGCGGGATCGTCGCCGCAGACGAGCCGGGAGGCGGTGGCGCCGCAGCCGCGCTCCCGGGCCGCCCGGCAGGCCGCCTCGGCCAGGGCGGGGTGGCCGGCCAGGCCCAGGTAGTCGTTGGAGGAGAGGTTGAGGAGGTGGCGCCCGTCGGCGGTGACCACCGTCCGCCCCCGCCTGTGCAGGGGGCGGGGTTGTCGCAGCAGGCCGCGGGCGGCCCGGCGGGCGAGGGCGGCGCCCAGGTCCTCGTCCCAGCATCCTGTCACAGGGCGCACTCCTCGATCTCGAACCCCAGGTCCTCCAGCATCTGCCAGTCGGCCTCGGCTGCCTGGCCGGGGGTGGTGAGGTAGTCGCCGACGAACAGGGAGTTGGCGGCGTACAGGGCGAGAGGCTGGAGGGAGCGGAGGTTGCGCTCCCGTCCCCCGGCCACCCGGATCTCCTTGTCGGGGCAGACGAGGCGGAGGAGGGCGAGGATCTTTAGGCAGCGCCGGGGGTCGAGGTCGTCCCTCTCGGCCAGGGGCGTGCCCGGGATGGGGTGGAGGAAGTTGACGGGGATGGAGTCGGCCTCCAGCGCGCGCAGGGCGAAGGCCACGTCCACGATGTCGTCGTCGGTCTCGCCCAGGCCGGCGATGAAGCCCGAGCAGGGGGAGATGCCGGCCCGCTTGACCGCCTCCACCGTGGCCAGCCGGTCCTCGTAACTGTGGGTGGTGGTGACGCGGGGGTGGTGGCCGGCGCTCGTGTTCAGGTTGTGGTTGTAGCGGTCGACCCCTGCCTCCTTGAGGAACCGGGCCTGCTCCTCGGTGAGAAGGCCGAGACAGGCGCAGATCTTCATGGGCATCTCGGCCTTGATCCGCCGCGCCGCCTCCGCCACCCGGCGCAGCTCGCGGGGGCTGGGGCGGCGGCCGCTGGCGACGATGCAGTAGGTGCGGGCCCGCCTGGCCCACGCCTCCCGCGCTCCCTCCACGAGGACGTCGGCGGAGAGGAAGGAGTACTTGGCGATGGGGGCGGTGGAGACGATGGACTGGGAGCAGTAGCCGCAGTCCTCGGGGCAGATGCCGCTCTTGGCGTTGACGAGCATGTTGAGCTTGACCAGCTTGCCGAAGGCGGCCTGGCGGACGCGGAAGGCGGCATGGAGGAGGGGGAGCAGCTCGTCGTCGTCGGCGCGGAGGACGGACAGGGCCTCGGCCCGGGTGAGAGGGAGGCCGGCCAAGGCCTTGTCGGCCAGGGCCTGCCAGGGGCCGGCGAGGGCGGTATCAAGCATGGGCTTCCTCCTTGGTCAGCTCCTTCGTCACCCGCTCCACCAGGCGGTCGAGGGGGAGGCGGGCCAGCCGCTCGCCATTGACGGCCTCGCCGAGCCAGGGCACACGGGCAAGCACGGGGACGCCGGCCAGGGTCTCGATGAGCTCGGCGTTGGTGGCCAGGGAGGGGTCGTCGGCGGGGGCGACGGGGGCGCTCTCGTTCGCCACCACCCCCACCACCTCCAGGCCGTAGCGCCGCGCCTCGCGCACGGTGAGCAGGGTGTGGTTGACGGTGCCGAGGCCGGCGCGGGCGACCACGAGCAGGGGCAGGGCGAGGGCGGCGGCCAGGTCGGCCACCGTCCAGCCCGGCCCCATGGGGACGAGGAGACCGCCTACCCCCTCCACCAGGCAGAGCTCGTGCCGCCGGGCAAGGGCGCGCGTCCGCGCCCCCACCTCGTCCAGGTCGAGGGAGCGGCCCTCCAGCCGGGCGGCGACGAGGGGCGCCAGGGGCTGGGCGAAGCTGTAGGGGGCGATCTCCTCCGGGTCCTCGCTCAGGCCCGCCCAGCTTTTGAGTAGCATGGCGTCCCCGCCGGGGTCGGCGGCCCGACTGCCGCTCTGCACCGGCTTGACGATGCCTGCGTCCAAGCCGCGGCGGCGGAGGGCGAGGCAGAGGGCGGCGGTGACCACCGTCTTCCCTACCCCGGTGTCGGTGCCGGTGACGAGCAGCCCCCTCATGCCCCCTCCTCCCTGCCCACGTCGGCGATGGCCTGGGCGAGGATGGCCACCATCTCCTCCAGGTCCTCCTCGGGGGTGGCCAGGGGGGGCAGGAAGGTGACCACGTCGCCCAGGGGGCGGGTGAGGAGGCCGAGCTCGCGGGCCCGGCGGCAGGCCCGGCGGCCCATGCCCAGGCGCCCATCGAAGGGCTCCTTCGTCTCCCGGTCGCGGACGAGCTCGATGCCGACCATGAACCCCGCCTGGCGCACCTCGCCCACGTGGGGCAGGCGAGCGAGGGGCGCCAGAAGCTCGGCCAGGCGGGGGCTGAGCCGGGCCACCCGCTCCACCAGCTGCTCCTCCTCCATGAGGTCGAGGTTGGCCAGGGCGACGGCGCAGCCCAGGGGGTTGCCGGCGTAGGAGTGGCCGTGGAAGAAGGCCCGCTCCTCGGCCGGGTCGGCCCAGAAGGCGTCGTAGATGCGGTCGGAGGCGAGGGTGGCAGACACGGGCAGGTAGCCGCCGGTCAGCCCCTTGCCCACCGCCAACAGGTCGGGCTCCACCCCCTCGTGGTCGCAGGCCAGCATCTTCCCCGTCCGGCCGAAGCCGGTGGCCACCTCGTCGGCGAGGAGGAGGACGTCGTGCTCCCGGCACAGCCGGGCCACCTCGGCCAGATAGCCGGGGGGCATGACCACCATGCCGCCGGCGGCCTGGACGAGGGGCTCCACGACCAGGCAGGCGATCTCCTCCCCCTTCTCCTCCAGGAGGGCGGCCAGCTCGTCCAGACAGGCCCGGGCGCACTCCTCGGGGCTGCCCGGGAACCGGTACGGGTAGGGGTAGGAGACCCGCTCCACGGGGAAGAGGAGGGGCCCGAACTCGCCGTGGAAGCGGTCGATGCCGCCCACCGACACCGCCCCCAGGGTGTCGCCGTGGTAGGCGTTGCGGAAGGCCACGAACCGCCGCCGCTGCGGCCGGCCCACCCGGCGCCAGTAGGCGAAGGCCATCTTCAGCCCCACCTCCACCGCCGCCGCCCCGCTGTCGGAGAAGAAGACCTTGCCCAGGCTGGGAGGCGCCAGGCTAACCAACCGGCAGGCCAGCTCCACGGCGGGCACGTGGGCGAGGCCGAGGAGGGTGGAGTGGGCCACCCGCTGGAGCTGGGCGGCGATGGCCTCGTTCAGCTCGCGGCGGTTGTGCCCGTGCACGTTCACCCACAGGGAGGAGTTGCCGTCCAGGTAGGCCTGGCCGCGGACGTCGTACAGCCTCACCCCCTCTGCCCGCTCCACGATGAGCGGCCCCTCGGCCACCAGCTCCTTCATCTGGGTGAAGGGGTTCCAGAGGTAGCGGCGGCTCTTGTCCAGGAGGTCGTGGTAGCGATCGGGCACGGCCCTGCGAGCCTACCGCGGGGCCCGCCGAGAGGGGAGGAGTTGGGCCGGCCTCCGGGGTGTCGGCGGGCACCTCTGGGATGGCGTACTCTCGGGCTCGATGAGCGCCATGCGCGAGACCATGGAGCGCCAGCCGGCCGACCTGCGGGCCCTCTTGGCCGACCCGGGGCCGGTGGAGGCTGTGGTGGGCAGGCTGGCAGCGGCGCGGCGGGTGTTCCTGGTGGGCACGGGCACGAGCTGGCACGCCGCCAACCACGGTGCCTGGCTGCTGCGGGAGGCGGGGGTGGAGGCATGGGCGGTCCAGGCGGTGGACGCTGCCCTCCATGGGCCCCGTCCCCGACGAGAGGACGCTCTCATCCTCCTCAGCCACCGCAACACCAAGCGGTTCACGTCTCGTGTTCTCGACCAGGCCCGGAAGGAGGGGGTAGCGACGGTGGTGGTGGCAGGCCGCGGCGCTCCCCAGGTGGACGTGGAGACGGTGGAGCAGGAGCGCTGCGCCGCCTTTACCGCCAGCCACCTGGGGGCGCTCCTCCGTCTCGCCCAGCTGGCGAAGGCGCTCGGTGCCGACCTGGGGCCGGTGGAGCGGGTACCGGAGGCGGTGGAGAAGGTCCTCGCCCGCCCGGGCCCGGTCGTCGACCCTCCCCAGCGTCTGCTTGAGCTCACTGGGGCGGGGCCCAACCAGTGGACCGCGGCCGAGGGAGCCCTCAAGGTGCGGGAGGCGGCCCGTATCGCCAGCGAGGGCCTGTCCGTGGAGCAGCTCCTGCACGGGCCGTCCGTGGCCCTGGACGAGCGGGACGCCCTCGTCTGTCTGGACGGCGGCGGCCCGGGCGAGGAGCGGCTGCTGGCGGTGGCCGAGGCAGCTCAGGCCTGCGGGACGAGGGTGGTCCACGCTCGGGAGGCCGACCTGGGAGAGCCCCTGTCCATCTTCCCTCTCACTGCCCTCGTCCAGCGCATCGCCCTGGAGTGCGCGGAGCGGATGGGGGCCGACCCCTGCGCCTTCGGCTACGACGTGCCGGGCAGACGGGAGGCGTGGGGCGCCATCTCCTTATGACCCGTCATGGCGGCGGTGACCGGGCTCGACGTCGGAGGAGGGAGCTCGACCCGGCAGGATCGGCGGGGCGGCCGGCGTAAGGGAGGGTGGCGCGAAGCCCCGTGGCTACGGCTCCGGCGGGGCTTCGCGCCGTGGGCCCCGCACGCCACCGTAGCGGCGCCGGGGCCGCCTCAGGTATCGGCTCCCTGCCCCTTCGGCTTGAGGGACAGCATGGCTACCGGCTGGACGGGCGGCGGATCAGGGCTCGGAGCCGCTGGAGGAGGTCGTGGTGTACCTCCTCGCTCTCGCTGCTCTCCTCGGCCCGGGTCTCCAGGGCCTGGCGGATGAGACGCTCCTCGTAGAGCTGGCTGCGCGCGGCCAGCAGGTCGTCGGCCAGGCGCTGGATGGCCTTGGCGGCCGCCCGCACCTCCGGTCGGCCGTCCTCGGCCAGGCCCTCGGCCCACCGCTTGAGCTCCTCCACCTGGCTGTCCTCCACAGGGCGCATCCTGGCGCGCCGGAGCGGGAAGAGCAAGGGCTGGGTCCGGCTTGGCGTAGGATATGCGGCTCCATGCGCGGGGGACGCCGGGTCGCCTGTCTCCTGATCGCTGCCGCCAGCCTCGCCTCGGGGACGGCGGGGGCGGGGAGAGCGGCCGAGCTGTCGGTGGCGGTGGTCGGAGTGGAGCCGCAGACGTCGTCGGCGGCGGTGCGCTGGCAGGTAAGCGGGCCGGCGGCGGTGGTGGTGGAGTACGGGCTGATCGAGGGCTACGGCGTCTGGTCGAGGCCCGTCCACGTCCGTCGGGCCGGCGCCGGCACCATTCGTCTTCCCGGTCTCGAGCCCCAGACCACCTACCGATTCCGGGTGATCGCCCGGCAGGGAGGACGCCGGGCCGAGGTCGGCGGCACCTTCACCACCAGAGCCATCCCTCCCTGGACGGTGGCCACGACCACGGCCAACGCTCTCATCCTCGACTGGCAGCCCTTCTTTCCCCGCATGGTCTGGCAGCAGTGCCCGTGGGCCTATCCCCAGAGCCTGGCCGCCGGCATCAACCTCTACGTCGGCACGGGCTGCGGCGATGCCCGAGCCCAGATCGCCGCCCTGGCCGGCCGAGCCTACTCGGTGCTGGACGCCGCTCGGCCGCTGGACGGACGGGGAGTGGTGGGCTACCACCTTCTGGACGAGGCCGACATCCGCCTGCCCTCTGCCGACTCCCTGCCCCGGCTTCCTCCCTCCCGGCACAGCCGGCGGGTGACCTTCCTCACCTTGACCTCCCACTTCTTCAGCGGCGCCGCCCCTCCCGACCAGGGGCGGAGCATCTACCCCGGCTTCATCGACCGGGTGGAGATGGTGGGCTTCGACCTGTACCCGCTCCAGAACTGGTGCCGCAAGGACGCCCTGGCCGCCGTCTACGACGCCCAGCGCGAGCTTGTCCGGTTGGCGGCCGGCAAGCCCACCTTCCAGTGGATCGAGGCGGGCCAGATGGAGTTTTGCCTCGGTCTCGAGCCCAGTCCGGCCCTGGTGCGGGCGGAGACGTGGCTGGCCATCGCCGGCGGCGCCAGGGGCATCGGCTGGTTCCCGAGCTACTGGAAGCCGGAGGTGGCGGCGGAGATCGGTCGCCTGAGCCGCGAGATCGCCTCGCTCGCGCCCGCCCTGCTCGGCCCCGAGGTGCCGGTGGTGGTGGACCGGCGAAGCCCGGTCAAGGCCGGCGCCCGCGCCCACCACGGGGCCGTGTACGTCATCGCCGCCAACGCCTCCTTCGCCCGTGTCTCTGCCCGTCTGGCCGTGCCCGGCCTGCGCGCCTCCCGGATGCGCGTCCTCGGCGACGATCGCACGGTGAGGGTGGTGGACGGGGTAATCCGTGACTCCTTCCGCGGCCTGCAAGCGCGGGTGTACGTAGCCCCGCCCTCCGGCGCCTGAGGCTGTAGCGTCCGTTGGCCCCGTTCCGCCACCCACTCTCGACCGAGCTAGGAGGAGCCATGGAGCTGGAAGGGATCCACCACGTCACCTGCATCACCGCCCATGCCCCCGGCAACGTCGACTTCTACGCCCGGGTGCTCGGCCTGCGGCTGGTTAAGAAGACCGTGAACCAGGACGATCCCACCGTCTACCACCTGTTCTACGCCGACGAGGAGGGAAGCTCGGGCGCCGACATCACCTTCTTCGAGTACCCGGGAGCGCCGCCGGGACAGGCGGGGGCGGGCATGGTGCACCGGGTCGCCTGGCGGGTGGCCTCGGCGGAGGCCCTGGACTTCTGGGAAGGGCGGCTGGCGGCGGAGGGCGTGGCCGTGGAGCGCGTGGCCGGCGGCCTCCGATTCCGCGATCCGGAGGGCCTGGGCTTGGAGCTTGTCGTTGACGATACGGCCGATCCGCCTCTCGTCGCCCACCATCCCGACATCCCTCCCTCTCTGGCCCTGCGCGGGTTTCACGGCGTTCGCGCCTACGCGGCCGTCCCCGATGACAGCCGCCCTCTGCTCGAGCAGGCGCTCGGGTTCAGGCCCGTGGGGGAGGGAGAGTGGGAGGTGCGGGGCTCGGCCCGAGGATCCCTGTACGGCTACGACCGGCCTCCTGCCTTCCCCGGCCGCAGCGGGGCCGGTACCGTCCACCACGTAGCCTGGGCGTCCCGTCCTGAGGATCACGAAGCCTGGCAGCGGCGCCTAGCCCGGGCCGGGGCCCGGCCTACCCCGGTCATCGACCGCTTCTACTTCCGCTCCATCTACTTCCGGGAGCCGAGCGGCGTCCTGTTCGAGATCGCCACCATCGGCCCCGGCTTCGCCGTGGACGAGCCGGCCGAGACCTTGGGCGAGGCCCTGTCGCTGCCTCCCGCCTTCGAGCACCTGCGGCCCCAAGTGGAGCGGCTCTTGACCCCCCTCGTCAACCCCCGCACGGCCGCTCGTGCCCATGCAGGCGGCCCTACCACGTAGGATGGGGCAGGTGGGCGAGGTCGTGTACACGTCCCGGGTGAGGGTGGAGCGCCTGCGGGGGCCTCTGCGGCGGGCCACCCTTCCCGGCTCCAGCGAGCCCGTCTTCTTCGGCGTCCACAACGAGATCGCCGACCACTACGGCGTTCCCCGTGGCTCCGAGGCCGAGCGGACGACCACCATCGACTACCTGGTGGCCGCCGCCGCCGGCTGACTGACCGGTACCTTCGGCGGCGCGCTGGAGGCGCGCGGAGTGAAGGCGAGCGAGGGGCGGCTGGTGGGGGAGGCCACCGGCGAGGTGGAGGTGGAGGAGGGCGTGCTGGTGCTGAAGCGGGTGCACGTCGCCTACCGGCTTCGCCTCGACCCCGCTGCCGATCGGAGCAAGGTGCAGCGGGCCTTCGACCGCCACATGAGCCGCTGTCCGGTCTACCGATCCATCGGGGGAGCGGTCGCCATCACCACCTCCCTCGAGCTCGAGGAGGCCTGATGGGCGAAGGCTGAGGCGGCTCCGGCCTCGCCGGCCGCCTGCCGACGCTCGGCCGCCCCGGAGCGGCGGCCTCTCCTGCCTGGGGATGGAGGGTGCTACGCTACGCCTATGCCAGGATGGATCGGGCCCTGGGAGCTTCTCATCCTCCTCCTCGTCATCCTGCTCGTGTTCGGTCCCAAGCGGCTGCCGGAGATGGGCCGGTCGCTGGGGCGGGGACTCAGGGAGTTCAAGAGCTCCATCTCGGGGAAGGACGAGTCCCGGGAGCTGGCGCTGGCGCCGGAGGAGGAGGACGAGCCGGTGGCCGCCTCGTCCAAGCGCGACACGGCTGCCTAGCTCCGGAGGGAAGCGCCGATGCGCCTCCTGCCGCGCCGCCTTCGCCCCGGTGAGGAGGCGACCTTGGTGGAGCACCTGGGCGAGCTGCGCGCCCGCCTCGTCATCTGCCTCGTCTCCATCGCCGTCGCCTTCGCCGTCACCTTCGCCTTCCACGAGACCCTCATTCGCTGGCTCAATCGACCGCTGGCAGAGGGGGTCAAGCCCACCACCTTCGGGGTGGCCGAGCCCTTCCTGACCTCGTTCACCATCAGCATGTGGGCCGCCATCGGGCTGGCCCTGCCCGTCATCCTGTGGCAGCTCTGGAGCTTCTTCGCCCCCGCCTTCCACGAGCACACCCAACGGATCATCCTCGGCTTCGTTCTCTTCGCCACCGCCCTCTTCCTGGGCGGCCTCGTGTTCGCCTACTTCGTGGCCCTGCCCAAGGCGGTCCACTTCCTGACCAACTTCGACAAGGACCTGTACGACATCCAGATCCGAGCCCGCGACTACTACACCTTCGTGCTCTGGGTTCTGGTGGCGTTGTCGACGGTGTTCGAGCTTCCCATCTTCGTCCTCGCCCTGGCCCGGCTGGGCATCGTCCCTTCCGCCAAGCTGCGCCGCAACCGCCGTATCGGCTACGTGCTCGTGACCGCCTTGGCGGTGGCTATGCCCGGGGTCGACCCGGTGACGCTCCTCTTCACCATGGCTCCCCTCCTGGCCCTGTTCGAGCTGTCTATCTGGCTGGCGGTCTTCTTCGACCGCCGCTGGGCGAGGCAGGCGCAGGAGGCGGCGTTCGAGGCGGGAGACCTGTGACCGTGCCCTGACCGCCGGTCGCGGGCAGCGACCGCTGCCGCGTGCCCCTCGGCGCGCCGATGAAGGCGGGGGGCGGCCCCGGCCGAGATCCTCTCCGGCGCGGCCGGGGGCCGCCGGGGGCGCTCGCCCTGCTGGTCGGCGAGCCGCTCGGGGTCAAGCTCGTCCTCATCGACTACCGGGCGGGCGACGGCCGCTGGCAGGTCCAGGCACCCGGGATCATGGAAGTCACGGCGCTGCCGGAAGCTCGCCTGGGCCGCGTAGGCCGGCAGGAGCTCGTCGCCAAGCCGCCGGGGCGGGAGGAGGCGGCAACGCTCGTGGAGGGGCCTTCGACCTGACCAGGGGCGGGCCCCTGGGCTCTCCGCCCCAGGCGCTCAGGCGGCGCGAGCCTGCTCCAGGGCCTGGCTCACCACCTTGTCGGCGCTCACCCCGTCCAGGATGAGCCGGTGGCGGAGTACGTACGGGGCCATCACGTCCACGTCCTCCCGGGTCACCGTGTCCCGCCCGTCCAGGCGGGCGTTGGCCTTGGCGGCGCTGAGGAGGTGGATGGCTGCCCGGGGGCTGGCGCCGAGCTGGACGCCGGGCAGCGTCCGGGTGGCGCGGACGAGGGCGACGAGGTAGCGGCCCACCTCCTCGGGCAGGTGGGTGGTGTCGACCACCTCTTGGGCGAGGAGGAAGCGCTTGTCGCCGAGAAGGGGGGAGACCTCACCGACGACGTCGGGGGCGACGCCCCGGTGGGGCAGGCCGAGGATGCGAAGCTCCTCGTCGGGGTCGCCGTAGTCGAGGGTAACCCGGAAGAGGAAGCGGTCGAGCTGGGACTCGGGGAGGGGGAAGATCCCCGCCAGCTCGAACGGGTTCTGAGTGGCGATAACCATGAACGGCCGCGACAGCCAGTGGGTCTCCCCGCCTGCCGTCACCCGGCCCTCCTGCATGGCCTCGAGCAGAGCAGCCTGGGTGCGGGGCGGCGTGCGGTTCACCTCGTCGGCCAAGAGCACGTTGGTGAAGACGGCCCCCGGCTCGAACACGGTCTGCCCGCCCCGCACGACCACCCGGCCCACGATGTCCGTGGGCGTGGTGTCGGAAGTGAACTGCACCCGCTTGAAGGGTACGCCCAGCACCCGAGCCATGGACCAGGCAAGGAGGGTCTTGGCCGTACCCGGCGGTCCCTCGAGCAGGACGTGCCCGCCGGCGAGAGCGGCGATGAGCATCAGCTCTACCGCCCGCTCGTGGCCCACCACCGCCTTGGACACCTCGTCGCGGGCGAGGTCGCGGAGCGTCGCCAGCTCCGCCGGCCGCGGGCGGGGAAGGCCCGACCTTGCCTCCATACCCCGACGATAGCCGCGGCCAGGAGCGGTGTCGAGCCCGGGGTCGGCAGGGCCCGGGGAGGGCGCCGACTATGCTTGCTCGCCGTGAAGGTGCTCCTTCCCGACGGCTCCGAGCTCGAGCTTCCCGACGGCGCCACCGGCCTCGACGCCGCCCGCGCCCTCGGCCCGCGCCTGGCCGAGGAGGCGGTGCTGGTGCGCACCGACGGGGACGTCCAGGACGTCCGCCTTCCCCTCCGGGACGGCCAGCGCATCCGCATTCTCACCGCCCGCGACGCCGACGACCCCGATGCCCTCCTCGTCCTCCGCCACTCCTGCGCCCATCTCCTGGCCGAGGCCGTGCGCCGGCTCTACCCCGGGGTCAAGGTGGCCATCGGCCCCGCCGTCGAGAACGGCTTCTACTACGACTTCGACTTTCCCCAGCCCATCGGCGAGGAGGACCTGGAGCGGATCGAGGCCGAGATGCGGAAGGAGATCGAGGAGGGGCGGGCGTGGACACGGCAGGAGGTCTCCCGGGAGGAGGCCCGCCGGCGGTTCTTGGCCGAGGGCGAGCCCTACAAGGTGGAGCTGGTGGAGGAAGCGGAGCCTCCCATCTCCCTCTACACGCAGGGGAGCTTCACCGACCTCTGCCGCGGTCCCCACCTCCAGGATTCCCGCCCCATCAAGGCGGTCAAGCTCACCGGCCTGGCCGGGGCCTACTGGCGGGGGGACGAGCGCAACCGCCAGCTCACCCGCATCTACGGCACCGCCTTCTACCGGCCGACCGACCTGGAGGCGTACCTGGAGCGCCTGGCCGAGGCCAAGCGGCGCGACCACCGCCGGCTGGGCCGCCGGCTCGACCTCTTCCACCTGTCCGACGAGTCGCCCGGGTCGCCCTTCTGGCACCCCAAAGGGATGGTGATCTGGAACGCCCTCGAGGATCTGCGGCGGAGGGAGAACGCCCGCCGGGGCTACCTGGAGGTGAAGACCCCCCTCCTCTACGACCTGGACACGTTCAGAACCTCGGGCCACTTCGACAACTACCGAGAGAACATGTTCTTCGTCCAGGGCCGGGGGGAAGAGGCGCCGCTCGCCCTCAAGCCCATGAACTGCCCCGGCCACATGCTCCTCTTCGCCAGTCGCCTCCGCTCCTACCGGGAGCTTCCCCTCCGCTTCGCCGAGGCCTCCACCCTCCACCGGGACGAGCGGGGGGGCACCCTCCACGGCCTCCTCCGCGTGCGCCACATCACCCAGGACGATGCCCACATCTTCCTGGCCGAGGAGCAGATCCAGGAGGAGATCGACCGCATCGTCGACTACGCCCGCTTCCTCTACGACCGGTTCGACCTCCAGCCCCGGGCCGAGCTCTCCACCCGGCCGGAGAGGCGCCTGGGGACGGACGAGCAGTGGGACCGGGCCGAGGCCGCCCTCCAGGCGGCCCTGGAGCGGCACGGGATGGAGTACCACCTGTCCCCGGGCGAGGGCACCTTCTACGGGCCCAAGATCGACCTCCACATGACCGACTCGCTGGGCCGCTCCTGGCAGATGGGCACCATCCAGCTCGACTACCAGATGCCGGCCCGGTTCGGCCTCCGCTACGTGGGCGCCGACAACCGCGAGCACACGCCGGTGGTCATCCACCGGGCCCTGCTCGGGTCCCTGGAGCGGTTCATCGGCATCCTGGTGGCGCACTACGCCGGCGCCTTCCCGTTCTGGCTGGCTCCCGTCCAGGTGCGGATCGTGCCCGTGGGCGAGGCTCACCGCCCGGCCGCACGGGCCATCCAAAGCCGGCTCCAGCAGGCCGGATTCCGGGCCGATGTGGACGATCGGGACGAGACCGTGGCCAAGCGCATCCGCGACGCCGAGCTGGAGAAGGTGCCCCGGGTCATCGTCTACGGCGACCGGGAGTCCGAGGCGGCCCTGGCCGTCCGCGACCGCGGCGGCGGTCGCTGTACCCGCAGCCTTGACGAGCTCCTGGCGGAGCTTGCTACCCTGTGAGCCTGCGAAGCAGGGGCGGCACCGTTCCTCACCTCCCGAGCTGCGGGCTCCGCGGGGGTTCAACCGAGTCGCACGGACGAGGGAGGCCGCTACCTGCGTAGCGGTCGTATCGTTCGTGAAGGAGGAAACCACGGCTTGGTGACAGCCCTTTGAGACCGAGGCGGTTCGTGGAGCCGGTCCGTCCGGTCCAGCAAACCCGGGTCAACGAGGCCATCCGTGTGCCCCGCGTGCGCCTCATCGACGAGGACGGCACTCAGATCGGGATCACCTCCACCGACAAGGCTCTGGAGTACGCCTACTCCAAGAACCTCGACCTGGTGGAGGTGGCGGCTCAGGCCGACCCCCCGGTGGTCCGGGTCATGGACTACAGCAAGTACCGGTACGAGCAGGAGCAGAAGGCCAAGCTCGCCCGCAAGCACCAGTCCCAGATTCACGTCAAGGAGATCAAGCTGAGGCCCAAGATCGGAAACCACGACTACGAGACGAAGAAGGGGCACGTGCTGCGGTTCCTCAACCAACGGGCCAAGGTGAAGGTGACGATCATGTTCCGGGGCCGGGAGAGTCTCCATCCCGAGCGGGGCCGCGACCTCCTCCTACGGCTGGCCGACGACGTCAAGGAGCTGGGCCAGATCGAGGTGGAGCCGGAGCTGGACGGGCGGAATATGGTCATGGTCTTGGCCCCCACCAAGGCCGCCGGTCAGAAGGACAAGGGACAGGAGGGAGCCGACCGGGCGAGAGAGCCTCACCCGCCTCGGGCGGCGGAGGGAGCTGGGAGCTAGAGCGATGCCGAAGCAGAAGACGAGCAGAGCGGCCAAGAAGCGGCTCAAGATCACCGGCGCCGGCCGAATCCTGCGCCGCCACGCCATGCAGAGCCACAACCTGGAGAAGAAGACGTCCAAGCGCAAGCGGCTGTTCAGCCGCGACGAGCCGGTCCACGGGAGCGATCTGCGGGAGGCGCGGCGGCTGCTCGGGAGGAGGCGCTGACATGCCCAGGGTCAAGCGGTCGGTGCACGCTCGCAAGAAGCGCCGCAAGGTGCTGGAGCAGGCCCAGGGCTACTGGGGGCAGAAGCACTCCAGCTACAAGCGGGCCAAGGAGCAGGTCGAGAAGTCCCTGGTCTACGCCTACCGCGACCGGCGGACGAGGAAGCGCGGCCTGCGCAGCCTGTGGATCGTGCGCATCAACGCCGCCGCCCGCCGGGAGGGACTCTCCTACAACCAGCTCGTGGCCGGCTGCAAGAAGGCCGGGATCGAGCTCGACCGCAAGGTGCTGGCCGATCTGGCGGTCAGCGACCCCGCCGCCTTCAAGGCCGTGGTCGAGCGGGCCAAGGCCGCTCTGGCAAGCTCCTGAGCGGCTGCCCGGGGCCGGGGTGATCACCTCGGCGGCCAACCCCCGCCTGCGACTGCTGCGCCGGCTTCGGTCGGCAGGGCAGCGGCGCCGGCTGGGCCTGTTCGTGGTCGAGGGCGAGGACCTGGTGCAGGCGGGCCGGGAGGCGGGCCTGGAGCCGGTCGACCTGCTGGTGGCCGGGGAGGACGTCCAGCCGGCCCTGCTTGCCTCGGTCAGCGAGCTTCCCCATCCACCCCGGGTGGTGGCCGTCTTCCGCGCCGCCGACCTCCCCCGGCTGGAGGGGGAAGCCGGTCCCGGCCAAGGTCTAGCCCTGTGGCGGGTGGCCGACCCGGGGAACGTGGGCACCATCCTGCGAGCGGCCGACGGCCTGGGGCCCGCCTTCGTCGCCCTATCTCCCGGCTGCGCCGATATCACCGGCCCCAAGGCCCTTCGGGCCTCGGCCGGAGCCGTCTTCCGGGTGCCCACCTGCCCCTTCGCCCAGGCGCCCGGGCGGCGCATCGGCCTGGTCGCCCACGGCGGGCGGCCGCTTGCTCAGATGGACCTGGAGGGGCCGGTCTGCTTCCTCCTCGGCGCCGAGCGCCGGGGTCTGCCCGGGGAGGTACTCGCCTCCTGCGCCGACGTAGCCACCATCCCCCTCCAGCCCGGCGCCGAGTCGCTGAACGTGGCCGTGGCGGCGGCCATCGCCCTGTACGAGCGCCGGCGGCGGGCGGAGGGCGCCTAGCCGATGGAGGGACGGCGGGCGATCCACACCGTGTCCTCGCCGCCGGCGTACGGGCGGCGGTCGAACCAGCCGTAGCAGGCCTCCACCTCCAGGCCGGCTCGGTGGAGGAGGCGGCGCCACTCGCCGGGGGAGATCCAGTGCAGGGTCATGGTGGCCGTCCCCTGGGGGCCGCGGACGGACAAGGTCAGCCGGCGGCGCCGCTCGTCCCACAGGGCCCGCTCGTAGATCCCCGGCTCCCGCTCCAGCCAACGGCCGTGGGTCTCCTCCATGTCCTCGCGGGAGGGGGAGAAGACGTCGAAGACGAGCCTTCCCTGCGGCTGGAGGAGATCGCGGGCGGCTCGCAACGCCTCCAGGCGCTCCCGGTTCGTACGCAGGTGGAGGTAGGCCCGGAAGGGGCAGAGGATGAGGCCCACCGGCTCCCCGACCGGGGGGCGGCGGAGATCGCCCAGGCGGAGGTCGACCAGGTGGGAGACGCCGGCCAGAGCCGCCCGCCGACGGCAGACGGCGAGCATGGCCGGCGACGAGTCGACGCCGATCACCCGGATCCCCGCCGCCGCCACGGGCACGGCGATGCGGCCGGTGCCCACGCCGAGCTCGACCACCGGCCCGGGCGCGGCCGCTTCGGCCTCCTCCACGTAGAAAGGGACATCCTCGGTCACGCTGCGCGACCAGGCGTCGTAGAAGGCGGCCACGGCGGCGTAGGGATCCCCGGTCATGGGCGGAATTGTCCCCGCTCCAGCCGGCCCGAGCCCATCCGGCCCTCCGCTAGAGGCGCCCTCGTGGACGTCGATGCTCTGGAGCGGGAGGCCCTAGCCGCCGTCGCCGCCGCCGCCGACCTCGCTTCCCTGGATCGGGCCCGGGTTCGCTACCTGGGCCGTAAGAGCGAGCTCAAGCTGGCCCTGCGGCAAGTGCGCGATCGGCAGACGGGGATGGTGCTGAACGCGCTCCGGGAGCGCCTGGAGCGGGCGGTGGCCGAGCGGCGGGCCGACCTGGAGCGGGCCCGCATCGAGGGCGCCTTGGGGGAGGAAGCGGTGGACGTCACCCTGCCCGGGGAGCGCCCCCCCCGCGGCCACCTGCACCCGATCACCCAGATCCGCCGCGAGGTGGAGGACGTCTTCCTCGGTCTCGGCTACGAGGTGGTGGACGGGCGGGAGGTGGAGACCACCCGCTACAACTTCGACGGCCTCAACATGCCTCCCTGGCATCCGGCCCGCTCCCCCCACAACTCCCTGTTCTTGAGCGGGACCGTTCTCCTCCGCACCGAGACCTCTCCCTCCCAGATCCGGGTCATGGAGGCCCGCCGGCCGCCCGTGTACATGATCTCCCACGGCCGCACCTACCGCCGGGACACCATCGACGCCACCCACTTCCCCATCTTCCACCAAGTGGAGGGCCTGGCCGTGGACCGGGGTATCACCCTGGCCGACCTCAAGGGCACCCTCCTCTACCTCATGCGGGCCCTGTTCGGGGAGGAGCGCCAGGTGCGCTTCCGCACCCACTACTTTCCCTTCACCGAGCCGTCCCTGGAGCCGGACGTCTCCTGCTTTCTGTGCCAGGGCCGGGGCTGCCGGACCTGCCGCTACTCGGGCTGGATCGAGATGGGCGGCTCGGGAATGGTGCACCCGGCGGTGCTCGAGTTCGTCGGCTACGACCCGGAGGAGGTGTCGGGGTTCGCCTTCGGTCTGGGGCTGGAGCGGATGGCCCAGCTCCGCCACGGGGTGCCCGACATCCGTCTCCTCTGGCAGAGCGACCTGCGCGTGCTCGAGCAGTTCTAGGCCATGAGGATCCCTCTCTCCTGGCTGCGGGAGTACGTTCCCCTGCCCGTGCCGACGGCGGAGCTGGCCGAGCGGCTGGCCATCTCCACCTGCGAGGTGGAGCGAGTCTCCTACCGGGGGGTGCGGGACGTGGACGGCAACCTGGGCCGCTACCTGGTGGGGAGGGTGGTCGAGGCGGGCAAGCATCCTCACGCCGATCGCCTCCAGCTGTGCATGGTGGACGTGGGGGAGAGGGAGCCGCGCCAGATCGTGTGCGGGGCGTGGAACTTCGGCGCCGGGGCGACGGTGGCGGTGGCGCTGCCGGGGGCGATGCTTCCCGACGGCCGCGTGCTCGAGCGGGTCACCTTGAGGGGGGCCGTATCGGACGGGATGATCCTGTCCGAGCGGGAGCTGGAGCTGGGCGACGACCACACCGGCATCCTCGTCCTCGACCGCCCGCTGGAGCCGGGAACGCCGCTGGCCGAGGCTCTGCCGCTGGGGGAGGAGGTGCTGGAGGTGGAGGTGACCGGCAACCGCCCCGACCTCATGTGCGTGTACGGCATCGCCCGCGAGGTGGCGGCTCTCCTCGACGTCGAGCTCGCCCCTATGCCCGGCCGCGACCCCGAGCCGGAGGGAGGGGAGCAGGTGGCGATTTCGGTAGAGGACACCCACGGCTGCCCCCGCTACATCGGCCGCATCTTCCGCGGCGTCCGGGTGGGGCCGTCCCCGGTGTGGCTGAGGGCCCGCCTGTACGCGGCCGGGATGCGGGCCATCTCCAACGTGGTCGACGTCACCAACTACGTCATGCTCGCCTTGGGCAACCCCCTGCACGTCTTCGACCTGGCCAAGCTGGCTGAGGGGAGGATCGTAGTGCGCCGGGCCCGCCCCGGCGAGGAGCTGGTCACCCTGGACGGCAAGCGGCGCCGGCTCGATGCCGCCGATCTCGTCATCGCCGACGCCGGGCGGGCGGTGGCGGTGGCCGGGATCATGGGCGGGCTGGAGAGCGAGGTGGGGGAGGAGACCACCGACGTCCTCTTGGAGGCGGCGAACTTCGAGCCGGTGGGCATCCTCCGCTCGTCGGAGCGGCTGGGCCTGCGCACGGAGGGATCGAACCGGTGGGAGAAGGGCGTCGATCCCCACCTGGCCGGCCCGGCGGCGGCTCTGGCCAGCCAGCTCTTGGTGGAGATCGCCGGCGGCCGCCTCACCGGCCACGTGGACGTGGGAGGAGAGCTTCCGCCGCCCCCCGTCGTCCGCCTCCGCCCGGAGCGAGTGGGAGCCCTGATCGGGCTCGACGTGCCCGCCCAGGAGCAGCGGCGGGTGCTGACCCGGCTCGGCTTCGACGTGGGGGACGACTGGGCGGTGCGGGTGCCTACCTGGCGGGCGCGGGATGTCAGCCGGGAGATCGATCTCGTCGAGGAGGTGGCGCGGTTTGTCCTCGACCGGGTGCCCTTCACCCTTCCCCGCCGCCGGGAGATGTTCGGGCGGCTGACCCGGGAGCAGCGGCTGCGGCGGTTGTGCGAGGAGATACTCGTCGGCTGCGGGCTCACGGAGACGTATACCCCCAGCCTGGTGCGGGAGGAGGAGGCGCCGGGGGGAATCCGGCTTCCCCAGCCCCTGTCGGCCGAGCACGCGGTGCTGAGGACGTCCCTCCTTCCCACCCTTGTCCAGGCGGTGCGGCACAACCTGGACGTGGGCGCGGAGCGGGTAGCCCTGTTCGAGATGGCCCGCGTCTACCTCCCCACGGGAGAGGAGCTTCCCGAGGAGCGCTGGCATCTAGCCGCCATCGTCGAGGGCGGGTTCTTCCGGATCAAGGGAGTGGTGGAAGCCCTGCTCGAGGCGCTGCACGTCCAAGAGCGGTTCCAGCGCGCCCAGGAGCCGTTCCTCCACCCGGCTCGGGCGGCGCGGATCTCCTGCGGCTGGCTGGGGCAGCTCCACCCGGCCCTCCTTCCCGGCTACAGCGCTTGCGAGCTCGATCTCGACGACCTGTTCCCGCGGGTGCCGGCTACCGTCGTGTACGAGGACGTGGTCACCTTCCCGGCTGTGCGCCAGGATCTCGCCTTCGTGGTGGACGAGGAGGTGTCGGCAGCGGCCCTGGTTGAGGCGGCGCGGGAGGCGGCCGGCCCCGATCTGCGCGACATGCGCGTGTTCGACGTCTACCGGGGCGACCAGATCGGGCCGGGGAAGAAGTCGGTGGCCTTTCGGGTGTCCTTCCAGTCCCGGGAGCGAACCCTGTCCGACGCCGACGCCGCCCGCCTACGGGCACGGGTGGTGGAGGCCCTGCGCCGCCGGCTCGGCGCCGAGCTGCGCGCCTAGGGGCGGCCCGCTCCTGCATACTCTTCGCCGGCTATGCACGGCCAGGGACGGCGCCTGGGCAAGGTCGAGCGGCAGCGGCTGATCGCCAGCCTGGTCCAACGCAAGCGGGTGGGCACCCAGATCGAGCTGCGCGATGCCCTGGCCGCCGCCGGCTGCCGAGTGACGCAAGCCACCATCTCCCGAGACGTACGGGAGCTGGGGCTGGAGAAGACCCGCGACCCCTTCGGCCGTCCCCGCTACGTCACGCCCCAGCGGGCGCGCCAGAGCGATCCCCGAGAGACCCTGGCCGCCGTTCTGGGCCAGTTCGGTAGGCGGGCGGAGGCGGCCGGCAACCTGGTGGTGCTGGTGGGCGAGCTGGGGGCGGCGCCGGCGGTGGCCCGTGCCCTCGACCTCATGGAGCATCCGCTGGTGGTGGGGACCCTGGCCGGAGACGACACGGTACTCGTGGTCGCCCGCACCCCGGGGGAGGCCCGCACCCTGGCCCGGGAGCTGGGCGAGCTCATAGGCGGCTGACCCCCAGGCTCAGACGGCCTTCCCAGCCAGGTGCCAGACGGGCCCCTGGGTGGCCACGGGGTCGGTGGCAGACTGGGCGTGGAGGAGCCGGAGGCGGCCCCGGATTCCCCGCTCGTCCAACCGTACCAGGCAGCGGCGGGCCATCTGTGGAGCCGCTCCGTAGCCGCGCCGAGCGACGCGAAAGCGGAGGGCCGCCCCGGGGCCGTGGCGGGAGGGGTTGACGGGGGCGAGCTCGAGGGCAGCGGGGGCGAGGTCGTCGCTGGAGGTGAGCTCGACCGAGCAGAGCAGGTCGCTCCAATCGGGCGGGAGCTCCTCCACCACGGCGTCCCAGGCCTCGGCCAAGGGAGGGGGCTGGCGCCGCCTGCCGGGGGTGGCCGGCCTCGCCTCGTCCGCCCCGCCCAGCTCCAGCCGGCCGCCGATCCCCTCCTCGTCGAGGAGAGCAAGGAGGCGGCGCAGGGTATCGGGGCCGGGTGATCCCCAGCGGGACACGCTGAGCACCAGCCGGCCCTCGGCTCGACCGGGGCCGAGAGGCCCAAGCAGGGCGGCAGCCCGCCCGGCCCTCGTCTCCTCGGCGACGGTGAAGGTGAGCCGGGCCTCCCCCCAGTGGGGGGGGAGGTCGGCCTCGATGCGGGCCCACTGGTCCACGAGCGTCACGACAGTGAGCATAAACTCAGCCCCGTGGCCCGAGTGGAGCGGAGGCGGAGGAAGGGACTGTCCCCCGAGCAGCTGCGCGCCTTCCACCGGGACATGCTGCTCATCCGTCGCTTCGAGGAGAAGGTGGAGGAGCTGTTTCGGGCCGGCGAGCTGCCCGGCTTCCTCCACGTGGCCATCGGCCAGGAGGCGGTGGCGGTGGGCGTGTGCGCAGCCATGGCCGAGGGGGACGTATTCGCCTCCACCCACCGGGCCCACGCCCACACCCTCGCCCGGGGCTCGCCTCCCCCCAACGTCATGGCCGAGCTGTACGGCAAGGTGGAAGGCGTCTCCCGCGGCTACGGGGGCTCCATGCATCTCTACGACGTAGCCCGGGGCAATCTGGGCGCCAACGCGGTGGTGGGGGGCGGGCTGCCCTTGATCGCCGGGGCCGCCCTGGCCTTCAAGCTGCGGGCGGAGCCGCGGGTGGCGGTGGCCTTCTTCGGGGACGGCGCCACCAACATCGGCACCTTCCACGAGACCCTCAACCTGGCCCAGCTGTGGCGGCTGCCGGCGGTGTTCGTGTGCGAGAACAACCGCTACGCCGAGTCCACCCCCGCCCGCCAACAGCTCCCGGTGGAGGACCTGACCAAGCGGGCAGCGGCCTACGGCATGCGGGCCGTGCGGGTGGACGGCCAGGATGTGGAGGCCGTATACGTCGCCGCCCGCCGAGCCCTCGACTACGCCCGGCGGGGCAGAGGCCCTGTACTCCTCGTGGCCGAGACCTACCGGCTGGCCGGCCACTACGTCGGCGACCCCCAGATCTATCGGCCCAAGGACGAGCTCCAGGAGCTGCGCCGCACCCAGGATCCCCTCGACCGCATCCGATCCCGCCTCGACCTTTCCCCCAAGGAGGTGGAGGCGGTGGAGCAGGAGGTGGCCCGCATCGTGGAGGCGTCGGTGGAGCTCGCCCGCCGGGGGACCGAGCACCGCCCCGAGGACGCGCTGGACAACGTCTATGCCTGAGATGACCTACCGGGAGGCGGTGCGGGAGGCCCTGTCCGAGGCCATGCGGAGGGACCCGGACGTCTTCATCATGGGCGAGGACATCGCCGAGATGGGGGGATCCATGGGGGTCACCCAGGGGATGCTGGCGGAGTTCGGTCCCGACCGCGTCCGCAACACCCCCATCTCGGAGGCGGCCATCGTCGGTGCCGGCATGGGGGCGGCCATCATGGGCATGCGGCCGGTGGTGGAGATCATGTACGAGGACTTCCTCACCCTGGCCATGGAGCAGCTCGTCAACCAGGCGGCCAAGCACCGGTACATGTCGGGGGGCCAGATCAAGGTGCCGCTGACGGTGCGCACCCAGGGGGGCGCCGGGTGGTCGCCGGGGGCCCAGCACGCCCAGCAGCTGGAGGCCTGGTTCGTCCATGTGCCCGGCCTCAAGGTGGTGTTCGCCTCCACTCCCGCCGATGCCCGCGGCCTGCTCTGGTCGTCCATCTACGACGATAATCCCGTGGTGTTCTTCGAGCACCGCAGCCTCTACCCCCTGCGGGAGGACGTGCCGGAGGCGCTGGAGCCCATCCCCCTCGGTAGGGCCCGGGTGCACCGGGCGGGGGAGGACGTCACCGTCGTCGCCACCGGTCGGCTGGTGCACGAGGCTCTGAGGGCAGCCGAGGAGGCGGAGGAGGAGGGGATCTCGGTGGAGGTGGTCGACCCCCGCACCCTCCAGCCCCTGGACGAGGAGACCCTCCTCAGCTCGGTGAGGAAGACGACGCGCTGCGTGGTCGCCCACGAGGCGGTGACCCGCATGGGGTTCGGGGCGGAGGTGGCCGCGTTGGTGCAGGAGCGGGCCTTCGACTGGCTGGACGCCCCTGTGGAGCGGGTGGGGGCGAAGTTCGCCCCCGTCCCCTTCGCGCCGGTCATGGAGCGCTACGTCGTCCCCCACGCCGAGGACGTGCTGGCCGCCATCCGCCGCGCGGTGGGCCGATCCGCCTGATGGCCGTCCCCGTCAAGCTCCCCCGTCTGGGCCAGGGCATGGAGGCGGGCACCATCGTCCGCTGGCTCAAGGAGGAGGGGGACCGGGTGGAGAAGGGGGAGCCCCTGTACGAGGTGGACACGGAGAAGGTGACCCAGGAGGTGGAGGCCGAGGCGGCGGGCGTCCTCCTCAAGATCGCCGTCCGCGAGGGGGAGGTGCCGGTGGGGGCGGTGCTGGCCTTCATCGGCGAGCCGGGGGAGGAGCTGCCCGAGCCGGTCCCAGCCCCCGGCGGCGAGGTCCGACGAGAAGAGCCGGCCCCTGCCGCCGAGGCCCCGCCCCCGGCCCCCGGCCCTGCCCCTGTCGCCCCCGGTCGGATCAAGGCCTCCCCGCTTGCCCGCCGCCTGGCCCGGGAGCGGGGAATCGACCTCGCTCTTCTCGTCGGCACCGGCCCCGAAGGGAGGATCGTGGCCGAGGACGTGGAGCGGGCCGCGGCCGCCCCCGCCCCGACGCCGGCGGAGGCAGAGCGGCTGCCGCTGACGAGCGTTCGGCGCACCATCGCCCGCCGCCTGGTCGAGGCCTGGCAGGTGCCGGTGTTCCAGCTCGAGATCTCCGCCGACATGGGCCGGGCCCTCGAGCTCCTCCAGCGGAGGCGGGATCTCGACCCCCATCTGCGTCTGACCGTCACCGATCTGCTCGTCAAGATCTCTGCCCAGGCCCTCGTGCGCCACCGGGAGGTGAACGTCCAGCTGGTCGAGGACGCCCTGGTCCGCTTCCTGCGGGCCGACATCGGCATCGCCGTGGCCACCGACCGGGGGCTGGTGGTGCCGGTGCTGCGGGGCGCCGACCGGTCGACCTTGGCCGAGATCGCCGCCGCCCGAGCCGACCTGGTGGAGCGGGCCCGGGCGGGCGCCCTCAGGCAAGAGGACCTGGAGGGAGGCACCTTCACCGTCTCCAACCTGGGCATGTACGGGGTGGAGCGCTTTACCGCCGTCCTCAACCCGCCCCAGGCGGCCATCCTGGCAGCGGGCCGAATCGAGGAGCGGCCGGTGGGCCGGGACGGGCAGGTGGTGATCCGGCCCATGCTGACCCTGACTGCCACCTTCGACCACCGAGCCGTGGACGGGGCGCCGGCGGCCGCCTTTCTGGCCACGGTCAAGGCCCTGCTCGAGGAGCCCGGGCTCGCCCTTTGATGCTCGATCAGGCGTAGCCGAGCGCGGCCAAGAGCTCGCCCGCCTCCTCCTCCACCTGGCGGAGCTCGTCCGCCGACAGGTCGCGCCGCCAGCGGCCGACGGAGGCGCCGTGAGCCTGGGCGAGGGCGGCCGCCAACGGCTGGACGGGGGCGTCGAGGAAGGCCGCCAGCTCGCCGGCCACTGCGCGGGGATCGGCCGCCAGGCGCTCGTAGCGCACCTCCAGGAGGGCGGGCGCCCGCGCCGATCGAGCAGCGGTGACGTACCGTCGCCAGGCCCAGGCCGCCCGCCGAGCCGGGGAGGCGGAGGCGAACTCGGCCTCCCGGCCCGGCTCCACCCAGAAGCGAGGGTGGGCCCCGTAGGGCTGCCCGGCATCGTCGCGACCCCGGCGCCCGTCCGCCAGCCAGCCGCGCTCGAGGAGGGAGCAGACGACGTCCCGCCCATCCCGGATTACGTGGATCGCCCGCGCCTGAGGGTAGGCGGCAGCGGCAATCCCGAGGAGGAAGGCGCTCTCCGGGGTCTGCTCCACCCCCCGCAGGCTGCGGGCCAGGCCCAGCCTCCGCGTCCACTCCAGGATGCGGCGCAGGCGGGGGGCGGCCGCCTCCGGAGGCAGGCGGGCGAGATCGGCCACGGCCGCCTTGAGGGGATTCACCTCGCCCAGGTCGACGAAGCCGGGCAGGCTGCCGACGGCGCCGGCGAGGAAGGTGGTGCCCGACCGCGGGCAGCCGACGACGAACACCAGCCGCTCCTCGGCCGGAGAGAGGAGGTCGGCGAGCAGGCGGCCGCGGGGAAGAAGGCGGCGGGCGGCACGGGCATAGAGGGCGGGGGTCGAGGCAGCCACGGCCATAGAGCCAAGCTTAGGGAAGAGGGCCCGGCGGCGGCCTCGCCGGCGAGGATGGGTAGGATCGTCCCATGCCTCTAGCGGGAGAGCGAGATGGAGTGTGACGTCGCCGTCCTCGGCGGGGGCCCGGGGGGATACACGGCCGCCATCCGGGCAGCTCAGCTGGGAGCGACGACCGTCTGCATCGAGAAGGAGGAGGCGCTCGGGGGCACCTGCCTGCGGGTGGGCTGCATCCCCACCAAGGCCTGGGTACAGACCGCCTACGCCCTCAAGCAGGCGGAGGAGACCTGGGGACGGCTGGGGGTTCGCTTGCCCGGCCCGCCCACCCTCGACCTGGCTGCCGCCAACGAGTGGAAGGCGGCGGTGGTGCGGCAGATGACGAGCGGCGTGGCCTCCTTGTTCAAGGCCAACGGCGTGCAGTGGGTGCGAGGGGAGGGCCGCTTCCTCGACTCCCACACCATCGCCGTCGACAGCGGCGACACGGTGACCTTCCGGGCGGCGGTGGTGGCCACCGGCTCCTACCCGCTGCGGCCGCCGGTGCCGGGCCTCGACTCGCCTCGGTGCGTCGACTCCACCGGCCTTCTCGCCCAAGAGCGCGTGCCCCGGCGGTTGGTGGTACTCGGAGGCGGCGTCATCGGCTGCGAGTTCGCCTCCATCTTCCACCGGTTCGGCTCGGAGGTGACCATCATCGAGATGCTGGACAGCCTCATCCCCCAGGAGGACGCCGACGCCACCGCCGAGCTGGCCAAGCAATTCCGGCGCCGGGGCATGACCGTGCACCTGGGCACCCAGTGCACGGCGGTGGAGGACGACGGCTCCAAGCTCACGGTCCACTTCGGGCGGGGAGAGGCGGTGGAGTGCGACCTCATGCTCGTGGCGGTGGGGCGGGCGCCGCTCGTGGAGGGCATCGGCCTGGAGGCGGCCGGGGTCGCCTTTGACCGGCGCACGGGCATCGCCACCGACGACCACCGCCGCACCAGCGTGCCCCACATCTACGCGGTGGGGGATTGCGCCGGCTACTGGCAGCTCGCCCACACCGCCTTCCGAGAGGGCGAGGTGGCGGCCGCCAACGCCGTCGGCGGCGACGAGGTGGTGGAGGGCCGGGCGGTGCCGCGGCCCATCTACACCGATCCCGAGATCGCCGCCGTCGGCCTGACCGAGGACCAGGCCCGGGAGCGCCACGGCGACGACGTGGTCGTCGGCCGCTGCCCGTGGTCGGCCATCGCCCGGGCGGTGATGCAGAACGAGACTGCCGGCTTCGTCAAGACCATTCACGAGCGCCGCTACGGCGAGCTTCTGGGCGTGGTCATGGTGGGCCCTCACGTCACCGACCTCATCGAGGCGGCGGTGGTGGCCCTGGACGCCGAGGCCACCGTGGACACGGTGGCCGACAGCATGGCCGCCCATCCCACTCTGGCCGAGGCGCTCAAGGAGGCGGGCCTCCAGGCGCTGGGGAGGGCCGTCCACCTCCCTCCCCGGCGGCGGGCGCAGGCTCCGGCCTAGCCTCGTCCGCTCTTGGCGGCGACGGCGGCAGCCGTTAGCCTGATGGAGAAGAAAGGAGGGGTGATGAAGAAGAAGTGGGTGGCCTTTCTGGCAGCGCTGGGGGCGGCGGTCTTCTTCTGGCGCCGGAAGCGGCGCGAGGAGGCCCCGGCGGTGGTCGAGCCCCCGGCCTCGGGGACGGAGGGAGAGACCCAGGGAGGCAGCGCCTAGACTAGCGCCGGAACGTCACCACCAACCGGCCGTCCTCCTCCCCTACGGCCGTGCCGAGGGCGGCGCAGGCTTGCCGGAACCGCTGCCTCACCCACCGGGCATCGGCGCCGGCGGCCGGGCGGGTGTGGCAGTAGTCGAGCTTGAGGGGGAGGGCTTCCAGGCGGAGGGGACCCTCCCGGTCGAGGTCGACGAGCCACAGGAGCCCGAGGTCGTTGCGCAGGTCGGGGTCGGTCCGGTAGTCGTCCAGGAAGTCGCCCAAGTCGTACAGGACGGGGCCTTGGACGCCCTGGAAGACGTGGGCGGAGTGGCCGGCCACGAGGGTGGCCCCGGCTTGGACGAGCTCGGCCGCCGCCCGGCGCGCGTGGGGTACCGGCTCGGGGGCCATGTTGGGGCCCCAGTGGGGGGTGACGAGGACGGCGTCGGCCTCCGTCGAGGCCACCGTCCGGCGTAGCCACTCGGGGACAGGGGCGCTCTCCAGGTCGGCGTAGGCGACTCCCGGCCGGTCGGGCCCGGCGGCGTACTCGGGCGGGTGATCGGTGACCGCCACCACCTCCAGTCTCAGGCCGCCGGCGGCAAGGACGACGGAGGCCCGGGCCGCCTCCACGGTGGGGCCGGCGCCCACGTGGGCGATGCCGGCCCGGTCGAGGTAGTCGAGGGTGTCGAGGAGAGCGTCGGGGCCGAAGTCGAGGGCATGGTTGTTGGCCAGGGTCACGCAGCTCACGCCCAGGAGGGCCAGTACCTCCACCGCCGCCGGCGGCGCCCGGAAGTGAAACACCCGGCCGGGGAAAGGGCGGCCCCGCTCCGAGATGCAGCACTCCAGGTTGGCTACGACCACGTCGGCCTCGCCGGCGGCGCTCACCACCGCCGGGTCGAGGAGAGCGGCGGCAGGTACCCTCCCCAGGGCCTCGGCCACGCCCCGGCCGAGCATGGTGTCGCCGACGAGGGCGATGCGCGCCCTACTCACGGTGGCAGTATGGTCCCGTGGAGGCGTGGCCGCGCACCCCGGCCGAGCTCGTGGCCGTCCAGCAGGAGCTGGCGGCGGCCGTGTGGACTCCCTGGCGTCCCCGCGGCCGCTACGCCGTGGCCGCCTGCTACGTGTGCTTCCAGCGCGGCCTGCCCGGCCCCGGCGCGGCGGGGGAGCGGGGCTGGGCGGCGGCGGCGCTGGACGGGGAGACGGCGGTGGCCACGGGAGCAGCGGCCGCCGCCTACGAGCCCGGCCTCCTGGCCCTGCGCGAGGGGCCTCTCCTAGAGGCGGCGGTGCGGTCGCTGCGCCGCCTTCCCGACGTCCTCCTCGTGGATGCCACCGGCCGCGATCATCCCCGCCGGGCGGGGCTGGCCCTCCATCTGGGAGCGGTGGTGGGCGTGCCCACGGTGGGGGTCACCCACCGGCCCCTGTGCGCCGAAGGCGAGTGGCCGGCCGATGAGCGAGGGGCGACAGGCCCCCTGCTCCTCGACGGCGAGCTGGTCGGCTACTGGCTCCGCACCCGGCGGGGAGCGCGCCCTGTGGCTGTGCACGCCGCCTGGCGCACGGGCCCGGAGACGGCGGTGGAAGTGGTGCTCACGGCCTGCGCCCGCGCCCGCACCCCCGAGCCCCTGCGGCGGGCGCGGCGGCGCGGGCGGCCCGCGCCGGTGTCAAACTGGCGCTGTGAAGCTGACCAGCGCCGCCTTCTCGCCCGGCGGGCGCATCCCCGCCCGCTACACCTGCGAGGGAGAGGACGTGTCGCCGCCCCTGGCCTGGTCCGACCCGCCGCCGGGGACGCAGTCGCTGGCGCTGATCGTGGACGACCCCGACGCTCCCGGGCGCACCTTTACCCACTGGCTGGCCTGGGGGATCGACCTCGCCGCCCGGGGCCTGGAGGAGGGCGAGCGGCCGCCCCGGGAGGGTCGCAACGACTTCGGCGCCCCCGGCTACCGGGGTCCCTGCCCGCCCCCCGGGCACGGGCCGCACCGCTACCGGTTCCGACTCCTCGCCCTCGACACGGCCCTCGACCTCCCCGCCGGCGGCGGCCGCCGCGACCTGGAGCGGGCGGTGGAGGGACACGTTCTCGGCCAGGCCGAGCTTGTGGGAATCTACGAGCGGTGAGGGCCTCCCAGCTGCTCGAGCTCCTCCAGGCCGAGCTGGCCGAGACGGAGCGGTCCATCCGTCGCCACCCGTACCTGGATGCGGTGGAGCAGGGCCGCGCCGGCCCCGAGTCGCTACGCCGCTTTGCCTGCGAGCAGTACTGGATCATCGCCGCCGACCGGCGCAGCTTCGCCCATTTGGCCGCCCGCTTCCCGGAGCCCCCGGCGGGGGATCTGTTCCTGTCTTTGGCCGCGGGGGAAGGGGAGGCCCTGCGCCGCTTGGTCGCTCTGGCCGCCTCGCTCGGGCTGGGCGGGGACGACCTTGCCCGCTACCGCCCTCTCCCCGGCTGCCACGCCTACACCGCCTACGTCGCCTGGCTGGCTCTGAACGGGTCGCGGGCCGACGTGGCCCTCGCCTTCCTGGCCAACCTGGCTGCCTGGGGCGACAACTGCCGGCGGATGGCGGAGGCTCTGGCCCCGCGCTACGACGTCTCCTTCCTCGACTTCTTCGCCACGCCCTCGCCCGACTTCGCCCAGCGGGCGCTGGCGGTGGTGGAGCAGGGGCTGACCGCGGGCGACTGCCCGGAGCGGGCTCGGGCCTGCGCCGCCCTCCTCCAGGCCTACGAGCTCGGGTTCTGGGACGCCCTCGCCCATGAGCTGTAGCGACGAGCTGCGGCGGGCGGCGGAGGCGGTGTGGGCCGCCCAGCGGGAGCACCCATTCGTCCTCGGCATCGGCGACGGCAGCCTGGACGAGGCCCGCTTCCGCCACTACGTCCGCCAGGACTACCTGTTCCTCATCGAGTACGGACGCCTGCTGGCTCTGGCCTGCGCCCGGGCGCCGCGGCTGGACATGCAGGAGCGGTTCGCCGACCTCGCTCAGGCCACCCTGCGGGGGGAGATGGAGCTCCACCGGGCCTACGCCGCCGAGTGGGGCATCCCGTCCGAGGCCCTAGAGCGGGAGCGGCCCACGGCGACCACCCGGGCCTACACCGACTACCTCCTGCGCACCGCCGCCTTGGGCGACTTCCCCGAGCTCGTGGCCGCCCTCCTTCCCTGCATGTGGGGGTACAGCGAGATCGGCCGCTACCTGGCTCGCCGGGGCCGGCCCGCCCACCCTCTCTACGCCCGCTGGATCGACACGTACGCCGATCCCGAGTTCGCCCGCCTGGCCGACTGGTGCCGCGCCGTCTGCGACGAGGTAGCGGCCGCCGGCGACCGCCGCCGGATGCAGGAGGCCTTTCTCCTCTCCAGCCGCTACGAGCTTGCCTTCTGGGAGAGCTCCTGGCGCCTGGAGCCGCCGCTGGAGGACGTCGGTCGAGGCTGACCGAGGGGGGGCGGAGGCCGGTACCCTGGCGGCCGTGCCCCCCCGGGCTCCAGGGCGGCTCGTTCCCGCCGGTCTCCTAGCG
>FWPU01001973.1_pt1 | contig 58976 bp, 51 predicted proteins | sample 2228361 | NCBI WGS metagenome assembly FWPU01 (sample SAMEA103939777, study PRJEB20133) | metagenome
GTGTTTGGAATATACGATGCCGCCAGAGTGACGGGTGCAGGCGGACAGTGTAGCCCCGGTGTTCGGCGGAGGCGGTAGACGTGTCCCTTGGACTGCTACACGGTCACTGTGGGAAAGGGGCGTGGCATATGTTCATGTGCGTTGTGGATGAGCAAGGGAACGCAATAGGCCGTCGGGGTGCGCGGATGAAGGCACGGTGTGGCGCGCACAACCGTTGAGGACGCGGCCGGCGCGCTGGCCGCCTGGGAGCGGAAACAGCACGGGGTGGCCATCTGTGATCTGGACCTGCCAGGGGTGAACGGGGTGGAACTGGCGCAGGTCTTGCGACAGCGGTCCCTGGGAATGGTGCTGCTGACCTTTACCGGAAGTTCCGGAAGCGAACAGCGGGCGGGCGGAGGCGGCAAGACTGTTTGATCCGCCGGTGGGGTCGCGGAGGCCGTGTGGTGGGTGCGGCAGCAGGAAGACGGCGAGGCGTTTGTGGCCTCTCCGGAATCCGCGGTGAATTTGCCATCGCCATGAGAGGGCGGCACGCGTTGGCGTGCGTCCCATCGGTTTTTCTCTACCCGAACCTTTCTGCCGCGTCAGACACGACGAATCCTACTGCCCCGTCGTGTTCGCTGCCCCGCAAGGAGGCACATCGAAATTCCCCTCTCTTCTCTTCGAGAGCAAAGGGACGTGAACGTGTCACCCCTGGCCAAGATGTCTGGCCTTTTCCGAAGGGGACCAGCTTTTCCTTCCCCTGCCCTGCGCCCCCCCCTATAGGGTTTACCGCAGCACGTCGGAAAGACTCCAGATAGGAAGGTACACCGCAAGGGCGAGAAAGAGAACGCCAAGGGCAACGATCACCGTAATGACCGGCTCGAGGGTGCTGGTCAGGGTGCGGAGTCTATAACGCGTTTCCGCCTCGAACTCTGTGGCCAGATGCTCTAGCATTTCGTCCAGCGTTCCGGTTTTTTCACCAACCCCGACCAGACTCACAAGCATGCGGGGAAAAAGTGCGCACCGCTGGAAACCCTCCACCACGGAAGCGCCTGACTCCACCTCCTGGAGTACCTCCTGTGCACAGGCCCGGAAGTACGTATTGGCCACGACACCCGGAGCCAGCTGAAGGGAGCGAATGACGGGGACGCCGCTTCGGACCAGGAGGGCCAGAATACGGGCAAATCGAGCCAGAACAACCTGGGTGTAGGGGGCCCCGATCACCGGCAGGTGAAACAGACGCCGATCCCAAGCCTGCCGCAGCACGGAAATCCGGAGCAGGAGGCGTATGGCGACAATGAGTAGGATAAGACCGATCAGCAGTTTCGACCCGTGTGCCTGCAGGACGTCGTTAATCGCCAGAAGCATCCGGGTCGGCCAGGGGAGGGGGACCCGAGAGCGGGCAAAGAGGCGCGCGAAGGTAGGGATCACCATGGTGACGAGCGTCAGGGAGGCCAGAACCAGGGCGATGAGCACCGCGATCGGATACCGGACAGCGGCCCGGATGTCCGCGCACGTCTGCTCTTCGCGTTCCATCCAGTCTGCGGCGCGCCGGAGCACCTCCGGCAGGGAACCGCTCGTTTCGCCGGCCATAAGCATGTGAATGAAACTGGCAGGGAACACACGGGGGAATTCCGCCACAGCTTCGGACAGACGCGCGCCGCCGCTCACGGTTTCCTGTAAACGGGAAGCCACCGCGCGCAGCGCCGGGCTGGCCGCCTGGCTGCGCAGGACCTCCAGCGCCTGGAGGATAGGAACGCCCGCGTTCAAAAGCGCGGCGAATTGCCGGTTGAACAGGATGAAATCACGCGGCCGCACGCGCAGGCGGCGGAACCGCGCCGCGCCGCGCCGCATCGTTTCTTCGGCGGAGCGGATTTCGATGGGGACAAGTTCGTTGGCTTCGATCTGCCGCTGGGCCTCCTGCAGGTTGGCCGCGCGAACGCGTCCCTGTACGGGATGCCCCAACCGGTTCACGGCACGATAGGCGTAACTGTACATGCCGACTCCCTATAGAACACCGAACCGCTCAACCGCTGCACGGACCCGCGCGGCGTCCACCTGCTCGGCGCGCTGGACGCACGCGAGGGCGAGGCTAACGTCGCACAGCGTGTTGATACGCCGGGGGATACCTCCAGAGTACTCCGCGATCGCCGCGATCGCGTCGGGCGTGAACAGAGGCTCCTGGCATCCGGCCTGGGCCAGACGGCTTGTGATATAGGGCTCCAGTTCGGACCGCGCCAGAGGGCACAGACGTGCGCTGATGGGAATACGCTGAGCGAGCGGCTTCAGGTGCTGGACGTGTTCGGCCAGTTCCGGGGGCCCCACCAGAAGGAGCGTCAGGAGAAAGCCGCCTGGGCCCTCGTAGTTCAGGAGGAGCCGGGTTGCCTCCAGAATCGTGTCTGGCACCAGCAGATGCGCCTCGTCCAGCACCAGCAGCGTATGGCGGCCGTCGCGATCGTTTTCGATCAGCCGGCGGTGCAGGGCTTCAACCAGGGCGTCGGGGAGGAGATCCGAGCGGTTCAGCGCCAGATTCTGGCCGGTGACGCTGCGGGTCATGAGCCGGAGCAGGTCCAGGAGCGTCATGGTCGGCTGGGCCATGCAGGACACCGGCAGTACGCCGGGTCCGAGCCGGGAAAAAAGGACTTGCACGAGAAAGGTTTTGCCGCATCCATAATCTCCCGTGAGGAGCGCCGCTCCCATGCCCTCGTTGACGGCGTAGGCCAGCCTGGCCAAGGCGTCCTCGTGCTGGGGGGAACGGTAGAAAAAGGTGGGATCCGGAATATTTTGAAACGGACGGCACGACAGCTTCCAATATGCCTCGTACATGACTAAGCCGATATCGTTCGGTGGGGAACCATCCGGGCGATGCCGGATCGAGCTTTACCACCGCGTCCGAACGTTTGTCAACGGCCCGCGCCGAGCCAACGGGCCAGAGTTTCGCGGTATTCCGAAAGATCGAGGCGCGGCCCGGCGGGCCCGGCCGGTGGTGCGGGAGTAGACGCAGAGGACACCGCAGTGGTCTCCGCTGCTGCGACGGCCGACGGCATGGCCTCGACCTCGACCACGCGGAAGACTTCCTCCACAGTGGTGATGCCCTCGCCGGCCTTGCGGATGCCATCCTCAAAAACGCTGCGCATACCGGCCTCCCGTGCCCGGACGCGCAGCGTTCCGGCATCCGCGCCGGCCTGGATGAGCGGGGCGATGGCGGAAGTCGATGGCATGAATTCGAACAGTGCAATGCGGCCGCGGTATCGCGTCTGGCGGCAATGGCCGCACCCTCGGCCGCGCGCGACCTGGGCCGGCGGCGGAATGCCTACGGCCTCGAGGCGCTGCCGCACCGGATCGGGCAGGGGCACGAGCGTGCGGCATTCGGCACAGACCTTGCGGACGAGCCGCTGGTTGATGACGCCAACAAGCGAGGAGCCCAGCAGGAACGGCTCCACTCCCATATTTTCCAGGCGCGTAACGGCGCCCGGAGCATCCCGTGTGTGCACCGTGGAAAACACCAGGTGCCCGGTGAGCGCGGCTCGGACCGCCAGCTGCGCCGTTTCCGTATCGCGGATTTCTCCCACCATGATGGCATCGGGGTCTTGGCGTAGAACGGTGCGCAGAGCCACGGCAAACGTCAAGCCCACCGGTTCGTTGATTGGGATTTGCGTGATCCCTCCCAGACGGCGTTCGACGGGATCTTCCAGGGTGATGATGTGCCGTTCCGGCGAACGGGCCCGGGTAAGCATGGCGTATAGCGTCGTGGATTTGCCGCTTCCCGTGGGTCCCGTGACCAGAAGAAGTCCATGCGGCCGGGCAATCAGGGCCTCCATTTGGACGCGAAGCGGCTCGTCAAGCCCGAGCCGTTCCAGCGGGATGTCCATTTCCTGAGCATCTAGCAGGCGAAGGGCCACGTTTTCGCCATCGATTGTGGGCATGGTCGCCACGCGTACGTCAATGGTCCGGCCGTCCACGGTGATCGTGAACCGGCCATCCTGGGGGAGTCGGCTGTCGGCAATGTCTAGGTTAGCCATCACCTTGATCCGCGACACAATAAACGAGTGGAGATGGCGGGGCGGCGGCGCCAGATCGTAGAGCAGGCCGTCCACCCGGAACCGGACGCGCAGCGTCTGCTCGTCCGGATCAATATGGACGTCGCTGGCGCGATCGCGCGCGGCCTGGGCGAGAATCAGGTCCACAAGTTGGCTCACAGGCGATTCGGGGTTTTGGATGACCGATTCCTCCACCTCCGTCCGTGCGGTTAGCGGAACGGCACGGTCGCCCATCTCATCGAGAAACCGTTTAACCTTCCCGCTTCCCCCATACACGCGGTTGATGGCCTCCCGAAGGTCTTCGCGGGCGGCCAGGCAGGTTTCGATGGTGTGATGGGTTGCGGCGGACAGCCGGTCGGTCACCGTGACGTCGGCCGGATCGGCCATAGCGACGGTCAGGGTGTTGTTGATGAGGAAAAGGGGCAGGACGTTCAGCTCGCGGGCGAGGTCTTCCCCGATCAGAGCGGCCACGGCGGAGTCGAAGACATAGGTTTTCAGCTCCACGAACGGGACTCCGTAAATGGCCGCCAGTTCTCCATATACATCGCGAGTCGGGACCTGGCAGGCGAGCGTCAGATGTTCGGCCAGCGGCTTGCCGCCGGCTTGGCAGGCCTCCACGGCGGCGTGGAGAACCTGGCGGCTGAGACGTCCGCGGTTCAGAAGACGGCGGGCCAGCTCGCCATCGGGCCAGGGTAGAGAAGCGAAATCGGAAGATTCTTGGCTCATGAGGCGTGCGGCTCCGCCGCTGGCGAGGACAGCAGGCGGTCCAGGGTTTGCAGCAGCTCCTCCGCGGCCACCGGCTTGGTCAGATAGGCATCGGCGCCGCAGTTTCGCCCCGTTTCACGATCCGCCTGCTGTGAACGCGCCGTGAGCATGACAATCGGAATGTCACGGTAGGCCTCGTCGAATTTGAGCAAGCGGGCTACTTGATATCCGTCCATCCGGGGCAGCATGATATCCAGAAGAATTATGTCGGGACGCAGGGTCCGAGCGGCGTCAAGCCCAGAGGCTCCGTCCTCCGCCTCCAGAACGAGGTGGCCGGCTGCCTCGAGGCGCATTTTCATGGCCAGCCGAAATTCGGGTTCGTCTTCAACAATCAAGATGCGTTTGAAGTTCGCCATAACCTTTTTCGAGCGAGTCTGTAGCGGGTCACGCGGCCCGTCGAGCCATAGCGCGCCGAGCTTCTGCCTTAGACTTTATACACGCCGGGCTCGGCGTTCAATACCCAAAAGCTGAACGACTTTCTGCACGAAATCGTGGCTGGAAAAGGGCTTCGCCAGCACGGCGTCCGCGTCGCGACATTCGGCCAGTGCGTCCGGATCGCCTGACACCGCCAGGATTTTGAGGGTCTGCGTTTCGGGTTTGCGGCGGAGGGCGGTGAGAACTCTTTGCCCCGCCAGGTCGGCCAGGTGGACGTCCAGAACCACCAGATCAGGCTGGAGTTCTCCGATGTCCAGCAGCGCCTGGATGCTGCTGCGCGAGGTCTGCACCTCGAGATCCAGGTTGGACCGGCGGAGCATCTGCTCCATGAGTTCGAGGCTGGGCGCACTGTCATCAATAAGCAGCACGCGGTGGCGGGGGGACACCTGATAGACGGGTAGGGGAAAGAAAAAGCGGCTCCCGCGTCCGGGTTCGCTTTCAACCGCAAGATAGCCTCCGTTGAGTTGAGCCAGGTTGCGCGCGATGGAAAGGCCTAGACCGGATCCCTTGATGCCGGCGTCTTCCGCCTGACGGCTGCGGTAGAAAGGCTGGAAGATCCGTTGCTGGTCCTCCCACGCAATCCCGGGCCCGGTATCCTGTACGGAGATCGTGACAAAGCGCCCCTCCACGGCGCCGAACACCCGAATCGCTCCCCCCGATGGAGTGAACTTCTGGGCGTTCCCTAGGAGGTTGGTCAGGATGCGGCGCACGCTTTCCAGATCGGCATACACGGCCGGGAGCACGCCGGGAATATCGAAGACCAGCTTCTGCTCCTTGGCTTGGCACTGGGGAGCCCACTCGGAAACGACCTCGCGGAGAAGCGGTTGCAGATCCAACGATTGACGGTGAATGTTCTGCTTTCCGGACTCGATCCGGGACAGATCAAGCATGTTGCTGATCAGATGGGTCATGCGATCGCAGTTCCGCAGGACCGTATGGAGGCAGTCCTTTTGTTTGGGCGTGAGCGGCCCGACAATTCCGTCGTGGACGAGAGCCGAAAATTCACGAATGATGGCCAGCGGCGTTCGCAATTCGTGGGACGCCTCGGCAACCAGTCGGGAGGTGGTCTCGGATAGATCGCGCAACGCCCCTTCAATCCGTACATACCCTTGGCGCACGGCCTCCTCCGCTTCCCGCCGTTCCGTGACATCCTGTACGATAACAAGCCGTGCCGGCGATCCCTCCCATTCCGTCTCAAAAACCCGCAACTCGCCGATTCCGGCGTTTCCGTTGGTGCGTCGAATAGGGACTCCGGTGTGAGGGTTTTCCCCGTTCCACGGAATGGGCAAGGTCCGATTCAGAAGGGATGGATTCTTTTCCGCCGCCAGCATGTGTTGGGCGGCGGCATTGGCAAACCGGATCAAGCCGTCCGCTCCAAGCACCAACAGGCCGTCGTGATGACGCTCGACGATATGGTGAAAGCTTTCGCGGCTGCGTTGCAGGGCGCGCTCTGTCTCCTGAAGTTGTTTCATTTCTCGGCGCAGATTTTCGGTCAGCTGTTGGAGTTCGGCTGTGCGTTCGGCCACCTTGGCTTGAAGGGTGTCGGAAAGCTCCTTCAGCTGAACGCGGTCCTGTCGCAACCGCGTCACGGCCGCGGTCACGGATGCTAGAAGAGCGGCAAAGTCGGAATCACGGTCGGGTGCCGACGGGGGCGGAGCCTCCCCGTTGCCGAGGGCAATTTCTCGCATGTAGCGGACACATGCGGAAAGTGTTCCCACGTGCCGCGCGAGGAGTCCGTAGCCGCTGAGCGCCAGAACAACCAGTAGGGCGAACACCAGAAAAGGACATGCCGGTGGGCAGGGCCGCTGGAGCGCCACGTGCGTCAGGACATACGCAAAAACAAGCAGCGGGATCACACTGCCCACGGCAAAGGCCGCCCACAGGCGCCGCCGCCACCCTTTCAGCGGATCGGGCATGGGCAAAGACGAAGGGGACACAGGAACCTTCGAGCACATCAGGTTGCCGCCGGGCCCGAACACGGAGATGCGGGGTGTTTCCCTAGCACCCGGCTGATGCCGGATAGCAACTCCTGTCCGGTGAGGGGCTTGCTCAAAACGAGTGCCACACCCGGAGGGTGTTCCCCGCTTTCCCGCATGATTTCGCCGAATCCCGTCAGCATAATGACCGGTGTTCCCGGACGTTCAGCCTGGATCGTCTGGGTGACCTGATCGCCGCTCATGTCGGGCATGGCGCGATCCACAATGACGAGATCAAAACTCCCGGCGCGAAACCGATCCAGCCCCTCGGCTCCGCTTTCCGCAACCTCGACGGTATGGCCCTCGGCATGGAGATAACCGCGGTTCACGTTGCAGGACCAGGGGTCATCGTCAATGACGAGCACGCGTAGGAGCGGCAGCGCAACGTGTGGGGGCGACGGAGCCGTTTCGGGTGCCCGTTCAGAGCGGGGAAGCCGGATGTGAACGCAGGTTCCTGTTCCAGGGGCGCTTTCGATTTCAACGGACCCGCCGTGCCGGCGAACGATTCCGTAAACAACGGCCAACCCCATTCCGGTCGCCTCCGGCCCTTTTGTGGTGAAGAACGGTTCAAAACATCGCCGTCGGACCTCTTCGGTCATGCCGACGCCGGTGTCAGCGATTTCCAGCACCACCCAGTCGCCGTCCACGCGTGTACGAAAGGAAAGGACACCTCCCTGAGGCATGGCATCCAACGCGTTGAGCGTCAGATGCATGAGTGCTTCTCGCAGTTGTGACTCGACGCCACGGATAGGGGGTACGTCTTCCAAACGCCGCTCGACACGAATGGCCGTTCCCTTAGCCTGCAGTTCGCTCCATTGTGACTGCGTGAGATCCAGCATGCTCTCGATCAGGGCGTTGACCTCGAGCGTGGTAAGGGTTTGCGGGTCGTCCGACGCCCGGTAGAATTCACGGAGTCGTCGGATCACTGCGGCGGCCTCCTGGGCAGCAGTTCGGATATCCGCGAGGATGTTTACCGTTTCCGCGCGGTTGGACAGCGTCTCGGGATTCTGAAGGAGCAGATCGCTGAATCCGAGGATAGGCATCAGGATATTGTTCAATTCGTGCGCAATGCTGCGGGCCATCTGGCACAGGGCCACCAGACGCTCGTACTGGATCATTTTGAGATGGGATCGTTTGATCTCGGCCAGGGCGGCGGAAAGCTGCATGTTGGCTTGGCGAAGCGCCTGTTCCGTCTTACGGAGCGATTCTTCGACGGCTTCTTTCTGGCGCAGTGCGTCTTCCAGTTCGGCCAGGCGCCGTGGGAAATCCTGTTCGGTGTTATTCTTCATGCCGTTGCCTTCGTCACGCGTCCGGCCAGTCCGAACCAATTTTTTCAACTATGGCTTAAAAAGGACCGGATGGCAAGCGTTCTGTGCTCCGGAGTTTTTCGATCGCCTGCGACACGAGCGCAAGGGGAGAATGTTCTCTTGCGATGGTCTCGGCGGACGCTACCTCTGGCTGTATGCGGCACGGGATAGACGGTCGCCTTCCAGGTGTGTCGTGCCCGTCGGCCGAGGCCTGCGGACGATCCGGCGTGAAAGGGGAAATCACCCAGTCGGGGGGACTGCTGCCGACATGTGTGAAGCCGCGTGGCGACGCCTCGGCGGGCGGGTGTCCCTGCCCCTGCCATACAACCGGGATATGGAAAGAATGCGGGTGCCATTCCCACCTGACTCGCAAGCGTCCACGCGTGATTTTTGCCGTTCGATGAACCTTTGCCGAGTCGCGTGCGCGCTGCACCCATGTATGGCACGACAGGCGTTTTGCGTGTTTCGCGGGCCTGTAGGCCACGGAAACGACGGGCATGGACGGAACGGCCTTTTACAAGAGCGCCGGGGAGGGAAACCTCAAAAAATACGTGCGGCGTCTGCCAGAACGGTGGTAAAACCGTGCCCGTGAGCAATCGATCGAACATTCTTTTTCTTTTGACAGACCAGATGCGCGGGGACAGCCTGGGCGTCCTGGGCCACCCGACTGTCGAGACCCCTCATCTCGACGAGCTGGCGCGGACCGGCGTTGTGTTCACCTGCGCATTCAGTTCGTGTCCGTCGTGCATTGCGGCGCGAGCTTCCATCATGACGGGGCTGAGCCCTTCAGGACATGGTCGGTTGGGATACCGGGATCAGGTTCCATGGGAGTATATCGACATGCTTCCCGAGCGGTTGCGCCAGGCCGGTTACCAGACGCATGCCGTGGGTAAAACGCATTTTTACCCGCAGACGGCGCGCTTCGGTTTTGAGGAAGTTGAATCGTACGAAGGCCTGCATCGGTTTCATGACGATTATGTCAACCATTACCACCAGTGGCTTCAGGAACGGACCGGGGGGCGTCTGAAGGAAACCGACCACGGATTGAGCTTTAATTCCTGGATGAGCCGTCCCAGTCATCTCCCTGAGGAATGGCACAACAATACTTGGGTGGCAGACCGCGGCATCGCGTTTCTGCGCCGGCGAGACCGGCGTCGCCCTTTTTTTCTGAACCTTTCCTTCCATCGCCCACATGCCCCGTTGGATCCCCCGCAGACTTGGTGGGATCGGTTTCAACATCGCCCTGTGCCACCCGTTCCGGTGGGGGATTGGGCCGCCGAATATGGCGCGGAAGTCACAGATCCTGACGCCTGGTATGGAACTCTGCCATCGGAAGTTCTCCTGCAGTCACGACGCGCCTACTACGCGCAGATTTCCCACATCGACCAACAGATTGGCCGCGTCGTCGCGGCCCTTGAGGAGTGGGACTGCGGACCCACGTTTATTCTTTTCACTTCGGATCACGGCGAAATGCTGGGTGATCATAATCTCTTTCGCAAAAGCTACGCCTATCAAGGATCCGCGCGTGTGCCCCTCATTATTCGGCCAGCATCAGGAGTTGTCCGGGCAGGACGCTGCAACGTCCCTGTCGTGCTGGAAGATATCTATCCGACGCTCCTCGAAGCGGCTTCCGTGCCCATCCCCGCAAGGACGGAGGGACGGAGTCTGCTGCCTCTCTGCGCGGGTGCCTCGGTGCTTCCAGGTCGCGAGTTTGTGCACGGGGAGCATTCGGCATGCTACGAACCAACCAACGCCATGCAATTCCTCACGGACGGCACGGAGAAATACATCTGGTTTCCCGTGTCAGGCCGCGAGCGATTCTTTGACCTGCTGAACGATCCGGAAGAAAAACATGATTTGGCTGGCGATCCCCGCTACAGAGCCCGATTGGAACGATGGCGTCGGCGTCTGATTGAACGGCTGGCTGAACGGCCACAGGATGGCCTTTCGGACGGAAAACGCCTCATCTCTGGTCGTAGCCCGCCAGCTGTCCGCCGTCCGGCATCGCCAGAAGCGGGAGGGTTGTGAGCCCTTTGCAGTTCGAAGATGCGAGGCCATTTCCCGATGGACTAGCGCCGGTGCGGTCTGGTGGAAAGTGGGGCTATATCGATAAAACCGGAAAGATAGTTATCGCACCGCAATACGACTACGCCTGGCGGTTTTCGGAAGGGAAAGGGAGGGTTTTGGTCGGGGAAAAGCACGGGTACGTAGATAAAACGGGCAGGATGGTTATCGACGCGAAATTTGATGCGGCATGGGAATTTGACCGAGGCCTGGCTCGTATAGGCGTTGGCGACAAGGAAGGCTATATTGACCATACGGGTCGGTATGTCTGGGAACCGACGGAGTAATAGATTGATTGTTTGTTACAGTTCAGACAACAGTCGCCTCGGAGAGGCCATGCGTGGGTTTCCGGCATCGACGGGTTCATCCACAGGAAAGAAAACGAGAAGAGAAAGGGCGAATGTTATAGGCGGAATTCAAGCGTATGGGATCTGTCTAGCGATTGGCGTTGTCACATGTTATGCCGCGGAAAAACCGCCATCCGGAGCTGCTGCTACGCCGGCTATGACCGTTTCCCTTTACGACACGGTCACGCCAGCTAAACTGCCGAAGCCGCGTTCGGCCTTTGCCGATTATGGCTAAATGGAACGCGAACTTCACGCACGATGATGGGAGCATATGGAGCGCACCCTTGGTTTCCCGTCAGGGAGCGTATGCGTTTGCCGGCGTGCGGTATCCGCAGCACAATCATATCCTGACGGGAAGCCCGTCCGAAAAGGGAAAATTTACCGCCGTTTTGATACCGGCATCCCAATTGTCCGGGCGACCGACTTCGGCGTGCTCGGGGCCCATGATGGCCTATCCTAATTGCGCGCTTTCAGACACCCCCCGATAAGCTTTGCGTGGAAGACCTTCTCGCTCGCAGTCTGGGTTCAGGGCCATGCGCCTATGTTCTGGACGTCGAAGCCACACAGCCCATTTACCGTGGCATTTTCACCTGCTCCTACGGGAACACACCCGGGAGGTTTATCCCCGTGGGCCCCCATTTTGATACGTACGTGCGCGCGGCGGAAACATGGAAAGAAGATCGGGCGTTCATGAAAAACGAAACGCGGGCTGTGGCGCTTTTCATCAAATTTGTGCAGGACCGGATTAACACCTATGTGGATCTGATTGCGTCGCTGCTGGCTTATCTGGACGAGATGGGAAAAAAGCATCCCGATCAAAGCGCGTTTATTGGAAGGCTACGGACCGAGTTGAAGAAACCCACACAAGTCTTCAGCAAAAGCATTCCTGTAAACGATCGGGCCAACGGGGAGGAGATTTTTGTCCCCCTGGATGGCTGAAATGATGAAAGCCATGCGTGTGGATACGCCCGAACAGGCCAAGAAAGGATTCGCCGCAGCAAAGGCCCCTCAGATCGACGATCCGCAAGACGCCCGGGTAGCCGGCCTGCGGCTCAAAATGAAAATTGTGCGTTCCATGGCGGGCTTGGAAATGGCACGAAATCCGTCTGCCGGAGGAATGGCCAAGGAAATCCGTAACCGCATTGAAGCCGCCCTGCGCCATCCGACAAACTACGAGCGCGAGACGGTTTGGACGACCGGCGGTTGAAAAATTCCCGTGCGTTACGAACCCGATGACTTTCTTATGACCGGCATGTACAGGCCCCATGCGGACCAGTGAGCCCACCGCCTTTCGCGTGGCCGACGGGTGGCTTCCGTTTTTCCCGTTTCGACCTCGCGGGAGTCCAAAACGATAAGCACGATGCGGCGGGCTTGCTCCTCTTACTCCTCGAACGATGCGAGGCAATGTTTTGTCGCGCGAGTGTTCGCCGTTCATCGTCGGGTAGTGCGGGTTCGTGTTCCGTGCAGACGCCCTGCGTTGGTGTCCGGCGTACAGCCGTCGCTCAGGCGTGGGATCGTCGCGCGAGTGATCGGTATACGTGTGCCCTTCTTGCGACCCTCGAAGGCCCGCATCGGCCGTTCGGAGTAGCGGCAGACCATGCGTTTTCTCCGTGCCGATCGATGTGGATGTCGTTGGTGGACGTCCGGATGATTTAGGAGTTGAGTCGGCTGTGAAGGTCGACTAGATTTGTTTCAGTAGGCCTATGGAGGGCAGGGTGTCTGAACACAAAAGCATGTGTGGGTAGCGCCACGTCCGGAACCAAAGGCCAATGTCATGAAACGAAAGACGGCACTTGTGTGCGGAGCCGGTGGTTTTATCGGCGGTCACCTTGTCAAACGGCTTCACGCAGAGGGTTATTGGGTCCGCGGAGTGGACCTTCATCGCCACCCTTTCAGCCGTCTTCCGGCCGACGAATTTGTTTTGCTGGATTTGCGTGATTCGCGGAGTTGCCGTCGGGCTCTGAGTCTGGAGAAAGGCACGTTTGACGAGGTGTATCAGTTGGCCGCGGACATGGGGGGAATGGGTTTCATCACGACCGCGGAATGCGAGATTCTTCACAACAACGTGCTGATTAATACGCACATGATCCACGAAGCCGCCCTTCGGGGCGTGAAGCGGTATTTTTTTTCCTCTAGCGTGTGCGTGTATCGCGATATGAAGTCGGGCGAACGGGCGCTGAGCGAGGAGGAGGCGATTCCGGCGCGCCCCGACAACGAATACGGGTGGGAAAAACTTTATTCGGAGCGTGTGGCACTGGCCTATGCGCGGCGGTATCCCGTGTTGGTGCGGATTGCCCGCTTTCAGAATTGTTACGGACCCGAGGGCACGTGGACGGGCGGCCGGGAAAAGGCGCCAGCGGCCATCTGCCGCAAGGTGGCAGAAGCATGCGATGGCGGAATGATCGAAGTCTGGGGGGATGGGACGGCTGTTCGTTCTTACATCTACGTCGATGATTTGATTGACGGTGTGTTCCGACTTATGCATTCAGGTCTTGCGGATCCGGTAAACATCGGCTCTCCCGAGTATGTCACGGTGAAGGAACTGGTCGAAACCGTGGCGCGTGTTGCCGGCAAGCGGATCACAGTGCGGTATGTCCCTGGGCCGGTGGGAGTTCAGTCACGAAATTTCAGCAACCGGAAGATGGAAGCCCTCGGCTGGCGGGCGAAGATTTCTTTGGAGGAGGGGATTCGTCGCACCTACCCGTGGATTGCCGAACAGGTCAAGGCGGCCCAGAAACGTCGTTGACGGTCAGGCATCTAATCCGTTCACCGTGCTAGCGAACCATCTGTGAGGAGGGTACCCCCATTATCGAAATGGGGAAATGGCACAGATACGGCAAAGCGGAAGTGCACGAACAGGAGCGACAACCCGCTGGCTTCGGAGGTGACGCGCGGGATAGTCTCCGTGCAGCACAAGGATCGCGCGCGCTGGGGACAGCCCTTCCGGGTACGAACGGGCCGTGAAGGCGGCCTGGCATCGCTGAATCAGGCTACCGCGCAACGTGTTCTCCACCGCCTTGTGCACACCGGCCTTCCCATCGAGCACCGTCAGCAGCGGCTCGTTCAGCACGCGCCGCTCGCTTCCCGCTCGCCACCAGCCAAACCGACGCGAAAGGCTCCCGCGTATTGCGCCCCTGCAGCACCTGCCGCTGGGAGCCCCGCAGCGCTCTGTCGCTGGACCGTTCGTAGTGCCCACGTCCCAGGACGTTCTCCCCCTCCCATTCCATGACGCGCGGCAGAATCATCTGTGCTCCGCGTCGCGCCACATCCCCCAGCGGATCCCAACCCGTCCGAAGCTCCATAAATAGTTCTTCCCTGATTTGCGAGTCGCGCGCGAACGGTAGTTCGTGCGGACAGCACGTTGGACGACCTGTGGACGACAGTCCGGTTCCATGCCATGATCCCCCGCCATCCCGCGCTGCGTGACACCGCGAGACGATTCCTCAAGCCAGCACCAGGGGCTCGGCCGCTGGTTCGACCACGCGTGTTGTTTTCAGGAGGTTACACTCTCTCCCCTTTTACAGGAAGTATAGGACATCCCCTTTGCTGTAAGCAGGAACGCCATCTCAGAGCAGGCAGCAGGCGAGGGGGGTTCTCGCTTTCGGTTTCCTTCTCAGCGCTCGGCGTTGTCCGGTCACGTTCTCCCCGTTCCCCCAAAGGCCCTCTCCTCCCCAGGGGTCACACTTTGCAAAGTGTGGCCGCCTACCGCTGAAACCGACAGGCCTCTCGCATCAGAGCCCGGGCGAGAGTGCCCGGCGGTCGCCTTGACCGTCGAATCCGTCCCCCCTTGACCGTCAGCATACCCCTCCGCCGAAGCTTCACGAGATGGCGTCGCAACGCCTGCGCCGGGATACCCGTCACGCGTCTCAGATTCTCGGCGCATAGGCCTCGCACCCCCAGCGCGCGAATCATCTGAAGGCGACGCGGGTGTGTGAAGGCGGTCAGCACGAAAAGCGCATCATCCAGTGATCTCTGGCCCGGGGCGAGAGTGCTTTTCATGGCTGTGAGCAAGCTCGCCGCATGGGATACCGAAGGGTCCGGATGATCCCAATAAAAGACCCTGCGGCCCAACCGCTCGCTCTGAATCAGGCCGCGTGCCTGCAGAAGGCGAAGATACTGGCTGGCTACCGGCACCGGAAGATTCACACCGGCCGCGAGTTCTGCGACTGTCTGCGGGGATCGGCGCAGAAGGCATCGCAGAAGTCGGAGCCTTTTGGCGTTGGCCAGCACTCGGCAGGTCCGCCACAACGTCGGTTTGAGATCTCGTCTCATTTTTCCCGTGGTCACACTTTGCAAAGTGTGACCGCCAAAAAGCGTATAAGCACCCTCCGATCGAATCAAGCCCCATAACACTCTCCGCATCCCTTTCCGAACCCCGACTGAGAAAGAATGACTTTACCCTACCCCATGCCGCGTCGATCCCCTTGATTGGCATGCCTGCGGGCACCTACCCTAATACACGGAATAGCACAAGGGAATCCCCCCCCCCGGTGACCCCTTTTTTGCGGTGGCGCATGAGTCGGTCGTCTCAGGGCTCCGTTGGTCCCTCCGCAATCCCTCGTCCGACTCGGTTGGGAGTTGTCCGTCCAGCCCTTCCACGCAGGCCTCGGCAGCCGTAACGCGACCGACAGGCTACCTGTGTTTGAATCCGAAACGTCTAGCGAAGCAAGAGCATCCTCGAGGTTTTTCCGTCGCCCCACTCCATTCGGATCCCGCTGGGCCTGTGGCCGTGTGGGTGGCACCAACCCCGCGAAATCCAGCCACCGGGCTTCTTGTGGGAATCATCGGCGGCGGCCTGCAACCTCCATGCGCGCGATCCCCAGAGAATCCTCATCGGCCTCCACTCTAGACGCAGGGGCGCTGTGGGTGGAAACGAACAGAGACGGATTCCCTTTCCTCCTGCAGAAAGCATCCCGAACATTCGGTTGGCGTGAGAGAAAAGGAGGGAGACTCACACCACGCGTTCGATCAGGTCAGCCAAGCGTTCCGCCGCGCCAGCAACCGGCAAAGCCGTGAGCGCTTCGCGCATGGCCGAAAGGCGAAGGGGATCGTCCGCCAGGGCACAGAGTGCCGCGGCCAGCGATTCGGGCGTCAGGCAACGCTGCTCGAGCACATGCGCTCCGCCTGCACACTCCATCATGCGGGCGTTGGCCAGTTGGTGGTTTCGCGTGGCGGTAGGCAGAGGAACCAGAACGGCCGGCACCCGAAAAAACGCCAGTTCGGCGCATGTGCCCGCGCCGGCGCGTGTCACGGCAACGTCTGCCGAAGCATAGGCGCGCCCCATCTCCGCCAGAAAGCGGCACACGAAAAACGGGATTCCCATTCGCCCATAGCGTTCGCGCACGGCCGTCTCATCGTGGGCCCCGGTCAGATGCACCGCTTGAACCCGCCGTCCTCCGTCGGTCATTTGCGCCAGAGCAGCGGGAACAACCTCGTTGAGCCGCCGCGCTCCCTGACTCCCGCCCAAGGTAAGAACCGTGAACAAACCGGGCTGCAGCGGTGGAACAAGCGGAACGGTCGAAAGATTCTCCCGCACGGGATAGCCTGTAAGAACAACCGTGCGGCGAGGGAAAAAACGTCGCGTCTCCTCGACGCTGATGGCCACCGTCCGTGCCCATGGCGCCAGAAGCGACACGGCACGGCCCGGCACCGCGTTGGCTTCATGCAGAACGATGGGGATCCCCAAAGAACGTGCTGCGCATACGGGCCCGACACAGGCGTAACCGCCCAAGGCAAGAAGACAGCCAGGTCGTTCGCGTTGCAAAATGGACCGGGAAAGGCGCATCGCCTGGATCAGTTGCGCCACGGCCCGGACGGAAGCGCTAACGCCTCCCTGAAATCCTTCGGCAGGCACCCGAACGACTGGACCCCCGTCCCAGTCGGCCAGGGACACGTTTTCCACTGCTTTTCCGGCGATCCAAAGCGATACGACGTGGCCTCGTCTACGAAGCCGTTGCGCCATCACTACGCCGGGAATCACGTGCCCGCCCGTCCCTCCGCATGCGACCACGATGTTCATACTGGCGTGCTTTGCTTGCACGACGCTCCGCTTGCCTTTCGTCCGCCTTTTGTGTAAGGTGAAGGCGGTCGTCCGGTGCATCGGGGGTGGCCATGAAACTACCGGGATTCGACATCCTTGACAAGCTTGGCGAAGATCGCGCGGCCACGCTGTGGAAGGCAAAGCAGAGTTCCCTCAACCGGATCGTCACCTTGCGGATTCTGCGGCCGAACTTAGCCGCTGATCCGGCCGAACGCCAGGCCTTCCTGGACGAAGGACGCCATATAGCCAAGCTAAAGCATCCTCATATCGTTGCCGTCTACGACGTGATCTCCGAGGGGGATACCTATTTTTACGTCACGGAATACGTGGAGGGTATGCGGCTCTCGGAGCGGATCAAGGCGCAGGGGCGTGTTCCTTCGGCACAGGCCTTGGCGATTGTGCGTGATGTTGCGGAGGCGCTCCGGGCCGCGTGGCAGGCGTCGCATCTGGTCCATTGCAACGTCAAGCCCGAAAATATCCATATAGACGGCGAGGGACACGCCAAGCTTTCGTTCCTGGGGGTGACCCGCATGGCGGATCCGCTTCTCCGCACGCCCGACGCACGGCACGAGCCGCGTCTGCTGGTGGGCACGCCCTACTATATGTCGCCGGAACAGGCGCAAGGTCTTCCCAACCTGGACTGCCGCAGCGACATGTACGCGCTGGGTGCCACGCTCTACCACATGCTCACGGGCACGATGCCCTTTGAGGCCTGTGATCCCATGACCGCGGCGCAGCAACATATCAGCGGCTTTCTTCACAATCCGCGTGACATCAATGCTGCCATTCCCGTCCACGTGGCAACTTTCATCACGCATCTCCTGATGAAGGACCGCAAAAACCGCTACCTGAACTGGGATGAACTCCTGACCGATCTTGCACGCATCATGGCCGGACAACCGATGCGCCATGTGGTCCCCCCCAAGGCCGTCAGCACGATTGAGCCGGAAGCCAAGCCCATTGCTCTCACGGCGGCGGAGGCTGAAAGGCAGAGTGCGGTCCCGTCCCGTCTGCGTATTCCCATAGTCGTGCAGATTCCCGCCTGGGCTTTGATTCTGGCCTGGTGGTATGGCCTTGCGCGTTTTATGCTTCAGTTTTGGGCCAAAACATGAACCGTGCTGACGCTCAGGCTCGTATAGAGGCCCTACGACAGGCTATCCGCCATCATAACAACCTGTATTATGGGGAGGCGCGGCCGGAAATTTCTGATCACGAATACGACGCGTGTTACGCCGAGCTGCAGCGCCTCGAGGCCGAATTTCCCGACCTTGTCACGCCCGATTCTCCCACACAGCGCGTCGGCGGACAACCGTTGGCCCAGTTCCGGCACGTCCGCCATGCGATTCCTATGCTCTCGCTTGAAAAGGCCTATTATCTGGATGCGCCCTCAGAAGGCCCTTATCGCGGTCAGATGGATTTGCGACGTTTCGAGGCGCGGCTTTGTAAAGTGTTGCCGCCGGACGCAAGGGAGTATGTGGTTGAACCTAAGGTCGATGGCGTTTCCATCGCCGCGCACTACGAACGCGGAAGCTTGACGCTGGCGGCTACGCGCGGCGACGGCGAGACGGGCGACGACGTGACGTGCAACGTGCGCACCATACGTAACATCCCTTTACGGCTGCTGTCCGCCGATCCGCCGGCCTACCTTGAAGTGCGCGGAGAAATCTACATGGACCGACAGGGCTTCGCGCGTCTGAATGAAGAACTCCGCGCAACAGGGAACGAACCGTTTCCCAATCCTCGTAACGCGGCCGCAGGTTCTCTCAAGCAACTCGATCCGCGAGTGGTAGCACGCCGTCCTCTGAAAGGCGTTTTTTACGGCGTCGGCCGACTGGAAGGGTTGACGTTATCGACACATGTCGAAACCCTGCAGACCCTCGCGACGCTCGGGCTGCCCACACCGCCGCTGTGGTGGGTCTGCCGCGACTTTGAGGAGGTCGTTCGCTGCGCCGAGCAACTCTACAGCCGCGAGGCTGAACTTTCGTTTGATATTGACGGAGTGGTGATCAAGGTGAACCGGCGAGTCTGGTGGCCGGCTCTGGGTGGCACGGCCACGCACCCCGGGTATGCTATTGCCTATAAGCCGCGCACACGCTCTCCACAGGCCATCACCCGTCTTGTGGGCATCACCGTGCAAGTGGGCCGCACGGGCGTGCTGACGCCCGTGGCGGAACTGGAGCCGATCTTCCTTGAGGGCACACAGATTTCTCGGGCCACACTCCATAACGCCGACGATATCCGCCGCAAGGACATCCGGATCGGAGATCGCGTGGTCATCGAACGCGCCGGCAAGGTGATTCCCGCCGTGGTACGTGCCATTCCCGAGGAGCGGCCGCCCGGAACCCAGCCGTTCGATTTGGTTGCGCACGTGGGCGGGCGATGTCCGGCCTGCGGGGGTCCGATCCAGCGCGAGCCGGGTTTTGTGGCCTGGCGCTGCGCGAATCTCCAGTGTCCCGCTCAGGCCACGCGGCGGTTGGAATACTTTGCAGACCGATCCGCCCTCGACATCGAAGGCCTGGGCGGGGTTGTGGCCGACGCACTCGTGGAGCAAGGCCTTGTTCGTGAACCTCTAGACCTCTACGGGCTCACGGAGGAAGCTCTTGCCACGCTCCATATCGGCACATCGGAAGGTCCCCGGGTCCTCGGTCGCAAGAACGCCATTAAAATTCTCCAAGCCCTCAAACGCAGCCGTACGTTGCCGTTGCACCGCTGGCTTCAGGCATTGGCCATCCCGACGGTTGGTGAGGCGATTGCCTTTCAACTCGGCGCCACACATGAGGACCTCGAAGCCCTAGCCTGTTCCCCCATTTTGCGGGATATTGTGGCCTGTCATGAGAAAGAGGAGGAGGCGCAGCGTGTCAACCCGCGGTCAACCGCCCATCCGCCCCGTTCGGAAGCCGAACGGGTTGAGCGCAGCCGCCGCTATACCGAACTTCTCGCCGAAATCGGCGACATCAAACAGCGTCTCGAAAGATATTCCCTGCCCGAGATCGGACCCGTGGTGGCTCACAGCGTGCTGAATTTTTTCGAATCGGAATACGGACGGCGCATTGTGGAGCGCTTGCGGCAGCTGGGTATCCGACCCATAGGAGCCGCAGCCCGAGCGGATGCTGGCCATGACGTTTCGGCTTTTTTGCTGGCCGGGCAGACCGTGGTTTTGACCGGCACGCTGGCCACCCTGACCCGGGAACAGGCCACAGCCGAAATCCGACGCCGGGGAGGGCAGGTATCCGGTTCGGTGAGTAGACGCACGAGTTTTGTGGTCGCCGGTGCCGATCCCGGCTCAAAACTTGAGAAAGCTCGGGCCTTGGGCATCCCGGTGTTGAAGGAGGATGAATTTCGTGCCCGCTTAGGCCTTGCCGCGCAAGGGTAGCTGTTTACCGCTCTTTTACGGTCCCTCCTGTTTCCTCTCGTGGATCAGGAATCCTTGTCCTGGAAGCGTATTTTTGTGGGATCGGGCATCACGAACGTGCCGCGGCGCGCACTCCGTCCGTAGGGGGCGGAAAATATCCGTGTCTTCCGCCTTTCTCTGGGCCTTCCGCGATCGGGACAAAGCCATTCGCGTCCCGAAATCGGGGAGGGACACGCTAGGTTGTGCGGGCCGCCTCCTCCAGCGCTTTCTGAAGCGTTTCTACAGCGCGATCGGCCTCCGCCTCACTGAGACTCAGCGGTGGCTGGATTCGAATGACGTTGCCCAGGCAGCCTCCAACGCCAAACAACACCCCGTTCTCCCGGCATATCCGGCGCACGGCTTTAGCCGCATCCGTTGCTGGCGTCTTGTTGGAGTCCCTGATCAGTTCCACGCCAATCATCAACCCCTTTCCGCGCACGTCACCCACCAGACGGCAGGTCTCTCGAAAAGTGGTCAAACGATCCAGGATTTGTTTTCCGCGGATGGCTGCCTGCTCGACGCGATGTTCTTCCTGTAGGGCTTGAATGTTCGCGAGGGCCGCGGCGCAGGAGACAGGGTTCCCGCCGAACGTGGAGAGGTGATCGCCGGGGGTGAAAGCGTTGGCCACATCAGGTCGGGCGATGAAGGCGGCCAGTGGAAACCCATCGGCAATGCCCTTGGCCATGGCCAGGATGTCGGGTTCTACGCCGTAGTGCTCGATGGCAAAAATTTTTCCTGTTCGTCCAAATCCGCTCTGAACCTCATCGCAAAGGAACAACACCTTGTGGGCATCCAGAATCTCTTTGACGATGCGGAAATAGTCATCGGGAGGCACGATAATGCCACCTTCTCCGAGAATAGGTTCTGCGATAAAGGCGGCCACATCGCCAGAGGTCTGGTAACGGATAACATAGTCCACGTAGTGTGCACAGGCTATGCCGCAGCGGTCCGGTCCGGAATATCCGAAAGGACAGCGGTAGCAGTCCGGAGCTGGCGCAAACCCGACTCCCGGCATATAGGGCCCGGCGCCCTTTTTGCGGGCCCAATTTCCCGTCACCGAAAGGGTGGCATAACTCCGGCCGTGAAAGCTCTTTCCGAGGGCTATGAATTCACGTTTTTTTGTGAACTGCTTAGCAAGGCGCAGGGCTCCCTCGATCGCTTCGGCACCGCTGTTAGCCAGGAAGGATTTTTGCAGCGCACCGGGCGTGATTTCGGCCAACACTTTTGCCAGTTCGGCCGCGCGGGGGTTGTAGTAGACGTACGTGCAGCCGTGAACCAATTTTTCCATCTGCTTCCTCGCGGCGGCCAAAACCTTCGGATGCCCATGACCGGCGTTGCATACGGCGATTCCGGAAAAGCAGTCGAGATATTCCCGTCCGTTCGCATCCACGACGGTACAGCCCCATGCTTGTTCCAGGACGACGGGTTCAAACCCCTCAACCATACTGGTCATCATGTACCGCTCGTAGAGTGTTTTCACATCCATGGGGATCCCCTCCGGATCAGGTTCTCATGATCGTGCCTTCCCACGTGTCCACACGTTCATCACCCTCTATGTCCCGAGGATTAAACCAGTAGCTAGTGACAGCCTTGGTTTCCGTAAAGAATGCGACACCGTCCTGCCCCATGACGTGCAGGTCACCGAAGAAGCTATTTTTGTGTCCACAGAACGGAAACACGGAAATGGGCACAGGGATTCCGACGTTCACGCCCACCATGCCGGCGTCCACCCGGCGTGCGAATTCCCGCGCATAGTGCCCGTTTTGCGTAAAAATGGAAGAGCCGTTGGCCAATGGGTTTCGATTGATCACGGCTAGGCCTTCCTCGAAATCCCGCACCCGCTTGATGTACAGCACGGGGCCAAAGACTTCCTCCCAGCCGCAGCTCATCTCCGGCGTCACATGGTCGAACACCGTGGGGCCGAGGAAATAGCCGTTCTCATAACCGGGGACCTTGACCCCTCGACCGTCCAAAACCAGTCGGGCGCCCTCTTGAATAGACTTCTCGATCCAACCGGTGACGAAACGAAGGTGTTCCTCCGTGCACAGCGGCCCCAGTTGTGTACTCGGCTCCCAGGCAGGGCCCATCTTCAGATTCCGGGCCATTTCCACAATTGTTTCCACCAGCTCATCGGCTATCGACTCCTCCACGACAACAACGGGGAGAGCCATGCAACGCTGTCCGGCGCAGCCAAAGGACGAGTTGATGATGCGTTGAGCCGTGGCACGCACGGGGGCATCTCGTAAAACCAAGGCGTGGTTTTTGGCTTCGGTGAGGCACTGGACACGCTTGCCGTGGGCTGCGGCCGTTGCGTAAACATGACGCCCGACTTTTGTGGATCCGACAAACGTGACCCCATGAACTTTTGGGTGTTTCAGTAGGAGCTCGGCCTCCTCTCGGCCGGCCGTGATCAAGTTGAAAACGCCTTTCGGAAGCCCTGCCTCATACAGCAATTCCGCGATCCGCATGGAGGTCTGGGGCACAAAACTGGCCGCCTTCAGCACGTAGGTATTTCCTGTTGTGATGGCTAATGGCGTCATCCAGCCCATGGGAATCATGGCCGGGAAATTCCATGGGGCAATGCCCACAAACACACCCAGGGGCTCCCGGTATGTCACCGTGTCGAAACGCCACGAGCAGTTCATCAGGGAGCGGCCCTGCATGGTAACGGGTAGGGCACAGGCCAGTTCCACCACCTCGATGGCCTTGAGCACATCACCTCGGGCCTCCTGATACGCCTTGCCCATCTCCGTGGCGATCAGGACGGCCAGTTCATGGAGATTTTTTTCCAGTCGCTCCTTAAGCGCGAACATGACTTGAACCCGGCGACTCAGAGGGGTGTCTCGCCATTGCGGGTAGGCCGATGCAGCCGCCTCGACGGCAGCGTTAACCTCATCGGCCGTGGCGCGGGGCGTCTCCGCCATAACGTCCCCGGTGCTGCTGTTCGTGACCGGCATATAGTGCCCGCTGCGGGTGTCGACCCATTCGCCCTGGATCAATAACTTCAGTCGTTTCGGTTTCTCCATCGTCATGTTGTCCGAGTCCTCCATCCGAACCGAACGTCTAGCGATTCGGGTAGGGGAAATCCCCATGGGCATGCTGGCTCTCCCGTGCCCTACGACACGGGAGGAAGGCATTCCGCGGCCTCCCGGCACCGCGACGCGGCTGATCGCACTAGAGGGGGCGATACTACCGTGTGTTCAGCAGGTTAGTCCAGCCTCTCTTGAAAGGCCCACATACGTTCGGAATGGACATGGGGGGAGGATATTAGCCTCGCAACACAAACCGGAAGGCTACAGGCGGCCTAGAGAATGCCCGCTCGCGGAAGGTTTCGCCCTGCAGAGGGTGGCTATTCCCTGTCGGCGCATGGCCCAATCAGTCGGAAGAACCCAGCCAACGGAAGGACCGGACGAAGCATGCGTGCACGCCATTTTTGTCTGGAAAGGGATCCCGCCACACGGTGGCGACAGCGCGCTGATAGGAATGCCACTCCCCTCCGAGAATGCCCATCGCGCCCAACTTTCCGATGGAGGGCGAGTACGGTCCGGCTACGACATAAATGACAAAAAGGTGCTGCCGGGTACTCAGAAGTCCACAGGAGTAGGCCAGGACAGATTCCCGTTCCAGGTCGCTGCGATTCTCCATGATCGCACGGAAGTCCAATGCGCCCAGGTCCGCGACGTTGGTGAAAACAAGGCCGCCTGCCCGGGCAGCGACAATGGCGTTGCCCAGTGCCAAGGCATCCGTTGCCGACATTCGTTCGGAGGACTCCGGATAGCCTAACGGCATCTCCACAAAGGCAGAGGCTAACACCCGAGGTTCGTGCGTATTGGGATTGACGAGCCCGCGTCGAACCTCATGCGGAGGGATCACGGTGAAATAGGCCAGCACGTTATGGTAGGCGGCCACGGGACCCGGCGGTGTCCCGTGCCTAAACAAACGAATCGTGCACAACGGCGCTGGAGGGACTGACTGTCGCAGGAGGTTCCCCAATTCTCCTGGGGAGAGAAGGTGCCCCCTGTCGGACACGTACATAAGCGTATCGCTATCAATGCCGAGACCCGGGTTCATCTCTCCCATGTTGATGACTTGCTCGGTTTGGGAATTGATTCGTCCTAGGGTGTTGCTGGCTGAATCCGTGGTCACTCTCCAGCAGTACTGTCCTATCCCCGTTCCCGAGCAATCCCAATTGGCGCGGGGATCAAGGGCTTCCCAGGAGGCATACCGTACGGGGGTCCACTCCCCTACGGGAAGCTGGGTGACGGCGCGGGTGAACTTCCAGGTGAGCGGGGTGGCGTTGGTGGGGAAAGGAGCCGCATCCACCATCATGTTGGGGCCTAATCCCGTATCCGGCACGCAGTAGACGGCAGACCGCACTCGGATTGACGCCTCTATGGATGCGTTCGAAGGAACGGGGGAAAGGTTGAGCTGTGGCGTTCCGGGAAAAGCCACCTCGCCATAGTAGTTCGTTTCCCCTTTGTATCCGGAGTCCCGCTTCCAGAGGTTGGTTGCGCCCACCACGCGGGCCATGACGCCGCTGGTGTAACAGGCCAGTTGGCTCTCCACCGTGATGCCAATCTCAAAGGGATGTTTGGAGGACGGTGCGACGAACGGATACAGCCATTCCACGCGAATCAAGGGCACCTGCATAGCCACCGAGCCGTTACCGGCATTATCGTAACGCAAACGCACATTTCCCGGGACCACTTCGTTGAGCATCGGCACGGATTCCGTACAGGCAGAGTTCAGATGCCGAGGCACGTTGTCCTGATCCACATAATCGAGCAGGTTGCTGAACACAAACGGCGCATGGTTTGCTGGAATGCCGCTCCGGATCAGAGCCGAAATGATGGCGATTCGGTTGGATTCCAAAGCGGTGACATCCCCGCTGATGTCCACGGGAGTAATCACCGTCGGCATGCCATTGGAAATGACCAGACTTCCGCCGGGAAAGCGGGAGTACGTCACGAAGTGGGCCGGCTGGTCACTCACGCCTTCGCCGATCTGCATTTGATAGAAGTCCCAAATCGTTTCGTACCGATAGTCGTCGTTCCGGCACTGAACGAACCGATCTGTGTCCCGTATCTCGGGAAGAAGGGTGTTGGTGAGGACAATTTCCCCCGCCCCCACACCGACCCAGCGTTGGGTTCCGGCGACTTTGTTGGCATCCAGGTAACCGGAAATATTCACTGCGACATAAGCAAACCGCCCCTGTATTTGTTCCGGTCCTCCGGCCGAACCGCAGGTCACCCAGGAGGCATTGGACTCCTGGATGGCGGACCACAACCCGCGGGGCACCTCCTGCAGTGTTTGTTCGGAAAATACGACTTTCACCGGCGAGTTGTCGGGACATGTGTCCGCGAAATCTTCCGACGCGAACACGGTCCAGTCCGGGTACACGCCTTTCCCATTTGTCGCGGTCAGGCTGGCTTCGATGTCTTTTAGGGCTCGGCACAATCCGGCCCAGACGAGATGGCGCGCGGAGGCAGAAAATCGACTGCTTCCCGCTCCCAATCGTTCCGTGCGCATGCTGATCGAAAAGGCTACCCCGGCCATGAGAAGCACCGCCAGAAGGCCCAACACTAAAATCAAGGCGACGCCGCGATTCGAGGGGCCAGGAGCCTGGTTAGCCCCGACGTTTTCACCTTTTTTTTCAGGGTGTTGCATAGCGCCTCCCGTTTGCGAGATACACGCGGCTCCGGTACTGCTGCTGTAGGTCGATTGTTCCTCCCTCCCGTTGCACCCGATAGTACGCCTGTTTCCAGGGATCCTTAACGCCTTCTGCCACTTGGCGTTCGGGAAAATTCATAAACTTGATGCTATTGGTGTTCACGGCGCCGCCGTCCAGCCCGGCCAGAATGGCCACACGGTCCGGCGTCATGTCAAAGCTGGATTCCAACGGCCAACTACGATACGTATCCCAGAAACTTTCCCACGCCTTGGCGAGGGCCAGGGCTTCTGCTTTAGCCTTCCGCGCGCGCACCATGTGTTGGGCACGGAGCAAGGCGGGAAAAAGCAGACCTGCGAGCACCAAGATAATCAGAACCACGACCATCAACTCGATCAGAGTGAAGGCCCGATGGGCTCCGTGAGCGTCTTGTGGTTGGCAGGTTTGTTTCTGCGTCGCCTTCATTTGTCAGTCCGAATGTCATCCTCGTCTCCGAACATTCTGTTGGGTCCCGCTGAGGCGACCACAATCCGACTCGCAGGGGGAGACGCGCGGGAATCGATAAGGATGTCTACGTACCGCGGCAAATTCGTGGTGTAGTTGCGGCCGTCGTCCGTGAAAAAGCGCAACGCGCGGACATTGCGCGCGAGGACGGCCTCTCCCTGAGGGACAAAGGCGCCCGGATATCCATTCAGGTCATGCCGAGCCACCTGCCGGAGAACACGCTCGTCCTGAAACCGGTACTGAACCCAGTAGATGGCCCGGTTGGTTTCCGTCGCTTCGCCGACGTAATAAAATTCCGCCCGGTCAACACCGTCGTGGAGGAAGCACCGCAATGTCGTGTCGGCCACCGCATGCGACAACTCCCGCGCCATGAACGCCAAAGCCGCTCGGCCTTCGATGTTGAGCTTGACGCGGCGCATGCCCACATCCCACGCCATGCGCATCTGGTGAAATACCGTGCTCATCATCATGACGATCATCATCAAAATGACAACAGCGGCCAGGACTTCCAAAAGTGTAAAACCGCCAGATGGCGACGACGGATCGTGCGGCCTGGTCGCCTTCTGCCTTCGCCCCGAAAGCCCCGGCAACACACGTCGATTCCGCAGGTACGTTCTTTTTTTCACGGCACACCACTGAAAAAGAACTCACTATAAAACCACTCCGCCCGGTTTGCGTCAAAACGGTTTCCAAAACAGACCTTTAGGTCCGCATACCAAAGGTCTCGGTAACGGCTACCGTTCGGGTGCTCCACCTTTAATGTGTAAGAGATGCCGACGTCCGGTCGTACAAAATCGTTCACCGTGTGTGGCAGGCCGTCCCCCTGCAACAGGACGGATCCGCCCTGCCCCTCGATGGGGACCGTGTTGACAATCACACTCCGGAATGGGAGATCATTCGTCCACACCATACGGTTGGTGACGCTCAACGCCTTTGACCGCAAGCCATTCATCACCTGATCGGCAAACAGGGCGATGTGGGTATCCTGGATCGCCAGGTCTCCCTCGTGGAGACCCATCGGGAAAAGGGCGAAGAGCGTGAGCACGCCCGCGCCGATCAGAAGAACGGCCATGCAGACTTCTATAAGGCTGAACCCGTTTTCTCCTCGCCACCGAAGCGGATGGAGGCATGCCGTTGAGGGGATGAGACGCCGAAGGGGCTGCATGACTAATCCGCCACCTCCACGAGTCCTGTCAAGGCCCGAACCGTTATCTCGGCGTGAGAGGACCCTAGCTTCTCCTTGATACGAATAACATAGTCGGAACTGCCGGCGCCTTCGGTCGTTCCGTCCGGGAAAAACACAATGCGGCCAGGGGCATTGTTGGCCGACGGATTGTCCGTATTATAAAACATCAGCGTGGGGGGAAGATACTGTCGTTCGTGAATGGCCCATCCAAAAAAGTCACCGGCATTCCAGCAGTTTCGCCGGCCGTTCCGTAGCCCCTCCTCATCGAGTACAACTCTTTTCTCATCGTTGTTCCTGACGCGGCCCCAGCTCTCATCCGTGAGATTGTATAGGGTGCCGCCCTTCAACGTGTCGGGCGTCCAACGCGCATAGCCGGCGTTCAAGACAAGGACCCCGTTTGTTCCGTAATGCCGGCCGGAGGCGGCGCACACCCAATACCGAGCGTTTTGCCCATTCTCGTCGTCTTGTCGGAAAAACACATAGGTCATTGTTCCGTAGGTCATGGCGTGCTGCCGGGCCAGGCTTAACACCCGGTGCAGGTTAGACACCGCACCTCGGAGTGCGGCTCCCCGTGCGATGCCCAACCACGCTGCGGCTGCCGTGCCCATCACCAGCACCATGATGGCCATGACCACCAACAACTCTAAAAGGGTAAACCCTATCTGCCGACCCTTGGCGCGCCTCGTATTTTCCGGTTGCATTGCGTCTCTCCGTCTGGCCAGCCTACCATCCGACCTTCCTGTCATTGACCCAGGCATTCGTTTCGGTGACGGTCAGCCTGTAATAGGCGCCGTACGGATCTTTGATGTTTCCGCCGGCATCGGTATGGAAGGTGCTGCGATTCAAATACCGGACCACCTTCCCCTCCTCATCCAGCAGATTGATAACCGCGGCATTGTTCGTTTCGTAGGTGCCGTCGCCGGACGGTGGGACAGGCCATCGGAGGGTTTCCAGTCGGTAGTTCCGGATGGCCGAAACAAGGGCCTCCTCTTCAATCTCCTTTTGCCGTGCCTTCGCGTTTTCCCGGGATCGGGGAAGAACAGGAAGCAACAGTCCCACCAGCACTGCAATGATGACAATCACCATCAAAACCTCAATGAGTGTGAAACCCCATCTCGGTGAGCCGACGAGAGGCCGCCCCATGGTGTTCAGTCCTTCCAGCTGCAGATATCGTCCGCTGTTCCCGGAATCCCGTCCGGTCCGTTGGACCACACAGCCACATGCGATCCGACCGTGATCGTCGGACCGCCGGGACCCATCCGGAACTGAATGTAGTTTTGGAGATTGGTGTCCAGCCGAACGTTATAGACCCCGTAGGTTGTGTTAGGAACGCCCCAGGGGTCGCAGTAGTAAAGCGTATCCCTCCGGATATCGAGAAACGGCACACTCCGCGGGTTATACAAAATGGCGTTGGTATGCCCTCCTGGGTCGTCCCGAAGAATGGCCAATGCATTCGAATCCATTTTGGTGATCGGGATGTCCGGAAACCTTTTGTAGGTGACCAAATAGGCCTTCCACGCCTCATCGAGTTCCTTCACTTCGCGTCGGGCTCGCATCACTTTCGCCCGTCTGGGCACATGCATGATCACCGGAAGCAGCAATCCGGCCAAAACACCAATGATCGCCACGACCACCAGCGTTTCAATCAGCGTAAAGCCTCGGCGTAATGTCGGTCGCATGCTGGACCCTTATAGGGGATTCCGCCTAGTCTGTCGCATAGAGATCATTCGTTCCAGGCGCCTCCTGAGGGACCGCAGGCCACATCGTCACCCGTCTCATCCTTTCCGTCTGGCCCGGGTGACCACAGCCGGTACCATTGGTGCGGCGGAGGACATCGGTACCGGTATTCATTCCCCCAGGGATCACGAATGGTTGTCACCATGTTGCTGTAGAAAAGGGTCAGCCCGCTATGCGGCGGAGAACTTCGCGTCCGAAACGTCGTACTCAGGTCAACGATACGGAGAAAGTCGGCCATTCGGTCTTTGACAATTTCGTCGCGGTCCGTGTCCTCATCGTAAAAGTGGGTTTGGTCTCCCATGGCCCGCGGCCAGAGATAGGAAACAAGCCCATAGCGATAACCCAGCTCCCCATCAATCCGGCTAGAGGCGTATCCTTCTGTTCGATTGCGGTCGGTGTCCTGAAAAAACCGGTCCGGATTAGTGGGATCGTTGTGGGCCTCCAGCCATTTTTGCCAGGCGAGAGGCTGGTTGGTCCGGCTTTCATATTCGTAAGCCAGGAAATCCACCGGTGGATATGTGCCGTAGGCGGTGTAATACTCGTTCAAGGCGTTTTTGAGCGCCTCAAGTTGAGCCACACATCGCTTACGATTTGCCTCTTCGCCAAAATGCCCTATGTTTCGGAGGAGAATGGCGGACAGAAGTAGAATGACAATGGCGACAATCAACATCTCAACGAGTGTAAAACCACTCGCGGTCTGACGCCGGAGCACACGCACCATTGGGCGCATGATCCACCTCCCTTCTTATTATACGCGCGTGACGTTCCTCTTCGCCGGTTTTATAGATACCAAAATCTTCCGTCTTACGCAAGGGAGAAGACGTTTTTTTTTCAGCGGTCAGTCGGCAGCATAACCGTTAGACGGATTCTCCATTTTTCTTGAGTAGGATACGGGAATCGCTCCGGCCCAAGCGCACAAAAGTCCCTCCCTCGCCCTAGCCATCGGTTTCTGTGCCTTCCCACGCCCGGACAACCAGCACGGCATTATTGCCTCCGAAACCGAAGCTGTTTTTGATCGCCGCGGGCTTTTCGAGCCGTTCCGGCGCTGAGGCCACAAGGCGCAGACCGCAGTCCGGATCCGGATGGTCGAGGTTGAGATTCGGCGGCGCAACGCGCTCGCGTAGACTCAAGATGGACACAATGGTTTCCAGCGCCCCTGAGGCTCCGAGCGTGTGCCCAAAATACGATTTGTTGGCGGAAACCGGGATACGGTCCGCCGCGTTCCCAAGTGCCAGCCGGATAGCCTGGCTCTCGCACACATCGTTGGCCGGCGTCGCTGTTCCATGGGCGTTGATCAGCCCGATTTCGTCGGGTTTCATGCCCGCGGAAGCGAGAGCGCTGCGTATGGCTCGGGCCTGTCCCTCGGCATCGGGACGCGTGAGATGGATGGCGTCGGAGGACTCTCCATATCCACAAATTTCGGCCAGCGGCATGGCTCCTCGCGCGAGAGCGCGGTCCAAGCGTTCGAACACAAGGGCTGCGGCGCCTTCCCCCAGCACGGTGCCGTCGCGGTCGCGGTCAAAGGGGCGGCAGGCTCGGCGGGGGTCCTTACACGGCGACAGAACGCCAAGGTTGCACCAACTGGCAAAAAAGCACGGGTCGAAGACCGCATCCGAACCGCCACACAAGACGGCTTCCGCATAGCCATGGCGGATCATGCGGAAAGCGATACCCATCGCCACGGTGGAGGCCGCGCAGGCGGAGACAACCACATAGTTGGGGCCGGTGAGCCGGAAATGAAGAGAGATCTTGGACGCGAGGGCATTCGCCATGCAGCGCGGCACGGAAGTCGGACGAATTCCCCGGGGACCCCGTGTGTGGAACGCCTGATAGACTTCGCCCAGACTCACGCTTGACCCCGCACCCGTACCCCAGAGGGTCGCCAGGGGTTTGGGCTCCTCACGGACGGAATCCACGCGTTTTAACCCTGCCGCCTCCAAGGCTTGGTCAGCAGCCAGCAGCCCCATGTCCACCGTGCGATCAAACGGGACAAGCGACCGTGTTGCCAGAGCATGGGCCAACTGCTGGCTGTCCACTTCGGCGCCGGCGACCACACGACTCTCGACGAGAGCCTCCGATCGAATGCGGTGGATACCGGATTGACCGGCCAGCAGGTTGCCCCATACGGAGGGGAGGTCAAACCCGATGGGTGTGACGATTCCCATTCCGGTCACCACGACCCGGTGGTTGGCATTCACAATAACTCCCAGGGAGATGTGCAGCGGCTATGGCGTTGCCGGTTGGCGCGTCCCGTGAGGGTTCACATCCACAACCCGCCGTTGACGTGTAAAACTTCACCCGTCACGTAGGCCGCTTCTTCCGAAAGCAACCAGAGAATGACCCGCGCCACTTCGTCCGGTGCGGCCAAGCGGCCCATCGGAATACCCAGGCGGGCGCGGACCTCCGGAGCAAGACCCGCCGTCATATCCGTTTCGACGAAACCCGGAGATACCGCGTTGACACGGATCCCAAATCGCGCGGCTTCGAAGGCGAGGCTTTTGGTCAGGCTTACGAGGCCCGCCTTGGCCGCGGCATAATCGGCGCCCATCCATTTCCCGGGACCGTGCGCGGCCAGAGACGCCACATTGACAATCGCGCCTCGACGCAACGGGCGCATCCGTTCATAGGCTTCCTGGCAAGCCGTCAAGGCGGCTTCGAGGTTGAGTCGGAACGTGGCCCGCCAGGACTCCAGGCGAAGCCCCCGGAAGGCCACCGCTTTCCCTCCTCCGGCATTGTTCACAAGGCCATCCAGGCGCCCGGTTTGCACCGCAAAGGCTTGCACCACGCGACGCCCCGCTTCCGGCTCATTCAGATCGCTCGGGAGAGCCACCGGCCGCCCCCGCAGTCCGTGGAGCGATCGGCAAACCGCTTCCACCCGTTCCGGGTCCCGACCATGGATACCTACGGTAGCGCCCCAGGTCAACAGGTGTACGGCGACAGCATGGCCTATCCCTCGTGTGGAGCCTGTGACCACAACACACTGTCCGCGCCAGTCGTGTTGGGTGGTGCAAGCCAGCGGTAAAAAGGGGGAGACCATGGCGTATCCGCGTCAGGTGGCAGCCGCCAGAATGCGTCGCCCCTCGTCCAAGAAGATCCCCTGCAAATTCATCTTCAGCGCTTCGGGATTTGTGGCATGGCGGAGGCCTTCCTCCTCTGTAATCAAGCCGTTTTTGATGTGATGGTACAGCGATTGGTTGAACGTCTGCATGCCGTCATCCGTGCCGGTCTCGATCGCTGCGCCCAAAAGTTCCAATTGATTTTTTTCCAGCAGTTTGCGGACCGTCGGGGTATTGATCATGATTTCGACAGAGGGGATAACCTTGCCCTGCACGTCGGGCACCAACCGCTGGCAGACCACCGCATGGAGGTTGGCGGCCAAGGCCATACGGATTTGGTCGTGTTCGGAGGAGGGAAACACGTCGAGAATGCGGGGCACAGCCAAGTCGGCTGTGCCGGCATGCAATGTGGACAAAACAAGGTGTCCGGTCTCAGCGGCCAGCAAAGCGGTCATGATGCTGTTTTTGTCGCGCATTTCCCCGATCAGAATCACATCGGGGTCCTGCCGCATCAGGTGTTTCAAGGCGTTTTCGAAGCTTAGGGTATCTAGCCCGACCTCACGCTGGCTGATCACGGCTTGATCATCCACAAACGCATATTCGATGGGGTCTTCCACGGTTACGACCCGCACACGCTGTGTTCGGTTGATTTCTCCTATGATCGCCGCCAGCGTCGTGGATTTCCCGCTTCCGGTTGTGCCCGACAACAAAATGATGCCTCGCTCCACGTAGGCCAGTTTTTTCAACTGCAGAGGGAGGCGCAGCTCCTCGAAAGTTGGAATTTCCGATTTCACATGCCGCAACGCGATCACGGGAATGCCTTGAGCCATGAAAATGTTCACCCGAAAGCGACCGACACCCTCCTCCAGAAGCGAAAAATCTGCTTCGTGTGTACGCAGGAAGCTTTCTTCCAAGTAAGGAGGGAGAATATCCTTGACGATTGTGTCCATGTATTCGGGGGTAAGTTTTTCAAAGCCGCTTTCTGTGAGCACGGCATGAATGCGAAAAAAGGGTTCCGCATACGCTTTGATGTGAACATCGGAGGCCTGACGGGCTACAGCCGTGGCCAGCAATTCCTTCAAAACGGACACGCGGATCACCTCCTTTCTTCTTCACGGACAGCCGCTACGCGACCCGTCCTTTATTGCGCTGTTCGGAACCACCACCATCCTGCCACCGAGAATATTCCGTTAGCAAGCCATGCGCCCAGTGGGGGCGGCAGAATCCGTTTCATGCCCAAGTACAACCCGAGTTGCATCAGCACGAAAAATCCGGCAAAGCAGAGGACGCCCAACAGGACCATGCCCAGCATCCCTTGGCGGGCGTTACGCGTTCCCACCGGAGCGGCAAACATGGTCACGATGGGACATGCCCATGGGATGGCGAGCCGGTAGTGCAGATCCGTTGCCAGCGCCGCCTTCCGCCTTTTGGAGAGACCTGTGGGGCCGTAGACCTGCCGCCACATTTCCGGCGAAGAAAGGTCGCTCCAGGGCTTGGCCTGGACGGCGATGTCCTGTGGCCGTGCCCGCAGACGCGTGATCGCCATGCCGGCGGGGGGAATCACGCGCGCGAGCCCGATCGGCGTCTGGAATTCGTCGGCTGCGTATTCCTGGATCCGTCCGTCAAAAAGCCACCAGGTTCCGTCTAACCATTCCGCCCGTTGGGCCACGATTTCCCACGCGCGGGTTCGCTGGCGATCGTCCCGCTCCTCCACAATATGGACCGTATGAAGCGTCCGAGGACGGAAGGGATCTATCCGCGCGATCTCCCATGTCTGACGCGTCGGATAATCATAATAAAAGGCATGACGATCTCTACTCCAGGACAGCGCGTGCACCCGGTAGTCCGCCTTTCGCACATGGGCGACAAACGGATTGGTCCGAGGTATCACGCCTTCCTTCAAACCCAAAATGAAAAGGGCCACCAGAAACGACACGAACCGGATGGGACGCAGGATGCGGCCCACCGTCAACCCGCAACTCCGTAGCGCAACGAGTTCGTTGTTACGCGTAAGACGCCACAGGGTGTGAAGGGTGGCGAACAACAACGCCGCCGGTAGAAGATACTCCAAATAGGGAAGCACCCAACACAGATAGTACACGGCCAGAACCCGCACAGGCGTTCCAGCCCGGGCAAAACGTCCGGCATACCCGACCCCATCCAGAAGAATATACACGAAGGAAAAGCCCAGCGCGCACAGGCCCAGTGAAGGCAGGTACTGTCGGAGAAGATAGCGATCAGCACGCTTCATATCACCATTCCGAGGACAGTATGAATACCGCATGCCTGGAATCCAAGAAAAAACTGGCGCACTTCATGGTATTGACGACCATTTGCTATTTCGATAGGGTACGGCGTTATTCGTTTCACGTCCTTGGGGCGCACAGGAGGTCCATATGGCAACTGTCCGAGTTGGAATTAATGGGTTTGGACGTATCGGTCGCCAGGTCTTCAAGGCCATCCGCGATACGTATCCCGAACGTCTCGACGTGGTCGCATTCAATGACATAGGCGATGCCAAAACGATGGCGCATCTGCTTCGGTATGACTCCAATTATGGACGCTTCAACGGGACCGTTGAGGTCGCCGACGACGGCCTTTTGGTGGACGGGAAGAAAATTCTCATGCTCAAACAGTCCGATCCCAGCAAACTCCCGTGGGCCGATCTTGGTGTCGCTATCGTGATTGAAAGCACAGGTCTATTCACCATCAAGAAGGATGGCGTCAACAAAAAAGGCAAGGTTGTCCAGGGGGCGGAAAACCACATCACTAAGGGCGGTGCCAAGAAGGTTATCATCACCGCGCCGGCCGAGGGAGAAGACATCACCCTTGTGATCGGTGTCAACGACAACGCGTACGATCCGGAACGGCATCACGTCGTTTCGAATGCCTCCTGCACCACAAATTGCCTGGCCCCGGCCGCCAAGGTGGTCCACGACCGATTTCGCATTCTCCGCGGGCTGATGACCACCATTCACGCGTACACCAACGATCAGCGCATTCTTGATTTGCCCCATAGCGATTTGCGCCGGGCACGCGCCGCCGCCATGAGCATTATTCCGACTTCCACCGGAGCCGCCCGGGCACTCGCGCTGGTGATTCCCGATCTCAAAGGCAAGTTCGATGGGTATGCGCTTCGCGTGCCCACTTCCACCGTCTCTGTGGTGGACTTCACGGCGCAAATTGAAAAACCCACCACGACGGAGGAACTTCGCCAGGCATTCCGTGCCGCGGCTGCCGGTCCGCTGAAGGGCATTCTGGCGGCTGTAGAGGAGCCGTTGGTGAGCATCGACTATAAAGGCGATGCCCACAGCTCTTGCGTGGATCTTCCGTTTACCTCGGTGCTGGGCAAGGAATCCGGCGACTTCATCAAGGTGGTCAGCTGGTATGATAACGAATGGGCGTACAGCGTGCGGACGGCAGACCTGGCCGCGATGATCGCCGATCGCTTGCCTCACTGAGAGAACACGGAGGCTCCTGATGAGTGTGAACAAGAAAACGATTCGCGATCTCCCTCTTAAAGGGAAACGGGTTCTCATGCGTGTCGATTTCAACGTGCCGCTCCAAGAGGGACGCGTGAGCGACGCGACCCGGTTGACAGCCACGCTGCCCACGCTCCGCTACGCTCTTGACCAGGGGGCCTCCCTGGTCCTGATGAGCCACCTGGGCCGTCCCAAGGGCGGAAAGGTGGAGCCCGAGTTTAGCCTTCGGCCTGTCGCCACGCACCTTGCCGGGCTGCTGGGCCGTCCGGTTCCGTTCGCTCCGGACTGTGTGGGCCCCGAGGCGGAACGCATGGCCCTTTCGCTGAAACCGGGCGACGTGCTTCTCCTCGAAAATCTTCGCTTTCATCTTGAGGAAGAGGGTAAGCCCCAGATTCCTAAGGGTGCTTCCGAGGCGGAGATACAAGCGGCCCAAGCGGATATGAAGGAAAAGCAGGAAGCCTTTGCCAGGGCCCTGTCCCGCCTGGGCGATGTCTATGTCAACGATGCTTTTGGCACTGCCCATCGTGCCCACGCGTCGGTTTCCGTAGTGACCCGCTTTTTCCCGGGAAACGCCGCCGCCGGCTTTCTGATGGAGAAGGAATTACAATACCTAGGACGCGCTATCGCAAATCCGGAGCGCCCCTTCGTGGCCCTTCTCGGCGGCGCCAAGGTAAGCGATAAAATTCAGGTCATCAGCAATCTCCTGACCAAGGTCGACACTCTTTTGATCGGCGGCGCCATGGCCTACACCTTCTACCGCGCTAAAGGATTGCCCACGGGACGCTCCCTTGTCGAGGAAGAGAAGATAGATGTGGCACGCGGGATTCTCGATCAAGCCCGGGAACGCACAGTGCGTTTTCTGCTTCCCGTTGATCATGTGGTGGCGGAGTCACGAAGGGCGGACGCCAGAACGAAGGTGGTGGGCGAGTCGGATATTCCATCCGATTGGATGGCGTTGGATATTGGACCCCGCACCGTGGCGTTGTATGAGGCCGAGATCGCGAATGCGAAGACCGTGGTGTGGAATGGCCCGGTGGGTTGTTTTGAAATCCCATCTTTTGCCCATGGCACCTTGGCTATGGCGCAGGCCATAGCCCGAGGGTCCTGCGTGAGCATTATCGGAGGCGGTGATAGCGCCAGCGCGGTCAATCAGAGTGGTCTGGCTCACAAAATGACGCACATCAGCACGGGTGGGGGCGCCAGCCTGGAATTCCTCGAAGGCAAAGAGCTCCCGGGCGTGGCGGCCCTCAGCGACCGGTAGGCCAGTAGGTTCGGAACGCGTCCATGCCTCGGTTCCGGAAAAAAATTGTTGCGGGAAACTGGAAAATGCATAAAACGCAGGCCGATGCGCAGGCGTTGGCCGCTGCGGTTATTGAGGAACTCGGGGGATGCACGGAAGCCGATATCGTCCTCTGCCCTCCTTTTACGGCCTTGAAGGTAGTGGGTGATGCGATCCTTGACACAAACATTCGCTTAGGTGCGCAGAATATGCATCCGGAACCCGAGGGGGCCTACACCGGTGAAATATCGGCCAATATGCTACGGGACCTGTACTGCTGGTATGTGATTGTGGGGCATAGTGAGCGGCGCAGTCATTTCGGGGAAACGGATGCTTTCGTGAATCAAAAGGTCAAGGCGGCGTTGGCGGCCAGTCTCATCCCCATTGTGTGCGTGGGCGAGACCTTGCAGGAACGAGAAGCCGGGCAGACGTACGAGGTCGTCCGTGGTCAGGTCCTGGGCAGTTTGGATGGCCTCAAGGAGGAACTGGCCAAGGTTGTGGTCGCGTACGAGCCGGTTTGGGCGATTGGCACGGGGCGAACGGCCACTCCCGAGCAGGCTCAGGACGTCCACGCCTTCATTCGAAGCGTCCTGGCCGAAATGAGTTCTCCTGAAATCGCACAGGCAACCCGGATCCAGTACGGAGGCAGCATCAAACCCTCCCATGCCGGCGATTTGTTCGCGCAACCGGATATTGATGGCGGGCTGGTCGGCGGAGCATCGCTGGAGGCTCGCCCATTCATCGAAATCGTTCGGAAAGCCTTCTAACTAAGGCAAAAGCTGTGGCTTCTCTCTAACTCGCCGGAGAAATCGGCGTCATGTGGTGGCAAACCCTTTTGCACTATTTTTTGGTAGTGATTGAAGTCCTCGTTTGTCTTCTTCTCCTGGCGGCCATTCTGATCCAAAAACCGCGAAGTCATGGCATGGGACTCAGTTTCGGTGTCGGAATGGGGGAAACCCTATTCGGCGCCCAAGTGGGTAACGTGATGACCCGCATCACGGTGGTTCTGAGCATCCTTTTCATCGTCAATACGCTTTTTCTCACGTTGTTCCCGGCCCGTTCCCATGCGCCTTCTATCACCGATACCGTGCAACCGACCCCGATTGTCCCGACTTCCGCTGGAGTGTCCGAATCGGTTCCTATTCCTCCTGTTCCCCCGGCCACCACGGCGGCTCCCATGAACGCTGTAGGCTCTGGGAACACGGGAGCTCTTCCTCTCATCACGCTTCCCCTTCCTGCGGCCGAAACGGCGACGGTTGTCAAACTGCACATTCCTGTCCCGTCGCCACCTCCAGGGGATGCGGGAACGACGCAGGCCGCCCCAGGGAGTGCAGAATCGCCGGCTTCCCCCCCTGCCTCTCCATGACCTTGACATCTGACGATTCTCCATACGTAGCCGAAATGTCCACACCGCTGTTGAAGCGTTCCGCTGTCTGACGAGGAGGACAGCGTATACGGTTCAGGTTGTCTGCTCTAAAGGTACATGACACCGTAAGCGTTCCGCACATGAATCCGCTCTACCGGGCACACGCGCCGTCGCATCCCGGAGGGGAAGGCTTCCGATTCTATGCAACGCCTTCATGGCGTATGCGTGCCTCCGACCATCCCCGATACCGTCGCAGCGATAGGTGTCGGGAGCGGATCTTCTCCGCCTTAGAATGTCCTCTACCCCGTGGCGACCTCGGCGAGGATGCCTCGTGAAGAGGTGACGAAACCGCGCGGAGCCTTCACGCCATGCATGCACTAAAAATCAAGATTGGTTTTGGACCATGGCAGGCGGTGACTGGAACCGCCGATTTTTCTCTTACACCCGGCGAAGTCTTCTCCGTCGATCTCGCCTCAGGCGGCCATTGGTATGGGCACGGATTCAGCCACGTTCAGCCTTATCCGCTGGAAACCTGCACCCTTGTGAATCCCTTTTTTGCTACGCACAACATTCGGAGTCCTATCTGGATGTGTTCAGCCGGGTTTGCCCTCCTGGCCGAAGCCCAGACGGCTTTCGAGATCCGCCTGAACGAGGCTCAGAGCGGCGTTTTAACGATCCGTTCTCTCTCCACACCCGTCACGCTCCACATCTTTCAGGGGAAATACCTTCCACAGGCCCACGCCGCACTGATGGCGCACCTGGGATGGCCCTCCCCTCCGCCGCCCGCTACACGTTTCGGCGATTGCCTGTTCTGCACCTGGACGCAGTACCCCCGGGCCATTAACCAAGAACGTGTCCTGGATATGGCGCGTCAGATTCGGCAACATGGATATCCCTGTTCAACCCTGATTCTGGACGACCGATGGGAATCCGCCGTGGGTGATCTTGCGTTTTCTCCCACCCATTTCCCCGATCCGAAAGGCATGGTCGAAACCTTGCGCAACCAAGGCTTTAGCGTGTGGCTCTGGGTAACCCCTTTTGTCAATGAAGACTCGACGTCGTTCCCGGAACTGGCCGACAGAGGATTTCTTGTCCGCGAAAAAAACAGCCGAGAGATCGCTCGTGTTCGTTGGTGGGGAGGAACAGCCGGAGTGCTTGACCTCACCCGCCCCGAAACGCGCGAATGGTTCCAAGGCCGCTTGTCGGCCCTTCGCATGGAGAAGGGGATTGAGGGTTTCAAGGTGGATGGAGGAGACGTCACATATCTCCCATCTCGGGATACAGCCGAATGGCATAGCGACCCCGGGCCCTACGGTTACGCCGACATCCTTATATCGCTCCTGGCCGATGTCGTCCCTCACCGTTGTGAAACGCGAACGGCCTGGCTTGCCCAACACTATCCCATTCTCTGGCGTGAAGGCGGCAAGGACTCTCGGTGGGGAGAGGATAACGGACTGCGCGCTCTGGTTCATGCGGGGCTTCACCTCAGCCTCATGGGTTACGATATCCTGATCCCGGACATGGTTCCCGGCCGCGTACGCACGGTAACGCCTGACGCACCTCTGCCAACCGATGAGCTGATGATACGATGGACCGAAGCGTCCGCCTTCATGCCGATCCTTCAATTTTCCTACTTTCCATGGAACTACCAGGAGCTAACCGCTTCGATTGTCCTCGCCTATGCCCGACTCCATAAGGAGTTGGAAAGCTACCTTGCCGCCCAGGCTGCCAAACGGCACGCCCCGCTTTTTCGCCCCATTTGGTATGATCACTTCTCTGAAAACCGCGGGCGTATGCGCGGAAGCTTTCCGTTCCTATCTTCCGGACGGCGCGGCGTGATGAATGCTCAGCAGGTACGCTTCGAAGAAGCGTTGTACACGGTGGGAGACGAGTGGATGCTCGGCAGCCACATCCTTGTGGCGCCGGTTCTTTCGCCCGGTGTCACTTCCCGTGACGTGTACCTGCCCGCCGGTTCGTGGACGGACGCCTGGGACCTTTCCGTCCACTCCTGCGGCTGCCTTTCCGATTATCCCGCGCCGTGCCCCGGAATGCCCATTTTCGTCCGCAGTCATAGCCATCGTCTCGTCGAGCGTCTTCATCGCATCCTCAAAACAGTTCCTCGCGGCTCCGTGCCCAGCGGTCTGACAACGGCGTGTCACGGGCTTGGAATTCATCGCGATTTTGGCGATTCGGACGCCTCGCGCGCCGCATCGCAAGAAGGGCTCACGGTGTAGTCAGAACCCACGGCCGATGTCATCCCGATCCCACGGATCTCTCCTCGCGCCCGTACCCTGGGGCCCTTCAACGCGCGATGGTTCCGGCCTCCCGTATCACGCGCGACGCGTGGCGCCCCCGATGGATGGACAGGGAGGAGGCCGCGCCGCTCCTTCACCCCCCTTCACGTCATACGGCGCAACAACACAAATTCCTCGCACCGGCGGCGGTAGGGTAGCCCTGTGGGGCCGCCGACCGCAGGAGAAGTCATCCGTGCCACCCGCCTGCAGAAAGAGGATACGGCGCGTCGTACGCATATTTTTGACACTTGCTTCGGTCACGCGGGAGGCATAGGCTGCTCTTCGGGTTCTCGTATCACGGACAACACGCCCATGACGCATGACGGGGCCGGATTCAGGAATCACGCCGTTTATGCCACCTGGTCTCGCCGGACTTTTCTCCAGGATCTTGCGCGGGCCATCCTCGTTGCGGGGATGGGCGCCCTGGCGGCTGTGGCCACACGCGGGAGTCGAGACAGACGCCTGAAGGGCGTCGCTACGTGCACGGGCCATCCGCCGTGCACAGGCTGCGAGTACGGATCATGGTGCCGGAGGGGAAATGGCGCGGGGCGAGGAGGACAGGATTGGAAGCGGGACAGATAAAACGTGTTGCCGCCAGCGAAGCGATTGCCACGCGCCGGGACTTTTTCCGTCGCCTCGGCAGGATGCTGATGACTGTTGTCGGAGTTGCGGCCATGGCGCCCCTGGCACGCCGTGTCCGGCGTGACATGACCGTTTGGCAGATTGATCCCTATCGGTGCATTCAATGCGGAAACTGTGCGACGCATTGCGTCCTCATGCCCTCGGCGGTTAAATGCGTGCATGATGCGACGATCTGCGGGTATTGCGACCGTTGCTTCGGCTATTTTCAGCCAAACGCAACACGTTTGGACACCGCTGCGGAGCATCAGATGTGTCCGCTCGGCGCCATTCAACGCCGATTCATCGAAGAGCCGTACTTTGAATACACGATTGACGAAACACTCTGTGTGGGATGCGGCAAATGCGTGAAAGGCTGCAATGCGTTCGGCAATGGTTCCCTTTACCTACAGGTTCGCCATGACCGTTGTGTGAACTGCAATGACTGCGCGATTGCCCGCGCTTGTCCGGCCGGCGCTTTCCGACGTGTGCCGGCAAGCCGTCCCTATCGGATGAAAACGTAAGGACGATGTGTAGAGACATCGAGTGCTCGGTGCACACCGCGGACTCCCGGAGAGACCTTCCCCCAAGGCGCAAGCCTCCGTTCCAAGAGGAACCTTGGGCGTGCGGTCGTCCGGACGCCACCGTGCCCCGGACGAAGGCCACAGCGATAAGAACCTCGCCACGGCCTCTCCTGCAGATGATCGCGCTGGCGGTTCTCGGGCTGGCCCTTCCAGGATTTGCGGCGCAGCGTTTCCCCCAGCCTCAATTTGAAACCCCGTATGCCGTACCGCCGCTAACCACTCCGATGCCAAGGACGGAATGGAGGGAACGCCTGGATGTCGCGGTCCTGGCAATCGCGCTGGCGCTCGCTGCTTGGATAGCTGTTCGCGCGCGGTCCCGCGCGTGGTTGTTGACGTTACAGTTGGCGTGCCTGGGATACTTTGGCTTGTACCGGAAGGGTTGCGTCTGTCCCGTGGGCGCCATCCAAAATGTCGCTCTGGCCCTGGGAAGCCCGGAATACGCCATCCCGCTTGTGATTGTGGCGTTTTTTTTGCTCCCGCTTCTTTTTGCCCTCTGGGTTGGCCGTGTATTTTGTGGAGCGGTCTGCCCCTTGGGGGCTGTCCAGGACCTGGTGGTGGTTCGCCCGATCCATGTGCCGATCTGGTTGAGCCGCCCCTTAGAGCTGGCGGCGCCCCTCTATTTGGCGCTAGCCCTCTGGCTGGCGGCGACAGGAGCGCGATTCGTCATCTGCGAGTACGACCCGTTCGTCGGTTTTTTTCGATTTTCCGGCTTTCCGGAGACCCTCATCCTGGGCGGACTCTTTTTGCTTTTCGGAACCGTGATGGCCCGGCCATATTGCCGTTTTTTTTGCCCCTACGGCGTGCTCCTCGGATGGTTTTCCTCGGTTTCTCGTTGGCACCTATCCATCACGCCGACCGATTGTGTGCAGTGCCGACTTTGTGTGCCCGCTTGTCCGGTGGATGCGGTGCTTCCGGCCAATTTCGAGGATGCGCGCGAACCCCGCGAGTCAGGGAGGAGGAGACTGACGGGATTACTGCTTCTTCTTCCTTTCCTTGCCCTTTTGGGCGCTAGGCTAGGCGCCGGCATGGCCCGGCACATGGGAACGGTTCATCGCGCAGTTCGCCTGGCTCAACACGTACGGGAGGAGGATCTCACGGGTGTGGCGGGAAAAACTCCTGAAACATTAGCCTTTCATAGTTCGGATACGTCGGTTGCTACCCTCACAGACGAAGCCGAGAGGATTCGGCGTCGGCTGATTGCCGGAGGCCGCTGGTGGGGTGCCTGTATAGGGCTGGTTATCGGGAGCCGCCTCATTGCCCTGTCGGTTCGACGCACACGACTGACGTATGAGCCGTCGCGGGGGTCCTGTCTAAACTGCGGGCGCTGCTGGAAAGCCTGCCCCAAGGAGCAAGAGCGGCGTCGTGTTCGAAACCGAGCGGCAGATGACGGGGACATTTCGGCCACCCTGCGTGCGGGTAGAGCAGACGACGTCCCTCCTGAGACGGACCTTGCGGCGGGTTTCCGGAACGATTCCCCATCATGAATAGCAACCTTCTTTCGCGTCCCCCCCGATGGGTGGACGCGCTGCAGCAGTCTGTCCGAGGCATTCGGTTTGTAGCCATCGTCTTTTGCTGTTCCACTCTCGTGCTGCTCGCTGTTAATGCCCGACAGATGCGTATAGGCCGGGTGCTCAACCATCCGGAGTTGGAAAAATGGCTTCAGCAATACAGACAACACCCGGACGATCAAGCCGTTCGGGAAACCATTCGCCTTCTGGACCTTCAGATTCGACGCGCCTTTTTTTCGAGCCAACGCTTTGCGCACACCGGAGCCCTTTTCCTTCTCGTAGGAGCCGGCGTTCTTTTCGCCTCCCTACAGGTGGAAGCGTCGCTTGGATGGAGGCCGAAATGTCCCGGCGCCTTATTCTCTCCTGAAACCTCGCTTCGCCACCGCGCCTGGTCACGTTGGTCCACAGCGGCGTTTGGGGGCTGCTGTGTGGCTGCCGCGTCGGTTTTCCTTCTGATCGGCCGAAAAAACTCCGATCCTCATCAAGGGGTCGATTTCCATTCTTCACGCGTGAGCCGCCCTGCAGCCGCACAGCGGACGTCCTTGCCTTCGCGGGAGGCCTATCGGACAAACTGGCCGGCTTTTCGGGGTTGGGATGGACAGGGTGTGGCGTATGTCCGTCCTGTGCCGCGCCACTGGAACGGACAGACCGGGCTGCATATCGCATGGAAGGTTCCCGTGCCTCGCGCAGGTCATTCCTCGCCGGTGATCTGGGGAAACCGAGTGTTTCTCACAGGGGCGGATGCGCAACAGCAGGAGGTATTTTGTTTTGACCTTTCCAGCGGAACCCTCCTGTGGCGCCAATCGGTAGGACGGTTCCCGGGGTCACCCGACGCGGCTCCGAAGGTTTTGGAGGAAACCGGTTATGCGGCTTCCACTCCGGTCGCGGATGAACATCGGGTGTATGCCATTTTTGCATCGGGCGACCTGGCCGCCTTGGATTGGGAGGGGCGGCTGATCTGGGGCAAAAACATCGGGGTTCCCGACAACCCCTACGGTCATGCCTCGTCGCTTCGGGCGTACGGCGGCCGGGTGATTGTGCAGTTTGACGATAACGCAAACCCGCGCGTGGTGGCGTTGAATGGCGCAACCGGAGAGGAACACTGGAGCATAAAACGCGCCGGCCCCTCCTGGGCCTCGCCTATTTGGATCGAGCGGGACAACCGTCTCGAACTGATTGTGGCGGGCAAGAATGCGGTGGACGCGTACGATCCGGAGACAGGAAAACGGTTGTGGACGTGTCCCTGTCTATCGGGCGACGTCGCCCCCTCGCCCGCTTTTGGAGCCGGGATCGTTTATGTGGCCAACGAGGGAGCCGGCGCCTTCGCCATCTCCCCGCCGAGCCTCATCGCGAGCAGCGACATCAAACCTATCTGGCAGGCCGACGAGCACCTGCCGGATGTGGCCAGTCCCGTGGCCGACGAACACCACGTGGTTTTCGCGACCAGCGGCGGCACGTTGGCCTGCCGCGACACCACGACGGGGGAACTGAAGTGGAAGCAGGATTTCGACACCGGCTTTTATGCTTCGCCCATCCGTGTTGGCGACCTTGTCTATGCCACGGATCGTGAGGGAGTCACGCGTATTTTCACCCTTGGCCCCGCGTTTTCCGGTGTGACGAACTGCCCCCTTGGAGAACCCTGCCAGGCAACACCGGCTATGGTGTCCGGCCGAATTGTGCTCCGCGGCGAAAAGCATCTATTCTGTATCGGGGAAGGGTCCACGGCACACGAGAAAAAAAACAACACACCGCCATGAACCAAGACTCCCACGCGGAAGACACCGCGGACTTCCTGGCTGACACCGAATCGGCCGCGGGTTCCCTGATTCCGATCCTGCAGGCGATTCAAAAGCGATATGGGTATCTACCGGAGGCCGCTCTTTTGCAGGCCGAAAAACGGACGGGAATACCTCTGGCCTCCATGGTAGGAGTGGCCACCTTTTACAACCAATTCCGACTCCAGCCTGCCGGGGTGCATACCATCCGCCTATGCGTGGGGACGGCCTGCCACGTCAAGGGTTCGGACGCGGTGTACGACGCACTGGCCCGTCATGTGAACCTGCGTCCGGGGGAGGACACGGATTCCGCCCGTCGGTTTACGGTGTACAAGGTGGCCTGTTTGGGTTGCTGCACATTGGCTCCGGTGGTTCAGATTGACGACGTCACCTACGGCCATGTCACGCCTTCACGCGTACCGGAGATTGTGGCGGATTTCCTCTCGCGAACACGACGACAGAGGCGCCGCCCAACACACAGCGACCAAACGCCAGCCGACGAAAGGGCCGACGTCGAAATCCGCGTGGGTTTGGGTTCGTGTTGTGTGGCGGGCGGTAGCGGTCAGGTGCGGGACGCTCTCCTCGATGCCGTCACCCGTTCGGATGTGGCCGCCCGGGTGAAATCGGTCGGCTGTGTGGGCATGTGTCACGCCACACCACTGGTGGAAGTTGTCCCGACACATGGTCCGCGCGCGCTCTATACGCGGGTGAATGCCGATCTGGCTCCTGCCATCGTGGCCCGCCACGCAAAGTCCCGGGGGCGTGTGGGGCGTTTGCGCGCCGTTCTACGGCGTGGGCTCGACGCGCTACTCACCGACGAAAGCTGGGTTCCGATATCTCGCTACGCCATGGATATGCGCGATCCGTCCCTCGTCGCCTTTGTCGGCCGGCAGAGGCGACTCGCCACGGAGCATAGCGGGACTGCGGACCCGACGGATCTCGCGGAGTATCAAGCCAACGGCGGTCTGCGGGCTTTTGAAACCTGCTTGCGAGAAGGAAATCCGGAACGTCTCGTGTCCGTCATCACGGCTAGCGGCTTGCGCGGACGCGGAGGAGCCGGTTTCCCAACGGGCCGGAAGTGGGCGGCTGTGCGCGCGGCACCGGGCGACCGCAAATTTCTTGTTTGCAACGGAGATGAGGGAGACCCGGGGGCCTTCATGGATCGCATGGTGCTGGAATCCTACCCCTACCGGGTGCTGGAAGGCATGATGCTTGCGGCGTTGGCTGTCGGCGCGCGAGAGGGTTTCCTGTACATTCGTGCCGAGTACCCTCTGGCCGTGCGCCGGGTGCAGGACGCTCTGCAGCGCCTGGAGGAAGCCGGCTGGCTAGGCGATCGTATTCAGGGAAGCGATTTTTCGCTGCGGCTACGGGTCTTTGAGGGAGCCGGCGCATTTGTCTGCGGCGAGGAAACAGCCCTCCTCCGCTCCCTCGAAGGGCGTCGCGGCACCCCTCGGCTGCGACCGCCTTTCCCTGCTACATGCGGCCTGTGGAATTGTCCCACGCTGATCAACAACGTGGAAACCTTTGCGTTGGTACCCTGGATCATTCGACACGGCGCTGAGGCGTTTGCGGCTATCGGCACGCCCACCAGTAAGGGGACGAAAGTCTTTGCGTTAGCCGGCAAGGTGGCCCGAGGGGGGTTGATCGAAGTCCCGATGGGGACAACGATTCGCACCATTGTGGAAGACATCGGCGGCGGAGTCGCTCAGGGAAAGACTCTGAAAGCCGTGCAGATCGGAGGGCCTTCCGGCGGATGCCTCCCGGCTTCTCTGGCCGATACGCCCGTGGACTACGAGAGCCTGAGTGCCGCCGGGGCGATGATGGGCTCCGGCGGACTGGTGGTGCTGGACGAAACCGACTGCATGGTGGATATGGCGCGGTACTTTCTCTCTTTCACACAACGGGAATCGTGCGGCCAGTGCGCCCCTTGCCGTGTCGGAACCCGCCGAATGTTGGAGATACTCGAAAGCCTCTGCGCCGGACGCGGCGACGCCGATAGTTTGAAGGAACTCGAGGCCCTCGCGGAATGTGTCCGCCAGACCAGCCTTTGCGGCCTTGGACGGACAGCACCCAACCCCGTTTTGACGACCCTGCGGTATTTCCGCGGCGAATACGAGGCGCACGTGTCCGGACGCTGCCCCGCGCGCCGCTGTCGCGCCTTGATCCGATATGTCATCACGGCGGACTGTATCGGATGTACGCGGTGTGCCCAGCGCTGTCCCTCTGGAGCGATTCACCCCCAGCCGCATACACCGCACACCATCGATACCGCCCTCTGCATACGCTGCGACATGTGCCGGCAAGCCTGCCCGGTAAACGCCGTGCGGATCGAGTAGGAGCCGTCCTTTCGGCGAGGCGCGCGCCACACGGGTAGGATCACGCTCAGGCGTGTGGCGCCGCCTTGCGAGACCAACTGTCCTTCAAGCTGACAATCCGATTAAAAACGGGTGCGCCGGGTTTTGAATCCACGGGGTCTGCAAAAAAATATCCCTTCCTTTCAAACTGGTAGCGGGCCTCAGGAGGAGCATGGACCACACTCGGTTCCGCTTTGGCCATTACGACTTCCAGCGAACGCGGGTTTAGGTGCCTCGTGAAATCTCCCTCTGTATCTTCCGGTCGCTCCACGACAAACAGGCGGTCGTAAAGGCGCACCAGGACGTCGTGCGCATGCGGGGCAGAAACCCAGTGGATGGTGCCTTTGATCCTGCGACCATCGGGTGTGTGGCCGCCCCGAGTCGTCGGATCATACGTCGCATGCACCTCGACGATGTCTCCGCTCGCCGGGTCCTTCACGACGGACGTGCATCGGACAACATAGCCGTAGCGCAGCCGTACTTCCTGCCCCGGGGAAAGCCGGAAGAACCCGTGGGGCGGATGTTCCGCGAAATCGTCGCGTTCAATATACAGTTCCCGGGAAAACGGAACCCGGCGGCACCCTTGCGACGGATCTTCAGGGTTGTTGACACACTCCAGTGTCTCGACGTGACCAACCGGATAGTTGTCCACAATAAGCTTAAGAGGGCGAAGGACCACCATGACGCGAGGCGCGATTCGATTCAATTCATCGCGGATGCCGTGTTCGAGCAGCGCCAGCTCCGTGTACCCTTCGTACTTCGTCACCCCGACGCGTCGGACAAATGCGCGGATGGAAGAAGGAGTATATCCCCGACGCCGTAGACCGGAAAGCGTAGGTAGCCGCGGATCGTCCCACCCGTTGACATAGCCGCCTGTCACCAGCTCAAGAAGCTTTCTTTTGCTCATCACCGTATAGGTGAGATGGAGGCGGGAAAACTCAATCTGCCGCGGATGATGGACCCCGAGCTGATCGAGGAGCCAGTCGTAGAGCGGACGATGAACGGCGAATTCCAGCGTGCAGAGAGAATGCGTGATTCCCTCAATGGAATCCGACAGACAGTGGGCGAAATCGTACGTCGGGTAGATCGCCCAACGTCGGCCCGTGCGGTGATGTTCCACCGTCTTGATCCGATAGAGAATCGGATCACGCAAATGGACATTCGGGGAACTCATATCGATCTTCGCGCGCAACACGTAGGTTCCCTCCTCATATTCGCCGTCCCGCATGCGACGAAAAAGGTCTAGGCTTTCTTCGATCGGACGGTTCCGCCAGGGACTGTCGCGGCCCGGTCTGTCGGTCGTGCCGCGATACGCCTTGAAGTCTTCGGTGCCGAGTGTGCAGACGTATGCTTTTCCCATTCGAATCAACCGGACCGCATACTCGTAGAGCTGCTCGAAATAGTCCGAGGCGTAGTACAGATGCGGTCCCCAGTCAAACCCCAGCCAGCGCACATCTCTTTTGATGGCTTCCACATATTCGGCGTTTTCGGTTTCGGGATTCGTATCGTCCATGCGGAGATGGCAGCGTCCCCCATATTCTGCCGCCAGACTGAAGTTCAGGCAAATAGCCTTGGCATGGCCAATATGAAGGTAGCCATTCGGTTCTGGTGGAAAGCGCGTGACAACCCGGCCGCCATATCGCCCCGCGCCAATATCCTCGCGGAGGATGTCACGAATGAAATCGGATGGGGGCTGATCCTGCCCTGTGGATGAAGGAGGGCAATCGGTCTGTGCCATGGCTGCTTTCTCCTTAGCTGACCGCATGTGGGGAGTGTGTGAGCGGCCGGCGCGTTCTATCGGACACATTCCTGAAGGGCTCGGTGAAGCCGGTGCAGCACGGAGCTGCGGCCCAACAAGGCCAGCGTTTGGGCCAATCCTGCGCCCGTGGCCCGGCCCGTGACGGCTACGCGAATCGGCTGATTCGCGTGCCCCGGGTCAAGTCCCAATCGTGCCTCCACGGCACGGAGGGCTTGTTCCACCTTCTCCACCGTGAACACGTCCAAAGCATCTAGCTGCGCCTTGGCGGCTACAAGGATATCCCGTTCGGTTCCCCGTCGGAACACCGATCGGACTGCGCCTTCATCATACTCAAACGCCTCGGTGAAAAAGTATTTCCACTCCTCGACTTGAGGATAAATTTTGGTGCGGGATTGCATAAGGGCGCAAACGTTTCGGAGATAAACCGCATCAAGGTTTCGTCCCCACTCCCAAGCGGCGAGTTGCCGGCGAACCCCTTCAACAAACGTGTCGGGGGATAATTCCGCCATGTACTGGCCGTTCAGGTGAAGGAGCTTGCGAAGATCCACCTGAGCCGGACCGCTTTTGATGCGATCCAGCGTGAATAGACGAATCAGTTCCTCGCGTGAGAGTTTCTCCTGGTTGTCACCGGGGGACCATCCGAGAAGCGCCAGATAGTTGAAGAGAGCGTCAGGAAGAAAGCCTCGGGCGCGGAAATCGCCCACATAGGCGTCGCCATCTCGCTTGGAATAGGGCTTTCCCTGCGTATTCACAATCATGGGCAAATGGGCATACTGCGGCGACTCCGCTCCCAGCGCGCGGAAAAGAGCCACGTGGCGGTAGGTGTTTTCGATGTGGTCATCCCCGCGCATGATAAGAGTGATGCCCATATGGATATCGTCCACCACATTGGCTAGGTGAAAAACGGCCGTTGCATCCGAACGGATAATAATGAAATCCTGGAGGTCCTCGGCTCGCTTGCGAAGCTCGCCTTTGATGAGATCCGTGAAGTGAATGTCCGTGCCGGGCATTCGGAAAAAAATGCATTCCCCTTTTCCGTTTTTGTCAGCGCGATAGGCATGACCGGTACGGAGAAGCCGTTCGGCGGCCCCCTGGTAGGCCGTGGATCGCGATGACTGATAAAGCGGCGGCTCATCCGGCTGCAGCCCCAGCCATTCCAACGCATCAAACAGAAGGCGAAGGGCTTCCGGAGTTGAGCGTTGCCGGTCCGTATCCTCAATACGCAGGAGAAATCGTCCCCCTTTGTGTCGGGCATAAAGCCAGTTGAAAATGGCCACGCGAATGTTTCCGATATGAACCGGTCCGGTCGGACTCGGTGCAAACCGTACGCGTACGCTCATAAGGATCGTAGGTAGTGAGACCGCATGTCTCCAGGCCCGGCATACCCTGCCCGGGTGCCCTGACGCAGGCAGCCCTTCTCATGACCGAGAAGGGTCACGCCCCACACGGTCTGCCGACGAGAAAGTTAGGATGATTGAGCCCAAGAAGCAAGTTTTCCACAAAAAGGCGCGGCAAGGTATGGGACCATGCCGGTGGCCGGTCAGAAGATTCCCCTGCCATGGAAAGAGTTGTTTCGTGGCGCGAAAAGGCCATTGTCGGTTTTCCTTGTGTAGGGGAGGGGCGGCACACGTGAACCTTGAAGCACGAAGTGCACGGCCGACATCACGCCGCATGTGGGGAGCGACGCAGGGAAGGCGTGGAATCTCCGGCCCCTGACTGCCGAGTGCGCGCGTGTCTCCCGCCCATCGCGCGCGACGGGAAGCGGACACGCCCCGCGACTCTTAAACGCCACCTCCCTCGGCTCTTCCCATCTGGGAAAACGTTTCGAAATGACGGAACAGCGACGACGCATGGCACGGGCTGTTAGAGGGGGGGGCCACACAAAAATACCGGCCGCTGATAGGGTGGAATCCCCATGCGGTGCACCCGCTCGGTGTTGCAAAACCATTCGAGTAATCTCTCGGTCAATCTCAAACGAATGGCCAGATAGTTCGGATCATCGTAAACGTTATGAAATTGGTTCGGATCCTTCCTGAGATCATATAGCTCGCCTCCCGTAGCCCACGTCGTCGAGTGTTCATAGTCGCGGAACCCTTCCTCGCCCGGAGAATAATAGCTCATGGCAAACTCCTTCGTTCGGATCGTTTTGACATGGCGATATTCGAAAAAAACTGCGTCGCGCCCCTCCCAGTCAGGTTCGAAAAGTTCGCGGCGCACGCTTCTTCCCTCGACGGTGGACGGTACCGCAATCCCCGCCAAATCCAACAGAGTCGGCAGGAGGTCAATCAGGTTGACAAGTTGATGGCGTTGCTCCTGTTGCGGAAAGGAGGCCGTCGGTGCTCGTATCAACAAAGGAACGCGCCAAATCCCGTCGAGAGTGGGTACCCCCTTGTCGATAATGCCGTGCTCCCCTGCAAAATCACCGTGATCGCTGCAGAACACAACAATCGTTTTCTCGAGTAACTCTAACTGTTCCAACCGATCGAGAATTTTCCCCACATAATGGTCAACCTGACTGATTAGCCCATAGTACAACGCCAACGCGCGCCGCCGTTTCTCCGGAGTCATCCGCGGATAATAGAACACCAAGGCAGGATTTTTCCATCGGTCCCTGTGACGAAACGGTTTGTTATCCCAGTCTTTCGGATGGGTTGGCGGGAGTTTCAGATTTTCCGGGTTGTACATCCGGTCAAAAGGTGGGGAGGGCGTCCAGGGATTGTGAGGGCGGGAAAAACTGACGAGGTAGAAAAAAGGCTTGTTGGGATCACGGTTTTCCAATTGTTCTATGGCCTTTTCGGCCGTGACGTGCTCCACCGTCAACTCCAGCGGCAGATCGGAAGGCCGCGCCGCCAATTCAGCCGACCGGATATCGCCATCGCGATACGAAAGGATGCCTGCCTGCTTGAGCCGGACATAATGTTCGTTTTCCTCCAGTGAGAATTCGCAGTCGCAAAAATCGGTCTTGCGCACAACCTGAAACCCATGTCCCTTCCATTGTGGAACGAAATGCCCCTTCCCGATCAGAGCCGTCTGGTACCCGTTTTCGGCAAACAGACCGACTAAGGAACGTAAATCCGGACGGATCTGGCCTGAATTCTCATAGGTGCCGGTCGTGTGGCAGCTTAACCCTGTTAGCATGGCCACGCGAGAGGCCTGACAAATAGCCGTAGGGCAGAAGGCGTGAGTAAACCGGACGCCCTGCATGGCAATCCGGTCAATGTTGGGGGTACGCACGTCGGGATGGCCGGCGCAGGAAAGCGCACCGGCGTGATGTTGATCATCCTGAATGATGAGAATGTTGGGCCTTGTGTCGTTCATACTCCATCGCCGATGGGATGATCGCTTTTACCGGTGACAACGCGCAGGGTCATCACGAAGAGACAGCCCCCCAGGCGGCCTGCCGCTCATCGAGCACCCGGCTACACCCCTATCCCACACGCTTCGCCTGAGGGTGGCAACCCGCATCCAATGTCCCAAGGCACATCTCACACCCCGCCTTCGGAGATCCCACACGAAGCATCCCTCCGTAGGACGAGGGAGCGTCCCTGTTCCCACATACGGTAGCCGGGCTGTCAACGCGGGACACCCCCGTGGAGCACCATCCCCTCTCCGTACCCTACGGCTTTCGCCGTTCTGCTGTTGACCATCGCAACGCCATGGCGGCGAACCTTTGTCTCTGTTCGCCGGAGGGAAATGCCCCGGTCAAAACCCACCGGCGACGTGTAGCGCTACCTGTTGCGTTTGTACCCCAACAGGGCCATCCGTGTCCAGCCAATCAAAAAGACAACGCGATGGGCAGGGCGGAAGGCGTTACAGGGACGCCCTCCTTCCGCCGCTCCTATTCTTCTCGGGGCGTGACGGACACGTGGCGTAAGGTGGGGGGAGACACCGCAGCGCGTAGAACATTCAAACCACACCGTGCGCCTCCTTCCAAGCAGTGAAGTTCATTCCACCCATCCAGGAACACAGGTGAAAGTCCGATTTCCCGAAAACGCCCTTCCCATGCTTGACGGAAAACGTCCTACCATTCATTGCCTTGAGGAGGCCGTGGCCCAAACGGTTTGAGCAAAATAACATGATGTCCAAGACATACCAGGTTTATCGGGTTCGGCAGGAGAGCTGTCACCTCTCGTCCATCCGGGTTTCCTCTGAATAACACCGGCAGACGAATGGCAGTATCTTCCCGTATGTCCAACGCCTTGAGGAGAATACGCATGGCGCGTCGGATCTGTCGCGCGGATGTCTCTGTAACCACAGCCAGAATCGGGTCATCGGCCAGTTCGCCGGCCGTTATTCCAGCCGGCACGTCCTCTCCCTTTCCGTCCCGCCACATGAAGGAATGCTCGAAAAGGGCACATTATGCGCCAGGTTCTGGGCTGTCGAACCAGATAGGCATCGTCTCGCAATGCCCCTCCCGGATCCGCTGGACCGCAAGGGAAGGCGTACCCCCTCGCAGGTCCCAGCACTGGTCTATGAAAATCCGCCCGTCCACAATCCGAAGCACACGTCCGATCAGGCCTGCCTGGGGCCCGGAGAGGATCCGCACAACGGCACGAGAGTTGACGACTTTTCCCATGGGACGGCGGAGTTGAATCCAGCGCGCGTCGGAACCAGCAAGTGTGCCAAAAGTGGCGGGCCCTCGTGTGAATAGAACGTAGTCGGGCGGCACAGACCGTAACAACGCTAATCCTGCTTCTGGGTCGGGTATCACGACGCGGATCGCTGACTGGCCCGGCTTTCCTGGGACAAAAGCGACGATTTCGTCCACGTGTCCCACTTTTAGCCAGTCTGTATCCAACTCGATCAGACGACGGCTCGGAACAGCCGCCCGCATCAGAGACTTGATGTCCGGTTGAATCTGTCGGCTGGTGACGATAGCGTAGGGTTTCATCGGATCGGTTGGTGAAGGAACAACCAGGACATTTCCTCCGGCGTCATAACGACTTGCCGGATACGGGCGTAGCTTCCCCACCGGCCTCCGTCGTATCATCATCCGTCTAAGGAGGGTAGCGCCACTCCCGGCGAGTCCGCGTTCACCCGGGAACTCCAACGCAACGGGGTTCCCATTTTCCCACCCCAAAAGACACTGATCCGTGATCCATGGCGTTATCGCGAGCGTCTCCGACGAGAAGGAATCCAATTCCACGATCACAACTTGATCGGGATGAAGCCCCGAAATGCGGACGGCCTGTTCAACCCAGGATCCCGTATCCGCGGCAAACATGACATGTGCGGGAGCCAAGCAAGAAGGAAGAATCACGCGGCTTGCCGGATGAGTCTTGCTCGCACACCCTGTGACCGCCCAGGCGACCAGAAACACGAACGCCAACGTCCCGACCTGTCTTCCGGCTGAGGCGTCGTTCGAATCCCTTCTCGGGAATGAAGACACGATCCGGCCATGGGGCATTGCGCATCTCCATCCCAGGTTCAACACATCCTGCTTTATGCGGAGTCCGGGGCTGCGAGAAATACACCGACGCCTCAGCGGGGTCTACGGCAAGCCGCCTTTCACTTACAAGGCCATCCGCTTTGCAGCGATTTCAGCCGCCAGGTCATAGAGCGGGCGTGCTGCCTGGATCGCAGTCTGTGCATAGGATAGCCAACTGGCATCAGACCCCACGGAATACATAGGGCTCGTATCGTGTTTGGCTCGGAGAATGATTCGAATCCGATCATCCAGAAATTTCTGCGCGCGTTGAGCCAATTCCTCGCCCAATCGGGCACGTGCGGCCTTGTCGTGCAATGCCTTCTCGATGAAAAGACGCGCCTCCGCTTCTTGAATCCCCATGCGCAGCAGCTCGAAGCGCACTGTGGCGACAGCGCCGTCCGGAGCCGGATGAAGATAGGCCGCGTGCGTCATAGTGGGCGGTCCCGGCCGATCCCATGTGGGAACGCGGGAGATGACGGTTCCGGCCTCTTTGCGTCCCTTGACGACCGGCCAGAAATCCGCACCCGATCGCCCCAAACCGCTATAGCCTGCAGCCTGGTAGGCTTCCGTCAGCGCATGAAAGACCCCTAGCGGAGAAACCGGGCGTACATGGCCCATCCCACCAGCACCATAACGCGGGAAAACAGGGGAAAAAATGTCGCGTTTCCATCCGGGTTGGAAACGTTTCTCCGTAGACAACCGCGGGGGTCCGATCCCCCACACACTGGCGGCCTCACGGCATTTGCGGCCGTTGAGTATCGGAGTATAACCGTGGGCGTGAATCACCCACGGCAAACCTGGCGCCACAGCCTCAAGATCATCGAAGGCCTGTTTGCTGGGCACCCGATCGCAGGCCGTTCCCAACGCGACCGACGCCGTCAGCCCACGATCGGCTAGCCGCCGAAGCATACCATCGAACACAGGCTTCCAGAACGGCACACTTTCAGGCGATCCCCAATCCGGGCCCTGGCGTATCTTGCGTTCGTTGCGGGAAGGGTCCCATTCCGTAAACACCATCGGCATGGTGTTCTTGGCCTGCTCTTTGACCTTGCCGAATCCACCTCCCCCATGGGTAGCGGTCCATACATCAAGGACAACAACCGGGAGTTTGCCGCAGTGCTTGACAACAATATCAAGATATCGCTCCACCACGGAGAAATCGTGATCCCAGGTTCCGTCAGGCTTACGAACCCACTGGACCATGCTGTGCAGATTTCCAAGATTGGTCTGCCCGATCAACGGAAGGAAGACGGATTTGTTCCCTATCGTCCCCAGATAGGACCACACCCGATCGAGATGTTGAAAATGAGCCTCCGACCAAAGAGGAACACCGTACTGCAAGGCTACGGATTCTGGAGATTCGATCAACCCGACGTACGAAACGAATGCGGTGGGATTCGGAAGTTCCCAATTCGCAACGTACACTTCCAGCGGGATCTGAGCGGCTCCTGTGGCATACTGGGCCGTCACGTCTCCCCGGTACGTGTCCGGTTGTGCGTTGCGGGGTATCGAGACGGTCAACCAAATGGGAACGGTCACGCCACGACCGCCCTTCGGGATAGGAATCTCCTTGGGGAACGATTCGAGAAGCACACCCAGATAGACGGCTCCAGAATACCGACGCCTCTCCGCTCCAAGGGGAGCCGTATCACCGGGTTGGGCAACTCGAATGTGAACGGCGGATTCTGGAATAACACCTCCCCTGTGCCCTCGCAATTCCGTCGCTTTTACACGAAGCCCTCTTATCGTTTCTGCTGCCCGTAAAAGGGCCACACCGCTGAAGGCTCCGTTACGGGTTCCTGCGATCCGCACCGGGCGCGACGCTTCCGTAAACTCGCCGGGATCCAAATCCCAAACATCCACTAGGGGATTACCCGGAATGAAAACCGGCTTGCCTGGTTCCGCAGGCTCGCTAGATACCCCAGAACCGAATGAGCTGAGTGTCAATCCGTCGAATCCGCATTGAGACCACCACGGGCGTTTCTTGTCGTTACTCCGGGCCGTATAGAGCAACTCCGAAGTGGGGGCACGATGAATCGCGACGGCGACCACATTGACGCCGTCGCGCAGAACCTTATGAGGAATCGTACAGTCCAATACTCGCTCACGCTGTTTTACCGCGTCGGAGCCTCCCCCTTTGGGCGTCGTGGACAGAAGGCACCCCGTTTCATCCACATAGGCTTCTGGCGGATACGGAAGAGCCGCCATCATCGCCATGCGTTTTCCACCCGGCGGCAAATAGGCCTGCGCTATTTCCTGTCCGTTCACCCAGACTGCCACGCCGCCACGGACTGTGACGACAAGACGCATGTCACCCGCAGACTTGGTGTCGGATACGAGAAACCGTCCGCGCAAATAAAGAGCGGCCAGATCATGTCGATACGAAACGTGTCTAATCGGTCCGGGTGTTGGAACCCAGGCGCTGTCATCAAAATCCGGCATAATCCACTCTTCGGGTGGCCCGGCGGTGAACACCGGCGGCAAAGATAACTTCTGAACAGGGGGGCCGCCTTTGGGACCAGGCTTAGCCGCCGTGACATCGCCATTCTTCCACTGCACGCATTCATCTCCCCACACGAAAAACATGCGCCAGAGGCTCTGTGCGCTCAGCACCACAGAGCCAGCGTCTCCCTCCCGTCGCTCACCACCGCACGCAACGCCGAGGGAAAGGACCCATAAAGCAAGTATCCAGGTCAACCACTTCCGAGCAAGCGATTCCCCCCCCACCCGGACTGCCATGCCACGCATGGAAGCCATGAACCGACCGCGATACAGAAAACGGTCGGACGTTCCCTCTGCCGAAAGAAAAACCGATACGGCCCGTGTGTATCTCCCCATGGTATTGGACCTCCGAACGATGCAAAGCATCACACACAATTTGCACGTGGCACGGCAGATCGTCTCCCTGATTTAGGTAGAAAACCGTTCCGCGGTCACGAGCCCTTCTGCGAGGATGGTATGCCAGACTCACCCACAGATGACAAATCCTTTTTCGGGCCTTTCCCCTTCGCTGCGACCGCTTGTTGCACTTCCTGTCGGGGACAGGACGTTCGCCGCCGCACCCACTCGAGCGGTTGCTCCTTCCCCACGCAGGTGACATCCCGTAACCCCTCCGTGCTTCCTCCACCTGCTCAGTCTGACCCCCTTTTCTCGGTGTGAGCAATCATCCACGGGGCGGTAGCGCAGTTGGTAGCGCATCACGTTCGCAACGTGGGGGTCGGAAGTTCGAATCTCCTCCGCTCCACCCAACCGGCCGCAAGGCGAACGCGCATCGTGTCCATCCCGGGATTCACCTCCGAGACGAACGACCACCGGGCCTTTGGGGAGGGGGATGAAAGGCGGCACTTCTCCCCGATGATTCTTAGCAAAAGGCCGCACAGCCGGCGGCAGATGCGAAAAACCGTCTGCGGCACGTAGCGCTCAAACCCAGACACATACAACAACGAAAAGACGCCGAAAAAATGTCCGATCTGCCGATCCGCCCGGGAAACGTTTACGGAAACTCCCAAAACGCTGCAGAAACCGGGGAATCCCGCCCCGCTCATAGAAAGCGAGAAGAAACATGTCCCCAAAAGCGAAGTGTCCCGAAACTCTGAAATCATGTCCAAACGGCGATGACCTGAATAGTGAAAATATGAGATATTCTCCATGTGATGCAGCCACCGCGCGACATCCGGTATTGTGATCTCTACTTGGATCACCGGTTCATTGCGCGTGTGGGGTTCTCTCCGGAAATGTGTTATCCGACGGCGGTCCTGCACGTGGCGACAAAATCCTGCGAAGGGCGATCCAGAGAACGGAGTCCCGCCAGGAACCCCGTGGGGCAAGGTGCCGGTTGATTGGGTGTGTCCGGAATGTGGTGCCGGCAAAAATCAGTTTTTCCCCGAATCCTAGCCCTAGCGTGGACCTCCAACGGATTGGATATCCGCTACCGCGCATCCTGCTAAAATCGGATCAGCGCGGCCCTCAGGGGGCCAGCTGCACCGTGGCGCGATACACCCGCTGCGGCGACGTCGCCGTGTGGTCAGGAATCG
>FWPU01001974.1_pt1 | contig 58973 bp, 51 predicted proteins | sample 2228361 | NCBI WGS metagenome assembly FWPU01 (sample SAMEA103939777, study PRJEB20133) | metagenome
TGTCCCTGTTCGCAAATCGTTTTTTGCTCAAAAAAGGGGGGGATTTGCGAAAATTCAACCGCTCGCATTCACATCATTGCAAAAACGGCGAAATTCGCACACCACACACTGCGCCGGTTTCTTCGCCGGCGGGGGCATCTGTTCGCTTTGAAGCAGGGCGCGCATGCTGGCCAATTCCTTCTCCAACTTGCGGCGCAAGGCGGGGGTGAACGGCACTTCGACCGCTCTGCGCAAGGGAATCTGGTAGATAAAACCGCGCGGCGATGTCCTTCCGCTGGCTTCTTCCAGCAGCAGGGCGTAGGCGGTCAGCTGCAGGCGGACATGTTCTGCGAGGGTGTGGCTGAACTTGAAATCCACGGGCAGGGCCTGCGGCGGGGTGGAGTCATCCAGCCAGATGACCATGTCCACCACGCCGCGCAGGCCGAGCCGCGCCGAGCTTAGCCGCACGCCAAACTCGCGCCGGCCGCTTTCCAGCCCGTAGCGGCGCAAGGCGCGCCGCAGTTCGCGGGTCTCTTCGGCCTGGCCCTGCTCGCGTCCCACTTCCATCAGGTACGTGGTCGGGCGCACATCCGGCAGACAGATCAGGTAGTATAAGATGCGCCGGCAGTACATCCACTGCTTGAGATCGGTGACCATGAAGGGGGCTTGCTGATCTCGGCGGCGCAGACGGGCCTGCAGTTCGAGCAGTTCTTCTTCATCGGGGATCAGGGTGGACATGCTTCAGGTTTCCTTTTCGGGGGTGGGTTTCTGGTTAATCACTTTGCGTTTGTTCCAATCTTCGTTGCAGATGGGAATGAGTTGAATGTTGCCGGGCTTCTTGCCGAGGATGCGGCGGACTTTTTGGAGCAGTTCGTTTTGCAGCGAGTTGGGCAGCCATCCGCAAAAGGCGCTGTATTGAATGCGGTCGAGGCCGTAATCCAGACAGGCATCGGCAATCTTGGCGCGTTTGGCGTCATCGGGAATGTCGTAGATCAAGATCAGGTTGGGGGTTTTCGGCGGCATGCTCACCAGGGCATCCGGAAGGGGGCGTAGTCCGGCCGGTCGCCGCGCAGACATGCCGCCAGGCGGCGGGCTTGCATCTGCATGACATTCCGCAGGGGGTGACGCTTGCCCTCATACTCAACCGGCGTATCCAATCGGTTGAGGACAGCTTCGGCCAGCGTGCGGCGGAAGGACTGGGACAGGCGGAAGTCCGTATCCTGCTCGAAGGCGATGCCGCGGTTGGCCATGCCGATCACCGTGCGGTCAACCACCACCGGGCGGAACTCCTCGATGAAGTCAAGGGTCATGGAAGGTTTGCCGGGCCGGTCGCTGTGCAAAAAACCGGCGTACGGGTCAAGGCCGGCCAGCGCAAGGCAGCGTTCCACCTGTCCGTAGAGGATGCCATAGCCGTAGTTGAGGGCAGAATTGACCGGATCGGCCGCGCCGCGCCGCAAACGGCCGCGAAAGCCGTACTTTTCGGGCAGGGTTTGGACGATGGCGCTCCAGTAGCGTTCGGCGGCACGGCCTTCGATGCCGAGGATGGCATCGCGCACCGCCTCGACCGTCAAAACGCCTTCGCGGAATTCGGGCAGGCGGCGGAAGTCGGCCAGTTCGAGGATTTGATCCTCAATTTCCAGCGCGGTGCGGCGCAGTTCTTCGTGCAACTCGGGGTGGGTTTCTTTGCGGTACTTGGCAATGTACTTGAGCAGATTGGCCTGATTGGCGAGCTTACCGGCGGCAAAAGCGAGGGTGACGTCCAATCCGAGCGGGGTGTCGTAGGCGCGCAACTGGGCGCGGCGGGTGGCGATGGTGCCGGTCAGGCCGGCGCTGTAGAGGCTGGCGTAGGGCGTGCCGCTGCCGCTGACGAAGAAGATGGGGATGCCGCGCTGGGCGCATTCGCGAACGGCATCGGCGCTGAGGCTGACGCCCTGCGAGGCGATGAGGATGGATTCGAGGTGGATGAGGGGCGCCTGAGCGATTTTCTGCTCGCCTTTGGTGACGAGGATGCGTTCGCTGTGTTTGCCGATGAAGGCGCCGAATTCATCCACGATGAGGTGTTGAATGATGGACATGGCAGGTTTCCTTTCGCATAGCCATATTTGAACAGGTGTGTTGGGAGCGCGGCTTGGCCGGCTTGCGGCTAAAAATCATCGTCCGGCGGCGGGGCGGAGTCGGCTGCGCTCTTTCCAGTGGGCAGCAGCAGGCCGAGCTGCTCGTCGTAATCCACGCGGGCTACCGGCGGAATGTGCCGGTCGCCGGGCTGGATGCGGCCATTGTTCAACAATCCAACATACTGCCCCCAGCCGAGCGGCACCAGCAGCTGATCGGCCTGAAGGGGGGTCTGGCTTTCCAGCGTTTGCTGGTACTCGTCGTAGAGCGCGGCCGGCAGCACTTCGACCGAGTCGAACAGTTTGTGGAACTGGTCGGCCAACGCAGGGTCTGAGCGAAACGGCAGCAGGGTGGAGAGGAAGGTTTCTTCGAACTCGCCGGCGGATTGGTGGAAACTGGCTTGCCAGTGATGGAGCGTTTCGCCCTGATAGACGGCATCCAGCCAGTCAGGCAGGCGGGCTTCGTCCAGTTCCAGCCCGTTGGCTGCGCCTTCCTGCCGCAGCAGTTCGAGGGCGGCTTCCACCTGCTGAATGGGGGAGTAGATGCGGCGAAAGTCCTCTTCGATCTGCTCGAAGACGAACACATCGGCGGGGGGGCGTTGCCCAAGCCGGTTGACGCGCCCAAAGCGCTGCAGCAGGGCTTCCAGCGGGGCGGGGTCGCTGAACAGCACATCCAAATCGAGGTTGAGGCTGACCTCCACCACCTGCGTGGCAACCACAATCAGCGGGCGGCGCTGGCTGCCCAAGCCGGCTGAGGCGAGCAGGCCGCGCTCGCGGCGGGCGCGGTCGCGTCCGCAAAAACGGCCGTGCAGCAGGAAGAGGGGAAAATCGGCAGGCAGGTTGGCGCGCAGCCACTGCCACGCCTGCTGGGCGCGGCGCACCGTGTTGCAGACGACAAGGACTTGTTGGCCATCCTGCAGGGCGCAGCGGCGCAGGCGTCGCAGGTGCGGCTCATCCAGCAGGCTGCCGGGCAGCAGCCACAGGCGGTGGCGGCGGAAGCGGCGGTAGGTGGCCGGGTCGGCTTGCACGGTTTGCAGGCCGGGCAGGCTCTCGCTCAGCGCGGCGCGAATCGGGTGCGGCAGGGTGGCCGAAAGAATCAGAAAGCGGGCAGCGTACTGCCGCGCCAGGTAGCGGATGGTCGTCACCATCATGCCCAGCCGGGTGGGTTCGTAGGCGTGCATTTCGTCGAAGATGAAGGCGGCCTGGCTGAATTCAGCCAGCAGACTCTCGTAGCCCTTCAGTTGAAAAGAGGCTTTCAACATCTGATAGGGGCTGGAAACGCGCACGGGGTAGTAACCCAGCGCGGCGCGGTTGGTCTGCCAGCGGGCGAGTTGCGCGGCTTCTTGTGGGGCGTAATCCCGTTCCATCAGACGTTGGAGGATGGCAAAGGCGCTGCGGCCGTGCAGCAAACCGACCCGGCCGGGCAGCAGGCGGTTGAGGCGGTCGTACATGGCGTTCATGCTGGCCTGATAGGGCAGGGTGTAGAACAGGCGCGGCGGCTGCTGGGCAGCCGCCCACAGCAAGGCGGCTTCGGTTTTGCCGCTGCCGGTGGGGGCGATCAGCAGCGCATGACCGTTCAACTGAGCGGCAGCGCGCTGGTGCGGGTAGAGTTGATCGGCGCGCAGGTTGGCGCTGCCCGGCTGTGCGAGAATGGACAGCAGCCGGGGCACATCTTCCAACGGCGGCGGAAGGGAGTCGGCGCCGGCTGAGGCGAGGTGGTCGGACTGGATGAGCAAACCGCGCAGCAGCACGGCCGGGCGCAGCACGGGGGCAATGTCCAGCGGGTTGGGGCTGTCGTAACGCCGGTCTTCCCACTCGGCCAACTGGGCGGCGATTTGGCGGAGCAGAGCGTGGGTGGCGGCGGCGTTCAGGCGGCTGAGCGCGTCGGCGCGGTTGGGCAGGTCGAGCGGCGGAACTTGCGCCTGGGGCAGGCCAAGCGCCTCGCTCCAGGCTTCAGCGCAGTCGGCCAGCCAGTCGTATAATCCGTTGCGATCCTGCTCGCATAGTTCGCCCAGCATGTCGGCGATGAGCGCATCGCTGTCAAGGTAGCCGTCCTGTTCCAGCTCAGCCCAGTCCTTGTGATGGGTGGCAATGGCCGCCGCCAGCAGGGTTTGCTGGTGGGGGGTGAAGCTATTTGCCAGCCAGTTGACAAACGCCAGGGAAAGAATTTCGTGGCGATAGGGCCAGCGGCGGGCGCGGCCGCGCAGCGCCTGCTGAAAGCCGCGCGCGGCTTTGCCAAAGTCGTGCAGAAAGGCGGCCCAAAAGAGGATCTGCCAGAGGTCGGGCTGTCCGATCAGTGCGGGCAGCTGCGGGCGCAGGCGAATCAGGTCGGCCAGCCGGCTGAGAACCTGCCAGGTATGCTCCACCAGGCTTTGACCGGTGTCGCTGCCGGGCGGGGGGCTTTTCGCCCACAGGCGGTCCAAACCGGCTGGCTGGCAGGGCGGCTGCACGGCTCATTCCTCCGTCCAGGCATGAAAAACCAGGCCGAGCGGGTCGCCCTCGATGACCGCTTCGGTTGGGTCGGCCCACAGCGGCGGTAAGGCAGCGCCTTCGGGCAGGATGAGGCTGCGGCTGTGAACGCGCCGCTGGAGGATGAGGTAGCGGCTGAAGGTGGGATGGCGGCGGCGGGCAGCATCCAGCCAGCGCGGCATGAGGACGCTGCGCCCGGCAGCGGTGAAGCGGACGAAGTCATACGGCAGCAGCGCGTCCTGCCAATAGACGCTTTGGGCGGGCTGCAGTTCAACCACCTCCACGCGGCGGTAGGTGAACAGGTCTTGCGAACGGCCGAGGCAAACCGCGTAGCGCGGCTGGCGGAAGGCGGCTTCCCATTCGGGACGGTTGAGGTAGAGCGTCAGACGCGGGAAGAAGAGGATTTCGCGCTGGATGGGGTTGGCCTCGCCTTCCAGCGCTTTGGGCAGGCGGCTGTCTTTAAGTTTGCCGGATGCCGGCTTGAGCAGGTAGGTAGTTTCCAGCTCGGCCTGTTTGCGTTGATAGGAGAAGCGCAGCGCAAACCGAACGCCGTGCGGGTCGAACCACTCTCCCAGCGCGCTGGCGATATGCCCGTACAGGGTGGCCGGCGGCGGCATGTCGTAGGTGGGCTGCACCCCGATCAGGTAATAGGGGTAGCGGAACGAGGCGGTCAACCCTTCGGCAACAATTTTCAGAACGCGCATGGGCGCACCTCCGCGCGGGTTCATTCCAACCAGGCCGGGTTTTCTTGCAGCGCCTGGCTGAGCGCCTCGAACGCGCGGCGGGGATGGTCGAGATGCAGGCGGCTCTGCCATGCCGAGAGGATCGGGCTGGTTTGCAGCGCTTCTTGCAGGCGGCTGCGTTCGGCATCCAGAAAGCCCTGCACCCAGCCGACATACACATCCGAAAGGATGTCGTCTTGGTGCACCTCCAACGCTTCTTCGAGGGCAGGCAGGTTCAGCGTTGCGCGCTCGCCCTGATGACCGAAGATATGCCCAAACAGATTGTTGCCGCCTTTGGTCACGGCCAGGAAGACCACATCCGGGCTGACATCGGTGTAATGCAGGGTTTGCTTGGCGCCGCCGCTGAGGTGCGCCAGGCCGGCGAACAGGGCGCGCACGCGCTGCAGACGCTCGGCGGGAGGCAGGCGGTAGGCTTTGAGTTCGGGTAAATGCTGCAGCTGTTTCTCTTTGGCGAGCTGGATGCGCGGCTCATCCAGGTTGAGGTAGCCGGTGCGCTCGGCGTAGGTGAAGGTGCCGGCGGCGTTGAGGTCAAGCGAGAAGAGGCCCTGCAGGGTGGCGCGGTAAAACTGATGCTCATGCGGGACGGGGTCGCCTTCGTGTCGCGCCATGACGCCAAAGTCGCTGACGACGCGGGTTGGCGCGACCGAAACCAGCGTGCTGACGCGGAAGGGCGAAACGCGGGTAACCGTTTCAGCGGTGGGGGTGGCCTGACTGACCAAACCGCTCTCTTCGCGGTCTTTCACCGCTTCGGTTTGTCTGGAAGGAGCGCGCATGTAACCAAAAAGGTCATCGTCCCAGTACAGGATGGGGTTGGCGTCGGTGTAGGCAATTTTCTTCTCGCGGAAGATGGGCGAGTTTTTCCATTCGCTGACCTGTTCCTCCAGCGTGCTGCGCAGCCAGTAGCGAAAGGCCTGCGCGGAAACGTAGGGATAGACGCCATCGCGGGTGTTGATGGCTTTGACGGCGATGGCGTTATCGGTCAGGCTGCCGGGCATGGCGCCCAAATTGTTGAGGGCGGATGCGGGCGCGTCAATGAGAAGCAAACCGGTTACAAAAGACATGGCAAATACCTCCTCGGTTGGATGATTGGTTGAATCAACGGTTATTCGATTTCTTCTTCGGCGCTTTGCGGGCCGGCTTCGGGGATTTCTTCGGCGTGCTGCTGCAGCCAGCCGTGCTGGTACAGCTGCTCCAGCAGGCGAATCAGTACCAGATCGCGACCGAGCCGCCAATCGGCGGTGGGCGCGCCTTCGTACTGCTCGAAGACGGCGAGGAACGAATCGAGGCCGACCAGCGGCGGGCGGTTAGCGCGCACCTCGCGCTGAGAGGCGCGGATCAGCGCGGCGCGCACATCGCCGTAGGCGCGCGCCATCCAGAAGGCGCTGAAGAAGGCGCGGTCGTTGGTGCGCAGAAGGTATTGGGCGAGGGTATCGCCCAGCGTGCGGATAGAAGCAATGCGGTTTTCGTCCATCATCATCACCTTTTTCAAAAAGAGTTCGGTTAGCGGCCACGAAATCAGGTTGGCTTCGCGGCGGGTGTCATACTGAGCGACGGGATCTTGCTTGTCGCGCGGCCGGGAAGGGCGGCGCAGGAAGTAGCGGCGGATGAAGGCGGCGGCGCTCTCCGGCAGGCCGAACAAGTCTTCGTAGAGGCGGTTGTAGCGCGCCTGTTCTTCTGCCCGGCGGGTGATTTGCCAGCCTTTGGCAACCAACGCATCCCAGGCGGGGCGGTAGCGCGGGGTTTGCGCCTCGCGCAGGAAGGCGCCCACTTCCAGCGGCAGCGGGTAAATTTGCAGGTCGGCGCCCTGGCCGCTGTTGGTGAAGTGGTAAGCGGTGAGGGCGAGCGGCTGCCCTGCGGTTTGGCGTTGTTCGCTTTCCCGTTCGGCCTGAATCAGCAGGTCAATCAGCAGGGTGCGCGGCGCGAAGGGGCTGGTTTCGGGGAGTTTGCTTTCCTCAGCTGCCTGAGCTATTTGCACGTTCCTGCGGTTGGCTTCCAGAAAGCGGCGGGCGAAAAAGAGCAGCAGATCGGGCGAATCGCTGTGAACGGCCAGCAGGCGGCCGGCGGCTTTGGCGCAGCCGAGCGGCAGGGCCTGCATGGCTAGCAGGGTCAGCCCGGAAAGCGGCAGGCCGGCCTCGCCATTCGGAAAGAAGTTGATAATGTCTTCGCCGGTCAGCAGCGGGACGTGCTGGCGGTAAGCGCGGCCGGGCGGCAGTTCGTCCTTGACATCGTAACGGGCGTGGGCGGCTGGCTGTCCGCTGAACGGATCCCGCTCGGTTCCCAAAGGCGCGGCTTGAAAAGCAAACAACACTTTTTGCGCGTATTGGCGGCGTTTTTCGGGTTGTTTTTCATAAGCCGGATTGGTGAAGCCGGAATTGGGGAACGAAACCGTCAGAAAGCTTTTGAGCGGGTTGACGGTGTAGTTATCCCGCATGTACTCGGCAGCGGCGCGCAAGTCGTCCGCATCCAGTTCAGCCGGATGGCGTTTGCGGGCAAAGGCGGTCAGGGTCGCCAGCCCGACATCGTAAAATGGATGACCGGTATAGTCGAGATTCAATCCCATGCGCACACCCTCCTGTGAGGCAAAACCCCGATATGTCCGCCGCAAGGGCGGTTGAATATACGCTGCTTTGATTATAGCGGTTTATTGGATGCGGGAAAACAGAAAAAATACCTAAAATGGCGTAGGAATTCATTCCTATGACGTTTCTGTGTTGGTTGACGATCCAAGATTGATGGAGGATACGGTATAATTTTTTTCAGGAGGATAGAGCGGTGAAGAGAGATGAAGCGATTTGCGACCCCATCGCGCTCAATGCTTTGCCCGGTTTGACGGGAGATCTCAGGCAGGTTGTGGAGCGGTTAGCGCGTGAGTTGTGTCCGCGCAAAATTATCCTGTTTGGTTCGTATGCGGCTGGCAACCCCACACCCGACAGCGATGTGGACTTGCTGATTATTTGGGATGCGCCGCCCGATCGAGTGGAGCGGGTGAAACGGGTTGCCCGAGCGCTCGGAGTACGGCCTTTTCCGGTAGATGTGATCAGCAAAACTCCTGAAGAGTTGGACCGCGAACTACCGATCAATTTTTTCCTGCGAGAGGCGCTACGAACCGGTAAGGTGCTGTATGAAGCCGGATGACCCGCTGGCTTGGGCGAGGCTAGCTGAAGAGGATTGGGATTTGGCTGTTTCGCTTTCAAAAAGGAAACGGCTGCCAGTAAAGGCGATCTGTTTTCATGCCCAACAAAGCGCAGAAAAACATCTCAAAGCTTTACTTGTTTCTCGGCAGGCGTACTTCCCAAAAACTCACGACCTGGTCTATCTCAATCAATTGTGTGAGCAAACAGGAATTCTGACCGGTTTTGACAGCGAGGATTTGGCCGTCTTGTCTGATTATGCCGTGCAGGTGAGATATCCGGGCGATGAGCCACGCGATGATGACGCCCGCCTTGCCATCGAAATTGCCCGCGCCGTGCGCGCTTTTGCCCGCCGCTGGCTGGGGTTGCGGTAGGGAAAATCGGTGCGGTTTTTGGCTTGCGCAAAGTTGGAAAGTCCTCTACACTACTGAGAAGTTGGTTTGATCAAATCGCGCCGATGACAGGGTATTACAAGTGAAAGATGTGTTGATATCCACACTGGGCAGTGAACCGCAGGGGGTAACCTGGCTGTTGGATTGGCTGTTGGCGCGGGGCATCCCATTCATGAAGTGGTCGTGATTCACACGCAGGCGGCGCACATCCTTCAGGCGGCCGCCATTTTGGCTGACGAGTTTCCGCGCGCCTACCCACGGGTGCGCTTACGCCTCTCGGCGCTGCAAGTGGATGGTCAACCGGTTGAAGACATTGCCTCACAAAGCGATCTTTGGGCGTTGCTGCGCGCGTTTTACGCGCACATCCGCGCCGCGCGGCAGGTCGGTCAGCGGGCGCATCTCAGTCTGGTGAGCGGCCGCAAAACGATGGCGGTGTTTGGCATGGTGGCGGCGCAGCTGCTGTTCAGCCGCGAGGATCGCATTTGGCACATGATCTCGACTGCGCCGTGGAGCGGGGCGGGCAAAGCGCTGCACCCCGGCCCGGCTGACGATTTCAAGGTGATTGAGGTGCCATTTCTGCGCTGGGGGGACGGGGCAGCCGCGCGGTTGCTGCTGGAAGGGCCGGACGATCCCTGGGAGGCGCTGCGCCGTCCGCCGGCCTATGCCGAAGCCGAGGTCAACCAGCGCAAACAGCAGTTTTGGCAGCAAAATTTGACGCCGGCCGAGCGGCAGGCTGCCGAGTTGCTGGTACGCGAGGGGCTGGACAACGCGGCACTGGCCAAGCGATTGGGCAAGAGTCCGCGCACGGTGGCCAATCAGCTCTCGCGGGCGTATCGCGCCTGCGAGGAGTGGCTGGGGATGCCGGTCAACCGCGCGGTGTTCATCGCCGAGTTTGCGCCGTTGCTGCGGGAAGAGGGATAGGAAAAAATTCCCACAAAAAGTTGGTCATTTTTGCCGTAGCCGAGCGGGTGAGGATACGGTACAGTATGGACGAGTAAAGAAGAAAGGAGAGAAGGATGCGAAGGGTAGAAATTGAGTTGATGACGGTTACCCCGCTGTTTCTGGGGGGCAGCGACCCGCGCAATCAACCGCCGGAGCTGCGCCCGCCGTCGTTTCGCGGGGCGATGCGCTACTGGTATCGCGCCGCGCTCGGCGGGGTGGTGGGGGACAAGAATCTTGACGCAATCCGCCAGATGGAATCGGCGGTTTTCGGCAGCGTCGAGCAGGGCTCACCGATTTGTTTGCGTCTGAGTGGAAATTTGAAATCTTCACCTCATCCCATTCTGCCACATAAGAACGCCGGTCGAAGAGATGCCTTTGACCCCAATCAGAAGTTTATCCTGACCATGACGGCTGGCCCAGTCTGTTCGGATTGGGTTTGGACGAACGCCTGCATGGCGCTCAACCTGGCTCTGACATTGGGGGGAATCGGTCTGCGCTCGCGGCGGGGGATGGGCAGCTTGCAGGTCACCAAAAGCAACAGCGACTTGATACCGCCCTTTCCGAATGAACAAATCCAGATTGAAGATTTTGTTCGCAAGATCACCCGCTCGGCAGTTAGACACATTCAGGCTCTGGCTCAATCCTTTGGTATTCCTATCTCTTCCATACATGAAATACCGACAGAATTCCCCTGCGCAGCCATTGGCGGCGAAATTCGCTTAGCGCCCCTTAGCCATGCCAAAAGTGGGTCAGAGGCGGTTGCGGAGTTAATGGCTCGTTTTCCGAAGAAAAGCTGGCTGGGAGGAATCAGTCCGCGCCAGGCTTCGCCAGTTTGGGCGAGGGTGATCAGGACGAAGGAAGGGTATTTTGGGTTGTTCACCCTTTTGCCCTCCAAATTGGCTCAAGGCACGCACAACTATACCGACCTGAAAGACTGGTTGGAACGAACCATCCAAGGTGAAGTCATTGAGGTGAAAGGATGGAACAAGACATGATATCGAAGGATAGCGCTCTCGCCATCTTCACCTTTTCGCCGGTGCAGTCGTTCATCAGCGAGGCGCGCCGCGCCGAGGATCTGTTCAACGGCTCGGTCATTCTCTCGCGGTTGGCGTCCGCCGCCGCTGCGGCGCTCGGCGAGCAGAACCTGATTTACCCGGCTTCCCTTTCCGGTCAGGACATGCCCAACAAGCTGGTGGCCGCCTTGCCGCTGGATGAAGCCGAATCGAAGCTGCAGGCCGCCGAAAACGCGCTGATCGGCGAGTGGCGCAAAATTGCGGCTGCTGCCCGCCAGGCGGCGAACCTCGACAGCGACGAGGCGTGGATGAACATTTGGCGGCGGCAGGTCATTCAAAACCCGCCGTGGCAGGTCTTTTGGGTTTATGTGCCGCACAGCGGCAATTACGCGCAGGATTACGATGAAGCCAGCCGGCGGCTGGACGCGCTCAAACATACGCGCATTTTCGCCCAGTCGGAGGAGGACGGCGAGAAGGACAGCCTGAGCGGACAGCGCAGCGCGCTGCATGTTGCCGAAAAAACCGCCCGAGCGTATTGGGCGGAGATGGCAAAAAAGCCGCATATCACTGCCGCAAAACTAAAGCCGGAGGGCAAAGAGCGGCTGGACAGCATCGGTTTGGTCAAGCGTTTTGCCGAGTTGAACGCCGGGCTTCCCTTCCCGTCCACCAGCACGGTAGCCGCTTGGGATTTTTATCAGATGGCCAGGCAAAACGCTTCCGATGAGCTGCAGGCTTATCGCGACCAGCTGGAACGGCTGGGTTTGCACAAGGCGAGGAAGCATGACGTGGAGTTTCCCTACGACTTGGATGTGCTGTTCAAGGAGACGCTGACCCCCCAGCGCATGCGGGAGTCGTATCAACGCGCGGAAAAGGATTTGAGCGCGGCGAAGAACGCCCTCGCCAGTTTGGTAAAAAAAGTGGGCAGCGAACCCTCGCCGTACTACGCCATCGTGCTGCTGGATGGCGATGGGATTGGTAAAAAGCTGGACAAGAAAGCCGTTGAGCAATTTGGGGGCAAATCCTACCACCAGCGCTTCAGCCAGGCGTTAGCCCAGTTCGCTCAGGCAACGCTCAACCTTGTTCAGGCGGAGCGGGGCGGTTTTCTGATTTACAACGGCGGCGACGATGTTTTGCTGCTCGCTTCGCTGCAAAACGCCATTCCCCTCGCCCGCCAGCTGGCCAGCGCTTACCGGCAGTCTTTCAACGGTTGGTTGACGGCAACCCTCTCCGGCGCGGTGTTGATTGCTCACCATCTTTCGCCGCTTTCGCGGGCGCTGAGCGACTTGCGAGCCGCCGAACGAGCGGCGAAATCGGCCGAAGCGGACGAATACGGGAATAAAGACATGCTGTGCGTGGCGCTCACCAAGCGCGGCGGCGAGCCGCTGCTGGCGCGCAGCCCGTGGTCGGCTTTGGACGGGTTCGAGGATCGCTGGGCGCAGCCCTTCGGGAAGGGCTGGCTGGCCAACTCGTTGCCCTACCTGCTGCGGGATGATTTGCGCGTAGCCGAAAACCTCGACCAGGCTGCGGTCCGCGCGTTGGCGCGTTACCGCTTCCGCCGTCAGGCCGGCGATGGATTCAAGGAGAAGGCGGCGGAATTGGCGGAGCAATGGGTGAAGTGGGCTGGCGAGATTGAGAAAAAGTTGTCCCAACGGGACTCTACGCGGCGGCAGGCCATAGAGGAAGCCGTTCACTGGCTGGTGATTGCCCGCTTTTTGGGGCAGGGAGGGAAGGAATGACCTGGTATTTTCTGGAAGCCGTAGATGTGTTATTTTTCCGCGATGGGCGGCCGTTCAACGCCGGCGAGGATCATCACGCTGTCGGCCGATTTCCGCCGCCGCCCTCCGTTCTGCAGGGCGTTTTCCGCTCGCACTATCTGGTTCAACGGGGCGTTCCGGTGGATGACGAAGACCGTGTGAGCCAAGCGGTCGGCGACGCTTCGCAATACAACGGTTTGCGCATGGGCGCGCCGTTGCTGGCGCGGGAGGACGGAGAGGGCCGCTTGATTCGTTACTTTCCCACTCCGGCGGATGCCTGTCTTGCTGATGAAGGCGGCCGGATTCAACCGCGCTTGGTGCGGCGGTCAAGCGGGCAGCGACTGGCCGCGTACGGGCTGAAGCGCTTATTGTTTGCCCCGCCTGACAGCCAACCCAGCAAAGGGGATTTGGGCGGTTACCTGAGCGAAAGCGACTTTGCGGCGTACTTCCATGAGAGCCGCGCGGTCCACACGATTGCCGACACGGCATTGTATGAGCGCGAGGCGCGTTTGGGCATTGAGCTGGAAGCGCACAGCCGTTCGACCCAGCAGGGCAGGTTGTACGAAGCCGAATTCGTCCGTCCGCGCGCCGGGGTTGGGCTGTTGGTGGAGATGGACGGCCTGGCGGGCTTTGCCGAACGCGGCGTGATGCGCGCTGGCGGCGAGGGCCGCGCTCTGCGCTACCGTGCCGTTCAGCCGCCCGAATTCGCGGTTCGCCTCGCCAGGGCAGGCGATCTGCTCCCCGCTTCCTTCAAGGTCTATTTCCTCAGCCCGGCCTGGTTCGAGGAAGGCTGGAAGCCAAAGGATTGGGGTCAGTTTTTCGATGGAAAAGTCGAATTGCTGGCTGCCGCCATCGGCGGTTTTCAGGCGCTGGGCGGGTATGATTTGCTTAACAAGAGTCAGAAGCCGGCCAGCCGCTGGCTGCCAGCCGGGAGCGTTTACTACTTCCGCAGCGAAGGCCGGGTCACCCTCAGGCAATCGGCATTTACCCAGCGCGGAGCGGAGATTGGCTACGGTCAGACCGTGATTGGCGAGTGGAAACCGAGCGAGTCCTAATTGTTTTCAAGTGAAATAAAGGAGGATTACCCAAATGTTCAAGGAGAGCCGAATTTTGTTTTTATATGCCGAAACGGCCGTTCACGCCGGCAGCGGACGGGCGGCCAGCGGAGCAACCGATTTGCCGATCCAGCGCGAGCGGGTTACCCAATATCCGATGGTGCAGGCCTCCGGGCTGAAAGGCGCGCTGCGGGCAAACTTTCGGGAAGGAAAAAGTCTGAGCGATAACGACCCGCAGGTCAAAGCCATCTTTGGCGAAGCCGGCGCTGACGGCTCTAGTTTTGCCGGCGCAATTTCGGTGGGGGATGCGCGCCTGCTGCTTTTGGCGGTGCGCTCGCTGAAAGGGGTGTTCGCCTACGCGACCAGCGCCCATGCGCTTTCGCTGCTGCGCCGCGCCGCCGAGTTGACCGGACAGGCGTTCGACCTGCCGGCCATCCCGCACGTGCCGGATGACCAAACTGCTCTGATCGGCAGCGCTTCCGATTTGCTGGTGAAAGACCAGATTGTGTTGGAAGATTTCAGTTTCACCGGCAAGCCTTCCAGAGAGGCAGACGAAATCGCTAATTGGCTGGCCGAACACGCTCTGCCGGATGCGGATGCTTTCAAGTATTGGCGTGAAAGCCTGCCGAAACGCCTGTGCATTTTGCCGGAAAATGCCTTTCGCGACTTTTGCCTGTACGGCACGGAGATTCAAACCCACGTGCGGATTGACCCCGACAAGAAAACGGTCGCCAGCGGCGCTTTGTGGACGGCGGAATACCTGCCGGCCGACAGCCTACTGTATGCGCCGCTGTTCTTTACCGACAGTCGCAGCAAGACAAACGGAAAAGACGCAGCGCAGATTATCGAAGAGTTCGCCTACTTGAACGGTTCGCATCTGCAACTGGGCGGCGACGAGACCACCGGTCAGGGGTGGGTAGCCGCTCGCCTGTACGGAGGCTAACGATGAACGCAAACCCATCCTCCATTCAACGAACGCTGGAACAGCAACGCGCCGCTCACGCCTGGGGTCAGGTGCAGGAAGGCAAGAAAAAAGCCAAACAGAAAGAATTGAAGAGCCTGGCGCGCAGCGCCCCGGCCAGCATTCAAAGCAACGGTTTGGGGCAGACAGTCGCCTTTTGGAAGGCGAAGAACGAGGAGCATCATCAGGCGCTCTACGCCGCTTTGCAAGGGTGGTTGCAGAATCAGCTTCGGTTCAGCGACTCCCTACTTCAGTGGATTGCTGCCAAAGCCGATAGCGCCGAGTATCGTTACGCCACTGCCGAAGCGCTCGCCTACCTAAATTGGTACAAGCGCTTTGCCGAAGCCGAATTGGAAGGAGAGTAGCGCCATGCCGCCCCATCCGAAGTCCTACGCTGGTGGTCGAGGTCAGCCGTCGAGGGGAGGCGGTTCGCCCTCGCCTGTTGGCAGCTCGCTCATCCAATACCCGCTGCCGAGAGATCTGGCTGACCTGTATCGGATTCAAAATAAAAGTGTCTTCAACCCGGCGGTGATTTTCGATCGCTTCAGCCCAGATTTGAGCAGCGCAGGGAACAAGAAGGAAGAATGGAGAAAACAGGCTTTGCAAGCGGCAAGCGTCCAGCCGGATGCCAATGCTTTGAAGGCGTATTGCAGCCGCTGGGAGGATTTGGCCCAAGCGCTTGGAGCGCAACCTTTCGAGATGAAAACCGATTGGCGTTTTGTGCCGGGTTTGGGCCGCAAGACGGCGTTGGAGATTGGATTCAACTTTCACCGTTATGGCTTTCCCTGCCTGCCCGGCAGCGCCGTCAAGGGGATTGCGCGCACGGTTGCGCTGTTTGAACTGGCTGAGACAATCGAGTTAAGCGCCGAGCCGCCCGATGCGCTCAATCACCTTGACCAGATCCTGACGCTGCCGGAGGATGAGTTCAAAAAAGAAATCAACCGCCACCAACGGTGGAGCAGGCTGGCGGCTCACAAAGAGCAAGCCGATCGCTTCCGGGCTGTGTTTGGCACGTTGGAAGCGGCTGGCGGGGCGATTTTCTTCGAGGCCATTCCGGCTGAGGCATTCAGCCTGGAAGTGGACATCATGAATCCCCACTTTGCGCCATATTATCAGGGCAAAGAGCCGCCGGCCGATTGGCATAACCCTGTGCCGGTCGCCTTCCTGACCGTGCCGGCTGGTAAGCCTTTCCGCTTCGCGGTTGGCTGGCGACGCGGCGCAAAAGGCGAGAATCGCGCCGCAACGGCCAGCGAGTGGTTGAAGAAAGGCCTGCTGGAAATTGGCGCCGGCGCCAAGACGGCTGCCGGTTACGGCTACTTCAAGTGAGGCGGGGCGGGCAATTTCCGCCTGACGCTGCCCCGATGACTTTATGCAAGGCTCTGTTGGGAGGTCGAGCGTGAATTTGGTGTGCTTGATTGGCGAACAACCCATTCCAAACCTGTTGCCCATTCTTTACCTCAGGCCGCAACAAGTGCTGCTCGTTCACACCAGCAACGAAGGCAGCCACAAAGCAGCCAAGCGCTTGCAGAACTTCTGCGCTGCGAAACAAATCCGCGCGGATACGCTTGACGTGGGGGATGCTTATTCCCTTGAGCGAATTTATATAAAAATTTCTCAAAAGGTTGCTGAACCGTCGCAGGACGAGTGGTGTTTCAATTTGACGGGTGGCACCAAACTGATGTCACTGGCGGCTGTTGAGGTAGCAGCCGATCTTCAAAAACCTTGCGTCTACTATCAGACGGAGGCTGAACGAGACCAGCGGGTTGGCAAAATCCATTGGTATCGAATGGACGCGCAGCGTCGGCTGGTTGAAGAGGCAGGCGGTGGGGAAGTCTTGCCGTCCCTGTTGACGTTAGATGATTATTTGCGCGCTCATGTGGATGGCTATCAGAAAAGCGACCAAGGCGGTGATCCGCTGGAGAATGCCGTTTGTCAGGTTTTATCGCCTCCGAATGTAGATGAAGCGCTGCGCAACATCAAACCACAAGGGGTAAAGGATCAAATCGAGATAGACCTCCTGATTCGCATCGGCAATCAGGTTGGCGTCATCGAGGTCAAAACCGGCGGCGAAGGCAGCGGTAAAAAGGCAATAGACCAGTTGACCACTGCTGCAGCGCGTGAGTATTTGGGTACCTACGCGGTTCGCTTCTTGGTTACCCAGCAAGCAAGGGAAGACCGCTACAAGGCGCTCGCCCAAGCTTTGCGGGTCGAAGTCGTCGAGCTGCGTGAGTATGACGGAAGCGGGCGTCTAACCGAAAACGACAAACGCAATTTATTGGAAAAAGTTTACCAAAGAATGCCACGATCTACAGGGGGATAGGTTTCACATGATCATAGTCAACTTCTCGCATCCGTTGTCTGAGCAGCAGTTGAAACAGGTGGAGGATCTGGCTGGACAACCGGTTACAAAGGTGATCGAGATTCACAGCCAAATTGACCCGCAGAAGCCATTGGAAGATCAGGTGCTGCGCATGGTGGATCAGGCGCCGCTTTCGCCGGCGGAATGGCAAAACGAACCGATTATCATCAACCCGCCGTCCCTCAACTTTACGGCGGTGCTGATGGTGGCCGATCTGCACGGAAGGATGGGTTTTTTTCCGGCCTTTTTACGCCTGCGACCGGTTGAAGGCGCCATACCGCCGCGCTTTGAGGCGGCTGAGATCCTCAACCTGCAAAGCATTCGTGACAAGGCGCGTTTGCGGCGCGTAGAGAAGAGGGAATGAACTTGGAAGATCAGTCGGCTTTTCCGCTCACGGCTGTTCGACTACGCTTTGACTGTCGGGCAGTAACCGATGTGGACTTGGGCGGCTTGCGGGCAGGAATGCGCCTGCGCGGAGCGTTGTTGAATGTGATGAACCGTTCGATTTGCGCGCTCTCGCCCTTTCCCCCACCTGAGCGACTGAGGATTGACCCGCAGCACGTGGAAACCTGCCCGGTGTGCTGGCTGCAGCTGTACGAGCCGCGGCGCGGCCAGGCGCGGCGCGCATTCGCTTTGCAGCCGCCGCTGAATGTGCCGGCGCGATTGCCGGCCGGCAAGGACTTTTCTTTCCGAGTCACCCTGCTGGGAGAGGGGCAGGATTACCTGCCCTACTTTGTGCTGGCCGTACGCGAAGTCGGTGAGGTGGGGGTAGGTCCAAGACGGGGTCGGTTTCAGGCGCTGGGTGTGTGGAGTGAGGGAGTAGATGGAGAGAGTCAGCCCGTTTGGGGAGCGCGCGATGCGGTGTTGAGGGCTGTGTCCCAAAAAATTGCGCATAGCCACGTTAGAGACTGGTCGGTCCGTCAAAAACAAGCACAGACAAATGGGAACGGAGAGGTGACCCTTTGGTTTTCAACGCCATTGCGCATCATCCACGAAAAGCGTCTGTTGAAAACCCCGCGCTTTGAGGCCATTTTTGACGCCCTGCTCAAACGGTTGGATGAGCTGGCCGACCTGTACGCTGGCGGCTATCAACGCCCGTATGCGGAGCGGCTGTGGCTGCGTCAGGCCGCCCGCCAGGTGGAACTGGCTGAAAATTGCACCGAATGGGTTGAATTATCCTCTCACTCTAACCGCACCGACCGCGACACTTGGATTAGCGGATTGATTGGGCGGGCGGTATACCGCGCTCCGCAGGCAGTCTGGGATGATTTGCTGGAGTGGCTGGACTGGGCGGAGATCGTTCAGGTTGGCAAGGACACGGTCAAGGGCAACGGCGTGGTGCGGATTATCGAACGAGGCGGGTGATTTGTACACATTGATTAAAGATCCCGCCGGCAGATGGATGGTTGTCTGCCGGCGGGTCGGGGTTTATGCTTCCATCCAGGCTTTCAGGTTGGAAAGAACGGTGGTGGCTTCGTGTTCATTGATCTTGTGGATGATTGGCTCGCCCAGTTTGCTGGTAATTGTGCCGGGGATGGTGTAATCCACATTCAATGTGACCTGAGTGCCGCCGTCTTTGGGTTGAAAGTCCCAAATGAAGGTGCTGGGGATGCTGCTCTCGTTCTGGTCCAAAATGCGCTGGTTCTGGACGAACTCGCTCCACGTTGCCTTCCCATTAATGGGGAATCCAGCCATCTTGTAGGACCAGTCATAGGTATAACCGCCGTTGGGCAGGGGTTGCACGTTTTTGACTTCCTGCAGGCTGGGCCAGATTCGCGGCAGATTTTCCGGGTGAGACATGAATTCGAATACTTTTTCGACCGGCGCATTGATTAAGATGGATTTTTCAATCTTGGCCATGGCGCTTTCTCCTTATTAGAAGAGTGGTTATGGGTTCAAAATCGGTTTGCGGCAGACGGGTTGATCGTAGAGAGGGGAATGGATCACTGGTCTGCGCGTAGTGGACAGGGTTTATCCGCCCGGTCGGATGGGGACAGGTACGTTGGGTGATTGATTCCAGAGTTCGGCGGTCACATTGAGGGCCAGCGTGTGCAGTTCAGCCCACACTTTCTGCGCATCCTCGTTCATGTACCAGGCTGCCCAGGCTGCCAGATCGGCAAATTCGTAGGTGGCGATGATCTGAGCGACGCCAACTGCGCCGCGGTATGCTCGAAATTCCACCACTCCCGGAATTGCCAGCGTGCGCGGGATCGAACTGTTGAGCCACTGCAAATAAGCATCGGTCTTGTCCGGGTGAATATCCCACTTTACGACATAGAGCACCATTGTCATTTACCTCCTTTCTTTTCGAATTCCAGTTGACCGGAGGGACGGACTGCCGGCTCAACGACAGGCAGATGCCATCCGTCCCATGAGCAGCCTTCCCCTGTGCTGAGGAACCTTCCCACGACCATTTGCTTCCTCCTTTCAACCGCTCTGGCTGCTGGGCGATAAGGGCAGGGGAGTGATAAACCCTTCGATGAAAGCGAGCAGTTGGCGCATCTCCTGAAAGGTTATTCCTTCTCCGCTTTGCACGTGTTCGATACGCCCGCGCCAACCTCTTACCCGTTCCGTGCCTTCTCCCTCCCATTCCCACCAGAAGCGGACGACAAAGGTGTGTTGTGAAGGCGGTGAGTGGTCAGGCATTTGACCTCCAATCAAGAATTAGACTGCCCTTTCTATGAGCAGTCTAACCGCGGGGTGTCAAAAAAATATCAAATGGATTTTTGTCTTCGATTCATGGATCGCGACTCGCGAATTCATAGTACTGCTGGCGCTGGCGGGGGTCGGGGATGCGGTTGGCTTTGGCGGCAATCACCGCTTCGGCCCACCGGTCTGCTTCTTCGGCTGCTTCGAGGCAGCCCAGCGCTCGCAGAACGCGGGAATGGGAGCGGTAAGCCTGTTCGCTGCCAATCCAACTTTCGTCGCAGTGAGGGATCAGGTCAACCGCAGTTTGGGTGTGCTGCAGGGCGGCTGGAAAGTCGCCTTGTTCCAGCATGGTCAATCCACTTTCCATCTTTCCCCACATCTTGATCACCGGCACACCAATTCCCTCGGCAATCCACACCGCTTCTGAGGCGTGTTCTAAGGCTGTTTGGAGATTACCCCGCTTCCGCTCGACACGGGCCAGGGCGGCCAATCCGGCAGCCAGATTTCTGCGGCATTCGCTTTCGCGGGCGATGCCGACAGCCTTGCTCAGATAGCGGTATGCGGCTGAATATTGGCCGGCTTCGCAGGTCGCCAGTCCCAGTCCAATCAGCGCCTCCACCAACCGGCGGCGGTGTTGAATCGGGCGGGCTCGTGTCACGGCTTGTTCCAGCCAGCGCTGCGATTCAGTCCCATCACCCAGCTGGAATAAGGCTAAACCGATTCCGACCTCGGCCGCTGCCCGGGCATGTTCGGTGCGCAGCCCAGTCTGACTTGCAAGGGCTTGCAGGAGGGTTTCCTTGGCGATCAGGTAGTTGCCCTGGCTGAGATTCCATGAGCCGGATTGAATCAGGCCATATACCTCGGCCGATCGTGCGCCGATTCGCTGGGCCAGTTTCAGGTGCTGGGTCAGATACTCCTCCGCCTCGCTGTTTCGACCGATGTGCTGTAGCGTGGCTGCCATGTCCAGTCCCGCCCAGAGGACACCATTGACATCCCCGGTGGTTTGATGAACGGTATACGACTTCTGCTGATAGGCGAGCGCGCAGGCATAATTTCCCAGATGAAAATGCACATAACCCAGAATGTGAAGGATGTGCCGGCGGGTTTCCTCGTCCGTTTCCTCAGTCATTCTCAAAGCCGAATCGAGGGCAGTCAGAGCCGGTCGGGGCTTACCCAGAAAGTAATGGGCAAAGCCAATTTGGGTGAGCAGGTAGCCGTAAGCCGACTTGTCCTCAAGGCGATCGGCAAGCATCAACCCCTGCTGGGCGGCGAGAACGGCTTGCTCATAGCGGGCATCCAGATTTAGATAACGGGCACGCTGGAGGCAGGTCTGCAAACGAAGGTAATCGTCATGACTGGTCTCCGCCAACGCGCTCAAGGCTTCCAGATCGGCATCGCGTTCTGTCAGGCAGCCCAGAAGGGAGCGTAATTCAGCTCTTCGAATCAGAATTTGAGCGCGGCGCCGGCAATGTTCCCCCATATCAACCTGCCCATCCGGCTGCTCGATCAACCACAGCATTCGGTTCAGGTGATCTTCCGCCTCCTGCCAGGCAAACATGGCGGTTGCCCGCTGGGCTGCCAGATTGTGATAGTGCAGGGCTTTCCCCAGTTCGCCACCGACATCAAAGTGATGCGCCAGTGTACCGGATATGGAGGTGCGGTCACCGTACAGACTTTCCATCGCTTCGCCGATCGAACGATGCAGCCGCTGGCGCCGGCGGTGGTGGATCGCAGTGTAAGTTGCTTCGTGAACCAGATGATGAACAAACTCATAATCATTGCCGGAAATACCGCTCCCTTCACACACCAATCCCTGATGCAGCAGTTCATCCGTTGCTTCCAGCGCCGTATCTTCTTCTAGACCGCATGCCCGGCGGACGGGTTCGAAATCGAATGCGCGGCCTGCAACCGCCGCACAGGCAATCCATTCGCGGGCGGCGGGAGAAAGCTGATCCAGTCGCGACTGGATGAGATCCCGTACCGTATCGGGCAGGGGCAGGCGATCTTCCGACGTTGGTACGCCTGAAAGGGCGCGCAGGGTTTCAACGGTGAAGAAGGCATTCCCTTGGGTGTGCTCGTACAAACGGCTCACCGTGCCTTCGTCAGCCTGCATTGTACGGCGCACCAGCTCGGCGATTGCATCCAGCGAGAGCCGTTCCAGAATAAGATGCTGTGCGAGACCATCGCGCGCCAGTTGAGCGGCCATGGCGTTAAGCGAGCGGGACTGAATCGAACCTTGCGGACGAAAAGTGGCGAGGTACAGCACACGCACATCGGATGTCTTGCGCACCAGATAATGAATCGCAGCAAGGGTCGTTTCCGCTGCCCAGTGAATATCTTCCAGCACCACCAATAAAGGCGCATGGGAGGTGAACTGACGGATAAGTTCAGCCATGGCATGAAACAGGATGGCCTGCTGATCCGGCTGCATCGAGGCGGGCGAAGAGACGGATTGAACCTTGGCGGGATACTGTTCCGGTACAAGGCGGGCCAGCTCATTCTGTGCCCAGCCGGATAAGTCCCGTAATCCAATATGCTCCTGTCTGGCAAGATCGCGCAGGATTTCTGTCAGCATCTGGTAGGGCAAGGTGCGCTCTGACTCGTAGCAGCGACCGCGGGTTACCATCCCGCCGTGCCAACGCACCATGGCTTCAAATTCTTCGGTCAGGCGCGTCTTTCCCACGCCGGCTTCCCCGCTGATGAGAATCATGTGACCCCGTCCGTGGCTGGTTTGCTCCCAGAGCGATTGAAGCGCACTCATCTCAGGCCCGCGTCCGACAAAGGGCGGTCGTTCCAGCAGATCCCAATGCGGCGGCGCTTTCGACGGAAGCGGTTGAAGGGACAGCGGAACGATGAAATCTGCGCCGAGCAGGCTCTCGGCCTGTTTGAGCGCTTCGGGGGAGGGAGGCGCATGCAGTTCCTGCTGCCGGGTATCGCAGCAAACCTGCCACTGATGGCGCGCCCCGTTGCGATCGCCTTTTGCAAGCAGGGCGCGCATCCGCGCCAGATGCATTGTTTGCATCAGCGGATCGTGGGCGAGGTATTTCTGGCTGTAAACCAACACTTCTTCACTGTGGCCTTGCGCTTCGTGCCAATCCACCAGCCGTTTCAGTGCGTCGAGGTAGAGGGACTCAAGGTAGTAGCGTTCCTCAATGCACCAATCGTCATAGAATCCTTCGAGCAGGTCGCCGCGGTACAGATCCACCGCAGCCGCCAAATCTGCCGGGCTGCCTGTCTGCTCCTTCACCCGTTTTTCGAACTCGGTTACATCCAGCCAGAAAGGACGATCGGGATTGAAGCGGACGGTGGTCGAATCGGCGAGCAGATAATCTTTACCCAACAGGCGGCGGATGCGCCACAGGGCCGTGGTCAGAGAATGGCGGGCATGGCCCTCATCCCGATCGCCCCAAAAGAGTTCGGCAAGTTCGTCGCGCAAGTGAGGGCGATTGGAATGAATGATAAGATAAGCCAGGAGAGATTGGGTTTTTTGGGTGGCAAGCGGAGGCAGGCGTTGATCTTCCCGCAAAACCTCCGGGCGTCCAAACAGGTAGATCGCCAGAGCAGGGCGGGCGGACATTTCCGCACTCATGCGGCTTTCCTTATATACTTATTTTATCAAGAATTAAGGGGCAATGTAAACCATTCGCACAACCCCATTACAGGGGGGTGGGGACGACTTTTACAAAATAATGCAGGAGCAGATAATCATCCCCAAGAAAAGTGCGCAGCCGTTCCGCCGTGTCGTATTGATAAGTCTGTTCCAGAGCAGTCAAGTAGTGGCTCATTAAGTTGCGGATTTCCCACATGTCGTCTTCATTTATCCTCTCAATACGCACCTTGGCGCCTCTGGCAATCCGCCGCATCAAAGCCTGCTCATCAAAGCCCAGTTCGGGAGTGAGTTTCTGGTAAACCACGCCGCCGGTCATGCCGGAAAAGGCATAGGGGCCCGGATCACCCAGGATAATGACCGTGCCGGAAGTCATGTACTCACAGGCAAAGCCTTTGATGTTGGCGTGAGTGCCGGGGTTGCCCATCCCGTCTGAAATCGGCTGGGTGATTTCGCCGGCGAGAATGACCTTGGCGCCTGAGAGTCGAACGCAGGCGCGCGAATCGGCATTTCCCTGCACGATGAGAATGCCATCCTGAGCCCCGTAGGCGAAGGATTTGCCAACGCTGCCATCCAGGCGCACGCCGTCGTGGTTCAAGCCTTTCATGATGGCAACCCGCCCGCCGCTGGCGCCCTTGGCTACGCCGTCCTGAGCGCCACCCTCGATCAGAACATCCAGTTTGTCCACATTCCAGGCGGCAAACCCGTTGCCCGCCAAAGCCGAAGGCCCAAAACGCAGATGAATCATGTCAATTTGCCGCATCAATTCTTTTCGGCGCATCAATTCGCCGGCCAGCCTCGACCCTAAAGCGCGGTCAATCGCCGAGACGCTATCCTGATAGGTGACTTCCCGTTCGTTGTCGGCAATGGTGCGCAGAATCAGATCGGTGAGAATGGTCGTCAGGCTGTTTCGCGGGCGTATGAGCAGGACGCCCATGCCCGGTTCGGGGGTTGGGCGCGGTTGGACGGGAAGCGGCTCGAACATCGGCGAAAGGTCAATTTGCTCCGTTAGGGCAGTCTGTTCGAGTAAATCGGCTCTACCCACCAGATCTTGGGCGCGTTGAAAGCCCAGTTGGGCAATCAATTGCCGCAATTCTTGCCCAATACCCTCGAACAAGTGCACGATTCGTTGATGATGCTCTTCAAAGTATAACGGCACAAAGTGTTTGAGTCCCTTTTCGCGGGCTTCTTCCATCGTTTGAATTTGGGTGGCAATTCCCACATGGCAGGTGCCCAGGTTGCACTGGCGGCAAATCGTGCATCCCAAAGCCACCATCGCCATGGTGGCAAATCCCACCCGGTTGGCGCCAAGCAGAATCATTTTGAGCGCATCGGCGCCGGTTTTCATTCCGCCGTTTGCCCACAGTTCCACCTTATGGCGGATGCCGGCGTCCACCAAGGCGCGGTGAGCCTGAATCAGGCCGATTTCAGTGGGCAGGCCGGCATACTGCAGGGAGTGTTTGCGGGCAGCGCCGGTTCCGCCATCATACCCGGAGATGTTGATGATGTCGGCGCCGGCTTTGGCAATGCCCACCGCAATCACGCCGATGCCGGGCACCACCGGCACCTTGACCGAGATTTTGGCGTGCGGATTGACCATTTTCAGTTCTTCGATCAACTGGGCGAGGTCCTCGATCGAGTACAGGTCGTGGTTGTTGGAGGGCGAAAGCAAGGTGACAAAAGCGGGCGTGCGGCGCGCCTGCGCCACTTTGGGGGTCACTTTGTAGCCGGGCAACATACCGCCTTCGCCGGGTTTAGCGCCCTGACCGATCTTGATTTCCAGAACGGCAGCCGAGTTCAGAAATTCGGCATTGACCCCAAAGCGCCCGCTGGCAACTTGCTGACCGCGGTTGTGGCGGTACTTCCCCATAATTTCTGGCAGCTCGCCGCCTTCTCCGTTGATGCAGAGGATATTCAGCAGGGAAGCGGCGTGGATGTAGGATTTGAAGGAGTTTTCCCCCTGCGAGCCGTAGGACATGGCGTCAATCACGAACGGCAGGGCATAATCGCCGATGGAGACATCCACTTCCTCAACAGGGATGCTCTCGCCGCCGGAGCGAAATCCTAACAGGTGACGCAACGCCACCGGTGACTCGGCAATGATCGTTTCAAAGGTTTTTTGAACGTCAGCGTAGGACACCTCCCCTTTGGCGAAGCGGTGCGCGGTTTTCCAAAACTTAGGAAAGATGCGGGTTTGAAAGGGGATGCGCGGTTCGGGGAGTTCTCCGCGCAATTCTGCGCCGCGTTGCCTCGATTCTTGATCCAGTCGCTGCCAGGTCATCCCGCGCTCTTCGCTGCCAAAATAATTCGGGGCGGCGAAAATCTCGGCAATGCTCGGCGCCAGACCAATCGAGCCAAATACGCGGCCGTAGCCGCGCAATTCGTGGCAGCCCATGGTCGAGGTTATTTTTTCCAGTCCGCTCTTCAAATTGCCGAGCAAACGAGAGAGGACGGCTTTGACCGCTCCATTTTCCGAAGGGGCAACGGATTGGACGGCAAGCGCAAACATGGCATACGGGTTGATGGCATCGGCGCCAAAGCCGATGAGCAGGGCGATGTCGTGCAGGCCGCGAATCGCCGCGCTGCGCACGACCAGGCCAACCCGCCGGCGCAAATTACCCTGCGCTGAGGGGGCGGCATTGCGCAAGGCTTGATCCACCATGCTCACCGCAAGATGAGGATCAAGCCAATTCAATCCCTCCGTGTACAAGCGATGATCGTCCAGAATCAAACACTGAAAGCCCTTTTGCGCCCATTCCACCGCCTCATCAGCCAGCCGTTGCAACGCTTGTTGGGCAGTTTCTTCGGGAGAAACAGCCAACGTCAACCAGGCGGTTTTATCGGCAAAAAAAGCGATCAGGTCTTCCAGGGTGACCGTTCCAAAGGCTTCGGCAACGCTTTTTGAGCATTCTGGGTCGAGCCAATCGGACAGGCCGCCGGTCAGGATGGGAACTTCCAGGGTAAGCAGGCTGTCCTCTGGATTGGGCGGTTTGCCGATGGCCGGGCAGGCGCCGACCATCGAACTGGTGGAAAACGCTTCCATCTCGCGCACGTGGTCAATGGATGGATTGGTCACCACGGCAACGGCTTCTTTGAAGAAATCGGCAAGGTTGACCCGCGCTTTGCTCAGTGGGGCAAGCGGCCCATCGTACCCCAGCGAACTGATCAGGTCGTCTTTGTCCTCGCTGATGAGCGACTCGACTTCGTTGAAGTGATCCTTGAGCCAGCCGTTGGCGGCCAGCAGGCGCGAATGGACGGCGGTTGTCCATTTAGGCGTGAATGCCGAGGGATGAGGATTGGCGGCCGGAAGGGTCCTGTCGCGAGGGGGTTCAGCGGTGACCATTAGCGCGCCGGCCTGCGCGGTGCGGCTGAACAGCGCAGCGCTGGCCGTATAGGACGCGCCCCAGCCGCTCCAGTACTGGCGGGCCAGCTGAGGCGCTTCGCGTTGGAAGGTTTGCACCATCACATGCTGACGGATGGCGGCGTGGTCGAGGACGACGGGATTTTCACTGCGGCGGAGGATGAGCGCCACCTTTTCGCCGGGCGCCAGGGCGCGGGCTTCGCTGACCCAGTTTTCCAGTGGGGTGGCCCCACGTTCGGAAGAAAAAATGTACTCCTTCTCGGTTTCGATGAACCACAACGGGCGCAAACCCAGCGCGTCCACGCTGGCCACCACCGTGTGGCCAAATCGGGAAAGAATGGCGGCCGGCCCTTGCGCGTAAGGGCCGAAGGCTTGACGAATGCGCTGATACGCGGCTTTCAGGTCGGGCGGAAAGGTTTCGATCTCCGTGGGGGTGGGAGGAAACACCGTTTCCATTGCCTCGATCAGATCAAGACCGTGTTCCACGCACAACGTGTGCAACAGGCGGTCTACATCTTGCGAGTCCGAACCCTCTTTGGGAAGCATGCTGCCGATTTGGGTGGCTTCGAGACGCAGGCGGTGGATGGTATTGATTTCGCCGTTGTGTCCCAAAATGGCAAACGGTTGAGCTCGCTCAAAGGTGGAGACTGTGTTGGTGGAGTAGCGGGCATGGCAGAGGACAATCGAAGTATCGTAGTTATGATCCTGCAAGTCCGGATAGTAATGGGAGAGGGCCTCTACCGAGCCCCGCATTTTGTAGACGACCGAGTGTCGGCTCAGCGAGGCAAAGTGGAGGGGAAAATCCTGCTCCAGCGAAATTTGAACGGCCAACAAACGGCGATCGAGGTCGGTGAGATCGCTGTAACCGGCCATCTGCCAAAATTGAGGCGGATTGATGCGCGCGTTTTGACCAAGCACCTCTTTGCGAACGCGCCCAGGTTGCAAGAGCAGTAAATGGAGACCCTGACTTTGGAAACGTTGGGTGATTTCTTCGTGGATGGTGGAGAGGTCGAGGGTGGTCGGAACGAACAGGTGGCCTACCCAAAAACCGGGATGGGTAACCAGATGGGCCGGCATACCAGCCTGACTGAGTTTCTTGGCCCACAAGCGACGGGGAATATCAGTTTGAACGCCTGCGCCATCCCCTTCGCCGTTGACAAAACCGGTACGGTGTCCCATATTCACCAAAGCGCCTAAGGCGCGTTTAAGGGTGCCGAACGTGCTTTGGCCCTGTTTGCGTGCGCTCAAATAAATGGCGCAGGCATCCCGTTCATTGCCGTCCTGAAAAGGGTTTGAAATATCGGAACGAATGCTTTTCATGGTATGCTCCTCCTTTGGCGTCTTGGAAGCATGGGTTGGCTCAGCAACCACAATGAATGGCTAAAAAATAAGGCTCACCGACCGGTGAGCCTTTGAATTGCGGATAGGATAAGACCAACTACTCACCGGCGGCGGGTGTAGCGTGAACTTGATAGCACGGCGTGCTGCTGCAGATGGGGACATTTCGGGTAAAGGTTTCATAAAATTGTGCCAATTATACAAAAAGAACCGATTTTGTAAAGAGAAAAAGGGTTAAGAATTTGATCAATTTTACCCAAAATCCTTCGATTTATACCATGATAATTATTATTATATTGGGTATAACAATAGCAACAAATTCAGATAATGGCGATGATTATAGTGTATAATTGACGACAAAGAACTTCTCCCCTGCTGGTAAACTCAGGACAAGATGAGCGATGCGTTTCGCGTACAACCCCTAGCTATTGCGCCTCACCGCATTCACCCGCACACCCGCCCGGCTTATGTTCACCTCAAGGTTGCCAACCTCGACAGGCAGATGGATTTCTACCAGCGCGCCATTGGGCTGCGCCTCAACTGGAAGCAATTTCCCAGCGCAGGTCTCGGCGCTGGCGGGCGCGACCTCGTTCGCCTGACCCAGATCGCCAACGGCAAACGCTACCGCGGCGTGTGCGGTTTGTATCACTTTGCGATTCTTTTTCCCAATCGGCGCGAACTGGCGCGCGAAGTAGCGCGCCTGTACGCTTTACGCTGGCCGCACTACCCCACCGATCACATCATGACCAAGACCACCTACCTGGACGATCCGGAAGGCAATCCTATCGAATTGTATTGCGAATCGCCCGAAGATGGCATCTTCACCATGCGGGACGGCGAGTTTATCGCCGTGCGGCGGGACGGCAGCCTGAGCGACGGGCGCGAACCGCTGGATGTCGAAGCCCTGTTACGGCATCTTTTGCCGACCGACCGGCTGGACGAACCGGTGTCAGACGATGTTCGTATGGGGCATTTTCATCTCTATGTCCGAAATTTACAGGAGAGCATGGCGTTCTATCACGATTTGCTGGGGTTTGACCACATGGGGATTGCGCGCTCCTTCCGCATGGGAATGGTCTCGGCAGGCGGCTATCATCATCACATCGGCTTCAATACCTGGCAGGGCGAAGGCGCCCCACCCGCCCCGCCGGACGGGCTGGGAATGCTGCACTTCGCCTTTGAGCTGCCCCACCTGACCGAGCTGGAACGGTTGCGGGAGCGTCTGACCGCTCAGGCGGCTGCCTTCGAGCGGGGTGAGGACGCCAGCCTTGCGCTGACCGATCCATCCGGCAATCGGATTGTGTTTGAGGTTGAGCCGGCAAATCCTTCATAAGCGGCTCGCCAACCGCTTTGGTTATGCCGCTCAGCCGCCGGACGGTTCACGCCGCCGGTTGAACCAATAGGCTAGCAGAATCGCCCCCTGCGGCAGGACAAGGATCAGCCCGAACAGGAGGGTTGTGTTCAGGTTGAGGCCGAGCGGGTCAGCTAGCAGCATCACCAGGATTTCAGCCGCATAAGCCGCCAGCACGGCTTTCCAGATCATGCCCGGCCGGCTGGATCGGCGCAAAGCGAGCCCGGCTGCCAAGCCGGCGCTCAGCGGATAAAAGACAATCACCGCCAGGATGCCAAAAATCAAATCCTCCCAACCGCCGGATGAGCGCGGGTTGAGTTGCAGCAGCAGGCGGGTCAGCAGTAAGCCTATCGCTATGCCCCCTGCCCCGCCCAGCAGGCCAGCCAATAATCCAAGTGCAATGTTCATGCTTGCGCTCCTATCTCGATGAACCAGTCTCCCTCCACCTGGGCGGGGAGGAACGGCTCGCCCGGCTGGCCGTTGACGCGGCAGGTTGTCCATCGTTGGCCGCTGCCCTCGATCCGCACGGTCAATCGCGCTTGACGGTAGGGGATGTTTTCCACTTCCAGCCAGCGCAGGCCGGGCGGCAGGTACGGCTCAAAGCGCACACCATCCGGCGTAAAGCGCAGGCCGAGCAACCCCAGCAGGATCAGGCGCAGGTAGCCGCTGGCGCTCCAGCTTTGCCGCGCGCATGACTCCCACTCCCAGCCGCTTTCGCCCTTGCCGGCCTCCTGCAGCCCGCCGTAAATTTCGCCGCTGAGGGGGTGAACAATCTCGGCGCACTGGGCAAAACGGTTGAACAGCGTCGTCAGGTTGTTGAATTCCTCATCGAAAAGGTGGTGATGGCGGTATTGCAGGGCAGCTTCGGCCCAAAAAGCGTTGATGAACGGCCAGATCGTGCCGCTGTGCCGCCCGAAACCGCCGCGCTCGGTGTAGCGCGGGAACGACGGCCAGACGCAGGCAATCCCGTACGGAGTGCGCTGGATGTTGCGCAAAATCGAATCAGCCTGATCGGGAGCAGCGATCTCGAACAGCAGGGCGAAGGCCTGCCCCAGCCCCTCCTGAGCCGAGCAGTGCCCCTCGTCGTCCAGCAGGTAATCGAAAAGACCGCGGTGCGGGTTCCACAGGCGGCGCTGGATGCTCTGCTTCAGGCGTTCGGCGGCGGTCTGGTCGCGCGGATCAGGCGGCAGGCCAAGTTCGGCGGCTATGTGCGGCAGCAGGCGGTAGGCCTGGGCGTACACGCAGTTGGTCGAGAGCGTCATCATCGGGATGCCGTAACCTGAGGCGGCTTTTTTGTGCGGGTTGAAGTGCACCCAGTCGAGGATGGAACTGGTAGCGCCCGGCGAGTAGCGGTCAGGGTAGGCCGCCACCCCATCGCCATAGACGGCCGGCCCGCGGAACAGGCCGATGTGCGGATCGTACTCCTCGCTTTCCAGGCGGCGCAGGCTGCTGCGCACGGCGCGGTAACCCAGCCGCAGCGTATCCAGGTCGCCGCTGTACAGATAATACGCCCACAGGCCGAGCGCCCAGATTATCGCGTCCCAGTACTGACCGCCGATGCAGACCTCACCGTCGCGCTCTTCCAGCGCCGAGCGCAAGGTGTTGCGCGCCACCTGCGGGTGGGTCAGCCCGACTCCGTTCCAGACATTGATGGCGGCGTCGCGCGTCCACGGCGTGTCGTAATCCAGGCCGGCGAGCAGAACCGGCAGGCGCTGCGAAGCGACCGGAAAAGGTTGTATGTTCCCCAGCAAATCGCCAGCGGCGATGCGGTAGGCGCGCTCGACGGCCGGCAGGTTGCAGCGCAGGGTGGGGAAGGCGGAAAGGGAGAGCGCCTCGCTCATCGGCTACCCCTCCCCTGCTGCGAGATCGGCCGGCCACTCAGCCCAGCGCCGGCCGAGCGAGCGCGGATCATCGCCAGGCCGCAGCGGCTGCAGGAAAATCGTCCACCGTTCTGCGGTGGGATGGACGCGATAGGCCTCCCCCACCCCGGGGCCGCAGGAAGCGCTGCCCAGCCCCAGTTGTCGGACATCCAGACAAAGGTAAGTCTGCGGACGGCGCCTCAATTCGTGCGGGTGCAGCGCGCGGTAGAGGTCATCGGCGGTGTAGTGGCTGACCGAGACTTCCAAGTGGCGGTCAGCGCTGGCCAGCACGCCCCAGCCGTCGGCATTGCGCACGGCTGCCCAGCGCACCTCGGTTTTGTTGCCGTTTTCCTGCGGCAGGATGTAGGGGACAAACTGCTCGTCCACGCTGCCGCCATAGAGCCCCACCGCTGCGCCACGCTTGCGGTCGTTGTAGGTCTCGTGCGGGCCGCGCCCCAGCCAGCAGAACTGCTCGAAGCCGGCCGGCAGGGTCAGACGGACGCCGATGCGCGGCAGAACCGGCAAGCGGCCGAACGGCTGCAGCCGCAGGCGGGCGAGCAGCCGACCATCGCTGCAGAACAGATAGTCGCAGTGAACTTCGTAGCCGGCCGCCACCCCCTCGGCGTGAACCCGCTGAACCGTGCGGACGAGCGCCAGCCCCTCCGCCGGTTGATGCCAGGCGATATGGGTGAGGCGGTGCGTCAGCCGATCCAGCCCGGCTGCCAGCCACTCGCCCAGCAAGGTGCCGCGCTGATCCTCTGCCCACTTGAAGCCGTCGTTGTCGGTTGGCGCCCGCCACAGGTTGAGGCGCAGGCCGTCCTCGATGAGCGGCACATCCGCAACGCGCAACCCGCGCAGGAAGCCGCTTTGCAGGTCAACCTCGGCGGCAAAGCCATGCGCCCGCAGGCGCAGTTGTTCGCCATCCGACTCGATTTGCAAGGGCGCGCTCCCGCCGAGCGGTTGTGCGATAGGCGGCACATCCAGCGGCAGGCGGAACTGCTGCCAGGCCACCTCATGGCCGGCCGCCGCCCAGGCGCAATCCCGCGTCAGATGGAAGCGCACGGTTAGAAAGGCCTCCTGGCCGGGACGCACGGGCGGCAGGCGGTAATTCAACTGGACGCGCTGGCGCTCGCCGGCCGGCGTGGTCAGCGGCGGTAGGCTGCCCAGCTGCCACACCTCGCCGTCCACGCTGATCTGCCACTCTCCCTGCAAGCTGTCCAACGATACGAAGTCGTAATCGTTGTGAACTTCCAGCCAGCCGGTGCACAGGTCGAGCGCATCAACGCGCACCGGCTGATACACCTTCTTGACCTCGTACAAAGCCGGGTGCGGCGTGCGGTCGGGGAAGACCAGCCCGTTAATGCAGAAGTTGCGGTCGTTGGGCTGATCGCCGAAGTCGCCGCCGTAGGCCCAGAAGGGACGGCCGCTCTCGTCCCGTTTGAGCAGTCCCTGATCCACCCAGTCCCAAATGAAGCCGCCCTGCAAGCCGGGCGTGGACTCGATCACATCCCAGTACTCCCCCAACCCGCCGGGCGAATTGCCCATGGCGTGGGCATACTCGCACAGAATCAGCGGGCGCGGGTCATGGGAGCGCAGGCCGTACTGGCGGATTTTTTCAACCGGCGCGTACATTGGACAGACGATGTCGCTGGCGGCATGGCCGCTCTCCCAATCGGCGGCAATGGCGCCCTCGTAGTGCAGCGGACGGGTGGGATCGTAGGCGCGCATCCAGCCGGCCAGCGCGTCGTGATTGGCGCCGTAGCCCGACTCGTTGCCCAGTGACCAGACCACGACGCTGGGGTGATTTTTGTCGCGTTCGACCATGCGCGCTCCGCGTTCCAAAAAGGCGATGCGCCAGTCGGGGTCGTGGCACAGGCGGTCATACAGGGCGTGCGCCTCGATGTTGGCCTCGTCCCACACATACAGGCCGAATTCATCGCACAAATCGTACCAGCGCTCATCGTTGGGGTAGTGCGAGGTGCGCACGGCGTTGATGTTGTGCTGCTTCATCAGGCGGATGTCAGCGATCATGCTTTCCAGCGAGAGGGTTTTGCCGTGCTGCGGGTCATGCTCGTGGCGGTTGACGCCGCGAATGCGCACCGCCCGGCCGTTGATGAGCAACTGGCGGTCGCGCACTTCCACCCGCCGAAAACCGACCCGGCAGGCGAAGTACTGCACGGCCGTCCCGCCCGGCTCGACCAGCCGCACTGTCAGCGTGTAGAGGTGCGGCGTTTCGGCCGACCAGAGCAGCGGCTGTGCCAGCGGCTGATGGAGGCGCACCAACGGGCGGCGCTCCGGCGCAGGGTGAAATTCGGCGGAAACAACATTGGCGAAGACGGCCTGCCCGTTTGGATCGTACAGCCGCATTTCCACGCGCGCGCCGTGCGCCTGCTGCCACTCCCCGCCCAGCAGGGCGTCCACCTCCAACACGGCGCTGCGGCAGTCGGCGCTGAGCAGCGGGCGGGCGAAGACATCCCACAGGTGCAGGGGCGGCAGACTGTACAGCCAGACGCTGCGGTAAATGCCCGCCATGCGCCAGTGATCCTGATCTTCCAGATAGGAGCCGTCGCTCCAGCGGATGACCTGCACAGCCAGCTGGTTGCGGCCGGGCTGCGTCCAGTCGGTGATGTCGAATTCGGCTGGCAGGCGCGAATCCTTGCTGAAACCGACCTTTTGTCCGTTGACCCACACCCAAAAGGCCGATTCGACCCCGTCGAAGCGCACAATCACGCGGCGGCCGCGCCACTCGGCCGGCAGATCGAAGGTGCGGCGGTACAGACCGGTGGGGTTGTCCTGGCGCGGCACGCGCGGCGGATCAAGTGGGATGGGCATTTGAATGTTGCAGTAGATCGGCTTGTCGAAGCCCTGCATCGTCCAGTTGCCCGGCACGCGGATGGGATGCCAGTCGGCACCCGGGAAGCCGGGCTGCTCGAAGCCGGCCGGCAGGGCGAACGGATGGGCGGCGAGATGGAAACGCCACTCGCCGTCCAGACAGCGCACGTAGGGGCTGTGGAGCGGTTGACGGGTGCGCGCGCTGGCTTCATCGGCGAAGGGGAAACCGCTGGCGCGCATCGGCAGGCGGTTGACGGCTTGCAGGTGGGGGTTTTCCCAGTCGAGCGGAGGGGAATCGGGCATGGCGAATCACCTGTGGATAATGGATTTTGGAAGAAGACAACAGCCTAATTATAAAAGCAAAGTCCCTTAAACTTGCCGGAGAGGCAGGGTTTGTGTTATGCTGAATTTAGAATGATCCTGCTTCCGAATCTTCTGGCGCTGATTGGGGTGGTTTGGATCGTGCTGCGGCGCGGCCGCGATGAGCGGGTGGCGGCCAGCCGTCCGGCGCGCTGGCTGCGCATGGCGGGTTTGCTGCTGCTGATCGGACAGGTGGCTGTCCTTGCGCTGTTCGGTCTGGGCGAGATCGCCGCGGGGGATTGGAGCGGCGCTGTGCACGGGCTGCAACTGGCTCTCACGGTTGGCTTGGCCGTTGTGGCCTTTTCGAGGCCGCTGGAAGGAGGCCTGGCTCTGCTGGCTGCCAGCCTGGCGGTTGCGGCGGCGTTGCCCGGCCTGCGCCTGACGTCCCCCGCCGCGCTGATTCTGGCCGCCCCGCAGGGGATAGCCGGCTTGCTGTTATTCCTTGCCGGCCGATTGGCTGGCCGCCCGACGGGCGGGGTATAATCCCCGCTTGCGCTCAACCCAGACAAAATTCTTATGGATGACTGAAGCGGATGAAGAAAACGCAATGGATGAACGGACTCTTTATGGCAGTCATTTTGGCAGCCTTGTTAGCGGCTTTTGCAAACACCATGACTTCCCTTAACCGCAACGAACACATGTACATCACAGCCGCAGCGCTGATTTCGCAAGGGAAAACCCTCTACAAGGACTTTGCCTATTTACAAACGCCTTATCTGCCACTGTTCTATGCCGGCTTGTTCAAATTGTTTGGACTTTCTTCGTTCTACTTGCTGATCGGCAAAATGGTCAGTTTTCTAGCGCTGGCTGCTTCCGGTCTGGTTTTGTATTTCCTAGCCAGACGGGTTTTGAAAGACACTTCGCTGGCGTTGGGGATATTAGCGCTTTATGTTATGAATTTGAGCGTCGTTCTTCCGGCTCGCGAAGCGTCCAACTATATTTTGCCGGTTCTTTTGTCTCTGTCCGCCGTTTGGGTATTTGATATTGCGTTTCATTCCGGTCCCAGCAAAGCATGGTTATGGGCGGTTTGCGGCCTGCTCATGGCATTGACGGTGGGGGTTAGACTGACGTATGCCGCAGCGGTGATCCCCTTTTTCCTGGTCATGGCGCTTTCCCCGCTGTTTCAAAAAAGCATATCGGTAAAAAACCTGATCGGGCATGTTTTGCGCTTCACGGCTGGCATGGTTTTTGGGCTTCTACCCCTGTTGATTTACTGGTGGAGCGATCCGCTGGCTTTTGAATTTAACAATTTGGGCTACCACACTCTCAATACCCAATGGCGTTGGATGACCGGTTACACGGATAGGATGTCTTTGTCTTCCAAAGTATATTTCGCCGGCGAAACCCTGTTGAGGTTGGATAACCTAATCCTGTGGTTAGGGGTTATTTTTGGCGGATTGGCTAGCATCGTCCACCCTCCGCGAAGGATGCGGCTCTCGGTTGGTTTTGCGCTAGGGTTATTATTATTTATGACGGGGATGGCCTCTGCGCTGGCTCCGACGCCGTCTTTTCCCCAGTACTATGCGCTGCCCATCAGTTTTCTGTTTGTCGGGTTGGTCTATTCCTGGTCTGTCAACCTTGACGGTAACTATTCGCTGTATTGTAAGGCGTTGGCAGTGATGGTGTTGATTGTCGCTATCCGTACTGCCCCTGAACTGCTCCGACCCATTCCCGACTTGAGAGATAGAGAAAATTGGATGCCGTTCTATGTTCGGGATGTTTCCGTGCGGATTCGGGAAACGCTGCGCGAGGACGCCGTTCATTCAAACCCGAAAGTGGCCACTTTATCGCCATTGTTTGCTTTGGAAGGGGGGCTGTTGATTTACGACGAACTCGCTACCGGCCCGTTTTTGTATCGAGTAGGCGATCTTCTAACGGCTGAACAGCGCGAACATTTTGTGGGCAGTTCTCCCGCAACGATTGAAGCCTTGTTGGACAGCGATCCGCCGGCTGCCATCCTGATCGGTTTTGAGGGGGATTTGGAACAACCCTTGCTGGAATACGCCCTACGCGAAAATTATCGTTGGGTCGCTTTACCGGACTTCGAAGGAGTCGTCTATGTTCGCTCAAAATAAGGTTTATTTGGCCAGTTGGCATTGCTTGCTTTTCTCCATCAAGGAAAGGATCTGCTTCGAATGAGTCCCAAAAGACAAACCCCACCCGATCCTGTCTCTCCGAGCTTCACCGAAGAGGAGCGCGCCGCCATGAAGGAACGCGCGGCGGAGTTGAAAGCCGAATCGCGCGGCGCAAAAGTGGACAACGAGGCCGCCGTTTTGGCTAAAATAGACGAACTGCCCGAACCCGATCGCTCAATGGCGCTGCGCTTGCACGAACTGATCAAAACCGCCGCCCCTACCCTGACCGCGCGACTTTGGTACGGGATGCCGGCTTACGCCCGCGAGGGCAAGGTGGTGTGCTTTTTCCAAAGCGGACAAAAATTCAAGACGAGGTACGCCACGCTGGGTTTCAGCGATGCCGCTCACCTCGACGATGGTAACTTTTGGCCGACCTCGTTCGCCCTGAAGGAGTTGTCCCCCGCCGAGGAGGAACGCATTGTGGCGCTGATCCGCAAGGCGGTGGAGTGATCCGTTTGTGGGCTGCCCAGGGGCGGGATAGACGCATGGTTTTGGCAAAAGCGGTGTACAATGAGCACGGTTGAGCTCGAATTCAATCCATGCGCATCCCAAATCCACGAAAAAGGACAACCCCATGGGCACTCTCGATATTGAATCCCTGATCCACCGCCTGACCCTGGAAGAGAAAATCCGCCTGTTGGCCGGGGCGGATAACTGGCACACCCACGCCATCGAACGGTTGGGCATCCCCGCTCTCAAAGTGACCGACGGCCCGAACGGGGCGCGTGGCGCTTGGGGCGGTTTGGCGGGCGCCTCGGCCTGCACGCCGGTCGGCACGGCGCTGGCGGCCACCTGGAACACCGCCCTGATCGAGGAGATCGGCGGTTTGCTGGCCGACGAAACCCGCGCCAAAGGCGCTGATGTGCTGCTGGCGCCCACCGTCAACCTGCACCGCACCCCGCTGGCCGGGCGTAATTTCGAGTGCTTCTCCGAAGACCCGTATCTGAGCGGCGAGATGGCCTGCGCCTACATCCGCGGTGTGCAAAGCCGCGGGGTGGGCTGCTGCATCAAGCATTTTGTCTGCAACGATCAGGAATACCAGCGGCTGTCCATCAGCGCCGAGGTGGAAGAACGCCCGCTGCGTGAGTTGTACCTCGAACCCTTCCGCAAGGCGATTCAGGCCGTCCAGCCGGTAGCGGTGATGACCGCCTACAACCGCATTCGCGGGGCGTATGCCAGCCAGCACGAGTACCTGCTCAAAACCATCCTGAAGGGGGAATGGGGGTATGATGGATTAGCGCTTTCGGATTGGGGCGGCACCTACAGCGACGCCGTTCCAGCCGGCGGGTTGGACTTGGAAATGCCCGGCCCGGCGCGCTGGATGAGCGCCGAACGGGTGCGCAAGGCCATGGCGGAGGGCAGCCTGACCCCGGCCGCGCTGGATGACAAGGTGCGCCGCCTGCTGCGTGCCCTGCAAACCGTTGGGCGGTTCGACCAGCCAGCGCATCCGCCGGAGGGCGCGCTGGACACCCCCGCCCAGCGCCAGCTGCTGCGCCGCGCCGCCCAAGAGGCGATTGTGCTGCTCAAAAATCAGGGCGCACTGCCGCTCAAAGGCGTCCGCCGGCTGGCAGTACTGGGCGCCAATGCCCGCTGGGCGGAGATCATGGGCGGCGGGAGTTCGACCGTATTTCCTTATTACGCGATTTCCCCGCTGCAGGGCATCCGCCAGCGCGCCGGCGATTCGGTCAGGGTCGAGTACGCCCTTGGCGCTTTTTCGCACCGCTACCCGCCCTACCTGCCCTTGGAAACCCTGCAAACCGCCGACGGGCAACCCGGCTGGCTGCTGGAAGTGTACGATGGCCCAGACCTGCACGGCGAGCCGGTCGTCCGCCGTCTCGTCCGGCGAACCTACCTGTTTTTGGGGGATGTGCCCGAGTCGTACTTCTCTCGCCCGGGTGTGGCGGCGCGGCTGAGCGGTTTCTTCCTGCCGCAGGAAAGCGGCCGGCACACCTTCTGGATGGAGGCCACCGCCCACACCGAATTGTACCTGAACGGCGAGCGGCTGTTGGAAATCCGCGGCGGGCCGGCGCAGAGCCGGTCGCTGCAGGTCGAGGTGGATCTGACCGCTGGGGCGGCCTGCCGGTTCGAAATTGTCCATCGCTCCGCCAGCCGCGAGCCAGCCGGCTGGGTGCGGTTGGGCTACCTGCCGCCCCACCCGGCCGACCTGCTGGAGGAGGCCGTGGCGGTGGCCGAACGCAGCGATGCGGTCGTCATCGTTGCCGGCCTGACCCCGGATTGGGAGTCGGAGGGCTTCGACCGGGTGGATATGCGCCTGCCGGGCGGGCAGGACGAACTCATCCGCCGCGTGGCCGAGGTCAACCCGCGCACCATTGTCGTGCTGAATAACGGCTCGCCGCTGGAAATGCCGTGGCTGGAGCAGGTCAACGCGGTGGTGCAGTTGTGGTACCTCGGTCAGGAACAAGGCAACGCGCTCGCCGACATTTTGTTTGGGGATGTTTCTCCATCCGGCAAACTGCCCACCACCTTCCCGTGCCGGCTGGAGGACAACCCGGCCCACATCAACTACCCCGGCGAAAACGGCAGAGTCCTGTACGGCGAGGGCCTGTTCATCGGCTACCGCTATTATGATTTTACCGATCGGCCGGTTCTGTTCCCCTTTGGTCACGGCCTGTCGTACACCCGTTTCGAATACGGCGACCTGCAAATCAACCCGTCCGAATTTCAGGACGGCGAAGATGTGGAGGTTTCTTTCCGCATCACCAATCTGGGGGAAATGCCCGGCATGGAAATCGCTCAAATCTATGTGCGGGATGTGCACTGCCGCCTGAGCCGCCCGCTCAAAGAGCTGAAAGGGTTTGCCAAAGTAACTTTACAGCCGGGCGAAAGCCAAACCGTGCGGCTGCGCTTGAACCGCGAAGCCTTCTGGTTCTACGATCCGGCGCGCGGCGGATGGCAGACCGAAAGCGGTCTGTTCGAAATTCTGGTCGGCGCATCCAGCCGGGATATACGACTGAGCGGGGCCGTGCGGCTGTTGCCGGCTGCCCAATCCGCAGCGGCCGCCTGGGGAGCGCACTCGCGGCTGGGCGAGGCGCTGGCCGACGCCGGGGCTGCTGCCGTGCTGCGCCGTTATTTTGGCGCTCAGGTGGATTCGCCGCAGGCGCAAAGTCTGCTGGACCTGACGCTGGAAGAGATCAGCCTGCGTTTTCCGCAGCTGGCCCCGCCTGCCGTGCTTTCCGCCGTTGTGGAGGAGTTAAATCACCTGCCGCAGGGTTGACAAGCCTCGCCGGTCTATTTATACTAAAAGTAGTTGTCCAACGGCTTTCGACAAATGACAACTACTTTTTTCGTTTTCAACCCCTATCGGTTCAAAGGAGGTCAATTTCCCTTCCATTCATCTAAACCACCGTTTTCTACTTTCCCTACCCTGCTGAGGCCTGGCTGATCAGGCCGGTCAACCGCAACGATTGTTAATACTGCCTGAAAAATTTTTTTAGGAGGAACCATGTTCAAGAAGTGGACGATTAAATTCGCCCTGATGGTGGTCAGTCTCTCGCTCATCCTGTCGGCCTGCGCAGCGCCGGCGCAGCCGACCACTGCTCCAACCCAGCCGCCGGCTCAGGGAGAGCAGCCCACTGCCCCGCCGGTCGAGGAAACCCCCGCCTACCAATGGGGGGAGTGGCGCAACACCGATCCGTATCGCCCCTACGATCAGCGCATCACCGTTTCGGTGGTCAAGGGCGGCTCGGAAAGCGCCGGTACCCTGCCGGCCGGAGAAACCATCGAAGACAACCGGGCTTTGAAGTACATCGAAGATACCCTTAATATTGACGTCACCTTCAAGTGGGTTGTGACCAGCGATGCGTATCTGGATAAACTCAACCTGGCGATTGCCAGCAAGGACATTCCCGACATCATGATCGTGGATCCGATCCAGTTACAGCAGCTGGCCGAAGCAGACGCCATCGAAGACCTGACCCCCTACATCGAAAAATTTGCCAACGCCGACATTCTGGAAAACTACAATCAAACCGGTGGGGTTGCGCTGCAGGCGGCCACCATAAACGGAAAAATCATGGGTATCCCCAACGTCCAGCCGCAGGCCGATGCGCCGATTATGGCCTTTGTGCGCCGTGACTGGTTGAATAAACTTGGTCTCGAACCGCCCAAGACGGTCGAGGACATTGAGAATCTGGCCCGCGCCTTTATGGAACAAGACCCGGATGGAAACGGCGTGGCCGACACCTTCGGGCTGACCGGCTCGATGAACCCGATCAACGTCCCCAGCAATCTGCATGGGTTCGATGCCTTCTTCAACGCCTACGGCGCCTTCCCCGAATTGTTCTACCGCGACAGTTCCGGCAAGATCATTTACGGCTCATTGCAGCCGGAAGTCAAAGAGGCGCTGGCTTTGATCGCGCGCTGGTACAAAGAAGGCTTGATTGATCCCGAATTTGCCACCAAAGACGGCGGAAAATCCAACGAAATTCCCGTTTCCGGCAAATCCGGCATCATGATGGGGCCGTGGTGGATCCCGTGGTGGCCGCTGGTCGACTCGCTGACCAACGATCCCAACGCCGACTGGTGGCCGTATCTGATTCAGGATAAGAACGGCGGCCAGACGTTCTCGATGGGTGATTACACCTACAGTTTTGTGGTGGTGCGCAAAGGCTTCCCGAACCCCGAAGTCGCCCTCAAAATCCTGAATGTTCAAAACGACCTCAGTTACGGTTTGAACAATGCCCCGCAGTTCTATCCCAACTTCAACGAAATCTGGACTCTGCTCTTCCCGATCCCCTTCCTGATCGAGCAGCCGTATGTGGTGGAGCGCATGGCGCGCGAGTACAAAGCCGCCTTGGATGGCGAACTCGATCCGCAGACCTTTGGCGAGGCCATGAAGGTGGAATTCGAGCAGATCAAAGCAGATGTGGCCAACCCGCGCAGCGATCCCTCCAACTGGGCAACCCGCATGGCGCGCCTGGAAGCCGGCTTGCTGCTGGCCCAGGGGTATGATGAGGTGCGCACCGACCCATTCGCTGCCCGCGTGCTGGCAGTGGATCAGAACTGGCCGGCCTTGAAGAAGATGGAAGAGGAAACTTTCCTGCAAATCATGACCGGCGCCCGCCCGCTGGATGACTTCGACAAATTCGTGCAGGAATGGTACGCCAGCGGCGGACAGGCCTTGCTGGACAAGATGAACAGCCAGTAATTCTCGTCTCAGCGGCGCCTACTGCGACGACGGACATCTTTGTGAGAGCAAGAGTGGAGCAATTCGACCGACCCATTTTTGGCAGGAATTGCTCCACTCCCTTTACCGGTTTCCTTCCCAACCTGGTCTATACTGATAAGCGTTAGGTTTCATCCCTTTTCCGTCCTCAAAACCTGAGGTTTACCCATGCAAAAAAACTCGGATCGTTTCAGCTATTACGCCATGATCCTGCCGGGGCTGGTTTTGTTGTTTGCCTTTACCTTCGTGCCATTATTTTATTCGGTCATCGCCTTCCAGAAGTTCAACCCGGCGCTCGGCATTCAGGGATCGCCGTGGGTGGGGTTGGACAACTTTCTCTACATCTTTCGCGTGCGGGATGCCCGGCAGGTGTTCTACAACACCATTTTCATTGCAGTGATGAAAATCATCCTGCTCGAAATCACCGCCATCATCTTTGCCCTGCTGCTCAACGAACTGCGTTACCTGCGCGTCAAACGCGCCGTGCAGACGATGGTGTACCTGCCCCATTTTCTCTCATGGGTGATTCTGGCCGGCATCCTGCGCACCATTTTGGCGCGCAACGGCCTGGTCAATGACTTTTTGGGGTTGTTGGGGATTGCGCCGGTGTATTTTCTCGGCCGACCGGATATTTTTCCCTGGTTGATCATTATCAGCGATGTGTGGAAAGAGTTTGGTTTCGAGGCCATTCTCTACCTGGCAGCCCTGACGGCGATTGATCCCACCCTCTACGAAGTGGCCGAACTGGACGGCGCCAACCGCCTTCAAAAGATGTGGTACATCTCCATTCCGGGCATCCTGCCCACCATTGTACTGGTGGCCAGCCTCAGCCTTGGCAATGTGCTCAACGCCGGCTTTGATCAGATTTTCAACCTGTACAGCCCAATTGTGTATTCCACCGGCGATATTCTCGACACCTATGTGTACCGCGTCGGTCTGATTCAGGGGCAGTACAGCATCGGTACGGCCGTCGGCCTGCTCAAGACGGTGGTCTCGCTCATTTTGATCGGTATTTCGTACTGGATCGCGGGCAAGTTTGCCAATTACCGCATCTTTTAGGAGGATTCAGCGCCATGGTCTATTCCAAACGACTGCAAGACCGCATTGTGGACTGGTTGATTGCCGCTTTTCTGCTGGCGCTGGGCATTTCCACCCTGCTGCCGTTGGTGAACACCCTCGCCATTTCGCTCAGCGAGCGCGCCGCGGTGAGCGGCGGCTTGGTCAAACTTTGGCCGGTAGGTTTCAATCTGACCGCCTACGATTACATTCTGAAAGATGTGAAGTTCTGGCGCGCCTTTGGTATCTCGGTGCTGCGCGTGGCGCTGGGCGGTCTGCTCAATTTCGTTTTGGCAGTGCTGACCGCTTTTCCCCTCTCACGCAGTGAAAAAGCCTTTCCGGGGCGCACGGTCTTTATCTGGCTGTTTGTGTTCGGCATGATCCTGAATGTCGGCATTGTGCCGTGGTACCTGACCATTGCCGGTTACGGCCTGATCGACTCGATTTGGGCGCTGGTGCTGCCCGGCGCCGTGCCGATCTGGAACGTGATCATTTTGATGAACTTCTTCCGCAACATTCCCAAAGAATTGGACGAAGCCGCCCGCATTGACGGCGCCAACCCGTGGCAACTGCTCTGGCATATTTACCTGCCCACTTCGCTGCCCGCGCTGGCGACCATCACCCTCTTTTCGATTGTCGGCCACTGGAATTCGTTCTTTGACGGCCTGATTCTGATGAATAACCCGGACAACTACCCGCTGCAAACCTACATCCAGCAGCTGGTGATTGCCGACCGCCCCATTTTGCACGGCGGACAGGCGCAGTTGATGGCCAAACTTTCCAACGCCACGCTCAACGCGGCCAAATTGTTCGTGGCGATGATCCCCATTCTGATGATTTATCCCTTCTTGCAGCGCTACTTTGTGCGCGGCATCATGCTGGGCGCGGTCAAAGAGTAGGGCTTATCTGGAAAAGCGTAAAACATACCGCGAGATACCGTGGATGAAAAGGCGCGCCGATGCGCCGGCTTCGCGGTCGGTGTCGCCCGGCTCCAGCCCAATCACCTGCGGGTACCAGCCTTTCTCATCAAGGATTTTGACCGGCGGTGTCCAGATGTCCGGCTGGCTGAGATCGGGGGTGAAACTGATGTAGATGCCGTCCTGCGCCCAGCGCGGATCCATAGCGCGATTCATCAGGATGACATACTGTTCCACAACGCGGTTCCAGTGCACGGAAGGCCCCCAAAAGGTGTCCGGCTGGGGGCTGTACCAATCGGATTGCACCGGCAGGATGGGCGTTACCTTGCCGAGCAGGCCGGGTTCGTTCCAGCCGCCGGCGTGCCATTTGTGAACACGGCCGACCGGGCAGGCGCGGTCTTCAAAGCGCATCCGCGCAATCGAGATGCCCTGTTGGGCAACCTCGCGGTAGTATGTCCCGAACAGGAAGTAAAAGTAGCGCCGCTCGCGGTCGAGGATGACGCTGAAATCGCCGTTGCCGCCGGCAAACCAGTAATTATGCTGTTCGAGATTGAGCGTTTCCGGCCCGCCGTTGAGGATGATGCCCAAATCATCCCAGGTGGCGCCGTTGTCATGCGATACGACTGCCCCGATCATCGGCGCGGTCAGCCGAAACTGCCGGCCCTGCTGATATTCTTCGCCGATCAGGTGCGCCGGCTCGTTATGATACCAGCCGTACAGGCTGCCGTCCTCGTCGGGAAAGACCGATTCGATCCACCGCCCCCCATCCCGAAAGGCCGTGTAGGTGATTTCACCGATGCGTTTCAAGTGGTACAAATCCGCGCCGGCCGAAAGCACCGGATGACCGGTGGAAGTCAGCACGCGCAGCTCACCGTCCCGCCACCAGCAGGGACTGTTGCAGTCGGCGGCGCTGGGGAAGCGGATTTCTTCGGCTGGTTCGATGGTAATGGATATACCGGCTACTTGTATGGTTTGGGAGTCGCTCATTCTGATGTGTACCTCTCTTTATGGGTGTTTTTAGACGATTTTCAACAACAGGGACTCTTCCTCTTGCAGGGAGTCAATCAACAAGCCCTCTTCCATCAGACTTTGACCGCTGCGCTGCCATTCCACTTCTCCTTCCAGCCCGTGCAGGGTGTACATCCGTTCGGGCTGCAGGTTCTTCAGGCGGATGACGCGCTGCGCCTCCCCGCCCGGCAGGCGGAAGACAAACAGCAAATGCTGGCTGGCATGGGGCAGGCTGTACTGAAAGGCAGCCCAACGCTCTCCCATCCCGCTGCGCAGCGGCTGATCGGTCAGGCGGTATAAATCGCCCTCGCGGATGAAGCGGCGCACCTCGTTGCGGTAGAGGCGGTTTTGCTGGCCGATGCGCTCCGCCAGCCAAGCGGGAATCTCGGTCAGTTTTTGCGAGATGCCGTACCAGCCCAGCATTGAAGTGCGGGTGTAGTAATCCCATTGGGAGCGGGTCAGGTGCGGGTCACACGGATCGAACCGCTGGTAAGGCGGTGGATCGGTGTTGCGCCAATGGCTGTATGTCCAGTGCAGCAGCGTGTTGGGGGCAAGCATCGCGCTGGCTCCCCAGAAAATTTGCAGGTCGTGCACCGGCCAGTCAGGGTCGGAAAGGAAAGTCATGTGGGTGTGGCGCATCATCCCCAGATCAATCCGCAAACCGCCCGACGAGCAGTTTTCCAGCGCCACTTCGGGAAAATCCTGCCGGATGCGGGCAAGCACGTGGTAATAACCGCGGTAGTGCTCGTACAAACCGTCGCCCGGCTGGTGGCCATGATCGCTGCGGTTGCAGCCTGCGCCGGGGTCAAGGTTGAAATCCACCTTGATCCAGTCCGCGCCGAAGTCGCGAATCAGGTGAGCCAAAGTCTGGTAACCCCACTCCTGTGCAGCCGGGTTGCCCATGCAGACATAGCCAAGCGGCCGGCCATCCCGCAGGGCGGGCAACTCCGGGCGCTGACTGGCGAGGCTGGCTTTTTCGCCCAACGCCTCGATCTCACACCAGATGCCAAACTTCATCCCCAGGGCGTGGACGCGATCGGCCAGAAACCGGATGCCGCGCGGAAAACGGCGCTGGTTGACCAGATGCCAGTCGCCGCGGTAGTCATACCAGAACGTCCCGGCATCCGCCGGCCCGAACCAGCCGGCATCCAGCGTACAAACCTCGAAACCAAGTTCGGCAGCTTTTTCGGCGTTGGCTAAAAACACCTCCTCGTTGATCTCGACATCTTCATACGGCCACCAGTGATTCCACTCCACCGGCAGGCTTTGCGAAAGCGCATTGGAAGGATACCAGAAACGCCGTCCTACCCGCGCCAAATGCTGGGAAATCTCATTCAGGTTTGCGCCCATGGCCAGCGCCAGCGGCGCGCCGCTGAGGCTCTGACCGGCTTTCAGCCGTTTGGAAAACTGCCAGTCGTGCAGGCCGACGATCAAACGCACTGCCCCGCCCGGCTGCGGATCGAAGCGCAGCGCCCAGTTGCCCGACCAGGCCACCGCCAGAGCCAGCATGAACCCTTCTCCAAACGAGAGAACCGCAAAGGGATGGTGACCTTTGGAAGACCGCCCGCTGCGCGATTCCAGCACGAAATGCTGGTAGGGTTTGAAACGCAGCGGTTCGAACTCGCTGCCCCAATTGCCGCTGAATCCCAGAATGGTCAATTCGTCGGTGGGCAGGGTTAAGTCCAGCGAATCAACCCGCTCTACAAGGATTTCCTCCGCCTGATGGTTGTGGACGAGCGGTTCAACTTCGAACACGGCCTGCGTGCGGTAATAACGGAGGATGTACTCGACCCCCCAGCCGTCCGCTTCGAAATGCAGATGATCCTCGACGACTCCATCTTGGGGCTGGACGCGCCTGATGTCGGTGAAGGGGAGATTGGCGCAGGAGTAGTCCCTGCCGTTCACCTGAACCCGGAAAAGCGCAGAGGGCAGGCCCGGATGCAGCCAGTTTTTGGAGAATTGTTCGATCTGCTCAATCGAAAATTGATGGTTTTCATGGCTGCACGCCATCAAACTACCCGGTTCGCCGAATTCCAGCCGTTGTTCACTCGTCCTCATGCTCGCCTGCCTGTGGAATGGTTTCGGTCTTGCCCGGCAACTTTTGCATGCGGATTTGCTGAATGCGCTGGTTGAGGAAGGCGATGGATTGCTCGTCTATTTGGAAGTTGACCACCACATCCGGCATGCGCCCGCTCCATGCCTGTATCTGGTCAGCGCTGGTGTGAGTCACAATCAAATGATCGCACCATTCGACCAGTTCCCGCACCGCCTGCGGGTCTTCGGCAGCCATGGCTTCGATCTGCCATTCCGGGCGGTAGCCGTACAGGGTGTGTTTGATGGTATGGGCGGTGTTTTGATTGGTGCAGATCACCGCGATACGGTTTTTGGGCAGGCGGGCGATCTTCAAGAGCGAATCGGCCGTCAGGCGCGTGTCTATGCCGACGATCTTGCTGGCCGGAAAGCCCTGCTGCCGGATGATGGCGGTGAGCTCGGCCAGGTGGTGATAGGTTGTGATGATCAGGTCCTTGCTTTTCAGCACCCCAGCCGGGTTTTTGTAAAAATGGCTGATGTTTCGGTACTCCACCGGCAGGTTGAGCACCTCGTTCAGTCGTTTGCCCATTTCGTTGGTATCGTAATCGTTGCACTCGTAAAAGATCAAATCCACCATGCTTTGGGCATAGACCTCGCAAACCGCCTTGCGCTGAATCTCCATCAATTCGTCTGAAGTCAGGCCGGCCGCCATGCCCTGCCAGACCAATTCCACGAACTGATTGTAGAAGTAATCCAGCAGCTCGCTTTTGGTTTTGGCGCCGCCGCCTTCGCTGCGCCGAACGGTGTAACCGTGCCAGCCGCTGGCGGACAGTTCGATCACCCCCATGTCCAGCAGCATCTGGTAGGCTTTGTTGACCGTATTGCGGTTGGAGCCGATTTCCTGAGCCAGTTTGCGCACCGGCGGCAGACGGTCGCCGGGCGCATACAGCCCGCTGTTGATACGCCGTAGAATAGCCTGCGCCACGGCTTCAGCGCTGACAGGTTCACGCGTCATACCACTTCTCTCCTGTATGTCCAAAGACACGGACAAATGACATTATAATGTAGTATATATCCGAGCGGGGTTTCTGTCAATCGAACGGTGTTTTTTTCAGATGACTTGCGTTTGCAGGGGTACGGTTTGGCATTTCGGCGGCTTTCAGCTCCTCTTATCCGTCCGTCTGGCAATTCGGTCATTGGAATTGGCGGAACTGCGATGCGGTTTGGCCTTTGACACTGCCTCTGCCGCTGCCTGCGTCCGCTTGAGGCGAAACCCTGCCAGAGATACCGCCCAAAACGCCACAAACTGCTCGACCAAAAGGTCAAAATTGGGCGGAGTGAGGCTATAATACAACACATCCTTCGAAACCGGGAGGTTCTTCCCTCATGGCTAGGTACGCGCTGATCAGCGGTTCTTCCTCAGGCATTGGACGGGCGACGGCGCTTCGCTTTGCCCGCGAAGGCTGGAATGTCGGTCTGCTCGCCCGCCGCGAGACGCTCTTGCAGGATGTGATGAAAGCCCTGCCGGCTGGCAATCACTTCCTCTGTGCGGGGGATTACGCCGACCCGGCAACCATTCTGCGCTTGGACGAACTCATCCGCCAAAAATGGGGCCGACTGGACGCCTTGATCAACTGCGCCGGTGTGTTTCGGACGGCGGATGTGATTGCCGACCCGCTTGACGAATGGCGTGCCTCGTTCGATACGATGGTCAACGGCGCGCTGCATCTCTCGCGGCTGGCGGCCGGCTACATGACCGACGGCGGGCGCATTGTCCACATCACATCCATTCACGGCGAACGCGCCGAACGCGGCGCCAGCGCGTACAGCATGGCAAAGGCTGCCATCAACCAGTTGTGCCGCGCCCTGGCGCTCGAACTGGCTGACCGCAACATTCTGGTCAATGCCGTTGCGCCCGGTTTCGTGGATACGCCGATGAGCGTGGTCAACGGCGTCAACGAACTGCAAAGCGAGTGGTTTCGCCGCAACTACGTCGAAGGACACCACCTGCCGTTGCGCCGAGCCGCCCAACCCGAAGAAATTGCCGGGGTGGCTTTCTTCCTTGCCGGGCCAGACGCCACCTACATCACCGGCCAGGTCCTTGTGGTGGACGGCGGGTTGACGATCACCTTCTAGTCGTAAACCGCTGGCTCTGGGTTCAATGCCCGCCGGGCTGGTGCCCCCCACAATCCAATCCAACCCACAGACGAGGAAAACGATCATGCCCTACCAACACCCGACCATCCCCTTCCAACCCCACGCCGAACCGGCGGCCGTGGTTCAAGCGCCCCAGGCGCGCTTCACCGTCCTGACCAGCCGGCTGCTGCGACTGGAATACAGTCCCGAAAATCGTTTTGAGGATCAGCCCAGTCAGGTATTTTGGTACCGCAAACAGCCCGTCCCGCCCTTTACCTGCAAGCAAACCGACCAAGAGATCGTAATTGACACCGGCGACCTGCGCTTGGCGTATCGGATTACGCCCGAAGGCTTTTCACCCCACACTCTGCAAATCGAACTGCGCGCCAACGGCGAAGTCTGGCATTACGGACAATACAACTACGAAAACCTGCGCGGCACAGCGCGCACGCTGGATCAAGCCAACGGCGAGATCGAGCTGGAACAGGGCTTGCTTTCCCGCGACGGCTGGGCGGTGGTGGATGACTCGCACAGTCTGGTTTTCAACTCAGAGGGATGGCTGCAACCGCGCAGCGCAGCCGACAACCTCGACCTGTACTTCTTCGGCTACGGCCAGGACTATCAGGCCTGCCTGCGAGATTATTTCAAGGTCAGCGGGGCGGTGCCGCTCGTGCCGCGCTGGATTTTGGGCAACTGGTGGAGCCGTTATTGGGAATACAGCCAGGACGAACTGCGCGATGTGATGCTCCAATTCCGCCAGCGTGAAGTCCCTCTTTCGGTCTGCATCATTGACATGGACTGGCACATCACCCAAACCGGCAACGCCAGCAGTGGCTGGACGGGCTATACCTGGAACCGCGACCTGTTCCCCGACTACGTCGGCTTTTTGGAGTGGCTGAACAAGGAGATGGGTCTGCGGGTGGCGCTCAACCTGCACCCCGCCGATGGCATTTGGCCGCACGAAGAAATGTACCCCGAAATGGCGCGGCGGATGGGGATTGACCCGGCCAGCGGTCAGCCGGTGGACTTTGACATTGCCGACCCACACTTTACCCGCCACTATTTCGAGGTCCTGCATCATCCCTATGAAGCGCAGGGGGTGGATTTCTGGTGGCTGGACTGGCAGCAGGGCACGCGCCTGACCCATTCGCGCAACCCGGCCTTAGCTAAGCGCCTTGATCCGCTCTGGTGGCTCAATCATCTGCATTTCTACGATCTGGGACGGGACGGCAAACGATCGTTTATCTTCTCACGCTGGGGCGGTCTGGGCAATCACCGCTATCCGATTGGCTTTTCGGGCGATACCATCGTTACTTGGGAGTCGCTCGCCTTTCTGCCGTACTTCACCGCCACGGCTGCCAATGTCGGCTTTGGTTGGTGGAGTCACGACATCGGCGGTCACATGCACGGCGTGGGCGATGCCGAGCTGTATGTTCGCTGGGTGCAATACGGCGTGTTCAGCCCCTTTTTGCGCCTGCATTGCACCAAGAACCCGTATGAGGATCACTCCCCGTGGGCGTTTGGCGAGGATGCTTTCCAGATCGCTAAGTCTGCCCTGCAGCTGCGCCATGCGCTGATCCCCTATATTTACAGCGCTGCCTGGCAATTCAGCCGCGGCGGATTGGCGCTGTGCGCTCCCCTGTATCACACCCACCCCGCCGCCAGCGAAGCCTATCAATGCCCGAGCCAGTACTGGTTTGGCGATCAATTGCTAGCTGCGCCGTTTGTTCGCCGCCGTGATGCGGATACCGGCCTGAGCTGGGCTTCGGTCTGGCTGCCGCCGGGCGGTTGGTATGATTTCTTTACTGGCGAACCCTTCAGCGGCGGCCGCTGGCAGATCGTTTACGGCGCGCTGGACGAAATCCCGGTCTTTGCCAAGGCGGGGGCGATTGTGCCGCTGACCGCCGACCCGCAGCGTTTCGGGGCTGACTTGCCGGATCATCTGCAAGTCCGCCTCTTTCCCGGCGCATCCGGCGCCTTCACCCTGTACGAAGACGACGGCGTGAGCGAGGCCTACCGGCAGGGCCACTTCAGCCAAATTCGCTTCTCGCAGCGTTGGGAAACCTCGCGGCTGGTCTTCCAGATGGATGCGGCGGAGGGCGATACCCGCCACCTGCCGGCGACCCGGCGCTTCGATCTGCGTTTTCTGTCCCTCCGCCAACCGGATGAGGCGCGGGTCTGGATCAACGATCAGTTGCAGCCCTTCCGCGCCGAGTGGGACGCTGCCCGCGCCGAGCTGTGGCTGCGCGGGCTGAGCCTGAAACCCAGCGACGCGCTGCGGGTGGAATTGGCGGTCAGCGAAGGCAGTCTGCTGGCTCAGGTTGACCGGCGCGCGGCAAAGTTCCGCCAGCGTTTGCGCGGGATGCGCCTCTCCAGCGGCATCAAGCGTGATCTCGACCAGTCCCTGGCCGAGCTGCTGGAAAGCCCCAACCGCCTGGGCGCTTTCGCCCGCCACCTCACGCTGGCACAGTTCGCTGCTTTGGCAGACGCTTTGGGCGATGAAATCGCCTGACTAAAGTCGGGAGTCCTACCTCGAACGGATCATCGCCAAAGTTGCTAAGGGAAAAATTTTTGAGGGGCGTTGCTTTCCAGCTTAATATACACCCTCAAAATGCTCAACAGCACAGTCTTTTACATCTCTCCCTTAACGACCAACGGTATGCCGGCTACCAGCAATAGCACGCAGTCGGCAGCGGCGGCCAGCCGCTGATTGACCTGTCCCAACCCATCCCGGAACAGCCGCCCCAGCGGATAGGGCGGCACCAGCCCCATACCCACTTCATTGGAAACGATCAGCCATTCGCCGGGATGATCACGGTAGGCAGCCAGCAGGGCGTCCAGCTCCGCATCCAAGGCTTGCTGGTATTCCCTTTCCCCTACTCCTTCTGGCAGGTTAAGCAGCACGTTGGTGGCCAGCAGAGTCATGCAATCTAGCAGCACTAACGGCGTGGCCGGCGCACTTCGGATCGCCTGCCCTACTGAACTGGGTGTTTCAAGGGTTATCCAGTTGGCTGGTCGGCTGGATTTATGATTGGCTATGCGCAATTTCATTTCTTCATCCAACGCCAGCGCCGTTGCCACGAACAAAACCGCCTCGCCGCGCTCCTTGCAATACCGCTCGGCATAGGCCGACTTGCCGCTGCGCGCTCCGCCCAAAATCAAAGTCAAACGTTTGCCCATGCTGACCTCCCTTTATTCGGTTTCCACCACCGCCCGAATGGCATCCAGCGAAGTGAGCAGATCCTCCTCGCTGAACACCTCCAGCGTGACCACGCCGTTGAATGGCAAGACCATTAGCCAATCCCAAACGGCTTTTAGCGCGGCAGGCGGGCAGTAGCGCAGCGAGACATGATCGCGATTAGCCACGCCGTGCAGGTGAATGATCCGCGTCCGCGCCAGATGCTTCGCCAGAAACGGCAGCGGATCCTGCCCTTCCAGCCACAAATGCCCCACATCCACACAGCGGCTGACCGAACCGGCCTGCGCCAAAACGCCGTCCCAGAAGTCAGGCGGGTAGTGATCCAGATTTTCTACGCACACTTGCGCCGCATCCCCCACCCACCCCGCCACGACCTGCAAGGCGCTCACCGCCTGCGCCTGCCAGTCGGCGTACGCAATGACGCCATCCCGCGCATCGCGCACGTCCAAATGCAGGACATAGGCGAACGGCTGCAAGCGGCGGGTATGTTCGATCACCCGGCGCGCCTTGATCAGCGAGATATGCTCGGCGCTGCCATCCGCCGCCAGGCGCAGGTCGAGCGGCAAGTGGACGGTGTAGGTTACATCGTAACGCTCAGCCAACCGCGCCAGTTCGGCTTGCGCTGACGCATCCGGCAGGTTTCTGGGGCCGTCATCCACCTCGAACAGCACCAGCTCGATGTCATCCAACAGCGGCGCAAGAAAGGCCGCGTTGGGCAGCAGATCATCCGCCAGGATGTACGAGGTGGTGCCCAAGCGAAACGGTAAGGCCTTTTTGAAGTTCATTGGGTTGTTCCACCCTCTCAAAGCGCAAGGTTTAGGCAAAAGACCAGCAGCGCGCTCAACTCGCCCGTCTCGACGATCAGGCCGAAGACATCGCCGGTCACCCCGCCCAGCCGTTGACCCGCCAGCCGCCAGATGAGCAGCGCGGTAAGATGTGCCAGCAACAGCGCAGCCAGCCCGCGCCAGCCGTTGAGCGCCAGCAGCGGCAGCAGCCACACCCCGCCTAGCAGGTAACTGGTTCGATTGAGCGTGGAAGCGAAGGCAGCCCCCATGCCGCCCGGTCTGGCTAGCGGCTGACGCGCCGAAGGCAAAAGCAGCCAGCGCCCCAGCGCTGCCGCCAGCGGCAGGGCAATCACGGCGCGGTCAGGCGCGAGGCTCGCCAACAGGCTGATTTTGAGCAGCACGGTTAGCGCCAACCCAAGCCCGCCAAATGTGCCGAGGCGCGGGTCTTTCATGATTTCCAGGCGTCGTTCGCGGCTGGCGGCTACCAGCATTCCGTCGCAGCAGTCCGCCAGCCCGTCAAGGTGCAGCCCGCCGGTCAGCCCGATCCACAGCGCCACAGCCAGCCCAGCCGCCGCCAGCGGCGGCAGCAGCGCCGAGAGGCCGGCATACGCCAACCCGCTGAGGAAACCGATCAGCGCTCCAACCAGCGGGAACCAGCCAGCCGCCGCTCCCAATGTCGCCGGCGCTTGATTCCCCCGGCTGCCCGCCGGGATCACGGTCAGAAAGTTCAATGCGGTTCGCAGCGAGTTCACGCGCGGTCGCTCACCCCGGCCTCATCGAAGGTGGCCATCTCGTCAAGAATGCGGGTGGCGGCCTCGATCAGGTGAAACGCCAGAACCGCTCCCGTCCCTTCGCCCAGCCGCAAATCCAGATCCAGCAGGGGATGCAATTCCAACGCCTGCCAAACCGCGCGGTGACCGATCTCCTGGGAGAGATGCGAAGCGATCAAGAACGGCTTGATCTCCGGCTTCAGGCCGGCTGCAATCAAGGCTGCCGCGCCGGAAATGAACCCGTCCACCACCACCGGCACGCGCCGCGCGGCGGCCGCAATCATCACCCCGGCCAGTCCGCCGATCTCAAATCCGCCCACTTTGGCCAGCACATCCAGCGCATCGGTCGGGTCGGGCTGGTGCAGGTCAATCGCGGCGCGGATGATCCCAATCTTGCGCGCCAGAGCGGCTTCGTCCAGCCCGGTGCCGCGTCCGGTGACGGCCTCCACAGGCTGAGCGGTCATCACGGCTGTGATGGCAGCCGCCGGGGTGGTATTGCCAATGCCCATCTCGCCGGTGGCGATCAGGTCCACCCCCTCGCGAATGTGATCCTCGGCCACTTCCATGCCGATTTGGATGGCCTGTTCGGCTTGGGCGCGGGTCATCGCTGGCTGAAGGCGCAGGTTTTGCGTGCCGGGCGCGATCTTGCGGTGGAGAATGCCGGGTAAACCCTGAAAATCATAGCGCACGCCGATGTCCACCACCGTCACCTGCGCGCCGGCCTGCCGCGCCAGCACATTAATTGCCGCGCCGCCGCGCTGGAAATTCAGCGCCATTTGGGCGGTTACCTCAGGCGGATAGGCGCTCACCCCTTCGCTGGCCACGCCGTGATCGGCGGCCATGAGAATGACGGCTTTCCGCTGAAAACGCGGACGGGGGCAACCGGTGATGCCGGCCAGTTGGATGGAGAGCGCTTCCAGCCGGCCGAGCGCGCCGGTTGGCTTGGTCAGGCGGTTTTGGCGCTGACGGGCGGCTTCGGCAGCGCTTTCATCAAAGGCGGGAATGGTTAGTAAATTCATGGCGGGTTCCTCCAGTGGAGTAATAATTTGGCTACGCGCACCTTACGCGCGAACTCAACCAACCCAAAAAGGCTCAACCCGTGCAGATTGAGCCAGAAAGCCGCCTGACTTCCCTTCTGCTTCTGGTCTGAAAAGGAAAGCCGCGCTTTCTTGCTCGAGAAGCACGACCCAACCGACAACCTCCGGGCAGGCTTTCTGGCTTCCGGCTGAAAGCCGGTTACAGTTGCGGCACAGCGCTGGACTCGCACCAGTCTTCCGCCTTTACGCCCTGGCATCCGGGCATCGGGTCACCCGGAGGTTTGAATGGATTGTTAAGAAAATGGAAATCTGAAACATATTATATCCGAATCAACAAAAATAATAACTGTATTTTTCATCGCAATTTTTATGCTATTCCACGCCGATGGATCAAACCGCTAAGCGCTTGATCTCATCTCATCTCACATCTACCCCTTCGCGAGAAACTTCGGCGCTCTTGCGTCCCCATTTCATTTCCTTTTTTCAACAATACCATCAGCATAATTGCCGCCGGCAACACGGTCGTGTTTGCTCCTCACCCCGCCAGCCGAAAAGTTTCGCTGGTTACCATTGACCTGCTCAATGAGGCAATCGAGTCGGTCGGCGGCCCGCCCAATCTCCTGACCGCCTGCGAACAGGCCAGCATCGAAATTGCTCAGGAAGATGTGATTCAGGCCGGGCAGGTGGTGCTGGAACAATTGGGATTGAAAATATCGGATCGAAAGAAGCCTGAAATTGCTTCCCTGCAGGTGATTACCAACGTCAATCCGTATCAGGCGCAACTTCTGAATCGCCTTGCGCGCGGTATGATGCTGGTTCCGGGCCAGACCATGCTGGTGCTGGAATGCGCGCCGGCGGCTTATATTAACCTCGCCGCCAACGAAGCCGAAAAAGCCGCGCCGGTCAACTTGATGCACATCAGTTCCGTGGGACGCTTCGGGCGTTTGTGGATGGCCGGCACCGAAGCCGACATCCTGGCCGCCCGCGATGCGGCGGTTACCGCCTTGAACGAGATCGAGGGTGTTCCCTAGAAAGTGAGTCCGCATGGCCAAAAAATTCCTAACCGCCAAAGATATTGACTTTCACGCCGATCAGGGCGTGACCGAGATTCACGTGGACGATGATCTGGTCGTTACCGACCTGGGGCAGGAACGCGCCCGCGAAAGAGGCGTGCGGCTGATTCGCCGGCCTGCCGGCGAAAAATCTCCCCCGCACCCGGAATGTGAAACCGCTTCCCCGCCGGCAGATGTCGCCGCTCAGGTGCGCTCGGCGGTGATTGCCCGGCTGGGCGGCACGCCCGAAGGACTGGATCAGATCATCCAGAAAGTTCTCAACGGCCGATAAACCTCAGGCCGGCAGTTTTCCATTGCTGAGCCAGAAATCTACTTTGGCGGTTAAATCCTGCATTTGAGGCAGCAGCCGGCCGCTGGCGAGCGGTTTGCCCTCGCCCACCGTTCGCGCCACTTCCACACTGCGGCCGATCACCGCCAAAAGCGGCAATCCGCTGCTGCGAAACTCCTCCAACGTTTTTTGGTGCAGTTTCAAACGCTGATCATACTGACAGACCACCAACCCCAGAATTTCGAGATTGGGGTTTAATTCATTTCGCACCGCATTGAGGCTGTCCAGAAAGATGGAAACGCCGCGCCGATCCACCGGCGTGGGCAGGGTGGGGATGAGAATGCCGTCGGCGGCGTTGAGCGCGTTTTCCACCAGCAGGCCGAGCGACGGTCCGCAGTCAATGAGGACGGCATCGTAGCCATCCACTCCGCTGAGCGCTTTTTTGAGGATGTTCTCGCGCCCCAGCCGCGTGATCAGCCCGATTTCGGAGATGGACAGCGAGATGCCGCCCGGCGCCAGGTGCAGGTTGGGGGTGAGCGGGCGGATGATTTCGGCCAGAGTACGCGTGCCGGGCAGTGAGCCGCCAATTACCTCGGCAATGCACTGACCGCTGCTTTCGCCGACGGTCGCCAATGTCAGGCTGGCCTGCGGGTCGAGGTCAATCAGCAGCGCTTTGCGCCCGGCTGCGGCCAAACCGGCCGCCAGGTTGATGGCCAGGGTGGTCTTGCCCACACCGCCTTTTTGATTGGCAATCGCAATGGTTTTCATCCGGTTTCCCCAATTTTTGAGTTGAATTTCGTCTCGGTTCATTCTGCCCGATGGGTCGAACAAGCGGGGTGGCGGCTAGAATAACCGGCCGGTTTGCCTGAAACAATTATAGCAACAACCCTCTTAAAAGAAAAACGGGAAAGGGTATCCATATCCAGTACCCCTCCCCGTGCCATGATCAGGCTATACGCAGTATAGCCTGTCAACTTTTCCGATTGGCTTTATCGGCCAACTCAATCAGCCAGTCAATCCAAAACGCCGAGCCAACCAGACATCCTACAATGTCCACCCTGACCTCCCTTCCGGATAAAAAACCCCTTGTCGTGGTTGATCAACTCCTCTTCGTCCCTTTGGATGTTGTGGCGAATCATCCATTGGCGGACGATCCACTGAACCATCGTCATCAGCAGTTCCTTGTAAATCGGTTCAAGCGACCCACTCATTACGCCATCCGGCCGGCTGCGCCGATGGGCTTTGCGCGCCAGCCGTTTTCCTCCGCTCGGAGGTCAGCGCATGCCGTCGTGGATACGGGCGGCCCAGACGGGAAGGATTGGACTCGGATTGGGTTACTTTCCGTATTCTTCGAGCAGGTATTTCAAACCCGGCCAACCTGCGACATCTGGATAGTAAAGACCGGTGAGCTCTTCATATTCCTCCACCATGGATCGCAGGCTGGGAAGATAAAAATTCAGTTGATTTTCCACTTGATTGAGAGCATCCAGAAAATACAACGCGCGGCTGACATTACCAATCACTCCTCCCATGGGCTGCGGCAAGGCGCCCGGGTGTCCAAACATGACCATGAAAGAAGCCGTGCCTTGTTCGCGCAGCAGGTTGTTGCGAATTTCTTGACGGGAATTCAACAACTGGTCAATGGTCGGTCTCAGAGACCTTAACCTTGCTTCAATCTCGTTGATTTTCTTTTGTTCGTCCAACATGATTTTTTCCCCTTTCTGTTTGTCTAATTTCTCAGCGACTTCGCCGAGTCAACGGACGATGTCCGGTTGGATTTGGAATGGATCGGATGGCGAGGCGGATTGGGCGCTCGGTTTCCGATCGGGAAGAGCCGACTTAATTCCCTTGCCGGCTTTGATGGATTTGGCTGGGCCGCGTGTTTGCCGGCCTTACGGAAGCACGACACCGTTTTCCTGAATACTTTTCTCGAAGGAAAACTCAAAAACATCCACGCCTTCGTCTTCTTCATAATAGGAGAGGTCACTTGAAAACGTGTCTTTCAATATCTCCTCTGGATCTACCATTTCTGCTGTTCTTGTAATTCCATTTATGGCATCGTTAACAATTTGGGATGGATAAACCAAAAACTCATAATTAACACCTTCGAAATGCCTGAGTAATCTGCCCAAATTGATAAACGCGTATTCCTCGTCTTTGATGCCGTGCCGCTCGATCCATTTTTGGGCGCTCAACTCTGCGATTCGATCCATCAATTCGTGCTTGATGTCTTCGGCGCTGATAAAAACGATATAGCCGCTTTGCGTTTCAATACGCCAAGCGGTTTGCGTGCTCAATTTTATTTCCGTAGGAGCGCTCCCTTCGGCAAGGGGATAGGTTTTAGCAAATTCATAAACAATGTCTTTCATTTTTTCCTCCTTATGGATTGATTCGGACTGATCCCGACACGGTGATCATCGTGCGGGGAACTTTGGAGTCTTAATGCCCTCGCGGGCATGGATGGATTCGGAAAAGGCGGGACGCGCCCGCCCTTGCCCCCCTCTCCCACTTGGGAGCGGTGGGCGAGGTCTAAACCCCATGCCCTTTCGGGCATTTATTGATTCGGACGGCGAGCACGAACTCGCCAAAAGTCTCTATTCATATCTGTCTTAATGCCCTTTCGGGCATTTATTGATTCGGACGCAACGAGCTCGGTCACCCGACCGGTGAATGGCATGCGTCTTAATGCCCTTTCGGGCATTTATTGATTCGGACTCAATAAATTACATGAATACAAGGAGGTTGTTTATCAATTGTCTTAATGCCCTTTCGGGCATTTATTGATTCGGACAAACTCTTTGTTGGAATGCCGAGTAGCGGTGATCCATGGGTCTTAATGCCCTTTCGGGCATTTATTGATTCGGACCGACTTGTTGTCGTACGGAATTGGCGCAATGTGCGCAGGGTCTTAATGCCCTTTCGGGCATTTATTGATTCGGACCGCTTGTCCCCTTCGCTGACAACATGCAGAAACACATGGGTCTTAATGCCCTTTCGGGCATTTATTGATTCGGACATTTTGTTCTCCTTTCATTTGTTGTGTTTTTCGGAACAGTCTTAATGCCCTTTCGGGCATTTATTGATTCGGACGTCATGGCTATTTCCCC
>FWPU01001977.1_pt1 | contig 58943 bp, 58 predicted proteins | sample 2228361 | NCBI WGS metagenome assembly FWPU01 (sample SAMEA103939777, study PRJEB20133) | metagenome
AACAAGAGCACCAGCAAGGTGGCCAGCACGTACCACAGCAGCCAGCGAGCCCGGGGGTTGAACCGGCCGGGCAGCTTGAGTTGCGGCGGGTTTTTCTTCATGGGATTTTAAAGGGCGCCCCCTTTCACCCGGAACCAGAGAGTGAGGAAAAAGTTCCCCATACCCAGCCGGTCCAGCGCCACGCGAGATACGTCGCCTTCGCGGGTGCCCGGTGGGTAGGCGATCTCGACAGGTTGTTCCATGGTCAGCGAGCCGCGTCCCTCGCACCGCCAACAGATATAGGCACCGACGGCGCCTCTGCCCCGGCAGGTCGCACATTCCTGGCGGCCCGGCAGCCAAACCGGCACCCGGCCGCCACGCACCGCTTGCTCAGGTGTGAGGACGATTTCGACGGTCAGACTTTCCAGTCGTTCGGCCTTGGGGCGGTCCGCTCCGGTAAAATTGCTCCACCACCGCTCCCAGAGTTCCTCGAAAGAAGGTTGGTAGTGGGCCGAGTCCGGGTCCAGGTGGATTTCCCGAAGCGCACCGGCCGGTTCGACGGCTCGCAAGGGCTCGACCGGCCCGCGGGTGACCAGGGGTTCCGCTGCCCGCCGCCGGGCGGTCAACTGCCGGTTCCGCGTGGCCAGCTCGCGGTCATGCTCGAGTCGGGTGCGCGGATCGGACAGCACGGTGTAGGCTTCGAGCAGCTCGATAAAGGGGGCGCTCTCGCGCCCGGTGCGGTCCGGATGCAATTGGAGGGCGCGCCGTCGAAAAGCCGCCTTGATTTCCTCGGACGAGGCGTCGGAACCGACGCCGAGAATTCCGTAGTAATTCTTGGCCATGGTTCCTTCAGAGAGTTGGGGGGAACGGCGTCGGCGGCGGTTACCCCCCCGCCGACGCCGAGCCGGCAGATTAACGCCGCCGGTCAGGATTGGCATCCACCACGACAAAGCGACTGCCGCCCTGGCTCCATACCCGGAGCAGCACACGGTTGCCGCGGACCTCCTCGCTGCGCTGCACGGCTTCATCAGCGTTGGTCACGCGCTGACGGTTGATTTCCAGGATGACATCTCCGGGCTGCAATCCGGCCCGCGCGGCGGGGGAGTTAGGTTCCACTTCGACCACCAGGGCTCCCTGCACCTGGGCGGGTATGTTGTATTGCCTGCGGGCGCGGGCTTCCAGGTCATCCACCACCACGCCGTCGAGAGCGTCCGGTTGGGGCTGACCGCGGCGCAGGCCGCCCGGACGGTCGCCGGCTTGCGCCAGTCCCTCGGAGGGCAGTTCGCCCACCGTCACTTCCAGGGTACGCTCGCGTCCCTCACGCAGGACCTTGACCGTGACCTTTTTGCCGGGGGTGGTCTGGGAGGCCATCAGGCGAAGCTGGCGGCTGTCGGTGACCTTGCGGCCATCAAATTCGATGATGACATCGCCCTCCTTGATGCCGGCCTCGGCCGCCGGGGAGTTCCGGCCTACCTCGCTCACCAGCGCCCCGGTGTTGTCTGGCAGATTAAATTCTTTCGCCAGTTCCGGCGTCACCGGCTGGATGAAGACTCCGAGGTATCCGCGGGTGACCTTGCCGTCGATGATGAGCCGCTCCATGACAAAGCGGGCCAGATTGATCGGCACGGCAAAGCCGATTCCGACGCTGGCGCGCACGGGGCTGGCGATGGACTGGTTGATGCCCACCAGCCGCCCGGCAGCATCCACCAGGGCGCCGCCGGAGTTGCCAGGGTTGATCGAGGCGTCGGTTTGGATGAAATCCTCGTAATCCACGATGCCCATGCCGCGGCCCTTGGCACTTACGATGCCCAGGGTCACGGTTTGGCCCACGCCGAAGGGGTTCCCGATGGCCAGGACGATGTCGCCCACCTGGAGCTGATCGCTGTCCGTAATGGTGATGGCCGGGAGGTTTTTCCCCTCGATTTTGATGACGGCAATGTCGGTCTGCGGGTCCGTGCCGATGATCTTGGCGTCGTAGACGGTCTTATCGTTGGAGAGGGCGACTTTGATTTCTTCGGCCCCCTCGACGACGTGGTTGTTGGTGAGGATGTAGCCGTCTTCGGTGACGATGACTCCGGAACCCAACCCCTGCTGTTGGCGTTCCCGGGGGACGTTGCGAAACGGATCCCCGAAGAACCGGCGGAAAAACGGATCATCAAAGAACGGCAGCCAGTCGGGATTCACCCGGACGGTCTTGGTGGAGTAGATGTTCACCACACTGGGTGCGACCTTTTCCACGACCGGGTGGAATGTGAGCACGGGACGGGCCTCCTCCGGCAGGGGGGAGTTGTCCACCTTGAGTCGCGGGGCCTCGGCGGCCGCGACCGGAAGCAGGCATAACCCACCGGCCAGCACCCATCCGGCGGCCCGGCGGATTCGGAGTGAAAACCACGCGGCAGGGGGGATGGAACGGAGGGTTTTCGGGATGCGTTGTGTGTTCATTTTCATGGTCATTCTGAGGGTTGCTTGTCGAAAAATGCATTTCACGGACTCCACAGGGATTCGCGCCATTGACGGTACAACTGCTTGAAGCGGCGGAACTGCCAGGCCACCACCAACAATCCCGCGCCGGCGAGAATCAGAAACGCTGCCACCAGCCAGGCCAACAGGTCCGGAAAAATCACGATGAGGAGGCCCAGCAACAAAAAATTGAGGCCGAGCGCACCGAACCATTTGCCGGGGGAGGCCACGGCCTCGGTATAGTCGTCGTAAAAGCGGATTTCGCGAAACATAAAACGCACCGCTTACCGTTGCGCGCCTTGCGTCCCTTGGCGACCGCTCCGAATTGGGAGAGCATCGCCGCGCCACCGTCGCGGGCTGACCGCCGGGTGGAAGGGCGCCGCTCGTCCCTGGTTTTTCACCCTGCGTCCCTTGGCCCGGCAGTCAGCCCGACCTTCTCTGACCCTGCTATCATTGGGGCAGCCTGCAGGCTGCGCTCACGCAGGCCCGGAGCCCGGCTCCGGCCGGCGTTCTTGCCTGTGTTCGAAAGTCCTCCGGCCCGCAGGGCGGAGGACATTGCCACGGGTTGGAGCTCAAAATCCGGCGGGGCGTTCAAACACCCCGCCCGATGAATCCCGGCTTCACCCGACCTTCACTTCAATCTGTTTCGGCCGGGCCGCCTCGCTCTTGGCCACGTGGACCTTTAACACGCCGTCTTTGAACTCGGCGCTCACCTTGTCCGCGTCGGCATCGTCGGGCAGGCTGAAGCTGCGCACGAAGCTGCCGTACGAACGTTCGATCCGGTGGTATTTCTTCCCCTTCTCCTCCTTCTCCAGCTTACGTTCGCCGGAGAGGGTAAGCACGCCGTTTTCCACCGTCACTTTCACGTCTTCTTTCCGCATCTCGGGCAGTTCAGCCTTGATGAGGTACTCCTTGTCGTCCTCGATGATGTCCACCAAGGGAGCCCACTCGGCCACGGTGATGGATTCCTGGCCATCACCCCGACGAACGGGCGCGAGATTGAAGGCGCTCAGCAAACGATTTTGCAGTTCTTCCATTTCCCGGAAGGGATTCCAACGAGTCAAAGTAGTCATGGTGTCAGCCTTTCCAGAGTGGACAGGGTTCACCTGCCGCCCGCCCGGTCAGCGTCCACCCATTCCCGACCGTTCGGGCGATGCCCGGCTTGGGCTGGCCCCACGGCTCGCCCTGCCGCGCACATCTTCTCCATGAACAACCCGCGTGCCAGGTCCGCTTGTTTCGCAACTGGTTGATCATCAGCAGGAAAATCAATGCACCTGCCGCAATCAGAGACCAATTGTCACACACGGCCAGGAAGGCAACGGTGGATCTGTGACATTAAGACTCACTGCTTCCTAATTGCTTGGTCTGGTCGGGTGGCGAGAATGTCGGATGTCAGACGTGATCAGCTTTGGCTGAGCCTTTTTTGGGGCGCTTCGTAAAACAGGGTATGCGCTTCGCGCAGGATGCCGGGGATGCGGTCGGCAAACGGACTGTTCTTCAAGGCCGGCCGCAGGGCAGATTCGTCCACCGAATCGGCCATGGCACCCGGAAACCAGTGTTCGGCTTGTCCGAGGAGGTTGTATCGCATCTTCGCCCAATCCACAAGGTCCAGAGCCCGGGCGTACGTCCACAGGCGCAAAATCTCCCGCACGTTCACCTGCCCGGGAATGTCCACGTACTCCGGCACCCCTTCGAACCAGCGGCGACACCATTCCGCGCCGAGGACCCGCTCCAGTTCGGCACGCAGCCGGGTTTCAATGGGGGGCAGAACCTCGGCAATATGGTCGTAATAGGCCAGTGCCGCCACGTGTTCATCAAAGTCACCCGGGCGCGCCACCCCGCAACTGAGCGTGTGGATCTGGGGCCGCGCCAGGCAGAACAAGGCGTTGAACTGCATCGGCGTCAGCGGCCGGCAGAGCTCGACCAGTTTGGGCGGTGGCGAGTACAGCTTTCCACCCTTGTCGTTGGGGCTGATGATGAACACCCCCAGGTCGCGCGCCGCGGCAGCCTCGATCGCCGGCCAGGTCAGCTCGTTGACGAAGTACCAGTGGAGATTCACGTAATCGAAGCCGTCGCTTTCGATCGCCCGCAGGATGAGGTCTGGGGTTGCGTGGGTGGAAAACCCCACAAACCGGCAGCGGCCTTCGCGTTGCAGCTTGCGCGCCTCGTCCAGGCAGCCGCCCGGCCGCAGCGACCAGTCCAGCAACTGGGCGTTGTTGATCCCGTGCAGGGCCAGCAGGTCCACATACTCCAGGCGCAGGTAACGAAGCGATTGATCGAAGTTCTGTCGGAACTCCTGGGGATCGGCTGCGGGCGGGACCTTGGTCTGGATGATCAACTGCTCCCGGGGATACCGCGCCAGCACCGGCCCGAGCTGCATTTCGCTGGTCCCGTAGCCCCGCGCGGTCTCGATGTGGTTGATGCCCAGCTCGAGCGCGCGCCGGATGCAGGCCTCGAGATTGGCCTGGTTATCGGGAGGAATCTCCTCCGGCGGGCAATCCTGCCACTTGTACTGGAACCGCATGCCACCGCACGAGATCACGGGCATGCGCAGTCCCGTTTTCCCAAAGCGCCGGTAGCGCATTTCGGGCAGGTCGCGCCCGACGGATGTAGATGCCGGCATGGCCATTCGCGCGGAAGGCTGCCGCGGCGAGCGCCGGACGGCAATGGTGTTGAAGATCGGCGGGTCCCCGCCGATTCCGCGACGAAGGCGGATTTCAGGCCGGCTCGGGTTCCTCGTAGGGCCCGGCAGCCTTGAACAACGGTGTGCCGTCTTCCGCCTCGGGGTACTCGAAGATTTTGCCCTCGTAGTTGCGGATGACCACCCGGTCCTTATTGCGGCTGAGCACGTACTCGGGGCTGACCGGCACCTTGCCGCCGCCGCCGGGAGCATCAATTACGTAAGTCGGCACGGCGTAGCCGGTGGTGTGGCCGCGCAGACCTTCCATGATTTCCAGCCCTTTGCGCACGCTCGCGCGCAGATGCGCCGAGCCGGCGATCAGGTCGCACTGGTACAGGTAGTAGGGGCGCACCCGGCACATCAGCAACTTCTGCACGTGCGCCCGCATCACGGTCACGTCGTCGTTCACGTGCCGGAGCAGCACGGACTGGTTGCCCAGGGGGATGCCCGCGTCGGCCAGCCGGCCGAGGGCCTCGCGCGCTTCCACGGTCAGTTCCCGGGGATGGTTCGAGTGGATGCTGATGAACAGCGGATGAAACTGGCGCAGCATGGCGCACAGCTCCGGGGTGATGCGCTGGGGCAAAAAGATCGGAATGCGCGTGCCGATGCGGACAAACTCCACGTGCCGGATCGCCCACAGGCGGCTCAGCAGGTCCTCGAGCTTCTCGTCGCTGAAGAGGAGCGGGTCGCCGCCGCTGAGGAGCACGTCCCGAACCTCCGGGCGCCGGGCGATGTACTCGATCTGCCGGTCAAACTGCGGGTGGAAATCGTAGCCGCTGGCATTGCTGACCAGCCGCGACCGCGTGCAGTAGCGGCAATACGCCGCGCACCGGTCCGTCACCAGGAACAGCACCCGGTCCGGATACCGATGCACCAGCCCGGGCACCGGCGAATGGCTGTCTTCCCCGCAGGGATCGGTCATTTCCCAAGGTGCGGTGTCGGTTTCCTCGAGCCGCGGGATGACCTGGCGGCGGATCGGGCAGAACTCGTCCGACGGGTCAATGAGGTTGAAGAAGTACGGCGTGATGGCCAGAGCCAGCTTGTGGTTGGCCAGCACCGCGCCCGCCCGTTCCTCCGGGGTGAGGGTGGGCAGGAAGCGCTCCAGTTGGGTCAGCGTGGTGATGCGGTGCTTGAGCTGCCACCGCCAGTCATTCCACTCGTGCTCGGGAACATTCGACCAATACCCGCGCCCCGGCGAAATGAATTGCTTCAGGGATTCGACTGTGGACGCCGCTGGCGGCTCATCGGTGCTGGCGGAAGAGTCATCGGTCAGCATTTGTGCGAACGATAGGGGGGGCGACCCGCTTGTCAAGGGACCCGGTCCTGCGCGTAAGGCCGCTTGGATTCAACCCGAAAGCCGAAATTGCTCGTAGCGCTGGATTCCACCTGGCTCAACTCCGGTTTTCAGACCAAGCCAAGAAAATTCCGCTGATGGGGAACACCCGCGTCCGCGCGTGACCCGACCGGCGCCCTCGCCGGTCGGAACTCCACGACTAAACCGCAGCGGGCGGGCGAAGCGCCCGCCACGAGACCCGTGTCGGATGCGCTCCCCAGTCCAGTGGCTCCGCACCGGTTTGGGCCAGTTTTTTGGATTCCAGACGAGTCCGGCCTTGACAAACAACTATCAGGGTAGTACTACTCAGGTCGTCAAAAGCTGAATCTCCATGAGCCAGCCCAAATTCCACCGCCTCGGCGACCTCCAACTGCGCATCATGCAGGCGCTCTGGGCCCGCGGCGAGGCCAGCGTGGCGGAAATCCAAAAAGCGCTGCCTGGCGGCGCCCACCTCGCCTACACCACCGTGGCCACGATGCTCCGGAAAATGGAGGCGCGCGGCCTGGTTCGGCACCGCGCCCAAGGCCGCGCCTTCATCTACCGCGCCGCCGTGGCCGAGGACCAGGTCAGCCGGAGCATGGCCGAACACGTGTTGGAGCGGCTTTTCGGCGGCAGCGTCGAAGCGCTGGTCAACCATCTCCTGACCGCCCGCGAAATCGCGCCCGAAGAACTCAGTCGCCTCGAAGCCCTCATCGCCCAACGAAAGAAACGCCCATGAACGCCCTGCCCACCCCCGCCTTCTGGCTGCAATCGCTCGGTTTGCTCGCCCTGCAGGCCGCAGCCGTATTGCTCGCCGCCGGCCTCGCGCAAACTCTGGTCCGTGCCGCGCGCTGGCGTCGCGCCGTATGGCAGGCGGCGCTGACCGGTCTGGCGCTGATGCTGGCCAACGCGCTGGCCGGCTTGGACCGCCTTATCGTCGGCTGGTTTGCGACCCCGCCCAAACCCGCGTCGCAAGTCATCGTGCGCGCCAACCTGCCGGTCGAATCCGGGTTATCGCTACCTGATAGCGAAGCAACCGAACTGGTCCCGCGCATCGCCGACGCTGCGGGTTCGTCCGTCGGGCAACCCGCCAGGCTGGCCGGCGTCTGGTGGCCGGCGTGGCTTCGGCTCGGCGGTGCGCTGGCCGTCGGCCTGTGGACGCTGATGCCGCGGCTCTGGCTGGCCATCGCCGCGCGCCGGACGAGCGTCAGTCTTTCAGGCGACGACCGCGAACGTCTCGCTGCCCTGGCCCGGCGGCTGAACCTGCGGCAGCCGGTGCGGTGCTGGTTTCGGACAAACTGGCCGGTCCGATTGCTTTTGGCGCGCTGCGGCCGGGCGTCGGGTTGCCGGCGGACTTCTGGACCGCCCACTCGCGCGCCGAGCAGGACGCCATGCTCATCCACGAGCTGGCCCCCCACGCCGCCCGCGATCCGCTCTGGCTGGCGCTGGCCGACCTGCTGCTGACCGCGCTCTGGTGGCATCCGCTGGTCTGGTGGGCGCGGCGCCAGTTTCGCGACGCCAGCGAAGCCGCGGCGGACGAGGCGAGCCTGGTCGTCGAGGACGGGCCGACGGTGCTGGCGGGCTGCCTGGTGACGCTGGCCGCGCGGCTTCAACGACGCGGGGTGCTGGGGCTGCTGGGCATGGCGGGCTTTCGATCAGGCCTGGGCCGGCGGGTCGAGCGGCTGTTGCGGCTGCGGGCGGGAGAAAGCCCGGTGGCGGCCGGAAGAGGGCAGGGCGTGTTTGTGGCCGCGGCCGGGGTGATGTCGTTGGGCGTGGGGGTGGCGATTACGGGCTGGCTGGTTCCCGCGCAAGCCGCCGCCCGGCCCGCGTTGCTGGCGGTGATGGGCGAGGCGCTGAACCGCGTTTCCGCCCCTGAAGTTGAGCCATCGGGTGAAACAAAGGCGGAATCAACCGCCGGCGAATCGGCGGTTGATTCCTCCGTTTTGCCCAAAGCGACGAGCGAGGTCGCGCCTGCACCCAACCCCAACACCAAGGCGGCTTCTCCACACGGCCAGACGTCTGATCTGATCCAAGACGCGAAGCGGCTGTTCGAGTTGGGCCACATCACCGAGGCGCGGGCCAAGCTCGAGGCAGCGTTGAGACTGGAACCGGACAACCAGGCTGCCCGGAATAACCTGAAGCGGGTGAACGAAGCGGAAATTACCAAGACATTGCCACGCGGCGACGCGAAAGCAGAACCACCCCAACTTCTCACCCGCACCTTCAAGGTCGAGCCGCGGACGCTGGCGGCCGGACTGGAGTCCATCGCGGGCAAGGGCCTGACCAATCTCACGGCGGCGGAGCAGTTGCGCTGGCTGTTCGTGTCCGCCGGGCTGGAGTTCACCAGCACGAACGCCGCGCCCGCCGACGGTCCCCCGGCCAGGGCGCTGTTCTACAACGACCGCAATGGCCTCATGCTGGTGCGCGCCACGGCGGCGGAGCTTCAGACCGTCGAGCAGTTGCTGCAGGTCCTCAACACCACGGGGCCGCAGGTGACGATCGAGGCGAAATTCGTGGAGGTCACGGAATCCGCGAGCCGGGCGCTGGGCTTTGACTGGTTTCTGGGCAGCGCGCGCATGAGCGCGAACGCCGCGGACATCGCCAGCCCGCCGGGTTCCACCGGCGGCGTGGCCACGCTCAGCGGCCTCATGACCGACCCGCAGTTTCGCGAAGCCGTCGCGGCCTTGCGGCAAGGCGGCACGAACGGCGGGCGCGAGTTGCGCGGCGACCAGCTTGACTGGCCCGGCCGCAACGCCGCCAACGCCGGCAACATCCGCGTGACCGCGGCGCTCGGTCCCGGCCTGACCGGCATCCTCACCGAAGCCCAGTACCGCGCTCTCCTGCGCGCGCTCGAACAGCGCGAAGGCGTGGACGTGCTGTCGGCGCCCCGGGTCACGACCCTCAGCGGCCGGCAGGCGCAAATCCAGATGGCGGACATGCAGAACGTTCTCAACGGCATCAACCCGCAGGCCCTGGTCCGGCCCGGCGTACCGTCGCCAGCAGCGGGCACGGCGCCGTTTCTGACTTCGACCGTCCCGACCGGACCGACGCTGGACATCCTTCCGACGGTGGCGGCGGACGGTTACACGCTCGAGCCTGGGCTATGATCAGCCGCCCGCGGGGGCCGGGGTGAAGGTCTGGCAGGACGGCCAGGCGCGGGAAGTGGCCGTGCCCTTGCCGCGCTTCCGCGTCCGGCAAATGCCAACCCGCGCGGCACTGCGGGACGGCCAGACGCTGGTGCTGGGCGGCTGGTTGACCGAAGCACCGGCGAAGGATCAGCCCGGCGAACCGCGCTCCGACAGCCTGCCGGCGCGCAAGCAACTTCTCGTCTTCGTGACCGCGACGATCATGGACCCGGCGGGCAACCGGGTTCACCCGCCGGACAACCTGCCGTTTGACCCGAACCGCGTGCCGCCGCAGCCACAGCCGTGAGTTTGCGAGGGGCTGGCTGACCAGTAGTTGCGGTACGTCATGCCAAGTCAAGGCCCGTGGCCGCGACGCAGCGCGGCCCTACTTCCCGGAGTTACAGAAGACGCGGCTGAATGCCGCGCACAGTAGGGGGCGGCGTCGGCACCCATGAACTGAAGACAGAAAGCTGCGGAGTCCGCACTCACTTTTCAATCGGCCAGCCGGCGGCGACCAGGGCCTTGTAGCCGCCGATCAGCGAGTACACGCGCCGGTAGCCCAGCCTTTGCGCGGCGTCGCAGCACAGGGCGCTGCGGTATCCGCCGCCGCAGTACATGATGATCTCCGTGTCCGGGTCCGGGTACAGCCGCTCCAGATCCCGCTCGAGAATGCCCCGGCCCAGGTGCGCCGCGCCCGCCGCGTGGCCGGCCTGCCATTCGTGGTCTTCGCGCACGTCCAGCAGCACGGCGCGCGGATTCTGGCGCAACCGCTCGCGCGCCGCCTCGCAGTCCAGTTCCCGGATGCGCGTGCGGGCATCCTCCACCAGTTTTAAGAAGCCGGGCGAGTGTTGCATGGAAGGCACGGTAGGGCGGTGGGGCGGCGGGTCAACGCTTTTGCGTTGTGCCCGCGCCCTGCTCGTCCGACGCTGGCGGCCATGGACGTGAAAAATCTGGCCGAGGTTCCAGCCTTTATCACCAAGGACGGGTCGGAAATCCGCGAATTGCTGGCGCCGCGCAACTCGGTTATCCGGCGACAGAGTCTGGCCGAGGCGCGGTTGCCGGCGGGCGGCGCCACGCAGGAGCATTTCCACCTCCAAACCGAGGAGATTTACTACATCACCCACGGGCGGGGGCGGATTCGCATCGAGGGCGAGGAACGCGAGGTGGCGCCGGGGGACGCCATCGCCATCCCGCCAGGCCGGCGGCACAAACTCTGGAACACCGGGACGGAGCCGTTGCGTTTGCTCTGCTGCTGCGCGCCGGCCTACGAGCACGACGACACGGTGCTGACCGAGCCCTGAGCGCGACGGCGGGCGGTCTGTGAGGGGCGCGGCCAATCTCAATCCCGCCAGCGGGCGTGGAACAGCGCTTTGACGGGGACGCCGATTCGCCGCACCTTCCGTCGCCCAAGCATGAGACCTCAACGTGTTCGCCTGTTCGTCAAAAGCTGGTGTCCCTGGTGCCGGGAAGCCGAGGATTGGTTGCGGGCGCGCGGCATTGCCTTCGAGCGCCTGGATGTGCACCGGGACCCGCGCTGCTACGATGAAATGATCCGCCTCTCGGGCCAAACCCTGGCGCCGGTGCTCGAGGCCGATGGCCGCGTGCTGGCGGACTTCGGCGCGGAGGAACTCGAGGCGTGGTGGCGGGCGCAGGGCTGGAATTGACGCCCGCCGCAGACCGGAGCGGGACGAAGGGAAACCGACAGACCGGATCGGGCTGCTCATCCCAGCCGGCCGGTTCTCGGTGGCGCGGGGGGGACCCGCTCGGATCCGCGCGCGCGTTCGCTCCTGCGGTCCGGTCAACCCAACCCTCCTGCCGCAGCCGGTTGCTGGGCGCCCTGCCGCGACCGCTCCGCAGTTGCCCCGCGTCGCCGCGTTGCCCTAGCCTGTCCGCATGGACGAGACAACCACCTCCGGCGCGCCGTCTTGGCCGACGCGCGCGGATGGCCGGCGGGCGGATGAGTTGCGCCCGGTGCGGTTCCTCAACGGGATTGCGCCGCACGCCGCCGGCTCGACCCTTATTGAATGGGGCAACACGCGGGTGATCTGCGCGGTGACCCTCGAGGAAACCGTTCCCCGCTGGATGAAGGAGCAAAACGTGCCCGGCGGCTGGGTCACCGCCGAGTATTCCATGCTCCCGTACTCGACTCCCGAGCGAAAACCACGCGACATCTCCAAGGGCAAGCTCGACGGGCGCACCCAGGAGATCCAGCGGCTCATCGGCCGGGCCATGCGCGCCACAGTGGACCTTGAAAAACTCGGCGCCCGCACGCTCTGGGTGGATTGCGACGTGCTCCAGGCCGACGGCGGCACCCGCACGGCCGCCATCACCGGCGCCAGCGTGGCGCTGGAGCTGGCGTTACGCCAGCTCGAGGCCGCTGGCAAACTGGCCGACCAGCCCCGGCGCACCCGCGTCGCCGCCGTCAGCGTGGGCCTGGTCAACGGCCAGCCCGCCCTGGACCTGAACTACGCCGAGGACTCCACCGCCGAAGTGGATTTCAATCTGGTGATGACCGCCGAGGGCACGTTTGTGGAACTGCAGGGCACCGGAGAAAAAGGTACGTTTACCGACGCCCAGTTGGCCGGGTTGCTAGCTCTGGGACGTCAGGGCATTCAGCAACTGCTCGCCGCCCAGGCCGCCGCCCTGGCGGCGCCCGGTCCGGTCCCCAAGCTCCAGTCATGAACCGTCCCCCTCCGACGCGGCTGTTTCTCATCCGCCACGGCGAGGTCGAAGCCCGTTACCAGCGCGTTTTTGGCGGTCGCCTGGACATGGATCTTTCGCCCCGCGGTCTGGAGCAGGCCGCAGCCCTGGCAGCGCATCTGCGCCGGACCCATTTCGACGCGGTGTACACCAGCCCGATGCAACGAGCCCGTCGCACTCTGGCGCCGTTGCTGGCTCTCAACGGATACGAGCCGGTCGTGTGTGAGGCGCTCCGGGAGGTGGACTTCGGGGCGTGGACCGGCCTGACCTGGGAGGAGGTGCACACCCGCTTTGGCAAAAGCGCCTATGACTGGCTTCACGAGCTGGAAACCGGCGGCATTCCCGGCGCCGAGCCCGTGCCCGCCTACCGCGCGCGCGTGGCGGACTGCCTGGAGGAAATCCTTCGCCGCCATCCCGGCGGCGCCCTCGCGGTGGTGTGCCACGGCGGGGTCATCCGCATGGCGCTGGCGCACCTGCTGGAGCTGCCGCTGTCCAAGATGGCGCACTTCGAGGTGGACTACGCCAGCCTCACGGTGGTGGATTGTCGGCCGGGCCGACCAGAAATCCGGTTGCTCAACTTCACGCCATGGCGGCTGCCCGCCTGAAGCCCGGCGACCTGCTCAAAGTGTCGGTGACCGTGCCGATCGAGGCGGAGGAGGCCGTGGCCGCTCTCTTTGAACGTTGCTTGCGTTGTCCGCCGGCTCTGTACACGGACGAAGACACCCTGCGCACGGAGATCAACGTCTTTCTGAACGCGGCACGCCAACTTTCTCCGCGGCAACACGCCGCGCTGGAACGCGGTCTGGCTCGTCTGCGAACTGCGGGACTGCCTCTCGCACGCGCGCGTTTGCGGCAGACAATCATCCCGCGCCGCCGTTGGGAAGAAGCCTGGAAACGGCACTTTCACCCAATCGAGGTGGGCCGCCGGTTGCTGGTGAAACCCACCTGGAGCCGCCGCGCGCCGCGTCCCGGGCAGGTGGCGGTGCGCCTAGACCCGGGCCTGAGTTTCGGCACCGGCCAGCATCCCACCACGGCGTTTTGCCTGGAACAAATCGTGCGTCTGGCGCCCCGCTCGGGAAAGCATGCCCCCGCTCCGTCCCGTTCCCTGCTGGATATCGGCGCCGGGGGGGGCATCCTGGCCATTGCCGCGGCTCGACTGGGATACGCGCCGGTCGAGGCGTTTGACTTTGATCCCGACGCGGTGGCGGCGGCGCGCGCCAACGCTGAGCTGAACGGCGTCGCCAACCAGATTCACCTGACCCGCCGCGATCTCCGTCGTCTGCCGCTTCGGGCGGCGCGTCGCTTCGACGTGGTGTGCGCCAATCTGCTGGCCGACCTGCTCGTCGCCCAGCGCGAGCGCATTCTGGCGCGCGTGGCGCCGGGGGGGACGCTGGTCTTGGCCGGAATTCTGGCCTCGGAATTCGCGTCCGTTGTCGCCGCCTATCGGTCTGCGGGCTGGCGGACGGTGACCGTCCGCACCGCAGGCGAGTGGCGATCCGCCGCCCTGCGGCGGGCGGCATGATTCGGTCAGCAGTTCCGGGCCCCGCGAGACGACCAGTCCCCCTTGGCCGGCCGGCAAAATGCTGCGTTCCACTCCGAGGCTTTGATTTTCCGTGGGGGAATTGCTTGGTGGCGGTCGAGTTCCGGTGAAACGCCCTTCAGCGGCGACGGCGCTTTCGCTGCCCGGATGGTTTTGAGCTTGCGTCTACGACGGAGTAAGGAGCTCCGTCCCAGTCGGCAAGTTGGGGGCAGAGGCGAAACAGGTCGGCCAGGCGGCCGGACGGGGCCAGCAGGGCGCGGTTGAGAAACCCCAGCCACAGGGCGCGTTTCATCAGGTCAAGCGTACCCGACAGGATCGGCACCTGTTGGATGGACTCGTGCAGCCCGTAGTCGCAAAAATCCCGTGCCGTGCTGACCACCAGGTCGGGATCCGGGTGCGGGTGCGGTTTCAGGAAACGTCGTCCGTACCAGAGGACAGCATAATACAGCTCGGTGCCGCGACGCCAGACTTCACTGCGATGCATCCGCCCTCCCCCGCAGCAGATAGCAAACCCGGCGTTGTTGAAAACGAAGTGGCGATTGGCAAGCAGCGCGTCAACACGTTCCGGCCCCTCGCCAGCCAGCGAGTCGCCGACGCCAAAGGCAAACAACATCCACTCCCGGATCGGGAGATTTTCCGGGCGATCTGCCGGGCGCTGCTCGTTGGAGAGCGCTTCCAGAATCAGGCGCAAATCCTCCAATTGTCTCTCTGAAGGCGGGAGATTCAGCACTTGGGGAGGCCGGCGCATCACCTGGGATAGCTGGTGTGTGAGTTCCTGCAGCTTCTGATACATCTCCAGCTCCACTTGGATGCCGTGATCCAACTGCTTTCGGGCCGCGTGAATCAGGTCTTGGCGAGAGACCGTTTGCGACAGGTCGAAATTGTAGCGGTGCATGGTTGTCGTGAGTTTGGACGGACGTCCCGCGCGGGGGGACGACTCTGTTGAGTCCCTCCGCGCGAGGCTGACCGTGTGGTTCAGTGCGGCGTGTTTTCCCCAGAGGCACGGGCATTAATCCCGGGTCACCAGACCCATCCAGAACGCGAAGTCGAACAGGTGACGGAGGCGCTCCAATTCCTCCGGGCGCCCCACCTGCCCGGCCACCCGCGGATGCACCCGGGCCAGCCAGTCCAGAGAGCGCGCCACCAGCCGGTCCGGCAGCCATCCGCACACATCCGCGCCGATGTATTCCGCAAACAACTCCCGGGAAATCCGGGTGCCTTCCGGAGACTCGTCAAACAAACGCCGACAAATCGCGGGTTCCCGCCAGGCCAGGAACAGGCCCGCGCGGAAACCGCCCAGAATCCAGTCCCCCGCGTTCAGCCGGTTGTTGCTCCGACTCTGCGCCCGCCAGAATTCGCGGGCCGCCCCGGTGATGACCACCCGCTCGACGGGCGTGGCGGGGTACGAGTACTCCACCAGGGAAACGAGCGCGGGCTGCCGCGGCTGGCCGCGCGAGCGGCCCAGGCACAGCAGGCGATCCCCGATAAAGCGCTGCGCGAGCCCGTGGGTGTCTGTCAGGGCCAGCAGCAGCCCCAGGTTCAGGTGATCCTGCGCCAGCCCCGCCTCTAGTCCCCACCAGGCGGCCGTGGTGATCCAGGCTGCCAGATGCGATTCGGCCGCGCCACTGTCGTCCTCCGGGTCGGGGCGGCCGGCCTGAGATTCGATGCAGCGTCGAAATGCCGCCCGCAGACGGTCAAGGTCCAGGCTGGACGGCGAATCGGAGTCCGTCAGATTGGCCCATAGGACATCGGGCGTCAGCGACAGCGCGCGGGGAGGGTTGGCCAGCAGTTCCCGGGCGAAATCCGGCTCCGTCCGCGCTAGCCGGGCGCCATTGAGAAAGGCGGCCGTCGCCCAGCGCGGGGTCTGGTCCGGCCCGGGGCCGAAGTTGAGTTCAATCAGGTCGGCGGCGAAGCGCCGCAGCAACGGATGCGGCAGGGCCCGGAGGAAGCAGCGAGCCCGTTGCACGGACCAGCCGGGAGAATACCGACAAACAAGGTTCATGGCATTTCTACGGTAGGGAATTCCGGTTCAGTGGCGTCCGCGCCGGGGTCCGTTTCCGCGGCCTCGGGCGCGCCGGGGTGTTCGGCTGCCCCGCTTCTCGGTGGGATCGAGATTTGCTGGATCCCAATCGTCGTTCCACAGGGGGGCGAGGCATTGGTAAAGCCGGTGGGCGGCCAGCTTTTCTTCATCCCGCTCCGGCAGGCAGACTGGGGTGGCGTTCAGGCGCTGGAGTTCCGGCGCCAGCCGCTCGACCGGGGTCTGGCACAGCCGGCGGATTTCCCCGGCCGGCAGCAAACCGAGGCGGTCGCATCCGATGTATTCGTCGAAGAGCACGGAATCGCAGCACAACGGCGGCAACTCCTTGATCGCTCGAAGGACCGCGCAGGTCATGTGCTCGATCCAGAATCGTTTGTTGTCGTTGACGTCCCGATCGGCGCGCAACCAGCGGTCCCAGTCCAGTCCGAACAGGAAAGGGCTGCTGCGCGCATACCAGTGCGGCGTCCAGAACTGCTTGTACAAGCCCCAGCGGCCGCGACCTTCCACCGTGCCGAAGCCGCAGTTCACTCCGTGCTTTTCCAGCGTGGCGGACAGCCATAAGCCCGCCAGCGCGCCGCCCCCCGGGCTTTCCATCACCACGGTAATGGCCGGGCTGCCCGCGTCGCCGGCGGCGGCGGTGCGCAGTCCCACGTAGCCGCGGGTCAGTGGCGAGGCCTGCAGTTCGCGGGCGCGCACAGGCCATTCGGCAAGGGGGCAGCTCCAGTCCAGGCTGCGTCCATCGGTATGATCCGACCAGACCTCCAGCTCGGTGGCCGCGCGACGGTATTCGCCCTGAAAACCGCGCAGGGCTCGGGCGCGTTGCAGCACCTCGCGCCAGGCGGCTTCCGGCCCGGTATAAAACTCCGGCGCCAGCAGCCAGCGGCATCCCGCGGGCGGCGCGGCGCGTCCGTCCGGCGGTTGCGACGCGGCCAGCGCCGCGTCCGTTTGCACCCAGCCTTCGGCAAACAGCCGTCGGGCCTCGGGGGTAGAGTGGGTTGCGTTCATGGCCAAGAGTTCCAGTTGTCGAAGACCTGCGGGGTGCGAGTTCGTACCGTTCGCCCCTGTGTTTGGTGAGCGGGCGCCAATTCGGGCAGACCAGCCCCCGCTTTCAGCCGGGCCAGCAAGTCGTCCCGGCGTCGCCGGGCCTCCGCCGGATCGGTGGTTTTCAACGAGAGGCGCACCCGTCGCTTGGTGTAGTCGGGCAGGTGGACCGTGAAATGACACCAGTAGGTGCCGTGGTTGTTCCAGAGGTGATGGTTTTCCCCCTTGGCCGGGAGTCGAACCGCGAGTTGCGGCGTATTCATGTGCGTCGTCTTGCGATAACGCACCAGGAGGCAGAAAAGGAGTCACCGCCAGGGGCGGGGTCATTCCTCCTTTCCGAGGAATATTATGTTCGGAGCAAGTTCGCGCTCCGCGCATCGAACAGCAACACCCGCTGCTGCTCAGGGCACCTTGGCCTTCCTCCGGCCAGGTCGCCGGGTCCCGAACCCTCGGGACCGCTCCTGATGCACGGGGAAAGCTTACGGGCTCCGTCCGGTTGGTCAAGCCGTTGGGTGTGCCATAAGACCGACGGGATGCGGCTCGCCTTTCGCCGGGTGCGGGCATTTCTGGAATGCTGAACTGCGCAGGGAATGTTCGCCTTCCTCCATCTAAAATTTGTCCTCCGTGAAAGCCTCAGGCGAGGGCCAAGCAGCGGCGGATAGAGCTCCCCGTCTTTCGCAGTGTTCCCCTGCTCCGGCAGGGCCGGGCCCGCCCCCGGACTCAGCCCGGATGGGCAAGCAGCCAGGTGGCCGGGCCGTCGGTCTCCAGACGCACCGGCGCGGCCGCGGGCGGCAACAGCGCAAAGGCGCCCGGCTTGAGGCTGGGCGACTCGCCGCCCGCTTCCGGAATCAACCGCAGTTCACCCCTGACGACGCCCACGACGCCGGCCCGGTCCTCCGTCCAGCGCCATTGGCCCGGGCCGGGAGAGCGATATTCCGTCACCTGAAACAACGGGTCATCGGCCAGGACGCGGCTCTGTGCGGGGCCATCCCTTTGCCACGGTGAATTGACGAGCCCGGGCTCGTAATCGGCGAAGTCAATCGAGGCCAGCGCCTCGGCCCGGTGCAGTTTGCGGGGGCGTCCGTCCGGCCCGGTGCGGTTCCAGTCGAACACCCGGTACGTGGTGTCGGAATTTTGCTGAATTTCGAAGATCACCAGCGGGGCGCCCAGGGCGTGCACGCGTCCGCTGGGCACAAACAGGGCGTCTCCCGGGCGAACCGGCAGGCGGTGCAGGCATTCCGCCACGGCGCCCGTCCGCAGCCGGCGCTCGAACTCCTCGCGGGTGACTCCGGCTTTCAGCCCGGCAAACACTTCCGCTTCCGGGCCGGCGTGCGCCACGTACCAGAGTTCGGTCTTGGGTTCGCCCCCCAACCGCGCGGCCACGGCGGGCGGCGGGTGGACCTGCACCGAAAGCACCTCGCGGGCGTCGAGGATTTTGACCAACAGCGGGAAGCGTCCGGCGGGCGCGGGCGCGCGCCCCAGGATCTCCCGGGCGTGAATCTGGAGGAGCGTGTGCAGGTCCCAACCGGCCCACGGGCCGTTGGCGACGCGACTGACGGCGTCGGGGCGATCGCTGATTTCCCACGATTCACCCACCGGTGCCTCCGGGGGCAGCGGCTTGCCAAAGAGTTCCGCCAGCGCGCGTCCGCCCCAGATGCGCTCCTGGAAGATCGGGTGAAACGTCAGCGGATACCAGCGCACGATGGGGGGAAATCAGGCGCTGACCGGGGTGGGAACCGGCGGGGTGTTGGCCGGCTGGGGCTCGGAGACCGGCCCCATGGCGCGGTACTTGGCGTAGCGGCGCTGGAGGCGGTCTTCGACGCTCCAGGAGGCGACTTCGTGCAAATGACGCAGGAGATATTCCTTGAGCGTTTCGGCGGCGGTTTGCGGGTCGTTGTGGGCGCCGCCCAGAGGTTCGGGGATGATCTCATCCACCAATCCCAAGCTGAGCAGGTCCCGGGCGGTGATGCGCAGCGCCTCGGCGGCCTTCGGCGCCGCGCTGCGGTCCTTCCAAAGGATCGAGGCGCAGCCTTCCGGGCTGATGACCGAGTAGTAGGCGTTTTCCATGATCAACACCCGGTCGGCCACGCCGATGCCCAGGGCGCCGCCCGAGCCGCCTTCGCCGATAACGGCGGTGATGATGGGCACTTCCAGCAGGGTCATTTCGCGCAGGTTTACGGCGATGGCTTCGGCGATGTGGCGCTCCTCGGCGCCCACGCCGGGATAAGCGCCGGCGGTGTCAATGAGGGTAATGATCGGCAGGCCGAACTTGTTGGCCAGGCGCATCAGGCGCAGCGCCTTGCGGTAGCCCTCGGGGTGAGCCGAGCCGAAGTTGCGCAGGATGTTTTCCTTGGTGTCCCGGCCTTTTTGCGTGCCGATGACCATTACCTTCTCTCCTTCGAGATGGGCAAAGCCGCCCACAATGGCGCGGTCATCGGCAAAGGCGCGGTCGCCGTGCAATTCCTGGAAACCGCTGAAGGCGGTTTGCAAATAGTCCAGCGTGTAGGGCCGGCGCGGATGCCGGGCCAGTTGGACCCGTTGCCAGGCGGTGAGGTTCTCGAAAATCTGCTGGCGGGTTTCGGCCAGTTTCTGCTCGATGCGGGCGATTTCCTGTTCCAGCTCCAGATCGGGGGTGTGCCGGCTGGCGTGTCGGCGCAGGTCGTCGAGTTTGTGCTGCAGTTCGATGATCGGCCGCTCGAATTCCAGGTAATTTCTCATGGGCCAACTCGCAGGGTGACTCCCCCGCGGATGTGTCGGGAGGGTACCAACCCGCTCCGTTCCGGCAAGCGGAACCACGGCCGGCAGACGCGGAACGGCAGGCCGCCCTTGGGCGCGTGGCGCCGCAGCAGGTCGTTCACCCGGACGTCGGGGCGGACCCGTCGGCTGGCGGGCGCGGTCGGGGAAGGTATTTTCGCGGGTGAAGCCCTACCGGGCCTCGATGAGCAGAAAGCGATTGCCGGAATCCGCGGGCAGCACGCGCCACGGAACCCACGCGGGATCACCCACCGGCTGCCAGTGGCTTTCCGCGCCAAGGCGTTCTGAGAACCATAATTGCCAAGGCCCGGGCGATCCCACCCAGTTCACGACCACCCGGTTGGCGTCCCGGCGCACAAACACCCGCGGCGGCAGCCGGCCTCCAGGGGCCATCAGGGCCAGGGAATGTTCGCTGCCGGCGGCGATGGCGGTCACGTAGCCCGGCAGAATCTGGGGCAGGTCTCGTGCGGCCTCCCCCTCGCCCCATTGGACCAGTTGGCGATCCGCGGTCAGGGCCACGCTGTGCGTCAACCCGGCTGCGATGGCGATCACGTCGCTCAACCCGGGCGGTACGTTGGTCTGACCGTAGTTGTTGTTGCCCCAGGCGACCACCTGGCCATTGGCTCTCGGGGCCAGCGCGTGGCTCGCGCCGGAGGCGATGGCGACGACCTTTCTCAGATTGGACGGGGTTTCAAAGGGCACGTAATTCGCTCCGCCGTCGTACAAGCCTTAGCACACCACCCGACCATCGGCGGTGAGCGCCAGACTGTGCAGGTCGCCGGCCGCCACCGCCACCGCGTTGGTCAAGCCTTCCGGGACGGCAGTGCGCCCGTGACCGCTTTCTCCCCAGGCCACCACCCGGCCGTCCTCGGTCACCGCCAGGGCGTGGGCCGCTCCGGCAGCGATGGCGACCACGTTGCTCAACCCGGGCGGCACCGCCGTCCGGCCGCGGTAATTGTTGCCCCAGGCCACCACCCGTCCATCGGTGGTCAGGGCCACGCTGAAGTCCAGACCGGTGGCGATCATCGCCACGATGGTCAGTCCCGGGGGCGGCTGGTCTGGCCGTACCTGTTCGTCCCCCAGCCTGCCAGCGGCACCACCCGCAACTCGGCCAGTTTGCTCAGGACCGACCCGTGGGGATTGCTGATCCGCACGGTGTACTGACCCGCGGATTGGGCCTCCACCACCGGGACTCGGAGTACCCGTTCGCTTGTGGGAAGGGTCTGGCCGTCCTTGTACCATTGGTACGCGAGCGGTTCGTCTCCCCAGGCGGTCACGGTAAACGTGACCTCGGAACCGATTGGCACGTACTGGCTGTGCGGCTGCTCGACGATGTAAGGAGGCGCCTGCGCCAGCGCGGGGTGCAGCCCACTGACCCAGGCCGGCACGGCCGCCAGAAGCCAGAACGGGATGCGAAACGGGGTTTTCCTCATAACCACCTCCAAGTGAGGTGATTGAATGACAGCGGCCGTCTTTCGAGCCCGCCGGGAAACCCTGACAACACTTCCCTGCGGAACGCTGGTGCGCCGGCTGGATGCCTGGGTTGGGACGCGCCGAAATCTCTCATAGGCCACAGCCGATTACGCGAGTTTGATTAGCGATTACCGTGCCGAAGACAAGCGATTTTCGTCGCAGCGGAAGTTAAACTTTCGTCACCCCACCGGGACCCCAATGTCAGGACAGGCACAGGCACCCAGTATACCGGATGCAACCCGGGCGCTGACCCGCGTGGCGAGCCCGGGACCCGGCTTGCGCCGGCCGGCGGTTTGGGGTTCCCTCGCGCAATGCAGGCGCTGCGCCGCTGGATTTACTGGGGACCCGCCGCGACATGGATGGTGCTGATTTTCCTGGGCTCGACCGGCGCTCTGGCGGACAGCCGGACCTCGCGATTCCTCGCGCCGGTGTTGCGCTGGCTTTTTCCGGGCATTGCCGAGGTCACGGTGGAACGCCTGGTGTTTGCCATCCGCAAGTGCGCCCATATGGCCGAGTACGGCTTGTTGGCGGTGTTGGTGCTCATGGGGCTCAACGGGGCCTTTCGCTTTCTGCCCCGGGAATGGTGCTGGCGGCGGGCGGGCCTCGCGTTCGGAATCTGCGTCCTCTACGCGGTGTCGGACGAGATTCACCAGGCCTTTGAGCCGGAGCGCTACGGCAGCCCGGTGGACGTGTTGATTGACACCGCGGGCGCGGCAGTCGCTTTGCTGGCGCTTTGGCTCGCCTGGCGTTGGCAGATGCGCGGAGAAAGTATGGGCCGGGTCCAAGGCCGGAAGATCCGGGCGGCCGAGGTAAGAGAAGACCTTTGCCGATGATTTCGGTCGGGCGATGCTGAAGTATCCCCTGGCGCCGGTGGTGGCCTGCTACGCGGCGGGCGTGGCGGTTGCGGCGATCGCGCCGCTGCCTCTGGCGCCGGCTTTCCTGTTGGCGGGCGGGTTGTGGTGCGCCTGCCTGGCCTGGCCGGTGGGGCGGCCCTGGTTGCTGGCGGCGCTGGCCGCGGGCGCGGGCGCGCTGAATCTGCAGGTCCGCGAGCAACCACTGGCGCCGCATGATCTGCGACGCGTAGCCGGTGACCAACCGGCGCTGGGCACGTTGCGGGGCGTGTTGGTTGCCGCGCCGGTGATGCGGGCGTCCGGTTGGGACCCGGAGGACACGACGCGCACACTGGCCGTCTTGGAGGCGCAAAGCTGGCAGCGGCAGGGGGAGGACGAGCGCCCCGTGACCGGGCGGGTCTTGATCAGCGCGCCCGGGGAGGCAGGGGCTGACTTTTTTGCCGGACGCCGCCTCGAGGTGTTTGGCGTGTTGCGTCCGCCCCGGCCTCCGCGGGCGCCGGGCCTGTTTGACGCCCGGACTCATTACCGCTGGCAGGGGATTTATTATCAGCTCGAGTCTCTGGGGCTTCACGAGTGGCAACTGGCCGCCGGCCCGCAACCGGCCCGGCCGCCGTTGCCGGACCGTTTTCAAGCCTGGGCGCGCCGCACGCTGGCGCGCGGTCTGCCCGCCGAGGATGAATCTGTGCGTCTGCTCTGGGCCATGACCCTCGGATGGCGCACGGCGCTCACCGAGGAGGTGGCCACGCCGTTCATGCGCTCGGGCACCATGCACCTGTTTGCCATCAGCGGGTTGCACATCGCGCTGCTAGCCGGGGTGTGCCTGGCGCTGCTGCGTGTGGCGCGGGTGCGCCGCGAGTGGGCCGGGCTGATAACCGTGCCGTTGCTGTGGTTTTACACCGCGGCCACCGGGAGCCAGCCCTCGGCCGTGCGCGCCACGTTGATGATGACCGTGGTCATTGCCGGCTGGGCGCTGCAACGGCCGGGGCAGTTGCTCAATTCCCTGGCCGCCGCGGCCGGGATGATTCTCGTCTGGGAACCGCGGCAACTGTTTCAAACCAGTTTTCAACTCTCGTTCGGCGTGGTGCTCGCGCTGGGCCTGATCGTGCCGCCTTTGACGCGATGGCGCGACCGGCTGCTGCAAACGGATCCGCTGCTGCCGGCGGACCTGCTGCCTCGCTGGCGACGCTGGTTGGACCCGCCGGTGCGCTGGCTGACGTTGAGTGGGATTGTTTCCCTGGCGGCGTGGCTGGGGTCGCTGCCGCTGATTGCCCAGCACTTTCACCTGGTCACCCCGGTGAATTTGCTGGCCAACGTGCTGGTCGTGCCCGCGGGCAGCCTGGCGTTGATGGCGAGCGTGGGAACGTTGTTGTGCGGGGATTGGCTGCCCTATCTGGGCGGGCTGTTTGCCCACAGCGCGTGGTTCTGGATGAGCCTCATGGCGGGTCTGAGCCGGTGGGCCGCGGAGTTGCCGCTGGCGTACGCTTACGTGGCGGCGCCGGGGTGGGCGATCATCGGTGGATGGTACGCGGCGCTGGCGGCGGTGGCCTCCGGGTGGGCGCTGCGACCCGGCCGCCGGCTCGCCAGCGCGGCGGCGGCGGGAATCCTTGTTCTGGGTCTGGGGTTCTCGATCCTGCGGGAACGCAGCCAGACCCGCCTCACCGTGCTGCCGCTGGGAGGCGGAACGGTTCTCTGGGTGGATGCGCCGGGCCGCGCGCGCGATCTGCTGGTGGACACCGGCAATGCCCGGTCGGCCGAACAGGTGGTGGTTCCGTTTTTGCGGGCGCAGGGGGTGAATCGTCTCCGGCATCTGGCGCTCACGCACGGGGACGCGCAGCACGTGGGTGGCGCGTTATTGATCCGGGATGAGTTTCGCCCGGCCGCGGTCTGGACCGGTCCGCTCTCTTTCCGCTCGCCGGTCTATCGAACGTTTGTGCAGGAGCTGGAGCGGACCGGCTCCGGACGGTCAACGGTTGCACGCGCCGACGTCCTGGCCGGGTGGGAGGTGCTGCATCCGTTGGCGCAGGACCGCTTTTCGCGCGCGGACGATGGAACGCTGGTCTTGCGCGGACGCCTCGTCGGCTGGCGGGTGTTGTGGCTGTCGGACCTGGGGGATGCCGGACAGCGGGTGTTGCTGGAGCGGGAACCGGACCTGCGGGCGGAGGTGGTGTTCGCGGGAGTTCCCGCCCAGGGCGAGGCTCTGTTGCCGGAGCTGCTGGCAGCAGTGCGTCCGCAGTTGGTGGTGGTGACCGACGACGACCGCCCCTTCAGCGCCCGCGTCCGGCCCGAACTGCGTCAGCGACTGGAGCACACCGGCGTGCCGGTGATTTTTCAGAGCGACACCGGGCCGTTGACACTGCGGTTCAGCCGTCGGGGTTGGCGGGTGGAAGACGTGGAGGGACGCACGCTGTTTCGCAGGGAAGAGGTCGGCGATTAACCCGCCGGCGGGGGGCTTCGGTGCGGGGTTTGAGCCGGACGATGGTGGCGCCCCACCCGCCAAAGGCCGGAGTGGCTTCGGCATAACTCACCACGTCCGGGTGTTTGGCCAGCAGGGTCAGCACGGTGCGGCGCAGTTGGCCGATGCCCTTGCCGTGGATCAGGCGCACTTCGAGAAGGCCACGCTCGCGGCAGGCCTCGAGGTAGTCGCACACCACCTCCTTGACCAGCCGGGGCGGAAAGGTGTGCAGGTCCAGCGCCCCGTCCAAGGGCAGGGGCATCACCAGCTCCGGTTCCGGCGGGAAGTCCTCGGGTTCGTCCGGCATGGCGTATCGGCGGGGGCTTAGCGATACAGCACGGGGTCGGTTCGCCAGTCGCGGTCCCGGTCGTGGCCATACTCCGCCACACGGGGCCGGCGTTCGCGCAGGCGCACGGATTCCAGGCCAAGGAAATATCCCTGCGAGGCGGGATTTCTGCCCACGCAATCGAGGCGCAGCGTGTACTCGCCCGGTTCGGGCCAGAAGTCGAGCAGATGGAACTCGGTGTTCACGATCTGCGGGTTGTAAAAGTCCAGGGGCCCGCCCAGCTTCACGCCGTTGAGCGAGGGTTGGTACCGTCCGAAGTCATAGCTGCGGGTGGCGTTGAGCAGCAGGCGCAGCGGCTCCTGTTTTTCCACCCGGAAGCGGACCTCGAGCCAGGCTCCTTCGGCCTGCGGGGCGCGGTAGAGCAATTGGGGGCCGTCGTACAGGTTCAGTTGCTGCTTCGTGACGGTACCCACGCCGTGGTGCGCGGGATCGGCGAAGTCCCGCGCATGGGCAATCACGCGCTCGAGGGAGGGCAGGCGGCGTTCCCGCGCGGGCGGCACCGGAGGCAGCGGGGGTGGCTCACCCGTCTGGTACCAGAACGCGACACTGGCGTAGTCGTCCTCGCGCTCGTTCCAACTGATGCTTTTGCGCTGGGGATGTTCATCGGGGGAAATCCAGCCCCAGTGCTCGAAAGTGACCTTGAGGCCGGTGTTGAACACAATGGGGTCTGCCACGTGCCAGCGGTAGGCGCTGGTGTGCCCGCCCACGATGCCCCACTGGTCAAAGTACGGGACCCCGAAGAAGGGCGTGCTCGCGAGCTTCAGCCCCCACGCGGACAGGAAGTAATCCTCGGTGCCGGTGCCCCGGATTGAGGGGCGGGCTTCGCCGTCCACGTAGATTTTTTCGTCACCCTCGCCGAACCACGCCGGGCTGCGGGTGCGCACCGCCAGCACCGTGCCCACGTAGTGCCCGCGTCCGGTGGTTTCCAGCACCACGTAATCCCGGCCGGGCTGCACTGGATATTCCTGGCGATAATGGGCGTGGAAGTAGGGGGTATCCTCGGACACGGGTTTCTCGATCCAGTCAAGGTTGTAGTAGAGCAGGCTGATGGGCCGGTCGCATTGGTTCTCGATCTCCACCCGCGCGGCCTTCCGAAACGGCATCGGCCAGAAGCAATTGTAGGAATCGGCGTCCTCGACCACCACCGGCAGGCTGATGACCTCGCTGCGCCGGCCGAAGCTGTTGGCAAAGAAGTCGCCCACCGGCACTTCAACCGCCGGTCGAGCGCGGCCGTCCCAGTACATACGCAGGAGCATTTCCTGATGGTTGGCCGAACCCTGCGGGGCCCAGTCCTGGGGTTCGGGTCCCAGAAAAGTCAGCCAGATGTGGGTGATGACCCCGCTGGCCTGGACATCCATGAGCACGTGGGTTTCTCCAGGGGGAATCCGGAAGTTGTCCCAGTTGCTGGCCTCCTCGCGGTCTCCGCGGGGCGGCGCCAGGGGATTCAGGCGGCGCTCGGGTCCGTCCCGGCGGATTTCGCCCTCGCGCATGGTCGAGGTGACGCGGCGGGAACGGCCTTCCTGAGGGCGGGCCAGGTGGTCCAGCCACCCGGCGGCCGGCGCCTGCGAGCAAGCCAGCTCGGCGATCAACAGCAGCAACGGGAGACGCATGGCGGCAGTATGAGCGGCCTGTGTCCGGTCCGACAAACGCAGAATGCGGCTGCCTGTGGCCATCCCGGGCGAATTCACGAACCCGCTCAAATTGTTAATACGGGCTAACTCCTTCGGCGAAGAAGCCCGCAGTTATTGGGAATTGGAAAACCCTGACAGCATCATCGGTGATCCGATGCTAACCGCCACTGCCAGAGATACTTAGCCTCCTTTCTGAATTCGCCACTGGAAGCCATCCGCGCGCGACGCAGTTCGGGCGAACGCGGTTCACTCGCGGCACGTGACCGGCGGGCCGCAGCTAAACCTCCACCACCTCGCCGGGGGCGGGCTGGAACACCTGAATCCGCGGGTAACGCCGCCGGATGGCCTGGGTAAACCAGGCGCGCGAGTCCGGCTCACCGTGTGCCAGGATGACTGCCCGCGGGTTCACCATCCCGACGAAATCCAGCAAGTCGTCGCGGTTGGCATGGGCGGTCAGGTCGAAGGACTCCACCTCGCAATGCCGCGTCAACTCACCCAGCTTCTGGCTGAAATAGAACGGTTCACCGGGCTGGGAGGCTTTCAGCCGGCCGCCCGGGGTTTCGGGGTCGGTGTAGCCGACGAAGAAAATGGCGTGGCGTTCGTCCGCGAAAAACCGCGCGGCCAGGTCATGCGCCGCCGTGCCTTCGCTCATCATGCCTGCCGTCAACACGAACAGGCGGCCGGGACTCAGGCGCATGGCTTGAAGCTGGGGCGGGTCCAGCACCACCAGGTTCAGGGCCTCGTGGAGCATCAGGCTGCTGTGCTGACGATGGGTGCGGTGCGCCTGGAGGTCGTAAATTTCCGTGAACACCCGGCCCAGGCCGCCGATGTAAATGGGTTGCGGGCGCAGACGACCCGCCCGAGTCAGCAGGGCCAGCAGCGCCAGGATTTCCTGCGTTCGGCCCAGGGCAAAAGCGGGGATGAGGACGCTGCCCCGGCGCTTGAGCACGCGTTGGATGGCCGCGGCCAGACGCTCGATTTCGGCCTCGCGCGAAAAGCCCGGCGGCACCGCCCGGTTGCCCCGGGTGGTTTCCAGAATCATGACCTCCGCGTTCACATCGTCGAACAACGCGCCGCGCAGCAGCGTTTGGTCGGCGAAGGAAACGTCCCCGGTGTAGAAGAGGGTTTCCTTGCGTCCCCGCACCATGATGCCGGCCGAACCCAGGGTGTGTCCGGCATCCAGGAATTCCAGGGTGGGGGAAAGGGCGCCCCCGCGCATCTTGCAATGCCCGGCCCATTCGATCTCCCGGCCGCAGCGGAAGCCCTGAAAGCGGGGGGCAATCTCGTCCACCTCGTCGTGGGTGTAGAGGGGGTATTCCCGCACGCCCAGGTCCGCGCGCTGACGCTCCATGACATTGACCGAGTTGTGCAGGACCCGTTCTACCAGGAAATAGCTCAGCTCGGTCATCAGCACGTGTGCCTCGGGGAACCGCCGCACGGCCACGGGGAGCGCGCCCACGTGGTCGTGATGGCAGTGCGAGATGGCGATGGCGTCCAGTTCCGTGCCCGGCACCGCACCGAACAGGGGCAGGCCGGCGTTGCCCTCCCGTTTGGGATGGACGCCGGCGTCCAATAGGAGGCGGTGATTCTCCAGCTCCACCAGCCAGGCACTGGCGCCGATATCGGGAGCGGGGTTGAGGTTTTGGATTTTCACCCGGCGGTATTTTGACACTCAAGCTTCGTGCGTTCAAGGAGTTGTCAATTTTTGAACAAACCGCGCCCGGAGGACGTCTTACTCCATGCCCGGAGGTCAGAGCCGGAGCCCGCTAAGCCGGCAGACCGCTGGGCATCCGTTCGGCGGGTTTCCGAACGGAGAGGAGGTTCGTTTGGTTGTTTGGGTTGGGCGGGCACCGCAAGGTGCCCGCCGTTTTCTTTCCCGCATACGCGGTACCCCGCGTTGACGAGCGCGGAAGGCTCCTTCTCAGGCGCCGGGGTCCGGGATGGCCCGGGGACCGAAACAATCCATGCGCGTCGGCGACAGAAGCTTGCGCTCTACGCGCTGGTCCGGGGCGGCATGAAGGGCCGCACCCTGTACGTCATCCCCTACCTCATGGGCCCTCCGGGCTCGCCGCTGGCCAAGGTCGGCGTCGAGCTGACCGACTCGATTTACGTGGCGCTCAACATGCGGATCATGACCCGCGTAGGCGTGATGGCCTGGCAGCAACTCGGCCCGGGCGAGGACTTCAACCGCGGCCTGCACTGCCTGCTGGATGTCCACCCGGACTGGCGCTACATCTGCCATTTACCGCAGGAAAATCTCATCATCTCCGTGGGTTCGGGCTACGGGGGCAACATCCTGCTGGGCAGGAAATGCCTGGCACTGCGCATCGGCTCCTACCTGGCGCGGCAGGAGGGGGGATGGCCGAACACATGCTCATTCTGGGCGTCGAGGCTCCCGCTGGCGAAAAGACCTGTATGGCCGCGGTCTTTCCCAGTGCCTGGGGCAAGACCAACTTCGCCATGCTTGTTCTGCCCCCGCGCTTCGCGGGCTGGAAGATTTGGACCGTGGGTGACGACATCGCCTGGATGCGCCCCGGCCCGGATGGCCGCCTTTACGCCATCAATCCCGAGGCCGGTTATTTTGGCGTGGCCCCGGGCACGAACTCCAACACCAACCCCAATGCGATGAAAACCATCGCGCGGGACACCATCTACACCAACCTGGCGCCGACGCCGGACCTGGATGTCTGGTGGGAGGGCAAAAACGGTCCGCCGCCGCCCGAATGCCTGGACTGGCAGGGCCGGAAATGGACCCCGGAGTCCCGGGAAAAAGCGGCCCATCCCAACAGCCGCTTCACCGCGCCCATGACCAACAACCCGGCGCTCGCTCCGGAGGTTCACGACCCCGACGGCGTGCCCATCAGTGCCATCCTCTTTGGTGGATGCCGGGCCTCCACCATGCCGCTGGTTTTTGAGGCGTTTAACTGGATTCACGGCGCCTTCGTGGGCGCCACCCTGGGGGCGGAGATGACTGCCGCCGCCGTGGGCGGCATGAGACAGGTGCGCCGCGACCCCATGGCCATGCTCCCGTGCTGCGGCTACAACATGGGCGATTACAGCCGCCACTGGCTACGCCTGCGCAAGCGGCTCAAGTTCCCGCCGCGCGTCTTCCACGCGAACTGGTTCCGCAAGGACGGCGAGGGCCGTTTCCTCTGGCCGGGCTTTGGCGAAAACATGCGCGTCCTCAAATGGATCGTGGACCGCTGCCGTGGCCGCGCCAGCGCCCGCGAAACGCCCCTGGGCTGGGTGCCCGGTCCCGAGGACCTTGATCTCGCCGGGCTGGAGAACTTCACCGCAGCAGACCTGGAAAAGGTGCTGGACCTTGCCATCGAGGAATGGCGGCGGGAGCTCATCCTGCAGGAGGAGCTGTTCCTCAAACTGTACTCCCACCTGCCCAAGGAACTGATCTTCCAGCGCGAGCTGCTGGTGTCGCGGCTCTGAAGCCGTCCGGACCGGACCGAAGGCGCCCCGCCGACCGTGTTGGAGCCAGGCGCGCGGCGGCTTCCCGCAGCGCGGAGAAGTTGCCCTCCTCGCAGCAGCGTACAAAGGCCTCGGTGGCGGTTTTGAGGTCTTCCCATCGGGCGCGAATCGTCCGGGACTCGGGCGGGGAAATCTGGTTGTCCGCCGCCGCCGAGGCCACCACCGCCAGCAGGTCGGCAAATTCCTGCACCACCCGGTTGGTCGCGGGGATCAGGTCCGGCGGATGGGGCCAGATCGCCCGGGGATTGCGAATGAAAAAGCCCCCCGCGCGCTGGCAAATCCACTGCACGATCCGGTCATCTCCGGTGCTGCGCAGCAGTTGCTCGATGCGGTCCAGGGGATTGATCGCCCCGCTGCCGGTTTCCGTGGCCGGCTCGGCCCACTTGTAAATCAATGACAAGGACAGCCCCAGGTCGGCGGCGATCTGTTTGGGGTTGCCCGCATCGTACACCGCGCGCAACAGCTCGTGGGATTGCATGGGCAGAGGGTGCAAACCGGCCCGCTCCCTGACAAGCCGGGGCTGTCAAGCCGCCCCGGGCGCTCGGCTTTGATCGCGCAACCCCGAGGCTCCGGCCGGCGGGCGTGCGGCGCTCGAGGCTCCCGTCTGTGGCGCGCGTGATTCCAATTTTCCCGCCAACTTGGAGTGGCCAAACCCGCCCGGCGGCGCCCTAATCACACCGTGCGGACGATGGACCGCGCGGAATGATGAAGCTGACCCGTTCTTCGAAGGACCGGCTCATCGCCGGGGTGTGCGGCGGGCTGGCCCGGTATCTGGGCTGGTCCCCTTTCCGCGTGCGGCTGGTGTACGTGTTGGTCTCGATTCTCAGCGTCGCCTTCCCCGGCATTCTGGTCTATCTGATCCTGTGGTTTCTGATGCCCACAGACCCGGAGCACTGAGGGGCGCCGAGCCGCCGGTCGCCAGCGGGACCAAGACCTGCCCCTTCTGCGCCGAGACCATCCGCGCGGCGGCGCGGCTTTGTCCCTACTGCCAGTCGGCCCAGTGTCGCCGTGCCCTGCTGCGGCAAAACGTGCTCCAAGCGTTGCCGCTCCTTGTCTTGCTCCTGGTCGGAATCGGGATGGTTGGGTGGATCGAACGTTCTTTCAACCCTGCGGAAGGCCGCGCCTTCGCCCCGCATCGGGGTGACCTCGTTGTGCGGCAGGTGGAACTGACGGGCCCGGACGCAAACAACCGGTGGTTCCTCACCGGTCTCATCACCAATCGCGCGGACCATCCCTGGCGGGTTGGCACCCTGGAAGTGCGTTTCCAGGCGGCCGACGGAAGCCTGCTGGACGTGGTTCATCCCCCGGTTGACCCGCCCTTTGTCGTGGAACCCGGCCGCGAAGTGGCCTTTCGGGTCAAGCTGGGCGAACTGCCCGACGCCACCCGGGCGGCGCCGATGGAAGCCCGGGTTTACAGTGCTCGCGATGAAACCCTGCCGCCAAAAGATTAGCCGCCTATGAACCCCGATCCTTCGATCGTGGCGCGCCGACCCTGCCCCTTTTGTGCCGAGACCATCCCCGCCGCGGCGAAACTGTGCCCGCGCTGCCGACAGTGGCTGACCTGGCGCTCGCTCCGGCATCCGGCCCTCCAGACACTCTTCGTAGTTCCATTCCTGGTGGTGGGTGTGAGCTTCGTGGTTCTCTTCCTCGACAAATTGGAGCAAATGTTTAACCCCCGCCCTTATTACTCGGAGGCGGCGGGGGCACTCGAGGTGCTGGAATTCCGCCATCACTGGATGGAAACGCCAAAGGGCCCGCGCGTGTTTGTGACCGGCATTCTCACCAACCACAGCGCCCATGCCTGGCAACGGCCGGAGTTCGACTGCAGGTTTTACAACGCGGCGGGCGACCTGGAGGACGCTGATTGCCGACCGGTTTTGCTAACCGTCCAGCCCGGTGATGTGTGCGCCTTCCGCGTGGCTGTGGAGCCCGCCCGCCCGCCGCAGGATTATCACCGGGCGCAGGTCGCCGTCGTCAGCGCCCGCAATGCCCGCGCGGCTTCTCACTTTGGCGCTCCGGTACCGGGAAAGCAGATCACGGGCGCGGACTGGCGTCGCGGGCGGGTTGCTGGCAAGGTGTGCGGCGATGACGCGGGGTTGGATTCAACGTGGCGCCGCAGCGGTGGCCGTCCTGGCCTGGCTGGTTGCGGCGGCTGGTTCCTCCCGGGCCGCGCCTCCGGCGAGCGTGGAGGAGGTGCGACCCTACCTGCGCGCGCTTCGGGAAACCAACGGCACGCTCACCCTCGAGGTGGCCCTCCGGCGGTTGACCCCGGTGCGCGGCGCCGGGCCGGACCTCTGGCTGGTCGCGGTCACCCACATCGGCACCAGCAACTACTACCGGGCGATCCAGGAATTCCTCGACGCGCGGACGGTGGTGCTTTTCGAGGCCATTCGCGCCGGCGACGGCCCGCCGCAACCGCCCGAGGGGTATTCCCTGCAGGCCGACCTGGCCCGCGCCCTGGGGCTGGTGTTCCAACTCGATGCGATCCGGTACGACCGTCCCCACTTTCGCAACAGCGATCTGAGTCTGGAGGAAATTGCGCGGGTGTTTGGCGGGTCGGGCGCCGCGCCGCCAGCGGGCGCCGCGTCGGGCACCGTCTCGGAGGGGGCGGTGGAGTTTGGCGCGCTGGTGCAGGCCATGACCGGAGAAGGATTGTTCGGCGGGCTGGCCCGGCTCGGGGTTTCGCTCCTCGCGGCCAGTCCGCGGCTGCAGGCGGCCACCAAGGCGGCGATGATCGAGGTGCTGGCGCAACTGCCCAATGATCTCACCCGGATCGAGGGCCTGCCGCCCGGGTTGCAGCGGGTGATGCGCGTGCTCGTCGAGGAGCGCAACGAGGCGGTGGTGCGCGACGCCCGCGCGGCGCTGCAACGCCGTCCGCCCCCGGCGTCGGTGGCCGTGTTTTACGGCGCCGGCCACATGGCCGACCTCGAGTTCCGGCTGTGCCGCGCGCTGGGCTACCAGCCCGCGGAAGACCGCTGGCTGCCGGCCTTCGAGGTGGACCCGCGCGCCGCCGGGGTCAGCGCCTGGGAACTGGAATTCACCACCCGCCTGGTGCGGACGCAACTGCGCTCCCTGCAACGCCGCAACACCGAGGCGGGCGCCGCGGACGCCAACCCTGACGCGGTTTCGCCGCCGGCCCCGAACCGGGATTGACGGGGCGGGCGGGGATTGCCAAGTTGACCACGCGGCGCGAGATCCTTCCCGCCGGCGATGCTGAATGCTGATCCAACTGCTGAAATCCAAAATCCACCGCGCGCGGGTCACCGCCGCCAATGTGAATTACGAGGGCAGCCTGACCATTGACGAGGACTTGCTCGAACGGGCCGGCCTACACCCGTACGAGCGCATCCTTTGCGGCAACATTAGCAATGGCGCGCGCTTCGAGACCTACGCCATTCCCGGACCCCGCGGTGGAGGCGACATCATCCTCAACGGCGCCGTGGCCCGGCGCGGCGCTCCGGGCGATGTGCTCACCATCATGAGCTTCGCCCTGGTGGAAGAGGTGGACGCCCGCGACTGGCAGCCGCGTGTGATCGTGCTGGACGAGGCCAACCGCATCCTCACCGAGCGCGGGCGGTAAACCGCCGGCTTTCTTCCCGCCCGCCATATGCCCGAATTTACCGCCGCCGAACTGGCCGAACGCCTGCAAGGTCAAGTCCTGGGCGACGGCGCCCTCCGCCTCAGCGGATTTGCTCTGGCCGAGACCGCCGGTCCCGCGGACCTCACCTGGGCCGAAACGCCGAAGCATTTTGCCCGCGCCGAAGCCGGACGCGCCGGGGCCATTCTGGTGACCGGCGACCTGGGCTCCTCCCGCAAGACGCTCATCCGCGTGGCCAACGCGCGAGTGGCCTTCGCCCGGGCGCTGAGTTGGTTTTACCCCGAGCCGGAGTTTGCTCCCGGCGTGCATCCCACCGCCGTGGTCGCCGCCAGCGCCGTGGTGGACCCCTCCGCCCATGTGGGGCCGCATTGTGTTGTGGGCGAGCGCGCCCGCCTCGGCCCCCGCGCGGTCCTGATGGCCGCGGATCAGGTGGGCGCGGATTGCGAGGTGGGCGAGGACGCGCGCCTGTTTCCCGGCGTGACCCTCTACCCGGGCACGCGCGTGGGACGCCGGGTCCGGCTCCACGCCGGTGTGGTGGTGGGCTCGGACGGCTTTGGCTATGTGCTCGACGGCGGCGAACACCGAAAGATTCCCCAAGTCGGACACGTGGTGATTGAGGATGACGTGGAACTGGGCGCGAACGTTACGGTGGACCGCGGCGCGCTCGGCCCCACCGTCATCGGCCGCGGGTCGAAGCTGGATAACCTGGTGCAGATCGGCCACAACGTGGTGGTGGGTCAGCATTGCATCCTCGTCGCCCAATCCGGTGTGGCGGGCAGCACGCGGCTGGGCGACTACGTGACCGTTGCCGGACAGGCGGGCATTGTGGGCCATCGTCGGATTGGCGACCGCGCCGTCATCGGCGCCCAATCTGGTGTAGCCAACGACATTCCCCCCGGCGAGGTGTGGCTGGGCTCGCCCGCCCGCCCCGCCGGCCAGATGAAACGCCAGATGGTGCTCCTGGACCGCCTACCCGAGCTGGTCAAACGCCTGGCCGAGCTGGAGAAACAAGTTGCCGATCTCAAAGCCCTCCTCAGTTCGACTTCCTCAACCCCGCCCTGAAAACCGGGTCGGTCGCAAGTCCGCCGCCACCCCTGCCCGCAAAAATCCCGCCTTTGTCCGTTGCGGACGGGCGGAAACCCGGGTGGGGCCTCAGGTCGCTCCGCCTGTCCTTCAGACGTCGCTCATCTCATCGGGCTCGCAGGCGCGCGGGGTTGTTTCAACCGCCGGCCAAACAAGCCTCCCCGAAACAGGAAACCGTTGAATCGTCCGCTCTTTGAATGGCGGGCGCCGGCCCCGCCGGGGCCGGACTCCACAGCCAGGACTCGCGGGACTTTCATGGTGTTACTCCTGCGGAACCGGGTACAGCAGCCACTGGCGTGAGGCGCCGTTTTTCGTGCCGGAGCCGATCCGGCGCGCCCGACGTGCCGTCCGACTCAAAACTCGCTGTCAAACCTGAAGATGGGTCGCAGCTTCTGCGAGCGCATCCACACGTAGTGGAAGTCCGGACTGCCAAAGACGTTACCCAACTTCACCGGGAACTGGTCTGGCCCCATGACCGGCACCACCGTGCGCGGGTCCACCCACCGCCGCAGCTCCACGTGCCCGTCCACGTAGCCCAGTGTGCCCGCCCGACCGTGACGGCTGGCCGGATAAGCGCTCCACGCGCCGTAGGTCGCGTCCCGCGCCAGCACAAAACCGCAGAAGTCCATCGTGTCCTCATGGGTGTCCATGAATACGATCCAGCCCGGTCGCTGAAACCGCTCCCACGCTCCCATCTTCAGAAACACTTCCCCGCCGACAGTCCACTGAACAGGCGAGCCCATCTGCCCGTTCATGGTGTAGCTGCGCAGCCGGGGGTACAGCCCGCCCTCCAGCTTGGCCCGGGAGCGGTCGCCAGGACACTTGAACAAGCGCCCGCTCTGCACGTACCGGCTCAGCGAGCCCACCCGGTCCCCCATCAGGTAGTCCACGTTGGTCGCGTCCGGGCTGGTGTAGCCGTGGTTGCCCTACGACCAGGAGGGAAACCACCGCTGGTGCGGACCGAGCCCCTCCGGAGAAGGAGCAGGAAGCCAGGAAGTGTACGGATAATTGGGCACCAGCCAGCCGTGGTTGTCGTCGGCGTAAAACTGCCCGGCCAGCAACAACTGGCGCTGGTTGTTGATGCACACCGCCCCCTGAGCCCGAAGTTTGGCCCCGGTCAGGGCCGGCAGCAGCAGCCCGGCCAGGATGGCCAGGATGGCGACGACCACCAAAAGCTCCAAGAGGGTAAACGCCCGGGGCGGGAACCGCCCCCGGCAGGCGCCGGCCCCGCCGGGGGCGGACTCAACGGCCATGACTTCCGAGACTTTCATGGGTCACTCCTGCGGAACCGGGTACAGCAGCCACTGGCGCGAGGCGCCGTTTTTCGTGCCGGGGCCGATAATGTGACCGGCATCGCAGACGGCTGCCGCGCTGGTGAGCACCCAGCCGGAAGGGGCCAGGGTGTTGAGGTCCATCAGGTTGGCCCAGCCGGGGTGCCAGAGAAAGGCCCGGAAAGCGCCGCCGGCAGTCTGCGCGCTGCCCACCACCTGCGCGCAGGAGGTTCAAACCGTAGGCGTAGCTGCGCCACGTGCCGTTGGGGGGTTGCCCGGGAAAACCCGGCAGCTCATGAGAAGAGCCCCAGTTGGTAAACGCCGGGCGGAATCAGGAAGGCGCGCGGGTAATCGGCGCCGGAAATTTTCTTGTGCGCCCAGCCCACAGTCCCCGCCAGGTCATTGACCTCCCAAGCCTCACTGGAGGCGCCGCCAAACGTGCCCATGGCCTCTATCTCCAAAAAACTCCAAGGATTGGGCCCCGACGTGAATCCCACCCAGGGTCCCCCGGCGGTAAAGACCGCCCTGCCGCAGATGCGTCCCTCTCCGCTCAGGGCATAGGCCTGAGCCTTGTCACCCGCTGTCGGCGCGTTGATTGCTCGAGGAATCCAGACTCCTGACAAGTAGTCCCAGCGGATCACCTTGGGGTTATTGCCCTGGTAGGAAAAGCCCACGATGGTGTTGCCAGCGTTGATGTCGCGGGCTTCGCCGCCGCTGTAGCCGCCCGGCAGGGGCAGCGCCTGCGGAGTGGCGTAGAAACTGGTCCACACGATGGGACCGTACGTGCTGCCGTAGGTCGTATACCCGACCACCACGTCGGCCAGATTAAAACCTCGGGCCCGCTGGCGGGGGATGGCCGTTTCATACGTGCCGAGGACATATGGGGTACCGCTGCCATACCAATAGGCACCGTACCAATCCTGGGGCAGCGAGAAATAAGGCCAGCCGGGCCGGCCATGCGCGTAACCCACCACCCGGCCCAGAACATCCACGCTGAAAGCCGCTTGCGATTCCGGGATCCCTTGCGGGAACGGCTCCAGCTCGGTGAGCTGATACGGATACGTGCGGGCCTTGTGGTGGCGGCGGTTGCCCGAGCCCAGCGTGGGCCAGTCTCCCGGCATGGACGGACCGCCGGAGCTGAGCCGGTACACCGCGCCGGTGCCCGTGTCCGGGTTGGCGTCGGCCAGATAGGTCCAGCCCACGCTGTTGGCGCGGAGAAGCACCCCGCCGAGAAAATCACCAAACTCCCCCGGCGCCCCGCTGCCGGCGGTCCATTGAGTTGCCGTCCAGTCGGACGAGTCGTCATCGTCGTGGGGAATAACTTGAAGCCGCGAATCGAGCGTTGACCTGATCCCGCCGAATCCCGCGTGGTGCCCAAAACCAGGAACCCGTTGCGGTTAAGCGCCGGGGCCTGACAGAGCTTGCCTTCCGTGTACCATTCCTTCAGCCGGTCGCCCGTAAGCCCGTCAAACTTGATTAGTGTCGAGTGAAAGGCCGGCACGTACACCGAACCGCAAAAGTCCACCACCAAACCGGCTATAACACCCAACCCTTGAGCGTCTATCAGTTGTGACCACACAACACTTGGGCCATCCGGATCAATAGCATAAACGTGTGACTGGGCATCTTCGGAATTTACCAAGGCGTTCCGGGTGGCGACGTAAATCCAGCCGTTTTCGCCAAACGCCGGAGTGGCCTCAACGGGCTCGCCCCGGTCGCCACTTAGCCCGGTGGCGTTCAGCTTCAGGCGCCACTCGAGGAACCCGGACGGGGTGAAGCAGTAAAGATGCCCGTCCGCCGATCCAACCATGACGTTGCCGGACAAAGTGATCACCGGCGTGCTGGACCAGGGGATCGAATGATCGGGAGGCTCCGGGGGCGGCCCCCCTTGATTGCCCGTGTTATGGGACCAGCGCAACGCCCCGGTGTTGGCGTTCAGCGAGTAGGTGTAACCATCATTGGCTTGGAAATAGATGGCCTCTTCCACCCCACCGCCCTGCTTGGGCGCCACTGGATCATACGCAATGCCCGAGCGGATGGGATAGACCGTGTTGCCCCCCATCTGCCAAACCCACAACACCCGCTGGGCGGGGTTAACCGCAGTGCTTAGGCAGTAAACGCGACCGTGATCGGTTCCCACCCACATGCGAGCACCGTCCGGACTGATGGTGGGCACCATGCGCATGTTGCCCGGTTCGCCGACACAATCGTGGTTCCAAGTCCAGCGCAACGCGTCGTTCCCATCCAGCGAGATCACGAGGGAATATGTCCAACCGCCATTGACGTATCGGGCCAAGGTGGTGAAGTACAGGTTCCCGCCATCACCCGCCAGCCCGCCCCAGATGGGGCCGGCCGCCTCGTAGATGCGGGTGATGGTGGGAGGCGAAGTAGCCAGGGCTGCGCAACAGAGCAGGCCACACCCAATCAGGGCGGCTGCCGGGGGGGGCATACTTGCGGACGCCATCAAGGCTGATCCGCGCCAGCGAAGGGAATGCATTGATGGGTTTCATAAGCATGGAACCACTACGACACATTCCCCGGCCTATCAATGGGGAAAATAAATTCCCCAATCGCCGGATATTGACGGTGGCGAGGCGGGAAAAGGGAGGTGGGGGAGCATTGGGCGCCCGGGTTGGTTCCCAAACAGGTGGTCCATGGGCGCCAAGCCGCCACGGTTGCCCCTCCAAGCCAAGCGTCCCTTCCGCCTGGATCCCGACCCGGGGCGAGATGGCCAGCGCCGCGCCGGCCCGCTCTGCGCCTCCCGCGCCCTGCGCCGCCTCCAGTCCCGCCGCCGCGGGCTGGAGGAAAGCCAGTGGATCGAAGTCCTGCTCCTGCTTCAGATCGCCGGCGGCGACTGCCCCGAGGACATCGGCCTGCTGCAGCAGGACGCCGGCCAGGAGCGGAGGCTGCGCACCTGTGCCGGCGTGAACGAGACCCTCGGGTCAAACTGGGGCGACTCCAGGTAGGCCAGCAGGCTGGCGCGCATTTGTTTCGACACTGGGTCGTCGGCATCGCGGGTGAGGTCGAAGCCGCAGATGATGACCTTGCCCGGGCCGACCTTGCCCTCAACGACCAGGCCGAGCGGGCGGGCGGTGAACCAGTCGTCAATGACGCGCACGATCGGCTCGGCGCCCTTCGGCAGCAAATCCAGCCGCAGCGCGCCGGCGCGGTGAATCAGATACCACCATTGCCAGTTGCTGTGGAAGTCGGTGGGGAACTGCGCCAGCGCCGGATGCCGCGGGTCGCAGAGGATGCCGAGCGTCGTGGGCGCCTGGCGGCCGGTCCAGGCGGTGTTCCAGAAAATGCTGGAGAAGCCGAGCTTCACCGGCGCGGTATCGAAGTTGCGGACGGCCTCGCCGGGCAATGTGAGCAGCAGCTTGCCGCCGGCTGCCAGATGGCGCTCGGCGGCAGCGTCAAACTGTGCGGTGACAAGGACCCCGGGCGCCGGCTCGGTCTTCGGCTGCGCGGGATAGACCCAGAGGTCCCAGTCGTTTTCGAACTTGGGTAGCCCAGGCCTCTGGCCTGTTGCGTCGGGCGTCCCCGCCCGACGCAACTCGGTGTCGGAAGATTTGTTTGGGGCTGCTCCAATTCCACTCGGCGAGACGCCGAGCGTGGCAGGCGGGACGCCTGCGCTACCCACTGAAACCACAAGCTTACACCGCGCCGGCGCTTTCACGTCTTTCAAAGTCACTGCGACGTTGCCGAGCGAAGTGCCGTTGCCGATCGGCACGTCTTTCGGCGCCAGCCGGCCTTCGGCCAGCGCCTGGCCGGCGTCAGTCACCAGCCGCCAGCTCCCCACCGCGCCTTGCAGTGGCTCCGGACCGAAATGCGCTACTTCGATCTCTGCTTCCGCCGTCTCGTCCGTCGTGAACACCCGCTTCTGCAATCGCACCAGCGGCACGGTCGCGTTGCAGAAGCGGTTGAATTCCTTCGCCGTCACGTAGCCCTTCTCCTCCCAGAACGGATCGAGCACGCCGACGAGCGCGGTGCCCTGGCCGGGAAAATCGTGCAGGTCCAGCAACTGGAAGCCGCCCATGCCCGGCGTGCGCAACGCGGACTCGATCTCCTCCTTGTAGCAGAGCGTCTGGAGCTTGCCGGAAGCGAGCAGGAATTGCTTTGCCAGCTTGCCCAGACCTTGCTCCTCCAGCCGGTCGCGGAAGATCTCGAAGTTCCGCGGCTTGAGGTAGCCGGTGTATTTCGGAATTTCGTCGAAGTTCGGATACACGCACCACTGGCCGATCTCGTGGCTGATGACCGGCACCCGGCGTGCGGCGATGTAGGTGCGGTAGTCGGTGGTTGTCTCCGGCGGACGGGCGTTGATGCGGCTCTTGAGTCCGCCGCCCCAGGCCTGGATGCGCGGGTCGGGCGTGACGTGAAATTGGTTCTCCGGCAATTGCGGCCAGCCGGCGCCGGCGGTCCAGAGCCGGCGCGGGTCCTTCGCCTGGAAGTGCGCGACGTATTGGGCGAGCCAGGCGTTGGCGTTGCGGCCGCCGGGTTCGTTGCCGTGGGCCATGAGGATGAAGGAGGGATGGTTGCCGTAGTATTTCAGGATGCGCTCCGTCTCCGCTAGGGACCAGGCGTCCACCGGCTTGCCGTCGCCAAGGGTGGTGGACTGGTTGGGCCAGCAGGTCTCGATCTGGAAATAGAAGCCGAGTTCGTCCGCTGCCTGGAACGCCGCTTCCGGCGGGCACCAGGAATGAAAGCGAAACAGGTTCAGCCCATGCGCCTTGGCAACGCGGATGATGCGCCGCCACTCCTCAACGTCCATCGGCGGATGGCCGGTCCTGGGAAAGATGGCGCATTCAAGCGTGCCCCGGATGAAGGTCTTGCGGCCGTTCAAGGTGAACTGGGTGCCCTGAGTGGCAATCTCGCGGAGGCCGAAGCTCACCCATCGGGCATGCTCGAACGGCCGGCCGCCAGCCTCGCCCTGCACCTCGGCCTTCAACCGGTAGAGCGCCGGGGAGAATTCGTCCCACGTGGGCGCGGCGTCGCCGAGAGGGATTTCCAACTCGGTGGTGACCGGGCTTTGGTCGGTGTTGAAATTCTGGCTCACCGGTTTCACTTCCAGCGAGCGGGGGGTGCCGGGACCCGGCTCGACGAACAGGGAAAGCTTGCCTTGCGCCCGCTGGCCGGTGGCGTTGACGAGCGTCACCCGCACCCGCGCGTGGCGGTTCGGCACCTGCGGGAACACTTGCACGTCATCCACCCAGACAGGCGGCCGGGCCGCAAGTTCGAGCCGCCCCACGATCCCGTTCCAGTTGCCCTGGGTGTGGTCGGCGATGCCGTGCGAGTTCTCGCCGATGTCCACGATGCGACGGTTGTCCACGCGGAGGCTGAGCGTGTGCCGGCCGAGCGGCAGGTTGGCCGCTGGTCCCACCAGGCCCAATTCATACTCATGCGGCGTGGAGAGGGAGTTGTTTGTGCCGACGCAGCGGTCGTTCACCCACACGCGGCTTTCCCAATGCACGCGCTCCAGGAACAGCACGACGCGCTGGCCCTCCCAGTCCTTGGGAATCTCGAAGTCGCGCTGAAACCACGCAACGCCGGCGTAGGATTTCTCCGGTTGGAGCCAGAACGGCACCTTCACGTTGCCCGGCTGGCGATAGCGGGCGTACTCGGGCTCGGTAAACCAGGACCGGTCCACGATCCCGCCAGTCCAGGGTGTGTTGGTCGTGATGGAATCACCGATGCCCCGAGCGGTCAGGGCGGCGGGCAGGTTCAGGGGGTCGGGCAACGTGCGGGCGAACCACGCCTCGCGAATTCCGGCATCCTCGCGGTCCAGGGCGAAGCGCCACGGCCCGGCAAGTGAGAGGGGCTGCCCGGGCTCCGCGGCGGACAAACCGGCGCAACCCAGCCAGCACAAGTTGAAGCAGAACAAACGCGGGTTCATGGGGGGAACAGAATTTCAGAACAGTGTAGAGTGGTGCCCTGCCGGTGCGCAACCGATTGCCCGCTCGTTTGGGATTGTGGCCGCATGCTGCCGGTGTTGGAAAGCGCCGACGAGCCGACCCACTCCCAACGCTGGCGCGGGGTCGAATGACCAGGAGCCCCCCTGGCCCCCGGCTGTTCGTTCGGGACCGGAACAGCCGAACCGAACTTGAAGCATCGAACCGGGCGTCCCGAAATTCGTAGCGCCTGTGGGTTTGGCGGAAAACCAGGTTTTTTTGCCGCGAAATTGACGGACCTGGGCTAGCCTCACACGCATGTCCTTTCAATGGGTGAGCCTGCTGGGATTGGTGGCCTTCCCCGCGCTGGCCTGGGTCCTCTCCGAACAGCGACGCCGGTTTCCCTGGCGAGCGGTGCTGTGGGGGGTGGGGCTTCAGGTGGCGCTGGCGGTATTGATCCTGAAAACGCGACCCGGGCGGCGGCTTTTTGAGCTGGCGCGCGATGCGTTTCTGGGGGTGGTGGACTTCGCGGGACAGGGCGCGCAACTGGTGTTTGGTCCGCTGGCCCGGCCGGAGGTGTTGCGGGCCGGGCTGGGACCTGAGCACGGGGTGATTTTTGCGGTCACGGTCACCGCGACGATTCTGCTGGTGTCGGCGTTGTCCTCGTTGCTCTATCACTGGGGGGTGTTGCCACGGGCGGTCCGGGCGATGGCGTGGGGGATGCGCCGGGTCATGGGAACCAGCGGCAGTGAGAGTCTGGCGGCGGCGGCCAATATTTTCATGGGCCAGACCGAGGCGCCGCTGTTGGTCAAGCCCTATCTGCCCAGGATGACCCGCAGCGAGTTGCTGGCGATGATGGTGGGCGGCATGGCCACGCTGGCGGGCGGCGTGCTGGCGGCGTACGTGGGGTTTGGTATTGACGCCGGTCATCTGCTCACCGCCAGTGTGATGAACGCGCCGGCCGGCTTGTTTATCGCCAAGATTCTGCTGCCCGAAACCCAGCCCAGCGAAACCGCTTTTGGCGCGCCCGCGCAGGTGCCGAGGGAAACCATCAACAGCATTGAAGCCCTGTGCCGGGGAGCGGCCGACGGTCTCAAGCTGTCGCTGAACGTGCTGGCGATGGTGCTGGTGTTTGTGGCGGTGGTCGCGCTGGCCAATCATCTTTTCGGCCTGGTCCAGCAGGCGCTGGGGGCGGCGGTCGGCCGGAGCTGGCAGCCGTGGACGTTTCAACAGGTGGTGGGCTGGCTCAATGCGCCCCTGGCCTGGCTGATGGGCGTGCCGGCGCGGGATTGCGTGGCGGTCGGCCAGGTGCTGGGCGAACGCATGGTGCTGAACGAGTTCCTGGGGTACCTCTCCCTGGCGCGGATGGAACAGAGCGGTTCGCTGGAGCCCCGGAGTGTCACCCTGGCCACCTATGCCCTGTGCGGTTTCGCCAACTTCGGCAGCGTGGCCATTCAAATCGGCGGCATCGGCGCCCTGGTGCCGGCCCGGCGGGCGGATTTGGCTCAACTAGGTTTTCGCGCCATGCTGGGCGGGTTGCTGGCCTGCTACACCACCGCGTCTGTCGTAGGGCTGTTGGTGTAGGGACCCCTCGGGGCGCGCCCTGGGCCACAGCCCGGTGCCTTTTCAGCCCAACCCTTTGGAACCGGTCGGGGGCGGGGGGTGGGCGTCACGGCGGCGCGGGTTCGAGGTTACTCGACCGTCAACGGCCGGCCGTTGTCTCGCGGCCCCAGCCGAAGGAAGAAAGGAGCGGCCCGGCGCGCCCAGGTTTCCGGCGATGGATAGGCGGCTGCCGACTCGCCGAAACAGCTTCGCAGCATGGCGGTATCTATGATGCCCGGGTTCAGGGGCACGGCAGCCAGGCCGGCGGGAAGCTCCAGTGCCAGGGCCCGGGTGAGGCCCTCGATGGCCCACTTGGTGGCACAGTAGGGCGCCACCTCGGCGTCCGTGGAGCGTCCCCAGCCCGAACTCACGTTCACAATTACCCCCCGCCGGCGCGCTACCATCCCCGGTACAAAATGCCGCAGGACGTTGGCCACGCCCTTGAGGTTGACATCCACCACGCGGTCAAATTCTGCGGTCGGCACCTTCCACAAGGGGGCGTTGCGGTTGATCACGGCGGCGTTGTTGATCAACAGGTCGGGCGGACCGTGACGGTCCAGCAGACTCGTGGCCCAACTCCGGACCGCCGCCTCCTCAGCCACGTCCACCACGGCGAAGTCATGTGGCGCGCCGTACAGGCGGGTCAGTTCCTCGATGGCGGCCGCACTGCGGGCACAGCCCAGAACGGTGTGACCCAGGCGGATGAACGCTGTCGTCAGTGCTCGTCCCAGGCCCCGGCTGACTCCGGTGATCACAATGGTCCGCGGCGCGGAAGAGGAGTGTGGTTCGTCCCGGCTCATGCGCGCCAGCGTAAGCGGCCCTTGCGAGTCTGCCAAGCCGCGGGGGCGATTCCGGTTTGAGGGGCTTCTCGGCTTTCCCCAAGCGCCCGAAGTGAGGCCGGCAATCGCCTCCCGCCGGTTTGGGCGACGCCGTCTCCAGCCGCCTGGTCCGATGACAAAAAGCGAGAAGCGCCGGCCGTTCCAGGGCCGGATTCCGCACTGGCCTGACGCCGACCGGGTCTTAGACTGCCGCGCATGAACACCGTTCGACTTGGTATCATCGGGATGGGCAACATCGGCCGCTACCACGCCGATTACCTGCTCAACGGCAAGGTCACCCGTTGCCACCTAACCGCCGTGGCCGATGCCCTGGTGCCCTTGGAGCCCTGGGCCGCCCGAGGGTTGAAGACCTTTCCGTCCGGGGAGGAATTGATCCGATCCGGGGCGGTGGATGCGGTAATCATTGCCACGCCGCACTACCAGCACACCACCTTGGGGATTGCCGCGTTCGAGGCCGGCCTGCACGTGATGGTCGAAAAGCCCATCTCCGTGCACAAGGCCGATGCGGAACGGCTCATCGCGGCGCGTCAGCGGCGGCCGGACCGGGTCTTTGCCGCCATGTTTCAACTCCGCACCGAGCCGCGTTACGTCAAGATCAAGAAGCTGATCACCAGCGGCGAGCTCGGTCCGCTGGTGCGCCTGAACTGGATCATCACCGACTGGTATCGCACCGAGGCCTATTACGCCAGCGGCGGCTGGCGGGCCACCTGGAAGGGGGAAGGCGGCGGCGTCCTGCTCAACCAGTGCCCGCACAACCTGGACATCCTCCAGTGGCTGTGCGGCATGCCGGCGCGCGTCCGCGGGTTTTGCCAGTTGGGCCGCTATCACCAGATCGAGGTCGAGGACAACGTGACCGCCTACTGGGAATGGGCCTCCGGGGCCACCGGCGTCTTCATCACCTCCACCGGCGAGGCGCCCGGCACCAACCGCCTCGAACTCTGCGGCACCCGCGGGCGGCTGGTGCTGGAAAACAACCGGCTCACCTTCACCCGCAACGAAACCGACATGCTCGAATTCAGCCGCACCGCCAAAACCGGCTTCGCGCGCCCCGAGGTGTGGCATGTCGAGATTCCCTTCGACAACGCGCCCGCCCAGCACGCCACGCTCACCGAGAACTTCGTGGATGCGATCCTGGACGGCGCGCCGCTGGTGGCGCCCGGCGAGGAGGGGCTCCACTCGGTCGAGCTGGCCAATGCCACGCTCTACAGTTCCCTGCTGGGGCAAACGGTGGAGCTGCCGCTCGACGGCGCGGCCTTTGAGCGCAAGCTGCAGGAACTCATTGCCGGCTCGCGCTTCGAAAAGAAAGTCGTCGCCGTCTCCGCCGAGGACTTCACCAAATCCTTCGTACGGTAGAATGCTGGAGCGCCCGCGCGGTGTAACCTGCCACTCTGGAACGGTGAATCCCGGTCAGCGGGGTGCCCCTCATGAAATCCAAGTGGCTGTTCTGCGGGCTCCTGGCGGTGGTCGCCGCCGGGCTGGCCGTGCAAACCATCCGGCTCCACCGGGCGTTGGAAAACGCCCGACAGTGGGAAACTCGCCATGCCCGGCTCCAACAGGAGTTGGCCGAAACCCGCGCCGCTCTTTCTCCGGACGAGGCGGAACGCCTGCGCGCCGAAACCGAAAGTCTGCGGCTCGAGGTTGCCCGCCTCCGCGGCCGACTGGCGGAAGCCCTGCGGGCAGGTGAAACCACTCCGTCCTCCCCGCCGTCCTCACCCGCCGCTCCGGAAGCTGAGCGGGCAGGCGCGCACAACGCCGGCCGGGCCGGCTGGGAAGCGCTGCTTTCGGGCCGCTCGGACGCCGCCGTGCAACGCCTGGTGGATGCGCGTCTCAACCTGGCTCGCGAACACCTGCAACTGAGCCCGGAACAGGAACTGGCCATCCGCGGCGCGGTGTCCAACGCCCTGACCAGCGGACGCGAGAATCTCCGGCGACTCCTGGCCGGCGAGGCCACTTACGACGACGTGCCCACCCAGCAGGAATGGAGCCGGGCGCTAGAAAAAGAAATCCTGGCGCTGCTTACGCCGGAGCAACAGCAGGCCTACCTGGAACAACGCCAGCAGGAGCGCGTGGCCAACGCCCGGCTCGCCGCCAACACCGAGCTGCTCCTGATCCAGGGCGCCCTGCAACTGGACCCCCGGCAACAGGACGCCATGTATGCCGCCTTGTATGATTTCAGTCTGCGGCGAATGGACCCCGAAGATCCCGGCTTCGCCGCGCGTCCCCGTGATCCGGTGGCCGCCCTCGAATGGGAAGCGGCGCAAAAGCGCCTGGCCCTGGAGGGCGTCTTAACCCCCGCGCAACTGGCCAACTACCAAAAACTTCAGCAGACCTACCGCGACTCCGCGGCGCGTTTCCTGCGGCCCTTGACGCCCGGCGCCTCGCCCCCGCCTCCGCCGGCCAATCTTCCTCCGGGCCCCTGACATCCGCGCGCCGCCAGCCTTCTTCCCGGGGCCGGAGCTTGCGCATTGTTTTGTGTGCGGGCGGACGAAGAAGGCCGCGTGCTTTCCGGGAATTCGCCGGCGCCGACCCACCGCCCGCAGTCTGCGGCCTGTCCGCTTTTGCCTCCGGCGGGTGTACACTGACGGAGACAATGCACGACGATGCCACACTGCTCCGCCGCTACGCCCGCGAAGGCCACGAAGACGCTTTCGCCGAACTGGTGCGCCGGCATCTCGACCTCACCTGGGCCGCCGCCCGCCGCATCACTGGCGACCCGGACCTGGCCCGCGACGTGGCTCAGACCGTCTTTGCCGACCTCGCCCGCAAGGCGCGGCATTTGCCTCCCGACACCGTCCTGCCCGGCTGGTTGTACCGCGCGGCCTGTTTGGCGGCGCGGAAAGCGCTCCGCGGCAACCGGCGCCGGGTCGAACGCGAAAGGCAGGCCATGAACGACCCGAGCCTTCAAAACGATCCCGCGGCCGAGCCCGTCGAGTTCGAGCGCCTGCTGCCGCTGCTGGATGAAGCCCTGGCCGCGCTGAGAGACACCGATCGCCACGCCGTGGTGCTGCGCTTCCTGGCTGGCAAAGGCCTGGCGGAAGTGGGCCGTGCGCTGGGCGTGAACGAAGACGCCGCCCGCAAGCGCGTGACGCGCGCGGTCGAAAAGTTGCGCGTCTGGTTCCAGCGCCGCGGCACGGCGGTGTCCAGCGGCGCGCTCGTGGCGGCTCTAGGCGCGGCGGGCGCGCAGGTCGCGCCGGCCGGGCTGGCGGCCACGCTGGCCACGGCTTCGCTCGCGGGAGTTGGCGCGATTGGCATCCTGGAAACCCTTGCCCTCATGAAGACCAAACTCGCCCTGTCCACACTGGCCGTGGCCGCCGTGGTCACGCCCCTGACCTGGCAGCAAATCAGCCTGCACCGTCTGCGCGACGAAAACCGCGCGCTGCAAGCACAAGTCAACGCCGCCACCCCGGTCGTCAGCGAGGCCGAGCTGGCGAAACGCGCGGCCGAAGCTGCCGAGCTGGAGCGCCTGCGCGCGGCGCATCTCGAACTGCTCCGGTTGCGCGGCGAGGTGGCGCGGTTCCGAGCCGAGGCCGCCCGCGCCGGCCAACTCGAGCAGGAACTGGCCCGGTTGCGCACGGCGCAAACCGGTCCGGCGGGCAGGCCCCCGCCGCGCGAAGTCGAACCGAGCGAGGAAGAGGTGGAGATGCTCAAAGCGCGCGGCCTCCCGAAAATGGAAGCGCTCAAGGACTGGGCCCTGGCCGTGTTTCTTTACGCCAGCAAAAATGGGGACCAGCTTCCTTCCAGCCTCGGGCAGGCCCGCGCGTTTCTGCCCGAGCGCGCGGAAGAGCCGGGAGCTCGGGCTCTGGACGAAGAAGCCCTCGAGCTGGTGTTCACCGGGCGGATGACGGAGATCACGGATCCGGCGGCCACGCTCCTGATTCGGGAACGCCAACCCTGGCAGGACGCCTTTGGGCGCTGGGCCAGGACCTATGTCTTTGCCGATGGCCACTCGGAAATCCGCGTCGCCCAGACCCTCGAAGAGCTCGAAGCCCGGGAACGCGAGTGGAGGGTGCCGGGCCGATGATACGACGTCGCAGACTGACAATGGCAGCGCCGGCGGCGGGCCGGACCTGGCCGGGTCAGTGACTGCCGCCAGCGACGCCGGCGTTTTTCCGGTTCGGTGTCGGATGGGATTGACGGCTGCCGGGGATGCCTCCACTTTCACGCCGTCATGATCATCCGGCTGGGACGCACGTTTTACACCCTGCCGCTGCGCCTGCTGACGGCGGGGGTGCTGCTTGTCGTGCTGCTGGCGGGGGCGGTCACCACCTTCTACACCGTGGAAGCCGAGGCGCAGGGCGTGGTGCTGCGGTTCGGCCGCTACCACAAAACGGTGGAGCCCGGCCTGCGCCTGAAGTTGCCGTTTGGCATTGACCGCGTGTACCGGGTGCCGGTGCGCCGGCAATTGAAGCAGGAGTTTGGATTCGCCACGCCCGGCGCCACCAATCCCTACCAATACGCGCCCGCCGCGGAGCAGGAACTGGAACGGAGCATGGTGACCGGCGACCTCAATGCTGCCTCGGTCGAGTGGGTGGTGCAGTTTCGCATCACCGATCCGCTGGCGTTCCTGTTTGCCTTCCGCGACCCCGCCCACGCCCTGCGCGACCTGTCCGAATCGGTCATGCGCACGGTCATTGGCGACCGCACCGTGGACGAGGTGATCACCGTGGGGCGGCAGGAAATTGAAAGCGGGGCGCTGGACCGGCTGCGGACGCTCGTGGCCCAGTACGGCCTGGGGGTGAGTATTGACCAGATCCAGCTCAAGAATGTGAACCCGCCCGCGCCGGTGCAGGCCTCTTTCAACGAGGTCAACCAGGCCCAGCAGGAGCGGGAAAAGGCCATCAACGTGGCCCGGGGTGAATACAACAAGGTCGTGCCCCGCGCGCGCGGGCTGGCCGAGGAACGCATCCGCACCGCCGAGGGCTACGCGATTCGCCGGATCAACGAGGCGGAGGGCGATGCCGCGCGCTTCACGGCTCTCTTTGCCGAGTATGAAAAGGCGCCGGAGGTGACCCGCCGCCGGTTATATCTGGAAACCCTGGAGGAAATCCTGCCGCGGTTGCGGGGCAAGATCGTGGTGGACGAATCCGCCCGCCAGGTGCTGCCGCTGTTGCAACTCAGCCCCGTCCGGGAACGCCCATGAAAAGTCTGGCCTGGCTTGCGGCCCTGGTGGCCGGAGGTTTGGGAGCGCTGATCACCCTCAGCAGCGCCCTGTACATCGTGGACGAGACCGAACAGGTCATCATCACCCAGTTCGGCAAGCCCATCGGCGCCGCGCGTACCAACGCCGGCCTGCACTTCAAGCTGCCCTTCATCCACGAGGTCAACCGGCTTGAAAAGCGCGTGCTCCGCTGGGATGGCCGTCCCACCGAGATGCCCACCAAGGACAAGACCTACATCGTGGTGGACGCCTTCGGCCGCTGGCGCATCAGCGACCCGCAGCAATACTTCCTGCGGCTGCGGGACGAGCGCAGCGCCCAGTCCCGCCTGGACGACATCCTGGGCAGCGAAATCCGCAATGCCATCGCCCGGCATGAGCTCATCGAGGTGATCCGCAGCACCCCCGACCGCGTGCCCGCCGTGGATCCCTCGTTGCAGGCGTCCGCCGACAGCGTCACCGGGCGCCTTTATCCCATCCGGACGGGCCGGCCGCGGGTCGAGCGGGAGATTTTCGAGAACGCGGCGCCCAAGGTGGCCGTCTTCGGCGTCGAGCTGCTGGACGTGCAGTTCAAGCGGGTCAATTACAATCCCAGCGTGGCGCAGCGCATTTACGAACGCATGATCAGCGAGCGGCAGCAAATCGCCGAGCGCTTCCGCTCCGAGGGCGCAGGCGAGGCCGCCAAGATCGCCGGCCAGCGCCAGAAGGACCTGCAGACCATCGAGTCCGAGGCCTACCGTCGCATCCAGGAAATCCGCGGCGCGGCCGACGCCCGGGCCGCCGAAATTTACGCCGCCGCCTACAATCGCAGTCCCGAGACCGCCCGCTTTTACGAATTCCTGCGCACCCTCGAGGCCTACAAGGCGGTGCTCACCAATGACACCACTCTCCTCCTCACCACCGAAAGCGATTTCTTCCGTCTGCTCAAAAACGGCGGCGAGCCGTAAGCTGGCGCGGTGGCGGGGTCGAGCCGGCAAACCAAGGATGCTGGCCAACCTCCGAACGCCCGAGGCACAAGGGCCTCGACGCGGTGGGGGAAACTTGAACGCGGGACGGTGCCGCCCCGGAACGGCGGTCTGGCGCGGAATGGCATTTGCCAGTACCCCCGTTTCCGCGCACAATTCCGGTGTCCGTCAACCGTCGAATGCAAATGAAGGTCGCGATCCCATGCCTTTTGATCCTTGGATGCCTGGCGGGCCGGCTGCTGGCGGCCGAGGAGGCGCCCGTGTTCGCTCAGGATTTTCAGCAGGTCGAGTTGGGGCGTCCGCCCGCTGACCTGCTGATTTTGGACGGCGCGTTTGCCGTGCGCGCCGAGGGGGAGGAACGCTTTCTCGAACTGCCCGGCGCGCCCCTGGATACGTTCGGGGTGTTGTTCGGTCCCACTCTCACCAACAACGCGGCCGTAACCGGGCGGATTTGGGGCACCGCGAGTGGACGGCGCTTTCCTTCCTTTGCGTTGGGATTGGGAGGGATCAACGGCTTCAAGGTGCGGGTCAGTCCGGGCAAAAAGGAACTCGAGTTGCTGCGGGGCGAAACCGTGTTGCGGCAGTTGCCGTTTGCCTGGCGGAGCGGGACCTGGACGCGCTTGCGACTCCAAATCCGTCAGGACGGCAACGTGTGGAAAATCGAGGGCCGGGCGTGGCCGGCGGACCAACCCGAGCCGAAGGACTGGATGCTCAGCGTGGAGGAATCCGAACCGCCCCGTCCGGGCCGGGCCAGCCTCTGGGGAGCGCCCTATTCCGGAACGCCCATCCGCTTTGACGATCTGGAGCTGACCCAAGTGAGACCCGCTTCCTGAGCGGGCGCGGGGCCGTTGCCGATTTCTGCCCCCGCGCCTGCATCGCCGCCCGAAGGGCTCCCTGATGCAAGCCAACCGAGATCGTTTTGACGCTGCGGCAAGTTTGTGGATGCGGCCCTCGGTGTTCGTGCTGGCTGCGGCCAACCTGGTGCCGCTGGGTGGCGTGTTGTTTCTCCGGTGGGAGGTTTTCCCGATCCTGCTGATTTTCTGGATGGAGAATCTGATCGTCGGCGGGTTCAACGTTCTGAAGCTCCTGCTGGCCCAATGGGATGCGGCAGCCAAGGTGTTCCTAATCCCGTTCTTTTGTCTTCATTACGGGCTGTTTTGCCTGGTGCACGGGGTGCTCCTGTTCGCGCTGTTCGGACGGGACGCTCTCTCGCACCCGGGATTTGCCGGACCGGCAGAATTGTGGCAGGTGCTCACCCGACAACATCTCTACTGGGCGGTGATCGGCCTGGCCATCAGTCATGGGATCTCCTTTCGACAAAACTTTCTCCGGGCGGGAGAGTCTCTGCGCGCAACAGCTCCCGACCTGATGTTGGCGCCGTACAGCCGGGTGGTGATGCTTCATGGGACGCTCCTTCTGGGCGGATTCCTGGTACTGGGGCTGGGCTCCCCCACCTGGGCACTGACGCTCCTGGTGTTACTCAAGACCGGCGTGGACTTGCGGGCGCACCTGCGGGAACGCAGGCGTTTCGCCGCCGGGCGCGTTTCTGACGCACCTCCGGCGCCGCCGGGTTGACAACCAGAATGGGTGTGCTACATCGAGCTGGTCGATCCGCCGGCGCGGCCGGTCAAACCGGCGGCCGGTTGGTGAAAACGTAGATGTGCCGGTCGGCCCCGGGAACGTAGAGATTCCCCGACGGATCAAACGCCAACGGGGCCAGAAACGCCCGGGGAGCCTCGAACAGCACCCGCCCGTTCCCGGAAGGCTCCACCTGGTGCAAGCAGCCAAGCGGGTCCGCCAGAAAAGCCCGGCCGGCGCCGTCGCACACCGCCGCCGCGGTCAAATACTCCGCCTCCGTCCGGTACTGGCCTCGCGGCGTCTGTCCGGCCTGCGGGTCCAGCGCCTGCAACCCGCCCGCCAGGTCGGCCTGGAGCGCCGCGCCGTCCGGCGTCAGCGCGGGAGCGGCCTGAAGCGACCGTTCAAAGGTCCAGCGGGCTTCCAAGCGGCGCGTGTCCAGCGACCAGACCACCAGCGCGCCGCCGCGGCCGTTGTTCAAGACGCACCACACCCGCCGGCGAACTGTATCCACCACCGGCGCGGCCTGGACCAGGGTTCGTCCCACCCCGCGCTCCCCCTCGGGCTCGGTCAGCAGCACTTGTTCCTCGTCCTGCGGAGGCATTCGAACCAGTGAGACGCCGCGTCCGTGCGTGGCGCGCAAAAAATAGAGGGTTCCCTCCGCATCGGCGCTGGCGGCGGCGCGCGGGGTGGGGCCGGCTTCCCATTGTCGCACCGGATTTCCGGTCTCCGCCTCCAGGGCGTAGAAGCGTTCCCCCCAACTGCTCAGCACCACCCAGCCGGGCCGGTAAAGAAACAGGCAATCGGACAGGATGCGCGGGTCGCTGCGGGTGGGCAGGCGGCGTTGCCAGAGCACACGGCCGTTGTCCGCAGCCAGCGCATATGCCTGTCCGGCGTGGGTGCCCACAAAGAGGCGGCCGCCAGCGACGTCCAGGGCCGGGCTGGCGGACACCGCGCCTTCGAGCGGACGTTGCCAGCGCAACCGGCCCCTGGAATCCCAGGAATGCACCCAGCCGGCCAGGTCGGCGGCATACACCTGCCCTGCGGAATCAAAAACGACCGCCGCCTGCACGGCGCCGTGCACGGACAACCGGCGAGGGTTCCGCGCCTCCGGGGCGACCGAAGCGGGAAACAAACCCGCGCGATCCGGGCCGCCTCCGGCATGGGTCCAAGTGATCACGGCGTTGGCAGGAGAGGGCTGCATGATCGGTCGTCAGCCCGCGACGCGGCGGTAGGTCGGCTGGAACTCAAACCGGGCGGCTTCCAAGCCCACGCCGGCGATTTCCAGGTGTTCCAGCCGGTTCTCGCCCAGGCCGCGACGTCGCGCCAGGGCAAGATGATTGGTCCCGTTCACAAACGGCCAGGTGCGGTCGGGGGCGTCGGGTTGAAACCCCATCACCGCCGCGGCCACCGCGTCGGTGCAGACCGGGTTGAGTCCGGCTATCAGGACCCCGGGGCGGGTGAGGGACACCATGGCGCCGTTCCACCAGCCCTCGGCGGTCTGGATGGTGCTGATGCCGTCAATTACCGACAGGGCGATGGGAAAGGCCGCGGCCAGGTCCACGATGAAGCGGGGCACATTATAGCCGTGATCGCCGCGCACCGAGCGTCCGGTGAAGGACGCCGCGGAGGTCCGCGGCAACCGTTCGCAATTGTGCATGGTGGCGCCGCGGTAGCCGATGGCCGTTTCGTCCGGCTCCTCCTGCAGGTCGTCGCCATACAGGCTGCTGGGCGGGATGCCGAACAGGTTCTTCAACGCGCCGGTAATGCCGCCCGAGACGTGGCTCTTGAGCTTGGTCAGCGAGACCAGCACATCGGTGTCCACGTAGGTGCGATTGACCTCCCAGGCCGTGGCCAGTTCGCCGGCCGGCACCCGGACCCGGGCATAATCCCGATGACGACCGCGGTTGCGGGTGTTTTCCAGCCGCACCCGCCCTTGCAAGGCATCGCGAAAATCGGCCAGCCGGAAACCGTATCCGGCGAAGGCTTCCTCGTCCGGGCAGCGGAAGGGCAGTTGATCACAAAACACCACCTCGCGCGCGCCGTAGTCCACCAGCAGGCTGCCCAGCGCCAGCGCCACCACCGGATGCACCGTGACGGTCAACCCCAGCGGCACGCCGTGCACGTCCTCGGCGGAGGTGTTGACCAGGTTGGTCTTTACGGTGACGTGGCGGCGGCGGACCAACCGACGCACATCGCCCAGCTCGTCCAGCATCCGGCCGAGCGTGCGTTTCACGGCGGCAAACTCGTATCGCTTGCACAATCCGATGCTGGTCACCGCCCGGGGCGGGCGGCCGGGCGGCTCTTGCCGGGCGGCGGAAAGGCCGGGAGAAGCGACTCCAACCGCCGTGCCGACGGCGAGGCTGCGCAAAAAATCGCGGCGCGTCAGGACCCCGCCGGGGCAGAACGGCGGGCGCGCCAAACCTCGTTGCAAATCAGGCGACATGGTGAAGCCCTGCAGGCAATGAAAAGTTATCCGGCCCCGCCGCCCGGTCAACGGTGTGAGCCACTCGCGGAAGCCGCTTCAGACCAGGCGGACCCGCCTCCGCCCGGCTACGATCTCGCCGATCGCCCAGGCCCGATGGCCGGTCTGGTGGATCAGGCGCAGGGCCGGCTCGACGAGGTCCGCGCCGACCGCGGCCACCAGGCCGACGCCCATGTTGAAGACCCGGTACAGCTCCGCCTCCGGCACCTTCCCGCCGCGGGCCAGCAGTTCAAAAATGGGCGGAACCTCCCAGGCGCCGCGGCGGATGAGCGCGTCGCAACGGGGGGGCAGAATGCGGGGGATGTTGTCCACGAATCCGCCGCCGGAGATGTGGGCGAAGGCCCGAACGCCGGGCGGTTTTCCGGGGCGGTTGAAGCGTTGGATCAGGGCATGAATCACCCCCCCGTAGCTCCGATGCACCTTCAGCAGTTCGTCGCCCAATCGTGCGCCCAGTTCGGGCACGCGGCTGCTGAGGGTGAGCTTCATCTGCTCGAACAGAATTCGGCGGGCGAGCGAGTAGCCGTTGGTGTGCAGCCCGCTGGAGGCCAGCCCCAGCAGCGCATCGCCGCGGCGGATGCTGCGGGGGCCGTCGAGCAGGCGCGCACGCTCCACCACGCCCACGATGGCGCCGCACACATCGTATTCCCCGGGCGCATAAAAGCCCGGCATCTGCGCCGTCTCGCCGCCGATCAAGGCGCAGTGGTTTTCCGCGCAGGCCCGGGCAAAGCCCCGCAAGATTTGCGTGAAGACGCGCGGTTTCAGTTGGCCGGTGCCCAGGTAGTCCAGAAAAAACAACGGCTCGGCGCCCAGCACGGCGATGTCGTTGACGCAGTGGTTGACGAGGTCCTGACCGATGGTGTCGTGGCGGTCCAGCGCAAAGGCGATCTTCAGTTTGGTGCCCACGCCGTCCACACTCGAGACCAGCACCGGCTGGCGATACTTGCGGGTGTCCAGGGCGAAGAGACCGCCAAAGCCGCCAACTTTGCCGAGCACCTCGCGTCGGCGGGTGGCGGCCAGCAGACGGGGCAGGGTGGCCTTGACCCGGTTGCCCAGCTCAATGTTCACCCCGGCGGCCGCATAGGCTGACTGTTTCATGATGCGTCGTAACGGGCGGGCGGACTATCCCGAAGCGCGGCAAAGCCTGTCGAGGCGGAACTATGGCCGGCGGACCGCACGGCGCCCCGCCCGGACGGCTCGTGTCCGCAAGGTCTGGCGAATCAGGACGAGGTGTCGTTTGCCAGATCGAGGCTATACCGTTGACCGGGGCGGCTGCGCCCGGCCTTTCGCCTCGACGCGCGGCGGACTGCCTCGTAGAACGCGGTCATGCAATGTTTCCGCGTTTCGGGCCGGACGGTCGTTGCGCTGCTAGCCGGCCTGGTGGCCACCCGGGCCGCCGAACCTCGCTACGAACCCCGTTGGGAATCGCTGGACCAACGCCCCACCCCGGAGTGGTTTCTCGACGCCAAGTTCGGCATTTTCATCCACTGGGGCGTTTACTCGGTGCCGGGCTGGGGGGTGAAGGGCCAGTACGCCGAGTGGTACTGGCACAACATAGCCAACAAGAAGGACGACAATCCGTGGTGGCAGTACCACAAGCGGGTCTGGTGTGCGGACTTCGATTATCAGAGTTTTGCCGCGCTGTTCCGCTGCGAGCACTTCGACGCCGAGGAGTGGGCAGACATTTTCGCCCGCGCCGGCGCGAAATACGTCGTGCCCACCGCCAAGCATCACGAGGGCTTTTGTCTGTGGCCCAGCGCTGAGGCCAGCCGGACCTGGGGACGTCCGTGGAACGCGGTGGAGACCGGGCCGCGACGGGATCTGCTGGGGGAGCTGGCCGCGGCGGTGCGCCGGCGCGGCCTGAAGTTCGGCTTTTACTACTCCCTGTACGAGTGGTTCAACCCCCTGTGGCTCGCGGACCGCAAGCGTTACGTGGACGAACACATGCTCCCCCAGTTCAAAGACGTCGTCACCCGCTACTCGCCGGCGCTCATCTTCAGTGACGGAGAATGGGACCTGCCCAGCAAGGACTGGCGCAGCGAGGAATTCCTGGCCTGGCTGTTCAACGAGTCCCCGTGCCGGGAGAAAGTGGTGGTGAATGACCGCTGGGGCAAGGAAACCCGGCACAAGCACGGCGGCTACTTCACCACCGAATACGCCGCCGGTCTGCAGGACGCCTCGCATCCCTGGGAGGAAAGCCGTGGTATGGCCTATTCCTACGGGTGGAATCGGATTGAAACCATTGACGACTACAAGAGCGCGCGGGAGCTGATCCTGGTGCTGTGCGATCTGGTCAGCCGCGGGGGCAACTTCCTCCTGGATATCGGCCCCACCGGCGACGGCCGCATCCCGGTGATCATGCAGCAGCGTCTGCTGGAAATCGGCGACTGGCTGCGGGTCAACGGCGAGGCCATCTACGGCACGCGCTTCGCGGGACGGCCTTGCCAGTGGACCGAGGGCAAAATCCCCGAACAGAAATTCGGCGAGTTTGCCGTGCAGTACCGCCTGCTCGAGCAGGTAGGCCAAAAACCCCGCCCCGACGGCCAGGCGGTGAAACAGGTGTTCTTCACCCGGAAACCCGACGCGTTGTACGCGATCACCGCCGGCTGGCCGGGGAGGCAACTGGTGCTGCGCGATCTCGAGGTGCCGGCAAATGTCCGGCCCGAACTGCTGGGCTACCCGGGAACTCTGACGGCGCGTAAGGACAGGCGGACGTTAACCATTGAGATTCCTCCGTTGGGGCCGGAGGAGCTTCCCTGCCGCCACGCCTACGCCTTCAAAATCCCGGGCGCTCGGCTGGCGCTCGGAAATGCTCGCCGATGATCTGGGGGGCGTGCCGACCAGGCTGAACCAGCCAATGGACGTGGTGACGAACGCCGGCGACATGATGGTTGGCGTGGAGGTCAAGGGGCTCATGGACAACAAGAACGCCAAGCTGACCATTCACCCGCCCGCGCCGGACGACCCGATTGGAGCCCGGATGCGTAAGATCATTTGGGCCAAAGACAACCCGGAGCATGGCGTGGTCACCGTCGCGTTTCGCGCGCCCCCCATCGAGGGCAAAACCGAGGAAGAACGCTCGCGGAACGCCCGGCGGCACAACGGGAAGGGGTGGAAGTTCTGGGTGCGCGCCGGAGTGGGCAGCTTTGAGCTGAAGACGATGACCGAGCTGGGCAGCCTCAAAGAGGTGCGGGACTGGATTCGCAAAAACCGCGCCGCCATCGCGGCGGAGACGAAGAAGCTTCGCGAGACGCCGGTGACGCTCTGGGGCGGCCTGCTGCGCCGGGAAATCGCGCAAAGCAAGGCCGCCTATGAAAAGGTCTTGAAGGAGACCGCCAATCTTCCGTCCAAGGAGCGCGCGGCGCGCCGGGCGCAGTGGACCGAGAACCGGCTGCGCGAGCTGGCCAAGATGGGGCGATGCCGGTTCTCCGGCAAACTCCATCGTCCGCTGGTGGATTGGAACGGGAAACCGGTCAAGTAGGAGGCGAACATGCCATCTGTCTATCTGCTGGGCTACGGAGCGCAAGGCGTGGAAATTTTCCGCACCTCGCAATACGCGAAGCTGATTGAGTGGGCCCAAGAGCATCAAGAGGAGTACCCGGCGCTGGCCGACTTCATTCTGACCGGCATCGCGGAAACGGACGAGGACATGTTGGCGGTCGAAAAGGAAATGGAGAGCGTAGGGTCGCCCCCCGAAGAGTTGGTCCTTATCAAGAAACACTGGTATGGCTTGGGAACGCCCATTGTGCTGACGGAAGACCCCGGCTCGTACACGGTGGGGATTGACGACCCCAACCTGCCGCCGCGCTACGTTGACCCGTTCGACGAGGAGGCGGTCAGGGAAATGGAAGAAGCGGAGGCCAAGGCTAAGGAAGACGCGAAAGTCGAAGGCGGCGAGGAAGAGGAAGAGGAGGAGGAGAAATGAGCGGCATGGCGTTGAACGCCGCCCAGACCGCGCTGCTGGGCTGGGCGCAAAGCAACATCCTGTTCATGTCGGGCGAGGGGTTTTGCGAGATGGTTCTCAAGGCCGCCGCCCTGCCGGACCGCGAGTTCCTGGCCAACCTGCGCCTGGCCGGCCTGATGGAATCCGGCGCCCCGCTGACGCCGCCGGATTTCAAGGTGGAACATTTCCCGGGCAACATCGGCCTGGTGCGGGTGGACGGCCCCCTGGCTCATTCGCCGTCCGAGGCGGACCGCGCGTTCTTCGGGCTCAGGTCCTTGACGGAGCTGAACCGGTTGGCCACGCCTACGCCTTCAAAATCCCGGGCGCGCGGCTGGCGCCGGCGCCCTGAAGCCGGGTTTTTCAGCCGGTTGGTCGCGAAGCGCAAGGTCCGTTCGCCCCGGCCAACGCGTCTGTCGTGAGCACGCCGCAAGAATCCGTCGCGCCATCCGCCGGCGCGAGCGGTTTCGCCCCTCCGTCGCCGGCGCCTGTGCCCTTGCCGGTGGAAAAGGCGGAGCTGGCCGCCCTGTTTTTCCTGCACGCCATGGCCCTCGGGATGTGGCATGTGCCGCTGAGTCGGGTGCTGGACGCGCAGGGGTATGGAGCGGTCAAACCGTTGGCCTTTGCTACGTCCGCCCTGGCGGCGCTGGTATCCCCGCTGATTTTTGGCGCGCTGGCGGATCGTC
>FWPU01001978.1_pt1 | contig 58916 bp, 47 predicted proteins | sample 2228361 | NCBI WGS metagenome assembly FWPU01 (sample SAMEA103939777, study PRJEB20133) | metagenome
CTGTTGGATTATGGCAATTCATTAAATCTACTGGTTCACTTTACGGGCTTGAAACAGATTTTTATTTTGACGAAAGAAGAGATCCGGTAAAATCAACTTATGCAGCAGCAAGACATCTGAAAGATCTTTATAACTCGTTGGGTGATTGGTATCTGGCTTTGGCTGCATATAATTGCGGCGAAGGGAGAGTTCGCAGAGCAATCAGCAGAGCAAATTCCTATGATTACTGGACTGTCAGAAAATATTTACCAAGAGAAACGAAAAATTATGTACCTATTTACATTGCCGTCTCTATGATTGCAATGGAACCTGAAAAATATGGATTTACTAATATCTCCTACGAAAAACCATACGAATATGATGTTTTTACAATCGATGGTGCAATTGACCTTGGCTATCTCGCTACTTGTGCTGGTACCGACCTGCAAACAATAATTGATTTGAATCCTGAACTTACACAGTTATCTACACCAATGAATTATCCGGGTGGTTATCCATTAAAAATTCCTAAAGGGACAATTCAGCAATTTGCGGAGAATGTAAAAAATATTCCGGAATCAGCCCGCCGAAACTATGTAGTTCACACAGTTAGAAAAGGTGAAACTATTTCTAAAATTGCAAACAGATACGGAATATCAAAATTTGACTTAGCAGATGCGAACAATATTACGACTAAGACAAAACTTTATGCCGGGTTGAAATTAAAAATACCGGTTATGGTTACTAATACCTCAACTGAATTTACAGAAAATACAGATACTCAGATAGCATCTGATAATAATAATGGAGATTATATTTCTCCATACACTGCCTTACTAAAGGAAGTTGATGATAATACAAAAAATGAATTCACACCAGATGAAACCAACTTCGAAGGAAATGATGTTGCAACTAATGATGTTAATAGCACTGAATCATCGAAAACAGAAACAATTTCTCTTCAGCCAGAGGGAACTGTACCCGTAACTTATCAGGTAAAAAAGAATGATAGCCTTTTGGGAATTGCTGATCTCTTTAACTGTCGTGTAAGCGATATAAGAAATTGGAATTCAATTCCTTATACAAGGTCAATAAAAGTTGGCGAAACTTTAACCATTTTTGTTCCTGAAGCACAGAAAGATTATTACGCTGATTTAGATAAAACAACTGAAGTAACTACTACTAAACATATCAATAATTCCGAGAAGTCATCGCTGGTTTATCATAAAATAAGAAAAGGAGAAAATCTGAATCAGATTGCCTTATCCTATGGAGTTACGACTGATCAGTTGAAGGATTGGAATGATATTTCAGGAAATAAAATTTATGCGGGTCGTAAACTTAAAATTTATACTGATGGAAGAACCACAGCAAATACTAAAAACCAAATAGTTAACAATACATCAAAAAATCTTTATAAATATAAGGTTAGGAGAGGCGATTCGTTAGGAGAAATAGCTGAGAAATTCGGTGTAAGTGTTGCTGAATTAAAAAAATGGAACGGGTTAAAGAGTAACACAATTGCGGTTGGGAAAACATTAAAAATATTTTCGACTTCTACATCGTCTTCCTATGGAGATATAACTACAAAGAACAGCTCGAATTTGACTTATTATAAAGTAAATCCTGGTGAGACAATTGGAGAAATTGCTGAAAAATTTAAAGTAAAGATCTCTGATATTCAGAACTGGAATAATTTATCCGGTAATAAAATCATTGCCGGTTCAAGATTAAAAATTTATTCGAACAGTTCAATTAATGATATAGATCCTGAACCAGTCAAAACCTCAGGTAATAATTCGGGAACACACTTAATTAAAAAAGGGGAAACAATTAGTTCTATTGCTGATATGTATAATGTGTCAGTTTCAGATCTAAAAAAATGGAACAATTTAAGAGATGATAATATTCAGGCAGGGGAAAGATTGATAGTTGTTTCTGATTCAAAGAATATTGTTTCAAATCTTAAAGCTAAACCTGATTATCACATTGTAAAACAAGGCGAAACTCTGTTTTCAATTTCTAAAAGTTATAATATTCCGGTCAGCCGATTGAAAACAATTAATGGACTTACTTCATCTAAAATAAAGGTTGGGGACAGATTAAAACTTAATTAAAAGTATTTTTAACGATAGCCGTTAGGGGTGTTATCCCGCAATTTCCTTTGTGGGATATCTGAGATAATACCCTCGAACCTGATCTGGGTAATGCCAGCGTAGGGAAACGGGCTTGAAGAATGATTTACTTTGAGCCGTTTCCAACGGCTTTTTTTATTAACAAAAAATTTATTGGAGGTTAATATGAAAAGTAATTTCATTCTTCATTTTTTGTTCTTCACTTTCGCCGTTTTTGCTCAACAAAGAGAAATTTCCGGAATTATACTTGATTCCGAGACTTTACTCCCACTTCAAAATGCCAATGTCTTTCTGACTCAATCAAAAACCGGCACTGCATCAGATTCTGAAGGCAGATTTTCTGTTTCCTCACCAAATGATCAGGATACACTGATTATTAGTTACATCGGTTATATGAAATTTATATCTCCTGTGTCAAAACTAAAATCTGGACAGAGATATTTTTTAGAAAGAATAATCCTTCCATCTCAAACTGTACTGGTTGAAGCAAGCATTGGCAGAAAAGGTATAACTCCATTATCTTTTGAAAAAATAGGAAGAGAACAAATTCAGCGAGAATATATTGTCCAGGATATTCCTGTTTATCTTAGTCAATTACCATCAACAACTTTTTATTCGGAAAATGGAAATGGAATTGGTTACAATTACCTAAGCATTCGTGGCTTTGATCAAAGAAGAATTTCGGTTGCAATAAATGGTATTCCTCAGAATGATCCTGAAGACCATAATGTTTATTGGCTCGACTTTCCGGATTTACTTGCAAGCACTGAATTAGTTCAGGTTCAGAGAGGCGCAGGTTCAGGTGTTATTGGTTATCCCGCTATCGGTGGTTCAATCAACATAATTACTTCACCATACTCTGATAAGCCAAAATTTAACCTATCTTCATCTTACGGTAGTTATCATACAAGAAAATATTCTGCTGCATTTTCAAGCGGACTTGTGGATAACAAATATTCTTTCTATGCTAAAATTTCTCAAATACTTAGTTCAGGTTACAGAAATCTTTCCTGGGTAAAATTTAATGCTTATCATCTTTCAGCAGTAAGATATGATAATAATCTGACTTCACAGGTTAACTTTTACGGCGGACCAATCTCAGATGGTCTTGCTTACACAGGTGTGGCTAAGTTTGCAGTTAAGGATCGTAATCTAAGAAGAGCAAATTATTCTTACTGGGAAGCTGATGAAAATGGTTATACTTATACATTAAACAGAAGACCTGAAGAAATTGAGAATTTTTCTCAACCACACTTTGAACTGCTGAATGAATTGAAGATAAATGAAAATCTAAAATTAAATTCAGCATTGTTTCTTGTAATCGGTGAAGGGTTTTTTGACTATGATGGTTCTTGGTCTATTTATTATGATGATTATTTCAGATTAAGACAAAATGGATTTGATACTAACTTTGTCCCGACTAATGCTATTATTAGAGCACAGGTTGAAAACAAACAGTATGGATGGATTCCGAGATTAAGTATTTCACATTCAAATGGTGAACTTATTCTTGGTGGAGAATTAAGGATTCATCGGTCAGTTCACTGGGGAAATATTAACTATGCAGAAAATCTTCCTCCAAATATTTCAAAAGATTATTATTATTACTTCTACAATGGAGCAAAAGATATTGCTTCTCTTTACGCACACGAATCTTACAGACTTAGTGAAAGAATAAATTTGTTAGGTGAGATTCAGCTCGCTTATCATAAATACAGATTGCATAATGAAAGGTATGTGGGGAACGATTTTTCAATCAGCGATTTGTTTTTTAATCCAAGACTTGGACTTAATTATAAATTTACTAATGAAATCAGTTCATTCATATCTTTAGCTCGTGTTACAAGAGAACCAAGATTAAAAAATTATTATGATGCTGCTGAATCAAGTGCCGGAGAAGTTCCACAGTTTGAAATTGATGCAAATGGAAACTATGATTTCTCTAAACCTCTTGTAAAACCTGAAACGATGAATAATATTGAATTGGGATTCGCATTCAATACTCAGGATTTTTTTGCATCAGCTAATTTGTATTATATGTTATTCAAAAATGAGATAGTTAAAAAGGGAGGAGTTGATAGATTCGGACAACCAATTACTGGAAATGTTGATCAAACACTTCATTCTGGTATAGAATTGCAGGTATCATATAACTTAACAAGCGAGTTAAACCTTTTCGGAAATTTCACTTACAGTGTAAATGAAATAACAAAAGGGAAATATTTTCTGAGCGGGAACAGATTTATCATTTTAGATGGCAACAAGATTAGCGGATTTCCCGATATTCTGGCAAACTTTGGAATACAATTCAAGAGAGATAATATGTTTCTTAAATTATCAGGTAAATATGTTGGTGAAATGTATTCTGATAATTTCGGAAGTAAGTTAAATCAGTACCTGAATGATTTCCCGAACTTTGTGGATTATACTGATAATATTAATGATGCTTATTTTGTGATGGATTTTTATGGAAGTTATGATCTGAAATTATTTAATGGTCTTGATAACTCAAAAATATTCATTCAGATAAATAATATATTTGATAATCTCTATTCTGCTTACGCAATTGGAAAAGAATTTTTTCCTGCAGCAGAGAGAAATTTTATAGCAGGAATTCAAATTGGATTATAACAGGATTTTCTTTTGAAAAAATGCATTATAATTGCTAATGGCAGAGCGCCTTCAAAAAGGGTTATAAACTTTTTTTTGAAAAAGAATTATTCAACTTTAATCTGTGCTGATGGTGGAGCCAACTCAGCATTAAAGCTTGGGTTGGTTCCTGATTTTATAATCGGGGATCTGGATTCAATTTCAAAAGATGCAATCAGACATTATTCGGATAAAAGTAAGATTATTAAAATCACCAGACAATCTGATACTGATGTTGAAAAATGTCTGAAGTTTGCCATTAGTAAAGGTTACACGGAAGCATTACTTTTGGGTGTAACCGGAGATCGATTAGATCATACTATCTGTAATCTTGGGATTGTTTTAAAGTTTTATTCCAGAATTAAATGTAACATTGTTGCAGAAAATTCTTTTCTAACTCCAACAAATAGAACTGTTATTTTGAAATCAAAATCCGGCGAAACAATATCGTTGTATGGATTCAACGCAAAAACTAAGATTACATCGACGGGATTAAAATATCCTCTCCGTAATTCGGTTCTTCTTTTCGGTCAAAGAGAAAGTACCTCTAATGTCTCACTTAGTAATGAAGTTAAGTTAGTTGTAAAAGGTGGTATTGTATTCATTATTCGTGATTTTAATTTCATATCGAAATATGATCTCATTTAGTTTCGAAGATATTGTAGTAATATTAATCTTTTTTCTGTTACTTCTTTTAATTGGATTTCTATCTACAAAAAAATCGGGCAATGCTTCTGATTACTTACTTGCTGGCAGGGGGCTGAATCTTTTTTTGTTTGTGTTAGTAACTGTCTCCACTTGGTATGGAGGCATATTGGGTGTTGGCGAATTCACATACAGATACGGACTTTTAAGCTGGTTTACTCAAGGATTACCATACTACTTCTTCGCATTTCTTTTTGCTATATTCTTTGCTAAGAAAATCCGTGAAGCGGAATTATTTACTATTCCTGATAAGCTAAATGAAGTTTACGGTAAAAATGTTTCGCTTTTCTCAGCTATTATAGTTTTTATTCTTGTTTCTCCTGCTCCTTATTTACTTATGACCGCAACGCTTGTGAAGGAAATTTTTCAGATAAATTTTCTACTTGCCTTAATAATTTCTTTTATCTTATCCGGGTCATATCTTATCAAAGGTGGTTTTCGTTCGAATGTATATGTTGATGTTTACCAGTTCTTCGTGATGTTTATTGGATTTATCATAGCGGCAGCGATTTGTTTTTCTTCTTTGGGAGGCATTGAATATCTTAAAACAAATCTGCCAACTTCTCATCTGAAAATTACCGGAGATGCTTCTCCTGCTTTTATAATCGTCTGGTTTCTTATTGCATTATGGACTTTCGCTGATCCGGGATTTCATCAAAGAGCTTACGCTGCAAAGAACGGCAATATTGCTAAATGGGGAATTATCATATCAATTTTTTTCTGGGCAATTTTTGATTTCCTAACTACTTCGACTGGTTTATTTGCAAGAGCATTGTTTCCTGATCTTGAACAGCCGGTATTAGCATTTCCTTTCCTTGCTGAGAAATTATTATCACCTGGCTTTAAAGGAATTTTTTATGCAGGAATGTTTGCAACGATTATTTCGACACTAAACAGTTTTTTATTTTTAAGTGCCACAACAATAGGGAGAGATTTTTTTTATAGAATAAATCCTCAACTCAGCGATGATAAAATTAAATTTTTTACTTCGATCGGAATAATAGTTTCAGGAATAATTTCCATTATTATTTCATATCTAATACCTTCAGTAGTTCAGATTTGGTACACAATCGGTTCACTTTTTATCCCGGCTATAATTCCTGCTGTGGTAAGTGCTTATTATTCAAAATTCAGAATTGAAAATAAAATAATGTTAATAGAAATGTTGATTTCACTTTTAGCAGGAATAATTTGGTTTTATATAAGAGATAGTTTCAGCAAATCGTTTTTATTTGTGCTTGAACCGATGCTTGTTGGTTTGATGGCAGCTTTTGCAATTCACTTAATCGGGCTACTCAGAAAATTTTCTTTTTCTGAATAAGGAAAGTAGAATTGAAATTGTAAGAATTGTCATTATGATAATCAAAGAAACTTCTGTGGGAATTTTGTAGTAATCACTTATAAGCATTTTAATACCTACATAAAACAGTAAGAGTGCAACACCATATTTCAGATACATGAAAAGATCAACCAAACCGGCAAGTGCAAAATACAATGCTCTTAAACCTAATATTGCAAAAATATTTGATGAGATTATGATGAAAGTGTCGTGAGTTATAGCAATTATGGCAGGGATTGAATCAATCGCAAAGACTATATCAGAGGATTCGATCAGAAGTAAAGTCAGAAACATTGTCGTGATATAGGTTTTTCCATTCTCCTTTATAAAAAACTTTCTGCCATCGTAATCAGTTTTTAACTTAAAATATTTAACAAAAATTCTTATAAGCCAGTTATTTTCAACATCTATTTTTTCATCACTACCAAACGCCATTTTATAAGCAGCATAAATCAATAATGCACCGAATACATAAATTATTGGGTGAAAAATGTTGATTAAAGCCACACCAGCAAGAATAAAAATGATTCTAAAAAATATTGCACCCAGTATTCCCCATTTTAATATATGGGGCTGATGTTCAGCTTTAACATTCATCACGCTGAAAATCATCAGAAAAACAAAGAGGTTATCAACAGATAAAGATTTTTCGATGATGTAACCGGTTAGAAATTCTATTGCTTTCTGATGACCATCTTCGAGGTAAAAATAAAGGAAGATATTAAAAACAAGAGCGGTAACAATCCAGATACCGCTCCAGATAAGACTTGCTTTAAGAGTAATTTTTCCACGCCGATGATCTGTTACATAAAGATCGACCATCAGCATTAAGAAAATTAGAACAGTAAAAATTATCCAGAATATAGTTTCGGATATCAATCACTTCCTCATTAAGGTAAAAAGATTCCTGCAGCAACCACTGTAGTCCACAAACCGTTTTTATCTCCTTCAGCGGATTGTGTAACATTGAAAGTCCGTACAATTTTACCTGACATTTTATAAATGTCTTCTCTTTCACTCCAATCTTTATCAGCATCAAATTCAACACCTAATGTTGTAGCAAGCATCGTAGCAGCCAGATCTTCAGCGTATTCGCCGGCAACCTTTTCAGTTTGACCATACGGATGATGTTCAGATAAGTAACCATATGCATTTGGATCGGCTGGAATAGCAACTCCGATAGAAGCAGCAATTAATCTGTTGGGTTCATTCGTGGAATTTCTTGCCATTACACAATGTGTAATCTGACCTGGTGTAATAAGTTTTAGCCCTTCTTCTACGGAAATCCTTTTGCAGCCAACCGGAAAAATACTGCTTACAGAAACGAGATTGCATATTTCAATTTTAGCATTTCTCAATGCCAATTCGAAAGAACTTAGATACTCTTTGTGTCTTCCAACACCTTTAGTAAAAAATATTTTTGTCGGTAGATACAATTTTTATTTTCCTTTCTTTGTTAGTTTAAGAAATTTTCTTTTACCTACTTTAAGAATCATTCCTGATGCGATTTTGATGTTCTGATGGATATCAGAAATCTTTACTCCATCAATTGAAACGCCTCCTTGCTGAACTAATCTTTTTGCTTCACCTTTCGATGGTGCAAAGTTCACTAAAAGAAGCAGGTCTAAAATATTGATTTCTGTGTTTTCTTCAATATGAAATTCATCAATCTCATCGGGTACTTCTTTTTTGATAAATATTTTATCAAATTCTTCCTGAGCTTTGATTGCGGTCAGTTCATCATAATACATTGAAACAAGTTTTCTGGCAAGCTCACGCTTCAGATCACGTGGATTAGTTCTTCCGTCCTCGAGTTGTTCTTTTATTTGTCTGAGCTTTTCATTTGTTACATCGGTAGCCAATTCAAAATATGTATAAATTAAAGTATCCGGGATTGACATAGTCCTGCCAAATATCTGTTCCGGTGGATCAGAAATACCAATATAATTGTCATAAGATTTACTCATTTTCTCAACGCCGTCTATTCCTACAAGCAACGGCATTGTTAAAATAACCTGTGGTTCAACACCATATTCTCTCTGAATATCTCTTCCAACAAGTAAATTAAATTTCTGATCAGTGCCACCAAGTTCAACATCACTTTTAATTGCAACTGAATCCATTGCCTGAGCAAGCGGATAAAGAAATTCGTGAATACTTATTGGTTCACCTGCTTTGTAGCGTTTAGTGAAGTCATCTCTTTCCAACATTCGGGCGACAGTATATTTTGATGCAAGTTTTATTACATCTTCAAAAGTCATTTTACCAAGCCATTCTGAATTATAAACAATTTTGGTTTTGTTTTTATCCAGAATTTTTGATGCCTGCTGAAAATAACTTTCACCGTTAATTCTTGTCTGTTCAAGCGTTAGTGCAGGTCTTGTGGAGTTTCTTCCGGAAGGATCACCAATCATTCCCGTGAAATCACCAATGATTAAAATTGCCTGATGACCAAGTTGCTGAAACTGAGCAAGTTTTCTTAATACAACAGAATGACCGATATGCAAATCGGGTCGGCTTGGATCACAACCAAGTTTGATATTTAAAGGATTTCCTGTTTTTATTGATCGTTCAATTTTCTGAACCAGTTCATCTTCAGGAATAATCTCAACAGCTCCACGCTTTATGAGATCCATTTGTTCATTTACAGTAGGGAATTTTACCATATCGCTATTTATCAAATATTAGTTACTTAATTATAAAAGAATTTATCCTTCAATCATCCAATCAACCAATCAACCAATCTGCCTTCAGTACTTTATCTTTCTTTCCTGCTCACGCTGAAAATCTCTTTTTGCGATCGTCTCTCGTTTATCATAAGATTTTTTACCTTTTGCCAAAGCCAATTCAACTTTTACTCGTCCCTTTTTGAAATATAATCTTAGCGGAATTAAAGTTAATCCTTTTTCTTTTGTTTTGCCTATGAGTTTTCTGATTTCACTTTTATTTAACAATAATTTTCTGTCTCGTGTTGGATTATGATTATTAATATTTCCTTGCTTGTATTCACTGATATGTGCACCAACTAACCAGACCTCTCCGCTTTTAATTGTTGCATAACTATCAACGAGATTTGCTTTTCCTTCCCGTAAAGCTTTAACTTCAGTGCCAAGCAGAACTATTCCGGCTTCATAGGTTTGAAGTATGTGGTAATCGTGTCTTGCCTTACGGTTAACTGTTATATTTTTTTCTTCGTTTTCGTCTATCATTTTTCAAAAATTTAGTTTCAAAAATTAACTTAATTGATGTTAAATGCAATAAGATTTTGAATGCAGAATGTTGGAAATTTTAATTTAATAAATCCGACAGAGATAGACGTTCATTTGGTATATCTAATTTCTCAACCTGAAATTGAGATAGGTAGAGTTGAAGAGTACTTTCAATTAATCTGTAAAAGAGGATTACGATCAATGGCACTGAAATATAAAAGTAGTGCAGTACTTTTGTTCCGTGAATTAGATTCAAAACTAATGGATAGCTTATATTCTTTGACACTTCGTGAATGCCAAAAACATAGTATCCCAAAAATTCAATAATAAGCAAATCAATTGAATAAATTATATAAAGAACTGAGAACAACACCAGCTTATTATCAAATCTTGTTTTTAAGTATTCGAAAATCAAACAGATGAAAAACATAGCTGTAAACCATAAGCCGAAAGCCCAAAGATTTAATCCATTATTGTTCAGTACGGATACATTGTATTCATATCCATAAAATCCAACCCACAGAAAGGCAATTGCAGTAGCAACAATAAATTTTGCAATTGTTGATAAAACTTTACTCGTTATTTTACCTGAAGAAGACCAATACTTTAGCTTCATAGTTGAGATTAAACCAAATATGCCAACTAAAATATCGGTTATTTGATCCTTTATTGTTTCAGGTCGGAAGATGTTAAATGCAAGAAATATCAAACTGATTTCCAATATCTCATAAAGTATAAGTAAGATAATAGATACGAGAAAAACTTTCTGTATTCTCAGGTTAAATAGAATTACCGGTAATATTAAACCCGAAAAGAAGTGAACAAAAGTCCAATAATCGAAAAAGAATAATTTGTTCTGATAAATTACTACATACAACCAATCGGTATTTGTTCTTATAAATTTTAAAATCTCAGCTAGTTCCATTGCGCAAAAATTTTTTGTTCCATAATAAAGAAGTTCTGAAAATTATCTGGAAGAGTATCTGTTGTGAAAAAAGGTTTATCATAAGTATGTTAATAAATGCAAAACCATAGATAAAAAGTGTACTTAGGAAAAGGAAAGCAGTATTAATCATAATCGAATAATTTAATGCTTTATACCTGAATACACTCGTAAACTGATTTTCTTCTTTCTCTCCTGAAAAATTTATTAAAGTTATTCCAACAAGTAAAAGAATAGCTACTATTTCCTCTGAAACATTATTGGTGATAAATTGAAAAGTTTTTGTTTCAAGAAAAGAAGAATAAATAGCAAAGACTGGAAGAGTCAGGAACTCTGGTTTTAATCCAAGTTGAAATCTTAAATAAGCGGTCAATAATCCCAACACAAATAAAACTATCCCCACAATTCTTATTTTGTGGGGTAGTAAAAATCTGAAAACCATAAATAAAATATATCTTAGTAATTAGGTGCGTAAATGTAAGTGCTTACTTTTGAACCATCTTCCAGTAATGCTTCAGCATAAACAATTCCGAATTTATGATTAGCACGATATACAAACTTTTGAATACCAGGAATTCGGGAATCCTGTTCAATGGTAATTGTTTTGATATACCAGAATCCGTATGGGAAATCATCAACATCGGATCTTGCAGTTACAGTTCTGGTGATTGTTTTACCATCAGATTTGGCAAGTTTATACTGATCACCAACTTTAGCATCATATTTAACCAAAGTGTGTGGTTTCCCATCTTTGTTAAAGAAATCCTGAATTCCTGCAGTTGTAACTTTAAATTGAACATCTGCATTAACTCTTCCCTGAGAATCGTAAATGTTCCCCGGGATTTTGTCAATGAGTTGTTTAAGTTTTGCAGGAGCACTGGAAATATTTGCTTTAATATTCAGAGTAACCAGACCATTATTATTACTTTTCACTACAATAGTATCATTAAGGTTAACATAAGTGTCACCGACTAGGATACCCAACCCAAATTCATCTCCAACATTACTAATCTCAGTATTGACATCACCACCGAGACTGTTTGGATCATTAGACTCTTCCTTATCACATGCAATAAAGAAAAATCCTAATAAGAAAAGAACGATAAGCTTTACAGATTTCATTTTCCCCTCCTGAAGGATTTTGTGTGATTAATATTTTTTTATTTTCCCCAACGAAACTTATAAGTAAATAATTAAAATGTAAATGTTTTATATAGGAAAATTTTATTCGGATTTAAGAAATGTTTAATAAAAACTTATTCAGTATCTTTGCGAAAATTTTCTGAAGAATTAATTATGATTAAAAAGATTATCCCAATCGTTTTATTTAGCATATTCCAGCTTTCAGGGCAAAAATTTAGTGTTGAAAGAATAGAGCCGCCTAACTGGTGGTTTGGAATGAAATACGACACAATTCAGATAATGCTTTATGGAGAAAATGTTGGTAATGCTGAAATTTATCCTTCTCACCTTGGAGCAACTGTGATTGATTATCATAAAGCAGAAAGTCCGAATTATCTTTTTATCGATTTGATTCTTGATAATTCTGCTGAGAAGGATATAAATTTTGAAATAGGACTCGTTACTTCAGATTATGATACGGTAATTTCTTTCCCAATCCTTTTACGGGAGAAAAGACAAAAAGCATTTCAGGGTTTTAATCAAAACGATATTGTTTACCTCATTATGGCTGACCGTTTTTGTGATGGCAATCCTGATAATAACAAGATTGGTGATAGTCTTGACAATTATACAGAAAATGATCTGGATGGAAGAAAGGGTGGAGATATTGAGGGCATTATTTCTAAATTAGATTATCTGAAAGATCTTGGTGTTACTGCGTTGTGGATAACTCCGATGCTTGAAAATAATATGTATATGAGTTATCACGGTTATGCAGCAACAGATTTATACAAAATTGATCCAAGATTTGGAAGTAATGAACTTTACAGAAAGCTCGTTAATGAAGCTCATAAAAAAGATTTGAAAATCATAATGGATCATGTTTCAAATCATATCGGAATAAATCATTGGTGGCTAAAAGATTTACCCTTCAAAGACTGGATAAACGGTGAACCTGGAAATCATCTTCCTGCAAATCACAACAAAATGACTTTCCCTGACCCTTACAGTCCCGGTGAGTCAGTTGCTCTGACCTGGGAAGGATGGTTTACTAATTACATGCCTGACTTAAATCAGAGAAATTCTTTTCTTAAAAAGTATCTGATTCAGAACACTTTGTGGTGGATTGAATATCTTGGTGTTGATGGATTAAGAGAAGATACCTATCCGTATGTAAATCAATATTATTTATCCGAATGGGCAAATATTATTCTAAATGAATATCCTGATTTTAATATCGTTGGTGAAATCTGGACAGGTGAAGCACCATTCTTAGCTGCGTATCAGAGAAATAACAAAATCGGATTGAAGTTAAATTCAAATCTGCCTTCCGTTACCGATTTTGCTCTGGCAGATGCTTTCCGTGATTACCTTTCAGGTAAAAAGGGATTCGAAGGAATATTTAATACACTTGCAATGGATTATTTATATTCCGAGCCGGAAAATCTTATGATTTTTTTTGATAATCATGACATTTCACGGGCATTGTTTCTTGCAAATAACGATATTTCAAAACTCAAAATTGCGTTAACTATTCTATTGACCACACGAGGAATACCGAAAATATTGTATGGAACTGAAATAGGTATTATTGGAGATAACAGGCATGGAACTATCAGAACTCCTTTCCCTGGCGGTTTCAAAAATGATAATCGAAATGCTTTTGAAAGATACGGAAGAACCAGGCGGGAGAATGATATTTTTAATTTTACCAAAGAGTTAATTAGCATAAGAAAAAAGTACAAATCGCTTTCACAGGGAAATCTGATTCATTACTATCCGTTTAATAATGTTTATGTCTATTTCAGAATTTTGAACGACGAAAAAACTATGATTGTTGCAAATGCAAACACCGATCAGGTAAGTATTAAATTATCGGATTATAAAGAATCGTTAGCTGATATTAAATCCTTATTAAATTTGCTGACAAAAGAGCATTTACAGGTTAACGAAAAATCTTCTATAGATATTCCTGGCAAATCAGTTCACATTTTTTTATTAAAGAAATAATAATTCAAAGGCAATTTTATGTTAGAAATTCAGAAGAAACTCACGAATACATTTTATGCATTGCTTGCTTTACCTGCAACAGCAATGGGATTTGCACTTTCAATTCAGATTTCTGCTTTAAGCTGGTTGATGAGAACTCAATACAATCTTGATTTGCACGAGATTGGTTTTGTCTGGGCTGCCGGCCCTTTAGCTGGAATTATTGGACAACCAATAGTCGGGTTAATTAGTGATAATGTCTGGTTTTGGAATGGAAGAAGAAGACCATTTATTTTGATTGGAGGTACATTAGCTGCTCTTATGCTTTTTGCTTTACCCAACATTGGAACAATTAATGATTTCCTGGGTATTGGCAACATTATAATTGTTGCAGTTTTTGTAGCTCTTACTTTGGATTTAGCCATTAATGTTTCTTTTAATCCAACACGTTCTATAATTGCAGATGTTACTCCCGAAGGAGTTCCGAGGACAAAAGGATATACCTGGATGCAAACTGTATCGGGTTCTTTTAGTGTACTTGCTTATGCTGTTGGTGCAATTTTCGGAAATTTCTTACTTATTTATTTCGGAGTTTTTTTGGTTTTTGCTTTTTCAATTATACCTATGTTCTTTATTAAAGAACCAAGAGAATTAACAACTATTTCTGACTCAAATACAAAAAATGATGTTAACCAATCGAATACCAACTGGGAGCAATTTTTAAAATTATTAGTTGCCCATTCATTTTCTTGGATAGGTGTTCAGACTATGTTTGTTTATATGATTGGATTTGTTGAACAAAGGTTAAAACCAACTTCTGATGATGAAACAGGAATGATACTTTCTATATCCTTTCTCATATTAAACGCTGTCGGAGCATTGCTTCCAGCCTTTGTTTTAGAGCCTTTATCTGAAAAAATTGGAAGAGTTAAAACTCATATAATTAGTCTTTCATTTATGTCGGTTGGATACTTTGGAGTTGTTCTTTTTGGAGATACAAAGTTTTCTCTTTGGATTATGATGGCAATAGCTGGAATTGGGTGGGCTGCAATTGTGAGTCTTCCATTTGCTATAATGTCTGAAAAAGTAAATAAAGAAAGAATGGGCTTGTTTATGGGGTTATTCAATCTATCTGTTGTTTTACCGCAGTTGGTTGCAAGCTTTGGAATTGGACAGGCAATAAGTGCTGCACAGGATAAAAGTTTAATCTTTGTAATAAGTGCAGTTACATTATCAATTTCAGCTATCCTTTGGATGCTTGTTAAAGAAGAAAAAGTTCATACATATTGATTTAGGCAAAACATATAGTTCCGGTTTATGAAAAATATAAGTATTCTTGGCTGCGGTTGGCTTGGTCTGCCTCTGGCAGAATCTTTTATCAAAGATGGTTATTTAGTTAAAGGTTCAACAACATCTGAAATGAAAGTATCACTGCTTCAAAGCAAATCAATTGAAGCATACAAACTTGCATTGACACCTGAATTGAATGGTGAAAATCCTGAAAAGTTTTTTAATTGTGATATTTTGATAATTAATATTCCGCCTATGCGAAGGAATGATATAATTGATTATCACTTTCGGCAGATAGAATCAATAACAAGATATTTGTCAAATTCATCCTGTAAAAGAATTATTTTCATTAGTTCGACTTCAGTTTATGGAAATAAGAATAATGAAGTTTATGAAGACAGCAAAACATTACCCGATACATTCGTTGGCGAAGCTCTTTTAATAGTTGAAAATTATCTGAAGGACAATAAAAATTTTGATACTACTATTATTCGTTTCGGAGGTTTAATCGGACCAGATAGAAATCCTGCAAAGTATGCACTAAGCAAAAATGTAATTGAATATTCTGACACTCCAATGAATTTAATTCATCTTGATGATTGTATCGGAATTATTAAATCTGTATTAGTTCATAATGTCCGGAATCAAATAATAAACGCCGTTTGTGAGTATCATCCGACAAGAAAAGAATTTTATTCTTTATCAGCTGAAAAGCTTTCGTTACCACAACCAGAATTTAGGGACGGAAAGGAACCTTATAAGATTGTTAAATCAAAAAAAATTAATTCATTGTTAAATTATAAATTCAAATATCCCAATCCACTGGACTCACTATGATATATCTTATTCTCGCAATCATTTGTTCAAGTAGTCTTGCCTTAATTCTTAAGCAAGGATATGTTAAAAAATCCAATACAGCAATTCTGATAAATGCAAATTATCTGACCGCATCAGTACTTTCTCTTGCATTTGTATTTTATAAAGGAACACTAACTATTTCTATTACTGCTTTTCTTTTTGCTTTGTTTCTTGGTTATCTCTTTGCAGCTACATTTTTTATCTATTCAAAAGCTGTTGGGTTGGCAGGTACAGCGCTGGCTACTGTTAGTGCAAGATTGTCGGTTTTAATTCCTGTCTTGTTTTCGATTATTCTTTACGGTGAATCTCCAAATATAAAAATGATTATAGGTTTTCTTTTTGCTTTGATTACATTGTATTTGTTTTATCTGTCTCTCAAAAATCATAACAATGGAAAGACACACTCCGGAAAAAGTTATTTGATATTAGTATTGCTGCTGATGGGAATCGGACTTGTAGATTTTTCAATGAAGATTTTTGAAAGAAGTTTTTTACCTGAAGAGAAGGGTACTTTTGTTTTTACAATTTTCTTTTCGGCATTTATCTATACTTTGATTTACATTTTTTATAAAAAAATAAAATTTGAAAATCATACATTTAAGCTTGGTTTACTATTAGGATTACCAAATGTTCTGGCAATTCATTTTGTTCTTGCAGCGCTTGGTGAATTACCTGCAATCGTTGTATTTCCAATTCAGAACATCGGCGTAATCTTATTTACAGCTGTTATGGCTTATATTTTATGGCGAGAAAAAATTAATAATTACGGAATTGCAGCACTGATTTTAGGAGTTATATCAATTATTCTTCTTAAGATATGAGAAAAGCTGCCTGAAATTTTCTTGTAAATAAAAATTATCAAAGCAGCTTTATTATATTTAATCAAGATTTTATCTCCTGCCAGACTCTATTTATAGTTTTCGTATCAGATTTTTCTGATTTTACACCATCAAGGTAGGGACATCCGGTATTACCATTATTCATCAGATATGGGCACTCGCCCGCTTTTCCTTTTCCATTCTCAGCTGAATTCAATTTGCCCGAATAAGGGCAGGATTTTTCAACCATTTGATTGAGGTAAGGGCATTTTGAACTACTCTTTGATTTTGTTTCATCTGTTGAAGAAGAAAAAGTGAAGTTGAAACCGATGAAAATCAAAAACAAAGCAGAAATGATTACTTTCTTCATAGGTTCTCCTTTTTTAATGTAAATAACCATCCGCATTTCAAAATAGTTCAATAAATCATCTGATACAATAATAAATGTAGGGAACAGTCTCCTGACTGTTCCGAAAAAAAAACTCAATCAACATCATCAACAAAAATAACCATCAAACCAGCAATGATCATTGAAAATCCTCCTAACAATAAAGCGTAGATCGCTTCACCGGAGAAAATCTCTCGAACGAAAAACCCAAGAATTGCAGCAGCGGTTATTTGCGGTATCACGATAAAGAAATTAAAAATACCCATATAAACTCCCATCTTCTCAGGAGGCAATGCTCCGGCTAATATTGCATAAGGCATTGCTAGAATTGATGCCCAGGCAAGTCCTATTCCTAACTCTGAAATCAGAAGTAGCTGTGGATCTTTAATTATATAAAAAGAAGCGAAAGCTAATCCACCAATAATTAAACTTATCATATGAACAGTTTTACGATTTGTTTTCTTTGCGAGCCAAACCAGCACGAGTGCCATAATGGCAGCAAAACCATTATAAACTGACATCAGAACACCAACCCAATCAGCGCCCTCGTTGTATAAATCTGAAGTTGGATCAGTTGCACCGTAAATATGATGAGTTACAGCAGGCGTTGTATAAATCCACATCGCAAATAAGGCGAACCAGCTGAAGAATTGAACAATAGCTAATTGTCGCATCGTTCTTGGCATTTTGTATAAATCATTCAATACAATAACAAATCCACTTTCCGTTTTCCCTTTCGAAGTCAATAATCCGGCAGAGATTTGAAGTAATCCAAAAATTATTGAACCAATGAACAAAACATAAAGACCGTAATCGGTTTCCTTCAGAACAAAATAAAGAATGAGTGATCCAATTATTCCGGTAATCATCCAAATAAAACCGTATATGAAAAATTTATCTTTAGAAATTCTTTCATTTAATCTGACAGAAGTTTCTAAATGTTTGGAGTTATCATCTTTTTCGGAAAACTTTTTTAGCTCTTCCGGTGAATATTCTTTTGAACTTACTACTGTCCATAAAACAGCAAGAAAGAATACAACAGCTCCGATATAAAAAGAGAATTTCACTGAAGCGGGAATTTCTCCTTCAGGTGCTGTATTAGAAATACCAAACCAATTTGTCATCACATAAGGCAAAGCAGATGCTATAATAGCGCCTGTACCTATAAAAAAACTTTGCATTGAAAAGCCGATGGTCCTTTGTTCAGACGGGAGCATATCTCCAACGAATGCACGAAATGGTTCCATTGATATATTTATTGAAGCATCAAGAATCCACAACATTCCAGCAGCAAACCAAAGAGCAGGAGAGTTTGGCATAATTATCAGCGCCAATGATGCAAGAATTGCTCCAATAAGAAAAAACGGTCTTCGTCTTCCGAGTCTGTTCCAGGTATTATCACTCATATGTCCGATTATAGGTTGAACAATCAAGCCAGTAACAGGAGCGGCAATCCATAAAATAGGAATTGCATCAATACTTGCACCGAGCGTTTCAAATATTCTGCTGACATTAGCGTTCTGAAGTGCGAATCCGAATTGAATACCAAGAAATCCGAAACTCATATTCCAGATTTGCCAGAACGATAAGCGGGGTTTAGTCATAGAATTTCCTCAGTATAATTAAATTAGAGTTATCGAAAAATAAAGAAATGATATTTAATTGAAATATGAAAGAATTTATTAGTCTAGAAAACATCATTGAAATTAAACATTCAGTGTAATCAAATAATTATTCGGACAAAGCTAAACTGAATGCATATAACAGAAATTATAAATATAGTAATAAACCAACCATATTCGGCATTTTTTTATACACCACCTATCTATTCAAACGCCTTTTCGTTTTTCTTTAATAAACCTTCTGAAATATTAACTATCACTTCTGCAAAAGAGTTTGAACGCTCGTTCAAAAGAGCGGACAAAAATATCAGCAATAAATTTTCTGGATATGCAGTTCTCAATTATGAGCTTGGTTATTTATTTGAAAAAAGATTAAATAAATTCTTAAACGAAGATAACTTACTTGCTCATCTTATCTTTTTTAAAGATAAAAATATTAAATCAATAAAATCTGAATCAATAAAATTATCATCAGATCAAAACTTTAAAGTATCGGAATTCCATTTAAATACATCCAAATCAACCTACATTAAATCAATCAGGAAAATAAAAAAGAATATTGCAGATGGCGAAACATATCAAGTCAATTACACTGTAAAAGGAAAATTTGGTTTTCAAGGCGAAGTTGCTTCATTATTTTCAAATCTGATCTTTAATCAATCTGCAAGGTACATCGCTATAATAAATCTGTCTGATGAGTTACTGATTTCAGTTTCACCTGAACTGTTCTTTGAAACTGATTTGAAAAGTATAGTTACTAAACCAATGAAAGGTACCATTTCTCGCGGAATAAATTTCCAGGATGATCTGATGAAGAAACACGAGCTTGAAAACAGCATTAAGAATCAGGCAGAAAATATTATGATTGTTGATTTACTCCGGAATGATTTAGGCAGAATTTGTGAATTTGGATCCGTTGAAGCATCCAAACTTTTTGAAATTGAAAAATATGAGTCCTTGTATCAGATGGTAAGCACTGTAAAAGGTAAACTAAAAAAATCGGTGAAGTTTTCGGATATTATTAACAATATTTTTCCCTGTGGCTCTGTAACCGGAGCACCCAAAATCAGAACGATGGAAATAATAAATGAAATTGAAAATGATAGAAGAGAAATTTACACAGGTGCAATTGGTCTGTTTCTGAAGGATAAAATTGTCTTTAATGTTGCAATCAGAACAATTCAACTTCAAAAAAAATCTGGTAAAGGTACGATCGGATTGGGCAGCGGAATCGTTTGGGATAGTAAACCGGAAAAGGAATTTGCTGAGGTTAAGTTAAAAAGTAATTTCCTTACAAAACCAGAACCATACTTTGAGATATTCGAAACAGCAAGAGTTGAAAATAATAAAGTAACTTTTCTGACAGATCACCTTCAAAGAATGAGTCAGGCAGCAAATTATTTTCTGTTTGTTTATGATCAGAATAAAATTCTAAAAAAAATAAACAATGAAATAAAAAACCTTGACCATAAAAAAATATATCGACTTAAGATAATACTAACTAAGTACGGTGATATTGAAATACAAATTCATGAGTTCAGGCAAAAAAAATCATTCGTCAGGGTGATTCTTTCCGGCAATAAAATCAATAGCTCTAGTAAGTTTCAGTATTTCAAGACAACAAACAGACAACTCTATGATGATGAATTTAATAATTATAATCAGAAAGGTTTCTTTGATGTAATATATCTGAATGAAAACGACAATCTTGCCGAAGGAGCTATTACAAATATTTTCATCAGGAAAGGAGGGGTAATAACAACACCATCTTTGCAGTGTGGAATTTTACCCGGTATTTACCGAAAACATTTTTTAAGAATTCATCCGGAAATAAAAGAAAAAAGAATCACACTGAATGATTTAATGACAGCTGATGAAATATTATTGACTAACTCATTAAGAGGTGCCATAAAAGTTAATGAACTTTATCTGAGTGAAAGAGAGTTTATTTCCTATGACTTATCTTGAACTCTGCAACTTTTATTTAATTTTAATATTTTGCAGTGAAAATAAATAACCTTTACCTATGTCACTATTCAAAATATGAGTCAATCGGATTCAAATACCTCTCAACGGAAAAAAGAGCACATTCAGTTATGTCTTACTGACAAAGTTGCCTTTAAAGAAAAATCCAATGGTTTTGAAAATTATGATTTTGTTCATTCTGCTATAACTGAGGTTGACTTATCTAAAATTTCTTTTCAAAAAAAAATTTTTGGGAAAAAAATAAATTATCCTTTTCTTATTTCCTGTATGACAGGCGGAACATCAGAAGCAGAAAACATCAATAGTATGCTGGCCGAGGTTGCAGAAGATTTGAAAATTCCGATCGGAGTTGGAAGCCAAAGACAAGCTTTGGAGAATGCCTATTTCCACAATAGTTATAAGATAATCCGAAAGAAAGCAGAAAGTGTTCCGGTTCTCGGAAATATTGGAGCGGCACAGATTATTCATCTTAATGTAAAAGAAATTCAGAATTTAGTTGATATGCTTGAAGCCGATGCGTTCGTTATGCATCTCAATCCGTTGCAGGAATTACTTCAACCTGAAGGCGAACCTTATTTTGTCGGACTTTTGAAAAAAGTAGAATTACTTTGCAATAAACTTTCCGTTCCTCTGATTGTAAAAGAAGTTGGTTCGGGCATTGATAAATTATCTGCCAAAAAATTATTGGATTGTGGAATAAAAGGAATTGATGTTGCCGGAGCAGGAGGAACCAGTTGGGCTGCAGTTGAACTCATCAGAAAAAAAGAATTTGAAAATCCTTTTTGGGATTGGGGATTACCCACTGCTTATTGCATAAGAACTGTTAATGAACTTAAAAAAAATTATAAATTCCTTTTAATCGGTTCCGGTGGAATTAACAATGCTTCTGATATGACAAAAGCTTTTGCTCTTGGTTCAGATTTAACTGCATCTGCAAGAATTGTTTTGCAGAAATTAATGAATGAAGGCCAGCGGAGTGTAAAACTTATGATTGAAAGCTGGTTTGATTTTCTTAAGCAGGTTATGTTTTTAACTAATTCACAAAAACTATCAGATTTGAAAAAAAATAAAATTCAAAAAAAGGAAGTATTGACTTGAAAAAGTTTAATCCGGCTAAATATGCGGTTATATATGAAGAAGAGAGAAAAAAAATAGACAAAATGCTCGCTTCTTCGTTAAAGAAACGAAAGCCTAAATCATTATATGAACCGGCTTCATACATTCTTCAAAGTAGTGGAAAAAGGTTAAGACCCTTACTCGTTCTGTTATCGGCAAAAGCTGCAGGAGGGAAGTTTAAAGATGTTTACAATGCAGCTATTGCAGTTGAAATAATGCACAATTTTACTCTTGTTCACGATGATATAATGGACAATGCTGATCTGAGAAGAGGTAATCAAACACTGCACAAAAAATATGATTTGAACACAGCCATTCTTGCCGGCGATAGTTTGCTTTCAATTGCTTACGAATATTTACTAATGGATTGTAACGGAAATACCAAAGCCGCAGTCAGTGCTTTTACAAAGGGCCTGATAGAAATCTGCGAAGGTCAGAGTATGGATACATATTTCGAAACAAGAAACGATGTAAATCTGAAAGAATACATAACAATGATTACCAAAAAGACGGCGGCTATGGCTAAAATGTGTTGCGAGCTTGGTGCAATTCTGGTTGATGGAAAAAAATCTGACATTAAATGTCTTGGCAATTTCGGATTAAATCTCGGAATTGCTTTTCAGATTCAGGATGATTTGCTCGATCTCATTGGAGAAGAAGACAAATTTGGGAAAACAGTTGGCGGAGATCTGATAGCCGGTAAAAAAACTTTTCTTTTTATTAAAGCATTCGAAAAAGCTGAAGGTGAGGACAAAAATGAATTGCAGAGGTTAATTGATAACAAAGGAATTAATCCTGAAGAAGTTCCTCACTACAGGAACATCTTTGAAAAACTTGGAGTTATGGAAGATGCAAAAAGTGAGATCAGAAAATTTACAAACAGAGCTTTGTCTTCAATTGATATGATTTCAAAAAAATCTGAGACAGGAATTTTTCACTGGTTAGCAGATTCACTCATAAAGAGAAACAGATGATGATAGAAAAAAAAGTTAAAATAATTAATAAAGCCGGACTTCATACCCGACCTGCTGCAACTATTGTTAAAATGGCTTCCAAATATAAATGTGATTTTTACATTAACCGCGATGGAATGAGTATCAATGGTAAAAGTATTATTGGCGTAATGACTCTTGCTGCTGAAATGGGTTCAGAACTTACTTTGATTTTCGATGGTGAAGATGAACAGCAGGCGGCAGAAGAAATTGTTTCTTATTTCGAAAGGGGATTTGATGAGCTATGAAATCATTTAAAGAAATCATTTCAAAAGCAAATAATAAAATTTCCGGAATTGCTGCTGCACCGGGAATAGTTATCGGCAAAGCATATTTATTCACCAAAGAAAAAATTCAGATATCAAAGGCACCTATTCACGATGTTGATGATGCTATAAAAAACTTTTCGGAAGCTCTTGCTCAGTCAAAAAAAGAATTGCAGAAAATATTTCAGATAGCTAAAGAAAAAATGGATGAAACAAGAGCCGCGATTTTTGATGCACATCTGATGATACTCGATGATCCGGTTTTGCTGAATACAATTATCCAAAGAATTAGAAATGAGAAAGTTCAACCGGAGTTTATTGTGGCAGATGAAATATCTAAGTATCAGGAATTAATGATTATATCTAATGAATCTTATATGAAAGAAAGAGCTCAGGATATTGAAGATATTAAAAACAGAATAATCAGAAATCTGCAAAAGAAAAGACTGCATTCCAAAATTGAAAATGAAGTAATTGTTGTTAGTGAAACTTTAACTCCTGCAGATACTTTGCTGTTTTCAAAACATAATTCTCTTGGATTTGTAACAGATCACGGAGGTTTAACTTCTCACGCTGCTATTATTTCAAGATCACTTAACATTCCGGCTGTAGTTGGTACTCATGATGCGACTCAGATTATTAAAGATGGAGATGTAATAATTGTTGATGGTTTTCATGGTTATGTATTTTATGAACCGACCGAAGAGCAGATTAAATTTTATTCAGAGAAACAAAAAAGATTATTTGAACTCCAAAAAGGACTTGAACAATACAAAGACAAAGAAGCTATTACCTCAGATGGTAAGAAAATAAGTGTAGAAGCAAATGTGGATGTTAGCGGTGAAATAGATATTGTAATTTCGAGCGGTGCAAACGGAATAGGACTTTATCGTTCAGAGCAACTACTTGATGAACTGGGTGAATTTCCAAATGAGGAAGAGCAGGTAACAATTTATACGAAACTAGCAAGCAGAATGTATCCTTTGTTCTGTACCATACGTGCTTTCGATATTGGTGGAGATAAATTTCGCTTTCAGGAATACAAAGAACCTAATCCTTTCCTTGGATTAAGAGGTATAAGATTTTTACTTGAGAACGAAGCATTGTTCAGAACCCAGATAAGAGCAATTCTTAAAGCCAGCAAGCATAAAAATATCAGATTTATGCTTCCTATGGTTTCAACAATTAACGAGATATGGCAGGCAAAAAAAATAATTGATGAATGCAAGAAAGAACTTAGAAAAGAAAAAGTAGAATTTGATAGCAAGTTGAAAATAGGAATTATGATTGAAGTTCCTTCAGCTGCTGTAATGGCCAAAGAATTTGCCAGTGAAGTTGATTTCTTTAGTATTGGTACAAACGACCTGATTCAATATCTGATGGCTGTTGACAGAGGAAATGATCTTGTTGCAGATTTATATCAGGAATTTTCTCCTGTTGTTGTCAGGACAATTTATCATATTGTTCAGGGTGCTAAAGAATTTAATACTCCGGTCAGTCTTTGCGGAGAAATGGCAGCCGATACACTTGCTATTCCTTTACTTGTGGGTCTTGGGCTGGATTCTTTAAGTATGTCTCCCGCAACAATTCTCTATGCCAAAAGGATTATTGGTTCTTTCTCATACAAAAAGGCAAAAGCCATGGCTGAAGAATGTCTTACCTTCAAAACACAGCATGAAATTGAAGAGAGAATTAAAAAATTCTTTGAGGAAAATAAAATTATCCGAACAAGAAACATTATTTAGGTAGTTATGAAAATTTCAGAATTCATTCGGAAATATGATACTCAAAATCAGTATCAGGTATTAAGAGATTCTTATAAACAAATTGAATACACTCAGGAAAATTTTTATCCTGAGTTAGGATTTAATAAAGGGCAGATTAACAAAATCATAATAAGCGGTTTGGGAGGTTCTGCAATAAGCGGGGACCTTCTGAAAAATTTTTTAAAGGACGAACTTTCCGTTCCTGTTATTATAAACAGAAATTATTTTCTCCCGTCATTTGCTGATGAGAGTACTTTAATGATTGCATCTTCTTATTCGGGAAACACTGAGGAAACTATTTCATCATTTAATGACGCCATAAAAAAGGGCTGCAGAATAATTTGTATTTCAACCGGCGGACAACTCGAAAAACTTGCAAAAGATTATTCTGTTACTTTTATTAAACTGCTTAAGGGCTTTCAACCGCGATATGCATTGGGTTTAAGTTTCTTCACTTTATTACATCTATTTGAGAAACTTGAGTTGATTCCTCCTCAAAATAAAATTACAGAGGTCATCAGTAATCTTTGGAAAAGAAAAGCCGAAGAGTTTTCTAATGAAGAAAATTTTGCGTTAAAAACGGCTCAGCAACTTTTAGGTTTTATACCAGTAATTTATTCTGCTTCAGATTATACCAATGCAATTGGCTATAGATTAAAATCACAGTTAAATGAAAATTCAAAGTTACATTCATTCCATCATGAATTCCCTGAAATGAACCACAACGAAATCATTGGTTGGGAATCTCATCAACAAAAATTACTTCATACAAAAGTTATTTATATTCTCGACGATTCATATCATCCTCAAATCAAAAAAAGATTTCAGATTGTTTCTGAATTTATAAAAAAAGCTGATGTTGACATTATTTCGATTGAAAGTAATGCACAAGAATTTAAGGTACGGATTATGGATTTGATTTTTTTGGTTGATTGGATAAGTTTTTATTTGGGTATTCTGAGAAGATATGATCCGAGTGAAATTGAGTATATAAATCTTCTCAAAGCAAAGTTATCCTGAAACTAAACTGAGAAAGTTTTGAAAATACTTTTCAAGTTAAGTCTCGTAATTCTGTTATTGTCTTCCGAATTACAGGCACAATATTTTTTCTTCGGCAGAAACAAAGTTCAGTACGAAGATTTTGACTGGAAAATACTTCGCACAGAACACTTTAACATCTATTACTATGGTGAGATGGAAACCATAGCTGAAATCGGCGCTTCATATGCTGAAGAAATTTATGCCGAACTCGCTGAAAAATTAAATCATGTTGTAACAAGAAAAATTCCTCTGATTTTTTATAACACTTCCATTCACTTTCAACAAACAAACATAACTCCCGGTTTTATTCCCGAAGGTGTAGGTGGTTTTTTTGAATTTCTGAAAGGAAGAGTAGTTATACCTTCAACCGGTTCCTTATCTGATTTCAGGCATGTAATTCGTCATGAGCTTGTGCATGTTTTTATGACGAATAAAGTATTCAGAATTCTCAGAGATCACAGACAACCGACTGATGTTCTGCCTCCGCTTTGGTTTGTCGAAGGTCTTGCAGAATATCTCTCAACTGATATTGATGCGCAAGCTGAAATGGTTATGCGTGATGCTGTTATTAATAATTATTTTGTCGGTTTGAAGGATATTTTCAAAATCTATGGTTCATTTCTGATGTACAAGGAAGGACAAAGTTTTCTTGAATTTGTTGAAGATAATTACGGTGAAGAAAAAATATTTCATTTGCTTGATAACTTCTGGTTATTCCGGAATTTCAATGATGTTATAGAATTCACTTTCGGAAAACCGATTGAAGAAATTGACAATGAGTGGAGATATTATCTTAAGAAAAAATATTTTCCTTTGCTTGCCGATAAAGTGCCACAGGAAATCGGTGCAAAAAAACTAACCGATTGGGGATTTAATTTTTCTCCTGTTTTTTATAATACTAAAGACAGCAGTTTCGTATTCTTTACTGCAAACCGGGATGGTTATTCTTCTCTTTACAAATTAGCACTCGATAAAAATTATAATCCAATTGATGAACCCGAATTATTTTTACGAGGTGAAAAAACTGACGAGTTGGAATCCTTTCATCTTTTTCAATCCGCAATTGATATTTCTAAGAAAGGAATTATTACCTTTGTTACAAAAAGTGGCGCAACAGATGTTATACATTTTACAGATATAAACTCTAACCAGATAATCAAAACTTTCCGGAAAGATTTTCTGATTTCTATCAGCTCACCAAAGTTTTCTGATGAGGGAAATAACATTGTTTTTCAGGCAGTTGATCAGAAAGGTTTCAGTGATATCTATTACTACAATATTGAAACTGATTCACTTGTCAGATTAACTAACGATTACTATGATGATCGTGATCCCTGCTTCGGAATATCTGATAAAATAATTTTCTCATCAGACAGAACTGCCGGGGAATTTTCCGGTAAATACAATCTCTTCTCAATAAATATTAATGACCGGGAGATAAAGTATATAACTTTGGCTGATGCAAATTTTTCAAATCCTGTTCTTTCCTCAGATAAATCACTCTTATTATTTACAAGCGATATTGACGGGGTCCGAAATATCTGGGTTCAAAAAATTTATAACGGGAAATTTGACAACAAAATTTTTAAGGTTTCAAATTTCTTCACTAGTGCATTTGATCCGGCATTTATCAATGATACTCTCATAATCTTTTCCGGCTTTCAGAATTTTTCATTTCATCTGTACAGAAAAAAAATTGATTTAACTTCTATAGATTCATCACAAGTTGTAATGTTCGATTCTCATAAACCAAAAGGGAAGTGGTTTGCTTCCACAATCCATTATGAAAGTGAATATCAGAAGTTAAAATATGAGAAAGAATACGCCCTCGATTACGCTCAAAGTGTGGTTGCTACTGATCCGGTTTTTGGTACGAGAGGAGGAGCAATTCTTACTTTAAGCGATTTGCTGGGAGATGATCAGTACTATATTCTGCTTTACAACACTGCAGAAGTTCAAAGTGATTTTCTGAAAAGTTTTAATGTGGCAATCACACGAATTAATCTTTCGCAAAGAGTAAACTTTGGCTATGGAATATTTCACTTCAACGGTAGAAGATATGACATTCGTGAATCAAATGAATTTTTCTATGAGAAAAGTTATGGAGGAAGTTTTCTATTAAGCTATCCATTAACAAAATTTGAACGGATAGAAGCTTCAACCACAATTGCCGATACTGAAAGAGAAATTGTTGAAGGAATATCTGAAAGGAAAGCTTTTCTTCTGAGCAATTCTATTTCAATGGTTCATGATAATTCACTCTGGAGCACTTCAGGTCCTGTAGATGGCTCTCGCTGGATAGTTTTGCTTGGTTACACAACAGATATAAAATATAGCAATGTAAATTTTTTCAGTGTAATTGCAGATTATAGATATTATCTTCGTTTGGGTTTACGAACAGCCATCGCAACGAGGTTTGGTATTTATTATAACGAAGGAAAAGATGCCCGGAGATATTTTATGGGAGGTAGCTGGGATTTGCGTGGTTGGCCTAGATGGTCAATTCGTGGCGAAAAAATGTGGCTAACATCTTTCGAATTCCGTTTTCCATTGATTGATCAGCTCAATATTAAATTCCCTTTTCTTGATATGGGTTTCTGGGGTTTTCGTGCTGCAACATTTTTTGACGCTGGCAGTGCCTGGGATAAAGAATACAAAACAACTTATGGAAGTCTTGGAGTTGGATTCCGATTTAACATTTTTGGTGTGCTTGTTCTCCGATATGACATCGGTAAAAAAATAGAAAAAGATTTTAAACAATTTCAACCGGGATTATTTTATCAGTTTTTCTTTGGATGGGACTTTTGAGAAAAATAGTTTTATTCATCTCAGCTTTCATTTTAGCTGGTTGTGCTAAATCACTTATTCAGGTAAGCAGCAATAAGATTGATGCAATTCATCCTTTGTTTGGAAAGAACAGTGAAAGAAATTTTTATTTTGACATCGTATCATCCGATAGTCTGAAACTTTTATGGACGGCAGATGCTTTTGGTAGTTTCAATAATTCTTCTGTTGTTGCTAATGATTCTTTGGTTTTTATTGCTGATCTTGCCGGAAGAATTCATGTTTTTAACCTTAATAATGGAAAACAGAAGGGAGTTCTCAAGACAAAAGGAGCAGTTTTTTCAACGCCTTTGCTGTACAAATTCAGGATCTATTATCCTCTTGTAAAAGATGGAAAGAAATTAACTGAATTGATTGTTTATGATTACTTTGCAGGAAAGGATTTGTATATAGTCGAAATTGAAAATCTTATTACAAACCAGATCCTGAATGATAATGATGGAATTTATCTTTTTGCAGAAGATGGTACTATTTATAAATATAACTACGAAGCAAAATTAATTTGGTCAACAGAAACAAATCAGAAAATACATTTTGTTCCTGCATTAAAACATAATAAAATCTTTTTCGGTAATGATGCTGGTGAATTTATAGTTATTGATACGGACAATGGCAGAGTTATTTTCAGGCAAAAAGTTACTTCTCATTTTTTTTCAGGTGTTTCTGTTGATGGTGATTTGTGTTATTTGGGAGATAATGAAGGACAACTTTTTGCATTTGATATTAACACTTTCAAATTAGTATTCAAAATAAAAACCGATGGAAGAATTCTAATGAATCCGGCTGTTGATGATGATTATGTTTACTTTGGAAATATGAAAAGAATGATTTACTGTTTGGATAAAAAAAGTGGCCGAATCATCTGGGAGAAAAAAACCAAAGGTTATTTTAATGCAACACCTGTAGTTACAAAGAACAGAATAATAATTCCCAATTCATTCAAGTCAATTATGATTTTTGATAAGAAAGAAGGAATTCTGATAAAAGAAATTAAACTTGATAACAGAGCAAAACTGTCACCAGTGATTTTAATGAATAAACTTATAATTGGTTATGATGAAGGAGTAATTGCTGCTTATGAGTTTGTGGATTAAAATACTTCTGACTTCAGCTTTTATGTTTTCTGTTACATTTCCTCAGGAATGTAGAAACATTCTCCGGATTTACTCAGACATTCCCGATGTTAATATTTTTATTAATGATTCTCTTTTATCTGAAATGGATACAATTGAAATTGAACTTGCAGATGGAGTGTATTTTGTCCGTGCTGAAGAAACGAGCGACAGATGGAACTCAAAAAGTTTTTCTGACACAATTTATCTTTCTGAGTGCGAAACTAAAATTCTAAACTATAATTTTAATACCGATCTGTTGATTGAAACCGTTCCGTCTGATGCATATGTTTTTGTTAACGACTCATTGATTGGATTTACTCCAATAAAAGTACCATCAAATTTGAATGAAATGAAATTATTAAAGCCAGGTTATCTTGAAAAAAAAGTTTTTCTTCTGGATAATGAGATTCAAAAAATTGAATTAGATTTTAACGGTACAATGAAAACCGAACCATTCGTAAATACAACTATGTTCAGGTTTCTCACTGGTTCAGCAATTGTTCTGGGAGCGGTTACCGCTTACTTTAAATTGAAAGCTGATGATAAATTTGATGAATACAGATTTTCGGGTGATAAAAAATTTCTTGATGAAACGAATCGATTTGATACTATAAGCGGAATTTCGCTGGCGCTGTTTCAGATAAATTTTGGTTACATCATTTACAGATTTTTAGCTGAATAAGTTTTCCATCCTTATTTTTGTTTTATATGATTACTGTTTTAGAAGCTCTTAATCGTTCAACTGATTATCTTTCGAAGAAAAATATTGAATCGCCCAGATTAAATGCAGAACTGATGCTTGCTCATATCTTAAAATGTAAAAGACTGGATTTGTATCTGATGTATGATCGTCCTCTTGATGAAAATGAATTGCAGTCATACCGGAATTTTCTTACAAGAAGAGCACAGCGTGAACCTTTGCAATATATTCTCGGTGAAGTTGATTTCTATAATATTAAACTAAATGTTAACAGAAGTGTTCTGATACCAAGACCTGAAACCGAATTACTTGTTGAGAATATTATAAATGATTTCAAGGGCGCATTGAATTTAAGTTTTCTTGATATCGGTGTTGGTTCAGGAAATATTTCTATTGCGCTTTTGAAAAATATCACTAATGCAAATGCACTTGCTATTGATATAAGTGATGAAGCGCTTTCACTAGCAAAGAAAAATTCTTTATTGAACCAGGTTCAGGGTAGAATTGAACTTCTTAAATTCGATATTCTGAATGATGATGCTGAAGCTCTTGGCAGATTTGATTTGATAATATCCAACCCGCCTTATGTTTCAGCGAAGGATTATCAGTCACTTGAACCGGAATTAAAAATATATGAACCTAAAATTGCTCTGACAGATATGTATAATGGATTTACATTTTACAAAAAAATAATTTCGCTTTCTCCTTTACTGCTTAATAAAAATGGAAAAATTTATTTTGAGATCGGTCAAGGTCAGTCAAATGAAATAAAATCTATGCTGGAGCAGAAAGGTTTCAAAAATATCAGAATAATAAAAGATTATCAGGGAATAGACAGAATAATTTATGGAGAATCTGAATGAAAGTTGTAGTTCAGAAGGTATCTGATGCCGGTGTTTACATTAAAGAAGAAAATTATTCAGCAGAAATCGGTAAGGGCTTGGTAATATTACTTGGAATTAAATATGATGACACAATAGATGATGTTATATTTCTTGCTGACAAATGTTCAAATCTCAGAATCTTTCTTGATGAAAATAATAAGATGAATCTTTCAGTTAAAGATGTTGGTGGAGAAGTGCTGATTATCTCTCAGTTTACACTTTATGGCGATGCTCAGAAAGGCAACCGACCTGGTTTTACTGAAGCTGCAAAACCTGAAATTGCAATTCCGCTTTATGAAAAGTTTATTGAAAGAATGAAAATGAATCTCGGTGCTGAGAAAATCAAAACAGGAATTTTCGGCGCAATGATGCTCGTTAAAATTTTTAATGACGGACCTGTTACAATAATCATTGACTCTAAAAGACAGGAGAAGAATTGAATTCCGTTCTGATGGTATTTATTGATGGAGTTGGAATAGGGAAACGGGATTATGAATACAATCCTTTTTTCAAATTTGGATTCAGAACCTTTGAGAATATTTTTTCCGGAGTGCCTTATTCTGTAAATCCATATCTCAGTGCAGATTCTATCTATCTAAAACCGGTCGATGCTAATCTTGAAGTTGATGGATTACCACAAAGCGGAACAGGACAAGTTTCAATTTTCTGCGGTGTTAATGCTGCAAAATTAGTCGGAAGTCATTTCGGACCTTTTCCTCATTCGAAAACAATTAATGTAATAAGAGAAAAAAATATTTTCAGAGAATTTCTGAACAGAAACAAAAAAGTTTTTTTTGCAAATGCATATCCTAAAATATTTTTTGATTATCTGAAATCCGGTAAAACAAGATTAAGCGCAACCTCGTTAATTTGTAAACTAACTAACATCAGACTTAATTCAGTTACTGATGTTAGAAAAGCTAAAGCACTGACAGCTGAGTTAACAAATGAAAGATGGAACAAAAGACTTAATTACAATCTTCCTGTAATTTCAGCAAAAGCGGCTGCTAAAAGATTGTTGAAGATTGCTTCTGATTATCACTTTACCTTATATGAATTTTTTTTAACTGATCATCTTGGTCACGGAAGGATTAAAGATGAACTGAAAAAAATACATAATGATCTGGATGAATTTCTTCTTCATCTATTAAGTGGTTTTGATAGAAAAAAAATGAGTATTGTTATTTGCTCGGATCATGGTAATTATGAAGATTTATCGGTTAAGGGACATACAAGAAATCCGGCACTATTTATTTCAGCCGGAAAGAATGCAAGGCAAATAGCTGAATCAGTGAATGATCTGACTCAGATTAAATCTGCAATAATCAATTATTGTATGTGAATAATTATCCGTTTATCAGATTTTCACTTCTGTTTGTTTCTGGAATTATTATCAGTAATCTGTATTCTGTATCCGAAACAATTGTTATTGTAATAATTCTATTTTCAATTATTCTGTTCATTCTTTCACATAAAATTTATCTTTCAAAATTTCTTTCAGCAACATCATTAATAATTTTATCTCTTACACTTGGTCTATTGACTTCATTAATTAACAGGGGTGAAATTAATTCTATGCTTTCTTCGTTCATTAAGGAAAGTAATGTAACTGCTTATGGAAGTATCTCGGATATTAGTTTAAAGAAAGATTATGAGATTTCATTTATAATTCAAACAGACAGCGTTTTAATTTCAGGGAAGCCAATTATTACAAAAGAAAATCTTTTATGCAGGTTAAGAAGTGATAGTGTTACCAGAACCATTTTTTATGAGGAGGCAAAACCAGGAAATCATATCATCATTAAAGGTAATTTCCAGCAGGGAAGAGAGATTCGTAATCCCGGTGAATTTGATTACCGAAAATATCTCCTGTCAAAAGGCATTAGTGGAATAATTAATTCTTATGATTCCTTATCAGTTCAGTTTATTTCTGACAAAGTTGACTTTATTAGTAACGGAATATTCCAGGCACGAAAACAAATTGATGAGTTGATTCATAAACTTCATAACCACCAAACCGCCGGTTTGCTCAGAGGATTATTACTCGCCGACAGAACCGAAATTGATTATGAAACTAAACAGAATTTTATTAACTCTGGTGTAATTCACATCCTCGCAGTATCAGGGCTTCATGTTGGTTATATATTACTTTTCTTCATCATATCATTTGGAAGGTTTAACATTTATTTGCGTTCTATTCTGACGATCATTGGTTTATTGTGCTTTATGTTAATAACCGGAATACCTGCTTCTGTTTTTCGTGCAACTTTAATGACGATAATCCTGCTTATCGCTTTTCTTTCAGGAAGAAGTACAAATCTTTTGAATTCCATTGCAATTTCTGCAGTAGTAATCTTACTATTTAAACCAGGTGAAATATTTAATCCCGGATTTCAACTATCCTATTCAGCAGTTCTGTCAATCGCTATAATTTATCCGATTATCCAAAAGATGATATTACAATCATCAGTAACAAACGAATATGTTAAGAAATTTTTATTGTTTGCTGCAGTTTCATTAAGCGCTCAAATTGGTACTTTACCTTTTACACTTTCATATTTTAATAAACTTTCTGTTGTTTCATTATTTGCTAATTTAATCGTAATTCCAATGGCTGGTATTATCGTCGGTTTAGCCATTGTCGCTTTGATAATTGGCAGTGTTATGCCCGCTCTTGCAATCTATTTTTCAATCGTAAATAATATTATTACTTCGTTAATGATGGATTTAATAAGATTTACTGGCAGTCTTGATTTTGCTTTTATCAGAATAAATAATTTTTCTTTATTGGACTCAGTAATTTTCTATTTCTTCATTTCTATCTTAATATATGTTCTGTGGAAGTCAGAAAATTTTAGATTCAAACTTGCAATTAGTCTTATTTTACTTCTGAATATTTTTATTTACACACAGCTTGATGATAAAAAGCTTTTACCTGATGGCATTTTAAGTGTATTGATGATTGATGTGGGTCAGGGTGATTCATTTCTGATAAAATTTCCGGATAATAAAACTGCGATTATTGATGCTGGTGTAGTTGATCCGTTTTTTGATACGGGGGAAAGAATAATTATTCCTTTGCTTGATTATCTTGGTATTGAAAAAATTGACTATGGTTTTATCAGTCATCTTGATACCGATCATTATGGAGGATTTGCTTCGTTACTGTTCAACAATCGAATTAAAGAAATTTATCGACCACAACCTGACTCATCTGATAAATCCAAAAGGTTAGAGAAATTTTTGGAAAAGATGAGAGTGACAAAGCATACTTACCAAAAACAGAAATACCGAATCTCAAATGTTTCGCTTTATATTCTTAATGATTTAAAAGATGATTTTCTAAACAAGCTGACGCAAAATAACAGAAGTGGAATTGTAAAAATTGTTTATGGACAAAATAGTTTTTTGTTTATGGGTGATGCAGAAGAAGAAGCAGAAAAACATTACTTGAACCGATACAGCAATTTTCTGGATTCGGATGTTTTAAAGGTTGGTCATCACGGAAGTATAACTGGATCTTCCGAAGAATTTTTAAATATAGTAAGTCCGAAAATTTCTTTGATAAGTGCAGGAATTAAAAATAAATTTGGTCATCCATCTGAAATAGTTTTGCAAAGATTAAAGAATCTGAATTCAATGATATTGAGAACAGATTCTCTTGGTGCAGTTTTAATTCATTCAGATGGTAATAAAATTGAAATCATAGATTGGAGAAATTTCTGAATGAATGTTATTAAAAAGAACAGAAAAACAGTGATAGGAATACTTGGAGGTGGACAGTTAGCCAGAATGTCTTCTATGCAGGCAATCAGAATGGGTTTCGATGTAGCTATTCTGGAAAAAGAAAAAAATTCACCTGCAGGAGTTCTTACTAAAAATGAATTTGTTGGATGGGTCGATAATAAAAAGGTATTTGATAAATTCATTGATGCGAGTGATATCATTACTCTGGAAAATGAATTTATTGATTACCACTATCTTCAATATATTGAAAAGAAAGGGAAGAAAGTAATTCCCTCATCTCACACAATATCACTGATCCAGGATAAGTATATTCAGAAATCTACTTTTTTTAAAGCAGGCATACCAGTACCAAAATTTGTAAAGATTGATATCGATACATCTTACTTAGAATTGAAAAAATCACTTGGAGAAAAATTTCTAATCAAATCACGTAAGATGGGTTATGATGGATATGGAAATGCGACAGTTAAGAATCAAAAAGAGTTTGATAATGCTCTCAGGAATTTAATTCAGAGACATTCCTATTTGTATGCTGAAGAATATGTTGACTTCAAAAAAGAATTAGCAATTATGGTTGTCAGGACGAGAAAGGAAATATTATCTTATCCTGTTGTAGAAACTATTCAAAAAAATCACATCTGCCATACTGTGATTGCACCTGCAAAGTTGAATGGAGCTATCAATGAGTACATTAAAGAAATTGCAACTAATACATTAGAGGCAATTAATGGTTTTGGTATTTTTGGAATAGAGTTATTTTTATTAAAAGATAATTCTGTTTTGGTTAATGAAATAGCTCCACGACCGCACAATACAGGTCATTATACAATTGAAGGATGCACTATTTCACAATTTGAAAATCATATCCGTTCAGTTCTTGGACTAAGTTTGGGTTCAACAGAATTAGTTAAACCATACGCTGTGATGATAAATCTTTTAGGGAAAAGAAACGGAGCTGGAGTTGTGCAGAATTATCACACTGCACTCAACAACAAAGATGTTCATCTCCATATTTATGGAAAAGTACAGTCACGAATAGGAAGAAAGATGGGACATATTACTTTAATTGGTGAAAATTTAAATAAACTTCTTTCAACAGCTAAACAAATAGAAAAGAGCATAATACTATGAAAAAAGAAATTAAAAGGAATAATCCATTAGTTGGAATAATTATGGGCAGTGATTCTGATTTACCTGTTATGTCTGAAGCAGCAAAAGTTCTTGATGAATTTAAAATTCCATACGAAATCAAAATTGTCTCGGCACACAGAACTCCTGATTACATGGCAGAATATGCCAGGACCGCAAAGCGTAGAGGATTGAAAGTTATTATTGCAGGTGCAGGTGGTTCTGCACATTTGCCGGGAATGACTGGTTCACATACAACATTACCTGTTATTGGTGTTCCAATAAAATCAAAATCACTTGATGGTTTAGATTCTCTGTTATCTATTGTACAGATGCCAGCGGGAATTCCTGTTGCAACGGTTGCGATAAATGGTGCCAGAAATGCCGGCATACTTGCAGCAGAAATAATTGGATTATCGGACAAAAATATTGCTGAACTTTTGTTAAAATTTAAGAGAAGAATAAGAGAGGAATCAATAAATAAAAATCTAAATATTAAGTTGGCATGATTTTTTTTCTCGAAGAATTTTATCAACTACTTGCATTTAACTTTAAATATTTATAAAATTCATTAGCAAAAATTACTTCTTGCTTAAACTTTATAAAAAACATTAATATTGGATTGCGGTTTTTCATGTCCCCAGTGAAATGCCCAATATCCATTTTAATTCAACTAACTAATCATTCAACAATCTTGAGGAGGGTCTGATGACCAAATATCTTCGAATCCTACTGATGGGATTTGCATTAGTCATTAGCATTTCTTTATCAGTGTTTGCACAAAGTTCTGAACACTCTTTTGGTCTTGCACCTAATGTGCAAAATGCAAAAGGTGAAACTGCTTATGGTGAGGGAGTGAATTTGCCAGAATCAATTTATGGTTATGGTACTGATGCTCTTTCCACACCAGCAAATTCTTTTGTTCAATTTCCTTTTCCAGCCGGTACTCCATTCACATCTTTATCAAATGGACCTGACTGGCTTTCAGGTGCTGATTTTGGTCCTGGTGGTTTGATTTATGGTTGTGGTTATGGTACTGGTGGTGCACCTTTCACACTTTACTCTGTAAATCCAACAACTGGTGCATTTTCGGTAATCAGCAACAGCGTAAATGTTACAGGAACAGTTACAGGTATGGGATATCACGAAGCAACCAATACTATGTATTTAGCTTCAACAACCGGTTCGGGTTCATATCTTTATACAATCGATGTTAACAATGGCACCACTTCTTTGATAGGAACCGTTACAAACTCTTCATTACTCATTGCTATTGCTGTGAATTGTGCTGGACAGATCTATGGTGTTGATTTAAGCGATGTTCTTCTGAGTATTGACCCTAATACCGGTGCCGGAACGGTTATCGGTAATATTGGCTTTGATGCGAACTATGCGCAGGATGCTGATTTTGATGCATCAACAGGTGTTATGTATTTAGCTGCTTATAATAATTCCGCATCTCAGGGGCAATTCAGATCTGTGGATTTGAATACAGGTAATACAACTCTGATAGTGGCTTGGCCAGGTTCTGAAATTACAGGTATGGCATTAGATGGAACCTGCGGACCACCTTGTCCTGTAGGTCAACCTTCAAATCCAAATCCTCCTAGTGGTTCTATTAATGTTCCTATAAATCCTGGAAATGCTACCTGGACAAATGGAACCGGAACAACTCAAGTAGAAGTATGGTTCGGTCCTGTTGGTAATTTAACTCAGGTTTATAATGGACCAGCAATCACATCAATCGCTATTCCGGGTCCGCTTAACTATAATACAAACTATGGCTGGAAAGTTGTTTGTAAGAATGATACTTGCGCTTCGTCTGGTCCTGTTTGGACTTTCAGAACTGAATTAAATCCGGGTACTTTATTTAGTGATCCATTCACAGATTTATCCAATTGGACACCTGTTGGTCCACTTGGATTAACTAACTGGTCAACACAAAGCTCAAATAATGCAACTGGTCAGTCAGCTCCGGAATTAAGATTTAGCTGGACACCATCTTTCAATGGTGCTTCCTACTTAAAGTCTGTTGAAATTACTGGTCCAACTAATCAAATATTAACGCTTACCTTTAAACACTTTCTTGATTGGTTTGCTGATCCAAGCGGTTCAATGGGAATTGCAGTTACTTATGATGATGGTGCGACCTACACACCATTATGGCAGTTAACCGATCCAACCGGTAATGTTGGTCCTGAACAGATTTCAACAAACTTCACTGCCACATCATCACCTTTCAAGTTAGCTTTCTTCTATAATGGAAATTCATTCAATATAGATAATTGGTATATTGATGATGTGGAGTTGACTTATGTAATACCAGTAGAGTTAACTTCATTCATTGCAAATTCTGTTGGAAACAATGTTGAGTTGAATTGGACAACAGCAACCGAGACCAATAATCAGGGATTTGAAGTCCAAAGAAGTAATGGCGGTGAATTTATAGCAGTAGATTTCGTATCCGGAAACGGAACTACAACTCAACCTAAGTCATATAGCTTTGTTGATAAAAATGTACCTGTCGGCAAATATACATACAGACTAAAGCAGATTGATTTCAACGGTCAATTTGAATATTCACCAGCAGTTGAAGTTGATGTAATTGGGGTAACCGAATATTCATTGCATCAGAACTACCCAAATCCATTCAATCCTTCAACATCAATTAGTTTTGATTTAGCCACTGAATCAAAAGTTACTCTGAGAATATTTGATGTTCTCGGACAGGAAGTGGTAACTGTATTCTCCGGCAATCTGAATGCAGGAAATCATAAGGTTAATTTCAACGCAAATGGATTGAACAGCGGAGTTTATTTCTATCAGATTGATGCTACCGGAATTGATGGAAAGACATTCTCATCTACAAAGAAGATGATATTGAATAAGTAAGCTTTATTGTGAATTCGTTTATAGAAGGCCGGCTGGAAACAGTCGGCTTTTTTTTTATGAATATTGACAAGAATTGTTTTTTTTTCTAAGTTCAACTGTGATTTTCTACCAACTAACTAATTCATAACAATAACCTCAAGGAGGATCTATGCAGAAAAAACTATTTATTATTTTTTCACTTATCCTTGTTTGGTGCTTTGTTCCTGCAATTGCACAGGAAAATTCCAAAGAAATAGCCAGGGATAGGAGTTTTACTGAGCCTCAAAAGCTGGAATATCAGACTATTCCATTAGAAAGCTCAGAGGAGGTTCTTTTTGATAATGGACCACTTGTAACTTTGCCAGGTGGAGGTTGTGCTGGTGGAGATGCAAGTATTCTCGATGGAACCCTTGGATTAACGGTTTATGGCTTTGGTGCCCAACATTCAAGTGGTAATTATGTTGCTGATGATTTTACAAATACATCTGCGTGGAATATTGATTCACTGAAATTTTTTACCTACCAAACAGGTGCAACAACAGTTACTATTACTGGCATTTATATCCAGATTTGGAATGGTCAACCAAATGCAGGCGGTTCAGTAATTTGGGGAGATTTAACAACCAACAGACTATCCGCTGCAAGGTTTACAAATATTTACAGAGCATTGAATACAACCCCCACCGACTGTAACAGGAGAATTCAGGAAGTTGTTGTTAATATGGGTGGTTTGAATTTAGCACCAGGCACCTATTGGATTCAATGGGGTTTTACCGGAACAAGTACATCAGGACCGTGGCAACCACCAATTACAATTTCCGGCCAGACAAATACAGGTAATGCATTGCAAAATTTAGCGGGAACCTGGCAAAATCTTGTTGATGGCACTTTTCCGCAAGGAGTGCCTTTTATAGTTTATGGAACATCAGGACCAGCGTGCCCTGTAGGTGCACCTAGCAATCCAAATCCGGCTGATGGCGCAACCAATGTTTCTATTAATCCTGGAAATGCTACCTGGACGAATGGTACCGGAACAACTCAAGTGGAAGTATGGTTTGGTCCAGTTGGTAATTTAACCCAGGTTTATAATGGACCAGCAATTACATCATTAGCCATTCCAGGACCTCTTATGTATAATACTACATATGGCTGGAGAGTTATATGTAAGAATGATACTTGCGGTGTAAGTGGTCCAACCTGGACTTTTACAACCGAGCAAGATCCCAATTTATGGTGCTTCGTTGACAATTTTGAGAGTGGTACCGGTAACTGGACTATAACAAATGATGGTGGAACTCCGGGTTGTGAATGGACTATTTACACACCTCCTTATCCAAATGCTTATACTATACCTAACTCATCCGGTGGAGTTTTTGCAGCTGATGTTGATGAGTGTGGTAGCGGTTCTACGCTTTTATCAACTGCAACTATTACAAATCCATTTGACTTTTCTATATATCAAACTGTTGTAATAGAATTTGACCAGGACTTTAATGCACTATCTGCCAATGATGCTTGTTATGTTGAAGTAAGTACTGACGGTAGCACCTGGAATATAGTTTGGCAGCAGGTAGGTGTTGACTTACGAAATACTCATGAAGTTGTAAATGTAAGTTCTATTGGTGCATTACAACCAACTTTTTATGTAAGACTAAGATCAGTTCAACCAGGCTGGGACTGGTGGTGGGCAGTTGATAACTTCAAAGTCTGTGGTAGCAATCCAATTCCAGTAGAGTTAAGCTCTTTCATTGCATCAGTAACAGGGAATAATGTAACACTCAACTGGTCAACAGCAACAGAAACAAACAATCAGGGATTTGAGATTCAGAGAAGCAATGGTGGTGAATATCAGGTTGTCGGATATGTAGCAGGACACGGAACAACCGTTGAACCACAAACATATAGTTTCACTGATCAGAATGTAGGAGCAGGGAAATATCAATACAGATTAAGACAGATAGATTATGATGGTAAGTTTGAGTACAGCTCTGTTGTTGAAGTAGAAGTATTTGGACCAAAGGAATTCAGCTTAGGACAGAATTATCCGAATCCATTCAATCCATCAACAACAATTGACTTCACATTAGCATCAGACAGCAGAGTAACAATAAAGATATTTGATGTATTAGGACAGGAAGTAATGACAATGATAAACGGGAATTATGCAGCCGGAAGTCATAAAGTTAGTTTTGATGGAAGTAGCTTGAACAGTGGAGTATATGTTTACAGAATAGATGCAACTGGAGTAGATGGAAAAACATTTTCAGCTACAAAGAAGATGATATTGAATAAATAAGATTTCTTCATTTTAATCTCTTTCAAACCAGCATCAAATTTCTGATGCTGGTTTTTTTTCTGCTTGACAATAATTTTGTTTTTCTATATTATTGCGTACCATCAAACTAATCAATCAATAATCATTTAAGGAGTAACTATGAAAAAACTTCTATTTTTTTTAACTCTAATCTTTTTTACTGTTTCTTTTGCACAGGATGACCAACTAACTCAGGAACAGAAACAATATTTAGATCAGTTCGGAAATCCTAATGTAGCAGAATATATACCTGTTAGGACAAATGGATTAATTAAATGGTCACAAGGTTTTGAAGATACAACTTTTCCGCCTGCTGGATGGAATGTTTACAATCTTGATGGTGGAAGTCAGCAATGGTTGCGTTATACAACTACTCCAATCTTTGGAAGTGCATCAGCTGCCATCCGTTGGGAAAGTAGTACACTTACAAATGATGACTGGTTAGTTGCGCCTCAGTTTTTTGTTGATGCAGGTGATACTCTTAAATTCTGGGCTAAAATGCAAAGTACATCATATACTGACTCTGTTCAGATTTATTATTCAACTTCCGGAGGAACACCTCCTACAGGATATAATTATATAACTACCATAATTCCTACAACTACACCTGCTTTATATCAAGTAGATCTAACAAGTTTAGCCGGACAGAATGTATATCTGGCATTCAGATATTATGCACTTGATCAATGGAGATTTTATCTCGACAGTGTTTATGTGGAAAATTCAGTTGTTCCTGTAGAACTAACATCGTTTATTGCATCAGTATCAGGGAATAATGTTACCCTCAACTGGTCAACAGCAACAGAAACAAACAATCAGGGATTTGAGATTCAGAGAAGCAATGGTGGTGAATATCAGGTTGTCGGATATGTAGCAGGACACGGAACAACCGTTGAACCACAAACATATAGTTTCACTGATCAGAATGTAGGAGCAGGGAAATATCAATACAGATTAAGACAGATAGATTATGATGGTAAGTTTGAGTACAGCTCTGTTGTTGAAGTAGAAGTATTTGGACCAAAGGAATTCAGCTTAGGACAGAATTATCCGAATCCATTCAATCCATCAACAACAATTGACTTCACATTAGCATCAGACAGCAGAGTAACAATAAAGATATTTGATGTATTAGGACAGGAAGTAATGACAATGATAAACGGGAATTATGCAGCCGGAAGTCATAAAGTTAGTTTTGATGGAAGTAGCTTGAACAGTGGAGTATATGTTTACAGAATAGATGCAACTGGAGTAGATGGAAAAACATTTTCAGCTACAAAGAAGATGATACTGAATAAATAAGATTTTTTTACTAATTATTAGTTAAGCCGGCTGTAAACAGTCGGCTTTTTTATTTATTATTGAGCTGAAATAAAAAGAATAAGTCTTTATGGATAGAATTGAAATTCTTGAGAGATTAAAACAGATACTTGATCTGGAAATTACTTATCCACCGGTTATGATCTCCATAAGTTTTTTAATAATGCAATCTGATTTGAAAGGTATTCCGGTTCTGGTTATTATTTTCATTGTAGTTGCAAAACTTGCAATTCCCTTTATCATCTATGTTTTACTTAAGGAACGAAAATATTTTTGGATAGCTTCACTTTTTTTATTTATAGTTATTCCGGCTTTAATTACATATTTGATAATAAAAGATTCTGTATTCAGCAAATTCTTCTTACTCATACCATACATACTTTTTTACTTCTATTGTCTTCTTCTAAAATTTTCTGTTCGGGATTGGTTGATGGAAGCTGAAGCAAAATCTGAACGCGAAAATCAGCTATTAATTAAAGAGAAATAAATGAATTAACTTTTTCAACAACCATTTCTGAAGTAATTTTATCCATACAATTAGGTACAAAGTCACAGTCCTGCTTATAACAAACAAGACAATCCATATCAGGAGCAATTTTTATAATTCTTCCATAATCCTCAATCTCAGCACTTGATGTAGGACCGAATAAACAAATTACTTTCTTTTTGAGCGCAGTAGCTACATGTAACGCAAGCGTATCACCTGTAATCAATATATCTGCTAAATCAATCAATGCAAAAAATTCTCTTAATGAGTTTTTCGTACCGGTATCGATTACATTTTTTGAGGACGATTTTAATTCAGCAACTAAATCTGATTCAGCTTCACCACCAAAGAGCAGTATTCCCACTTCAGAATTTTTTTCCAGATATCTGATAACTTCCTTAAATCCTTCAATTCTCCATTTTTTATATTTCCACCTTCCGCTTCCACCAGTATTTAATCCCACAATCTGCTTAAATCTTTTTAAGTTGTTTGAGTTATAAAAATCATTTCTGAATTTTATTTCCCTCTCTGTAAGATTTACGATTATCTCATCCTTTTGATAATCCAATTTGAGTAAATGATGAATTATTTCCTGATATGTTTTCTGATTATTTTTCTTTAACTGATCGAATGCTCCCATTTCAAACCATTCTATCGCTTCTGAATTAAGAGGAATAACTTTTCCCTTATCATCTAAAGAGAATCCAATTTTTTCTTTTGCAGAAATAATTTTAGCATAAGATGAACTGTGTGGTGAAGCATCCGGATGAAATAATACATCAAAATTCTGAGAAAGCAATCGAGGCAGAGTTGATACATTTTCAACTGAAAGTACTTCATCAACAAATTGATTAGCAATGAATATATCAACAGCGTTTTGTTTGGTCACCCATGTTATGTGTGAATCGGGATAAGCTCTTTTGATTGCCGGAAGAATACAAGTCGTTCTGAGTACATCTCCGATCGCATCAAATTTAATTACAAGAATTTTCTTTCCGGTAGATTTATAATAATTACAATTGTCACAGGTTATCCCAAATTGTTTGTTGGCAAAACAAGGACGATCACCGGAAAAGTGTTGGCAGTCAGTTTTTAGAATCATTTTTTAGTTCCAGAATATGGTTAATAATTTCGTTAAGGTTATTGAAACGATTTGTTTTAATGAATTCAGAAATGTTCTGTTCAAAATCAATTTTATCCTTTATCTGAAAGAATTTCTTAATTGCATCGGCTAATTTTTTTGAATCAGGTTCTTCTATAATTAATCCTGTCTTTTCCTCCAGAACAAATTCAGCAAGCCCGCCGACTTTTGTAACAATAACTGGTTTCCTGAATCCATAAGCAAGATTTAAAATACCACTTTGAGTTGCGCTTCTGTAAGGTAAAACCACTACATCAGCGATGAGGAAATATTCTTTTACTTTTTCGTTCGGAATATACTTATCATAAATAATTACCTGTTCATTCAGTCCGAGATTACTTACTAATCTCTGATAGTAATCTTTATCCTCGTAAAATTCTCCGGCAACAACCAACTTAAGATTAATATCCGAATCCTTGAGTAAGTTTAATGATTCGAGCAATATATCAAGTCCTTTATATTTTCTTACATATCCGAAGAATAACAAAATTCTATCATCTTCTTTAATGGAGAAATTTTCTTTATATAAACTAACATTATGTTCATTATCAGATAGATGATCATAAATCGGAAGTTCGGAACGAAAGATCTTTTTGAGAGGAAAATTTTTCTTCAATTCATCTTCAACTTTTTGAGACAATGCAATAAAATGTTTAGCGTGATATAGTCCGATTTTTGTGAGAGTCTTATCAACAAAGTGACCTTCGTGAGAAATATAATTTTCAGTAATGAAAATAATTCTGGCTTTTAATTTTTTATTTAGAAATGAAGAAATGAAGAAATGACAAAAAGCAAAGTATGGATGCCACCAATCGAATATAATCAAATCAGGGTTAGATGAATTTATCCTGCTTGCAACTCTTATCCAGTTAAGTGGATTCAGTGAATTAACAATCCTTTCGGAAGGTGTTTTTTTTACTTTATCACTTTCATCAAATTGTGTTTTTCCAGGGAATAAAAAGTTTGGATAGAGAAGTTGGTAATTAAAAATTGTTACATCAAATTCTCTGGATAGAGTTTCATAAACAAAAGATATATAAAGTGAATTACCACCGCGATAAGGATATGTCGGACCAATTATGATTATTTTCTTTTTGGCTAAATTCAATACTTAACCGATGAAATTATTTAGCCAAAGATAAAAAGATTATTTGAAGAAATCAGAGTCTTCTTCTATGTCAAAATCATCTTCAGATTTCATGTTAAACATTGAGCTAAGCATATCCTTAAACTGAATGCCATTTTCTAATCTGAATTTACTTAACATTGAATATTCAGATAAACCATAGATAATAAATTCCATTAAAAGTAAAATAAGTTTTTCATCAGCATCGGGCTGAAACTCATCAACAACTTTCTGCAAACCGGGAATCGCTCTAAGCTTTTGTGAATATTCTTTATCCGACATGGAAGTTAATAAATCAACCGAGTTACCTTTTCCAAACCAGTTTATTATCTGAGTGTAAGGATTAGCTGTTTGCTTTTTCTTTAGCTGTTCAGGGTTGGGAAAGTATTGTTCAAATACTGAACGGATGGCTTTTCCAACAAGTATTTGTGCAACCTTTGCCGGACCTTCCTGTTCTCCTTCATATACAAGTTCAATTTTTCCGGTAATTGCAGGAATAACTCCTATTAAGTCACTTATTCTTGCAGTTGTCTGATTCTCATTGTTAAGTATTCTTCTTCTTTCAGCAAAACTAATAAGATTTTCGTAAGCCGAAATTGTTAACCTTGCTGATACTCCACTTTTCTCGTCTACATACTCACTTTCGCGTGCTTCAAAAGCAATTTGTTCAATGATTTGTTTTAATAATTCAGGCACAAAGATTTTTTCTCTCTGATCTTTCGTTATCTGAGCTTCCTGTTCAGTTATTTTTTGTGATACAATAGTTGATTTAGGATAATGGGTTAAAATCTGACTATCTATTCTGTCTTTCAATGGAGTTACAATTGAACCACGATTTGTATAATCCTCAGGATTAGCAGTAAAGATAAACTGAATGTCAAGCGGTAATCTAATTTTGAATCCTCTTATCTGAATGTCATTTTCCTGAAGAATATTGAAAAGCGCAACCTGAATTCTTGCTTGTAAATCCGGCAGCTCATTTATTACAAAGATTCCACGATGCGACCTTGGAATAAGTCCAAAATGAATCACTCTTTCATCAGAATATGGAAGCTTTAAGGATGCTGCTTTTATTGGATCAACATCACCAATCAAATCAGCTACAGTAACATCCGGAGTAGCAAGTTTTTCAGTATACCTCTCCGATCGATGCAGCCAGGAAATTTTAGTATCGTCACCAGATTCTTTTATTAAATCTTTAGCGAATTTTGAAAGTGGGTTAAATGGATCATCATTTATTTCTGATCCCTCAACAATCGGTATATATTCATCAAGTAAGTTGATAAATAATCTTGCAACTCTTGTTTTAGCTTGACCTCTTAACCCTAATAAAATAATATTATGCCTCGATAGAACGGCAGTCTGAAGTTCCGGAATTACAGTATCATCATAACCGATTATTCCCTCGAAGGGATTTTTTCCGTTACGAAGAAATTCGATCATATTTTTTCGAAGTTCTTCTTTGACTGAAATGCTTTTGTAGCCGGCTTTCTTTAAATCGCCAATCGTTTCAATATTTTTAATATCCATATTATTATCTTACTTTTTTTCTCCTGTTTCTTATATAATCTTCGAACACAAAATCACCTAAACCTGTAAGCGAACTATAAAAAGCTCTTCCATTATTTATCTTTGTGAATTCACGAACAAATTCTTGCAGGTAAGGGTCTCTTGCAATCATATAAGTAGTGATTGTTATACCAAGTTTTCTGCAAATTGCTGCCTGGTCAAGTGTTTTGTTAAGTATTTTTCTATCAAGTCCAAAACTATTTTTATAATAGCTCAAACCTTCTTTAAGACAGGTTGGTTTACCATCTGTTATCATAAAAATCTGTTTATTGTTGGTCTTTTTTCTTCTTAAAATATCAATTGCTAACTGAATTCCTGCAACAGTATTTGTATGATAAGGCCCAACCTGAAGATATGGAATCTCTTTTATTTCAATTTTCCAGGCATCATTACCGAAAACAATTACATCAAGAGTATCTTTCGGATATTTTGTTGAAATTAATTCAGCAAGAGCTATTGCAACTTTTTTGGCCGGGGTTATCCTATCCTCACCATAAAGAATCATTGAATGAGAAATATCAATCATCAATACAGTTGATGTTAACGATTTGTAATCTCTTTCCTCCACTTCAAGATCATTTTCGGTTAGTTTGAAATCATCAATTCCGTGATTAATCTGCGCATTTCTGATAGAATCTGTTATATCAATCTGATCAATCATGTCACCGAATAGATATTGTCTTCTTTCTGATGTTGGTTCATCTCCAATGCCGGGGGAAAAAGTCTGATGATTTCCTTTTATTGATTTTTTTATTTTACTGAAAATTTCTTCCAAAGATTTTTTTCTGATAGTTCTGTCAGTTTTTGATGTCGGTATAAAACGAATACCATTTTCATCCTCCTTAATATAACCTTTTTTTTTCAGGTCCTCGATAAAATCGCCCATTCCGTATTCATCATTTGTAATTTTATACTGACGATCAATATCATTCATCCAGTCCAGTGCTTCATTTACATCTCCCGAAGTAATGAGTAAAAGATCAAGAAATATTTTCAGAAGATTTTCAAATGTTGAATTTAATTTCTGATTAGACGGAATGTATTTAGTAAACCTGTATCCAATCATATTTCTAAAAAAATCTAAATATTGAACGTTCAAATGATTTAATTCGAAAGGGAAAATCTTGACTGTTTTCCTTTGGCAAGGTATTACTTTTTTGTGAGCTTGTCAATCATATTTTTTACATATATGTCATCAGGTTTCAAGGCAAGTGCTTCACGGTAATATCTTAGAGAAAGTCCATCATTTTTATCTTTTCTATAAACATCTCCTAAAGCTTTTAGTACAGAAAAATTATCTGGTATCCGACGATTAACTATACGAAGATATCTTATTGCATCAGGAATTTTATTCATGTCTGATAAAGCATATCCAACATATACAATTTCATCAATACTCATATTGAACTCAGAATCTTTATATTCAAGAACTTTATCAAATTCAGAAAGCAGACTATCGATACCAAAAGAATTATATTTATCAAATAAATCGTCAGCTAATGTCTTTGTAACCTTTACATCCTGACCTTTAATTATACTAATCAGATCTCTTGATGGATTACCTAAATTTCTGTCACGAATGTTTATCAGATAAACAGCAGCAAGATCTTCCTCAGGAACAATCATCAATCCTGATGAGAAACCTGTTCCTCTTCCTTCATGTCCAAACCATTTCAATGAGTCAGATTGATCAGCCAATGAAAAGCCAAAACCATAATTAATTCTTTGTGAGGATTTCAGAAAAGTAGGTTTAATCATTAATTCCAATGTTGTTTTTGAAATCAGTGTACCATTAAGTAAAGCTTTTGTAAATAGTAACAAATCTTCAGAAGTGGATATTAATCCGCCGCCGGCAACTTTCAAACTTAAATCTGCTAATGGTGAGTTGATGAACCTCCTGTCAGGAGATTTTTCATAGCCCCGGGCGCGTTCATAAATGATGCTTCTTTGTCTATCAACACGAGTTGATTTCATACCAGCCGGTTCAAAGATATTTTTATGTAAATAATTTTCGAAAGAGGTTCTTGAAACATTTTCAATCAACGCTGCCAGTAGGGAATAGCCGAGTGATGTATAATTATATCTGGTCCCTGGTTCGAAGAGTAAATCATCATTTGCAAAAGTCAACACTGCATCACGAATTGATGAATAAAACATTTTACTGTTAAATTCTTCTTCACTTTTATAAGATCGGATTCCTCCTGTATGATTTAGGATGTGTCTTACAGTCAGTTTCCATTTTTTCTTGGGGAAGTATGGTACATAAGTATTTATTTCAGCATCTAGATCAACGAGACCTCTTTCGTAAAGCTGCAATACTGCAACTGCAGTTATTGATTTAGTAATTGAAGCTATTCTGTACAATGACGAATTTTTTGCAGGTACAAAGTTTTCCAGATCAATGAGTCCTTTAGCATCTAACCAATAAATTTTTCCCTTTCGGTAAACTCCGGCAGAAATTGATGGTATTCTTTTATAATCAATATAGGTTTGAAGAAAAGAAGACAAATTTTTTAATGTTTCAATATCATTTTTCTGCGGATAAGATGGTGGGAAAAAGAAAATGATAATTGATAGACAAATCAGAATTCGTCTGAAAAGAATTATCGGTACTGAATTATTTTTATCTTGTTTCATATAAAAAAAGCGTTATCCGATTATATAATCGTCTAACGCTGATTAAAATTTAAAGTTTTACTCTATTTCTTCTGACTTCTTTTCTCGATTATTGCATCAATCAGATTATAATCCTTAGCTTCCTGTGCGGTTAGAAAATAATCCCGCTCACAATCCTTTGCAATTTGGTCGTAGGATTTCCCGGTATGTTCTGCGAGAATATTGTAGAGTGTTTCTCTGGTTTTAAGCATTTCCTTTGCATGAATTTCAACATCTGTAACTTGTCCACCAATACCCTGAGTCCACGGCTGATGAATCAGAATTTTAGAATGGGGAAGTGCGAATCTTTTTCCTTTTGTTCCACCTGCTAGAAGAATTGCGGCCATACTTGCAGCCATACCAACACAAATTGTGGAAACATCAGGTTTAATAAATCGCATTGTATCATAAATTGCCAAACCGGCAGTAACACTTCCTCCGGGTGAGTTAATGTATATATGAATATCTTTCTCGGGATCTTCAGCTTCGAGAAAAATAAGCTGGGCAATAGTTAAACTTGCTATGTGATCATCAATAGGAGTTCCGATAAATACAATCCTTTCACGTAATAAACGGGAATAAATGTCCATCCCACGCTCACCACGTCCGGTCTGTTCTATTACATAAGGAACTAATTGATTATAAATTTCAGGTTTATTGTTCATTGCTTTCCTCTTTCTGTGGATATAGAGTTTTTGGGTCGACTTTTTTTATTTTATTGTTGGTTTTAAGGTATTCAAATAGTTTATCATCAATAATTCTTTCAATCTGATTTGAAGCTTTATAATAATTCAACAATTTTTCAACTGGTAATCCGGTTTGCTCAGCTTCTTTTTGAGCAAATTGCTTCAATTCATCTTCAGACAAAGAAATGTTTTCAATTTTTTGAATCTGCTCTTTAATCAAATACCACTTAACTTCATTCTCAGCATTTCTAATCAAACGCTTTCTAGCTTCTTCTTTGTTGAATGGGATTCTATTTTGTTTTGAATAATTTTCCTCACTCTTCAAATATTCTTCAAGAACATTATTAACCAAAGATTGTGGCGGAATAAAATCGTTTTTCTTAATAATTTCTGACAGCAACTTGCTTCTTGTTAACTCTTCTACCCGCTGGTCGTAATACTTTTGTAAATCCTTTTTAATCTCTTCTTTAAATGAATTTACATCCGTTAATCTGTCCTTAGTTACTTTCTTTACCAATTCATCATTTAATTCAGGTAGTATAATCTTCTTGATGGAAAGAATTTTAGCTGAATAGTAATAATTTTCAATTATTTGATCTTCGACGCCTTCATCGTTTAATTGTTTTCTTTCGTCTGTATAGTGAAAAGTAAAAGTTTCATTAACCTTTTTACCTCTTGAATTTTCTAAAATCTGTGGATGGACTTGCTCATTGGTCAGGTCAATTGTAAGTTTCTCTGGTTTTGAATCCGGCAAAATATTACCGCTCTCATCAGTGCGGCTTATTTCTACTTCAATGAAATAATTTCTATCCTCACCAATCTGGTTTGCTTCTTCAGTTATCTGATTTGCCTTTAGGATATATTCGATTTCTTTCTGCACATCTTCATCCGTAACTACAAATTCAGGTACCTCAATCTCAATATCTTTATAATTTTTTACAGTAATATCAGGAATAGTTTCGTACTTAACTGTGAATGTAAGATGTTTCTCAGGTTCAAAATCCAGTTTTGTCATAGCGGGTTTGCCGATCGGTTTGAGATTTTTCTCATCCGCAACTTTCCAGAAATAATCAGTTGCAACTTTATCGGCTGCCTCATATTCCAGTGCATCACCAAACATTTTTTTTAGAATATGCAGAGGAACTTTACCTTTTCTGAAGCCAGGGACCTGAATGTTTTTTGTTTGCTTTTTAACTTCATTCTGAATGCTTTCTTTAATTTCATCATATGAAAGCTTAATCTCAACTTCTTTTTCAGAAGCACTTATTTCATTTACTTGAAATTCCAAATTATCCTCTTAATTATCTTAAACAATATTTTATGTTAGTGCGAGAACGGGGACTCGAACCCCGACACCTTGCGGTACTAGATCCTAAGTCTAGCGCGTCTACCAAATTCCGCCATTCTCGCAAAATTCGAAAAATTTTGAGTGGTAAATATAAATTTGAGGTGCTTGTTTATCAAATGAACTATTGGTCATAAAACACAACACTGTAAAATAATCTGATCGTAATTACTTATTTTTGAGAAGAATAATAAATTAAAGCACATTAAGTATTTCTTATGGATAGATATTTAATTTCAAAATTCACAGCAAAAGGGAATAATAAATTAACTAATGAGGACGCAATTGAATCTGTATTTATTGACGGAGGTTTGTTATGTATTCTTTGCGATGGTGTAGGCACTGATTCAGAACCTGAAGTTGCTTCAAGAATAACAGTTTCTGCAATTAAAAATCTGTTTGATGCTTCCCAACAACCGGATTATCTCAATAGAATTAGAGAAACAATTCTTGATGCTAATGATTTTCTATTGAAATATTCTCAGCAAAAAAAAGACAACAATCAAATGACTACAACACTTGATGTGTTATATCTTAAAGATAATTTTGCATATTGGGGACATCTCGGTGATTCAAGAATCTATCATCTGAAAGGAAAATTGCTAAAGTTACTAACCAAAGACCATACTTTGATTCAAAAACTTCTTGATGAGGGATATCTGACCCTCAAACAAGCTTCCAATCATCCTGACAATAATGTAATTCTCAAAGTCCTCGGTAGAGAAAATCCTGAACCCGATTTGAGTAAGATGAGACTTAGTATTTATGAAAATCATCGTTTCTTTCTCTGCTCAGATGGAGTTACAAATCTTATAAACGATACAGAACTTCAGCAGATACTATCCGCAGAAGATTTTGAATCAATCCAGGATAAAATTATTTCACTTGTCCGAAGTCGCGGAGCAACCGATGATTACTCTTTTATTTTAATTGAAAAAGTTGGCAATGGTTGGAAAACAGATTCTTAGTTATAAAATAGTTTCGCTGTTAGGGGAAGGCGGAATGGGTAGCGTTTACAAAGCGTTTGATACTCAGCTTGAAAGATATGTTGCCATAAAAATAATAAATCCCAAGCTCTTAAAAGATCCTTTGTCAGTCGAAAGATTCAGAAATGAAGCAATAAATCAGGCTAAACTTAATCATCCGAATATTGTAACAGTGTATGGTTTCATCGAAAACAGAGAGGCAACTGGTTTCGTGATGGAGTATGTTGCTGGTTCAACTATCAATCAACTGATAGAAGATTACGGAAGATTAGATCTTGTATATTCACTTAGGGTTATACAGCAGGTCCTTTTAGCTATCGAATATGCTCACGAAATAGGTTTCGTTCATAGAGATTTGAAACCTTCCAATATTATAATTGATCAGAAAGGGATTGTGAAAATAATGGATTTCGGAATTTCAAAATCCATTAATGGTAATCAGAATTTGACGAGAGTGGGTTTTAATATTGGAACCATTCATTATATGAGTCCGGAGCAAATTAAAGGGATGAATCCATCAGCAAAAACAGATATTTATTCGATTGGAATTACTCTGTATGAGATGCTAAGTGGAACTCCACCTTTTAATTATAAATCTGAATACGAAATTTATGAAGCCCACCTTAAACTCGCTCCTCCAAAACTATCATTGGTCTTCGAAGACATTCCCGAAGCAGTTGATGAATTAATTTTAAGTGCATTAAACAAATCACCAAAAAGAAACTTTGTAAATGCTTTGGAATTCAGAAATTCCGTAGAACATTTAATTTTTAATCTGCCTCTATTACTTGAAAGACCAGTTAATTTCCAAAATCAGAGTAAATTCGTTTCTAATCAAAAAAAAGGTTCTTCAAATTTCATTATTGGATTTATATTAATTCTTACACTAATAATCGCTGTTTCAGCATACTTGTTGGTTGACAAATACATCATAAAGGAAAGAGTATCTGCATTAACAGATCGGGAAGCAAAAATTATTAGTTCAAGCCCAAACAATTTTTTCTCAGAATCCTGGGAAAATCTGAGTAATAAAATCACTTCTAATATTTCCAGTATTTCATCTTTTAGCTCAAATTTATTTGTAACGGGAGTAAACGGAGAAGTCTATTTATCTAGAACTAATGGTAAGAACTGGGAAAAACTAAATCAGAAAATAGATTTTAATATTTCTGATTCAGAGAATTTAAATGGAAATTTATTAATCATCGGTTCTTCAGGTAATATAATTTTGATTGATACTAATGGAAATGTTATTTATTCAAGTAAGCTGGTTGATGAAAATTTATTCTCGATAAATCTTAACGATAAAATACTAATATGTGGAAGTGGTGGAGTTATTCTTAAATCAGAAAACAAACAATTTGATTTTCAAAAGTTGAATTCACCTACTTCAAGTGCATTATTCGATATCTGCCAGCTTAATGCTGAAACTTTTCTTACTTGCAGTTGGGATGGAATTATTTATAAAACTTCCGACGGAGGCAAAACTTTCACTGCCAATAAACTTAGTAAAAGTTATTTAAAGAAAATCTATTTCATCAATGAATTTTTAGGATTTGCCGGAGGTTCAGAAGGTAAACTTTTCAGAACTACTGATGGTGGTGATAAATGGTTCGATGTTAAAATCAACACCTTAGCAACAATAAATGATATTATTTTTGTGCAACAGAAAATTGGTTATATCGTAACTTCCGATGGAGAATTATTTATTTCCGAAAATTCAGGTATGGACTGGTTTAAAGTGATGACCCAAAATCAATCACTTAACAAAATAACTATCCTGAATAATGGAATAATTATTATCGTTGGTAATAACGGAACAATTTTAAAGAACAAAATTTAAAACGGAGCTAGTTTGGATAAATTTATTATTCGCGGAGGCAGAAAACTTAACGGAACTGTAACAGTTAGTGGTGCAAAGAATGCATCGTTGGCATTAATGCCGGCAGCTTTACTTAATAATGGTTTGAATAAATTGTATAACACGCCTGAATTGAATGATGTATTTACTATGCTGAAATTACTTTCTCAAATGGGAGTTAAGTATTCATTTAACAACCACATGCTTGAGCTGAATACAGAAAACATAACAAGTTTTGAAGCTCCCTATGAGCATGTCAAGAAAATGCGGGCTTCAATTTATGTTCTTGGTCCGTTATTAGCCCGTTATGGATTTGCTAAAGTTTCAATGCCGGGAGGTTGTGCATGGGGTCCAAGGCCTGTTAACCTACATTTAATGGCTGTTGAAAAACTTGGTGCTGAAATAACTCTCGATCAGGGGTATATAATTGCAAAAGCAAAAAAACTCAGAGGCAACTATATAAATTTTGATATACCCTCTGTAGGTGCTACAGGTAACACTCTGATGGCTGCTGTACTTGCTAAAGGAAGTACAATTATTAACAATGCTGCCTGTGAACCTGAAATTACAAATCTTTGCAACTATCTCGTTAGAATGGGTGCAAAAATTAGTGGAGTCGGAACTTCAATAATTGAAGTTGAAGGAGTGGATGAACTTAAACCTGCAGAAATTGACACTATTCCCGATCGGATTGAAGCCGGAACATTACTTATTGCTGGTGCAATAACCAAAGGAAATGTAAAAGTTCTCGGAGGGGTTACTCACCATCTTCATGCTGTTCTATCAAAACTTGAAGATAGTGGATGTAAATTATCTTATGATAAAGAATATATTGAGCTGAATGCAGAAAATCTTGATATAAAACCGACAGATGTAACTACCGCCGTTTTCCCTGGCTTTCCAACCGATATGCAGGCACAATGGATATCATATATGTCTTTAGCCGAAGGAACTTCTAATGTTACCGATACAATTTATACTGATAGATTTAATCATGTTCCTGAACTTGTGAGATTGGGGGCTAATATAGTTGTAAATGAAAATACCGCAAGAGTCGTTGGTGTAAAGAAATTAATCGGAGCAAAAGTAATGTCAACTGATCTCAGAGCGAGTGCTTCATTAGTACTTGCTGGTTTAGCTGCTGAAGGGACGACAGAGGTTCTTCGTGTTTATCACATTGACAGAGGTTATCAGAAAATTGAGGAGAAATTACAAAACTTAGGCGCCGATATCGAAAGAGTTGAAGGTAGTGAGTACTAATTCTTTAAAGTTCAAAACCATTTTTGGTTCCTTAATTATTTCGATAGCAATTATTTCTTTAATTCTCTTTCAGCTTCCACTTGTTGCTTCATTCGGATATGAATTTGCTGTAATTCTGGCACTATTATTTTTTCTTTTGAGTGGCTTAACCAATCTTTGGCGTTTAGGAAATCATATCTCTTTAGATGCTTATTTACGATTTTCTTTTTTGGTATTATTTGTTCCAGTTATTGCAGTGATAATTATCTCTTTAACACAAGATATCTGTTCGTTTTGGTATGGAATTTCGTTCTATCTGATTTTGTCAGTTGTTTCATACATAAATGGATTTTTTTTAAGCGAAATCATTAACGAGATTTTTTCAATATATCATAAAATAATTTTTGTATTCGTGTTTACTCTTATTGCTCTAATTCCTCTTTCTGAAATTTATTTAAATCCACAGGTTTATTTTTATTCTCCTTTAATTGGATTTTTCCCGGGCACGATATACGATGAAGACATAAATATTAATATACCACTAATTTTTTATCGTACACTAAACCTGCTTTACTTTGGTCTTTTTTATTTCTTCATCAAAAGAACTAGTGAAGACAAAAGAAGTTTAATAATAACTACTTTCGGGTTAATCGCAATCAGTTTTCTCTGGTTTTCATCTGATATGGGATTTTCTACAAATCACAAGAAGCTTGACGAGATATTACCAGCTAAAGTTGAATCAGAAAATTTTAAGATTAAGTATGATTCTGATAATCTTGACTCAACTGAGGTAACAATTCTATTACTTAATCATGAATACTATTTTGACAAGTTAAAGCGAGAATTGGGGTTTAATCCAAAGAAAAAAATTACATCATATATTTTCAGCAGTCGGCTACAGAAAAAAAAATATTTCGGTTCTGAAAAAGCTGATATTGCAAAACCCTGGTTAAATGAAATTTATATCAGTAAAGATTCCTGGGAGAATACATTATATCATGAACTCGTGCATTGTTTTTCTGCTGAAATAGGTATAGGAATTTTCCGATTGGCAGATTCATTCAATCCTGCATTGATTGAAGGATTCGCTGAAGCGATAGATAATAATTATGATGATATTGAATTACACTTACTTGCTTCTTCAGCATATAATTATGGATATAAAATTAATATTGAAGAATTGTTCAGCGGACTAAATTTCTTTAAATCATTTTCTGGTTTGTCATATTTGTTCGCCGGCTCTTTTTGCAAATATCTTCTTGATAAATATGGAGTCAGTTCATTTTCGGTTTTCTATAATACCGGAGACATCCGCAAAGCATATAAAAAAAGTGTTCATCAATTATCTGAGGAATACTACCAATTTCTTCAAAGTCAGATAAACAAAATTTCTGAAACGCAAATCCAGTATTACTTCGGAAGAAGTTCAATATTTCAGAAGGTTTGTCCGCGACAAATTGCGTCTGATTTAAAAACAGCAGAAACTTTAATGTCTCAGAGAAAATTCTCCGATGCTGAATTCATATTCAGAAAAGTTCTTGATAAATCGAATGATTACTCTGCTTTAGCTGGTCTGATAAATATTTATCTACAGGAAAAAAAATATTCTATTGCAGAACAATTATTAAATGAAAAAATAAATAATTACTATGGTACTCCATATTTTTATCTTCTAAAATTATTTAATGCAGATCTTCATATTCTGATGAGTAAAGATTCTTTAGCTTCAGCGGAGTATAACTTCATTGTAAAAAGTAATCCACATATTCAACTGAAATTAATAGCTGAATTAAGAATTGATTTACAGAATAATAGTTTATTAAAAGATTACCTTGAAGGGTCTGATTCATTGAAATTTCAGATATTAGTAAATATGAATAAGCAAAAAGTTACCATGTCTTCAATTATACCAATGGTTAATTTGGCTGAAAAAATTAAATTACAATCGAAAATATTTTTGGAAATATTTCATTCACCATTGATACCTGAAGATGAAGATGATGCTTATGTTTTGTTCTATCTCTCAAAATATTTATTGAAGAATAATGACTTGGTTAATGCAAGAAAATTAATTTCACTGGCAAACAGGAAATCAGTTGCCTCTGTATTTTATAATTCATTTAGAGAACAATTTGAAAAGTGTAATTGGTTTATTAAAAATTATAATAGAGTTGCTAACAAGTTTAAGTATCAATAATGAACTTTAAAGATGAAATAGAAAAAATTTCCATTATAAAAATTATATCTTCACTTGCTGATAAGAATAATGTGGAAGTCTATATGGTTGGGGGAGTAGTTCGGGATTTAATTCTAAAAAGAGAAAGAAATGATCTCGATTTTCTCGTTATTGGAAACAGTCTTAAGTTTGCAGAAACAGTGGCCAGTGAAACTGGTGTTACGAGAATTACAAAATATAAAAATTTCGGAACTGCTCATTTCAGATTAGGCAATTATGACATTGAATTTGTCGGTGCCAGAAAAGAGTCATACAATAGAAATTCAAGAAAGCCAATTATAGAAAATGGTACATTTGAAAATGATATACGAAGAAGAGATTTTACAATCAATGCAATGGCAATAGCATTGAATAAAAATAATTTCGGTGAGTTGATTGATGTATTTAATGGTTATCAGGATTTGCAGAATAAAATTATAAAAACACCTTTAGATCCGCTGCAAACCTTC